>Ga0208085_1000002_pt1 | contig 115045 bp, 105 predicted proteins | sample LakMenEpi21Jun10_FD_150721 | JGI IMG/M metagenome (GOLD analysis project Ga0208085, IMG submission 150721) | Freshwater microbial communities from Lake Mendota, WI - 21JUN2010 deep hole epilimnion (SPAdes) | ecosystem: Environmental > Aquatic > Freshwater > Lentic | place: Lake Mendota...
GAAGAACTCGGTCGCTACCAGCCAGCGCTCGTCAATCGACCCCGGCTGGTGGTCGGATCGAAAGCTGACGTTGCCGCCGATGCAAGCCGATCAGACACCGCCGATCTCGACGGTGTGGTGTCTGCGGTGACGGGGGAGGGCATCGCCTCGCTCGTCGGTCGCATGGCGGACACGGTTCGTGCGGCGCGCCAGAGCGAGCCCGAACCTTCAGCGTTCATCGTGCACCGTCCCGTGGCGGAGGGGGTGCGTGTGGAGCGGCAGGACGACGGATCGTTCCGGGTCGTGGGGCGCCAGGCGGAGCGAGCGGTGGCCTTCAACGATCTCACCAATCCCAACGCACTCGATGAGGCGTGGACTCGTCTACGCCGGCTCGGTGTACACCGGGCACTTGGCCGGGCTGGGGCAGGATCAGGTGACATCGTGATCATCGGTGCCCTTGAGTTTGAGTATGAACCGGAGGACTGATGTCGACTGTCGTTGCCAAGATCGGGACCTCTTCGATCACTGACGATGCCGGGACCCTCCAGGTTGCCGCCATCGAGTCCCTTTGTGCCCAGGTGGCGACAGCCCGGCTGGCCGGTCACAGCGTGGTGGTCGTGACCTCAGGGGCGATCGCCGCGGGGCTGCCGTTGCTCGGACTCGGGGCTGAGCGTCCGCGTGACGCGCAGACGCTGCAAGCGGTGTCAGCCGTCGGGCAAAGCCGGCTGATGGCCGCGTACGGCGATGCGCTTGCGCGACACGACCTCGTGCCGGGACAAGTGCTTTTGGCGCCCCTCGATTTCATGGTCCGGGCCCAGTACCTCAAGGCACGCCAGACGCTGTTGCGACTGCTCGAACTCGGGGTGGTCCCGGTCGTGAACGAGAACGATGCCGTCGCCGACGACGAGATTCGTTTTGGCGACAACGACCGACTCGCCGCGCTCGTCGCCCACCTCATCGACGCCGAGGTCCTCGTGCTGCTCACCGATACCGAGGGGGTCCTCACCGCCGACCCGCGCCTCGACGCCAACGCGTCGCTCATCACCGAAATACTCGAGGTCGACCAGGCTCTCGAACAGGTCGCGGGCGGTCCCGGAACCACCCGGGGGTCGGGAGGCATGGCCTCGAAACTGGCTGCGGCGAAGCTTGCGGCGTGGACCGGAGTCCGTACCGTCATCGCCGCATCGCAACGCCCCGATGTGCTCGCCGATGCCATTGCCGACACTGCCGGAGTCGGCACCATCGTGCGTCCCCATGACCGGCGACTGCCCGCTCGCAAGCTGTGGATCGCCTTCGCTGTGGGGTCGGAAGGTCGGATCCGGATTGACGAAGGCGCAGAGGAGGCTGTTCGCACCGGGACGGCGTCACTGCTCGCCGCCGGGGTGGTCGACGTCGAGGGTTCCTTCGCCACGATGGACCCCGTCGAGGTGGTCGGCCCGTCAGGGGTGGTGGCCAAGGGTCTTGTGGCTCACGACGCCGACACCGTCAGAGCAATGGCGGGACGACGGTCGCCGGATCTCGGGCCGGGCCTCGACGCCTGCGTCATCCACGTTGACGATCTGGTGGTCGTCCCGGCCTAGTCCGGCGGTCGACCCGACCGAGTGGGTCAGGCCTCGTCGAGTTCGGCCGGCGCCGGTGCAGAGATGGCCAGGCTCGCCCGGATCTCCTCGAGTCGGGCGCTTGCCGCAGCGGAACGTGAGGCGCTCTCGACCTCGCGCATTGTTGCGTCCTGGCCTTGGCCGACGAGTTCGGACATCCCTCTGGCGCGGGCGTAGCGCGTTTCGATGTCCCGTCGCACCTGGTCCACCGACGGGATGTCGTTGCCCGAGGTTTCAGTGACCGAGGCCATGGCGGCGTTGATCTGTTCCTGCATCTTCGCCTGATCGAGTTGGCTGAGCAGCTTCTGACGTTCGGCGAGGGTTTGGCGGAGGGCCTCGGCGTTGCGCTCCACGGCATCCTTGGCCTGTGCCGATGCCTCGGCTGCGGCGAGAACAAGGGCCTTGTCGTCCTCGATCTGTTCCTCAAGCTGCACCATTCGGGTGGCGTAGTTCTCCGCCGCCCGAACGAAATCGGCGGACCGCTCGGCGTCGCCTGCGGCGGCTGCGTCGTCCGCCATGGCGACCGCCTGCCGGGTGTTGGCAACGGTGCGCTCGTACTCCTCCAGATCGCGGGTGAGTCGCAACTCCGCCTGTTTTTGGTTTGCGATGACGTTGGCGGCCTGATCGCGCAGGCGACGATGCTGCTGCTGTGCCTCGTCCATGGCCTGTTCGAGTCGTACGGCGGGATCGGCCCGCTGGTCAAGGGACACGCCAACCTTGGCGGCGAGATACCTCCACCACCGCTTGAGTGCTGAGAACATGTCAGCAGCCTACTGAGGTGGCGAGGGGTTGAATCGGCGCCGGAGTTGTTCCACGCCCCAACGCAGGTCGGCCGACCCGGTCAGGGCGAGCACCACCACGTAGGTCAACGCTCCCACACCGCCGACCAGCACCAGGTCCCCCAACGCTTGGGCGGTTTCGCCGCCGGGGCCAAGACCTCGAGGCACGACCACGGTCACCGCCAGCATCGCCCCTGCTGCGAGGATGGAGCGACCCACGGTCCCGAGCGTCCCGGGGGTGACCAACTGGCCCAGTCGAGTTCGTAACACGACCAGTCCCGCTCCTGCCCCGAGGAAGATGGAAACGGCGAACGCACCGACGACGCCCCGCATGCCGAACGCGGCGGCCAGCGGCCACGCCAACCCCACCATCACGGCGATGCGACCAGCGGTCACGAGGAACGGGGTTCGTGTGTCCTTGCGGGCGTAGAAACCGATGGTCGTGTACATGAACACCGCAAACGCCGGGAGCGCAGCACCGAAAATGACGAGGGCCTCGGACGTCAGTGTGGCCGAGGAGTCGGTGAAGTTCCCGTAGCCGAACATCAACTCAACGAGGGGAGTGGCGAGGGTCAGATACAGCACCGCCGAGGGGAGAATCACCACGAGCAACAGCCGCAGACCTCGACTGAACTGGGCCCGGTACAACGGGGTGTCCCCCTGGTTCACTGCGCTTGAGAGTTCGGGCAGGAATGCGGTCATGACAGCCACGGCGAACAGCCCGTAGGGGAGTTGGAAAAACAGGTAGGAGTACGAATAGGCGGAAAGCCCCCCGTCGGGGGCAGCACCGTTGGCGAGTGCCAACAGCACCACGAATCCGACCTGGTTGACGACGACGTAACCGAACGTCCACCCTGACAGCCTCACGATCCGAGCCACGGCGGGGTTCGTCCACTCCGTCGACCAGCGCAGGTGCAGCCCCGAGCGACGCATCGCCGGGATGAGGACAAGTGCCATTGCGGCGATCCCAACGGTGGTGCCCGCCCCAAGCAGCCACAACAACACAGGGTCGCTGAGGACCTCGCTGCTGGTGGGGGTCCCGCCGCTGACCCGACTCACCGCGATCAGCACGATGATCACGACAACGTTGTTGAGCGTCGGGGCGAACGCCGCAGCGGCAAAGCGGCGCCGGGCGTTGAGCATGGCGGAGAACAGGGCGGTCAGACCGTAGAAGAGGACCTGGGGAATGAAGAGGCGCAGGAGTGGCACGGCCACCTCCTCCTGGGCGGCACGGGCTGCGGGGTCGAGGGTGAACGTATACATCCGCACGATCCAGGGGGCGGCGACGAGGCCGAGGACCGTCACCCCGATCAGTGCGACGGTGACCACCGTGGCCACGGCGTTGAGTGCCTTGGTGTCGCCGTCCTCGGTGGCGCTCACCAACACCGGTACCAGCGTGGCGGCGAGGATTCCCCCGATGATGAGGTCGTACACGACGTTCGGCGCCGTGTTGGCAAGGTTGTAGGCGTCGGCGAGGCCGGTGGTCAGTACCACCGCAATCATCACGGTCCGCAATAGCCCTGTGGCTCGACTCAGGGCGGTGCCTGCGGTGACGACCGCTGACGAGCGGAGAAGCCGGGAGGTGCTCCCCGTCCCCGCTACTGGTGTCCCCTCGGGAGTGTCGCCCACATCAGCAAGGTAGCCCCCACACGGCGGGCGGGGGCTCACCGCAACCCGTTGGCGACTCCGTCACCCTTGGGGTCAGCCGGTAGCATTCGTCCCGTGAACCCCAAAGGTGCGAACCCAGATCCCGTCGCCGCCGCCGTCGCCGCAGTCGGCGCCCGGGTCCGTGAGGCTGCCAGGCTCGTGGCCACCGCTCCGTCGCGTCAGCGCGACGCAGCTCTTCTCGCCGCGGCGGACGCGCTCGAGGCTGACGCTGAGCGCATCGTGGTGGCCAACGCCCTCGACATCACCCGAGCCGAGGAGGGCGGTGTCAGCCCCACCGTCATCGACCGCCTGCGTCTCGACACCGGTCGGGTGGCCTCAATGGCTGGAGGCCTGCGTCAGGTGGCGGCCCTCCCCGACCCGGTGGGCGAGGTGCTCGGAGGCTGGGTCCGTCCGAATGGTCTGCGCATTCACCAGGTCCGGGTTCCGCTCGGCGTGGTGGCGATCATCTACGAGAACCGCCCCAACGTCACCTCCGACGCGGCGGGGTTGTGCCTCAAATCGGGCAACGCCGCCTTCCTTCGCGGATCATCGGGGGCGATCGACTCGAATCGGGCCATCTCCAGCGTCCTGCGTGAGGCGGTGGCATCCGTCGGGTTGCCCGAGGACGCCGTTGCGCTTCTGGACGACACCTCCCGGGAGGCGGCGGTGGCGTTCATGCAGCTGCGAGGGATTGTCGATTGCCTGATTCCCCGCGGCGGCCCGGCCCTCATCGCCTCGATTCTCGAGCACGCCACGGTTCCCTACGTGATCGATGGTGACGGGAACTGTCACGTGTACGTCGACGCCTCGGCCGATCTGGACATGGCGGAACGCATCGTCGTCAACGCCAAGACCCAACGTCCTTCGGTGTGCAACGCGGCCGAGACACTGCTCGTGCACGAAGACGTCGCCGACTCGTTCCTCCCGCGGATCGCCGACGCACTCGCTGGGGTTGAGCTCCTTGGGGATGAACGCACTCGTGCCCGGATCCCCGCGGCGGGACTCGCTGATGAGGAGGCGTACGCCACCGAATTCCTGGATCTTCGGATGGCGGTGGCGGTCGTTGATGACCTTGACGCCGCCATCGATCACATCCGGCGCTACACCTCCGGCCACAGCGAGGCCATCGTCACCGCCGATCTCGCCGCAGCGGAGCGCTTCACGCGTGAGGTGGACGCTGCTGCGGTGTTGGTGAATGCCTCCACCCGTTTCGTCGACGGTGAGGAATTCGGCTTCGGTGCCGAGATCGGCATTTCGACCCAGAAGCTCCACGCCAGGGGTCCCATGGCGCTACGTGAGTTGACGACGGCGAAGTACGTGGTGCACGGCGACGGGCAGGTGCGGGGCTGAGGCCTCGTCGCCTGCATTGACCCCCCGGTTCGGCCCGCCGGTAGGGTAGGGAAATGGCCCATCGCTTTGAGTCCGTCGCCGACGTCCGCAGTCGCCTCGCCGAGGTGAACTACCTCGCCGATGACGGGATTGCTGGTGTTGTCCACCTCGCCGACCGGCTAGGCAAGCCCGTGCTGGTGGAAGGCCCGGCCGGCACCGGCAAGACCCAGTTGGCCAAGTCGGTCGCTGAGATGTCCGGCGCCCGCCTCATCCGCCTGCAGTGCTACGAGGGTCTCGACGAGTCCAAGGCCCTCTACGAGTGGAACTACAAAAAGCAGTTGCTGAGGATCCAAGCCGAGCGCAACAACGAGTCGGCGTGGGATGACATCGCCACCGACATCTTCTCCGACGAGTTCCTTCTCGAACGTCCTCTGCTTGAGGCGATCCGTTCCACCGAACCAGTCGTGTTGCTCATCGACGAGGTTGACCGGGTGGAGGTGGAGACCGAGGCCCTGCTCCTCGAGGTCCTCAGTGAGTACCAGGTGTCGATCCCCGAGTTGGGCACGATGGAGGCACGCCAGATTCCCCTCGTGTTCCTCACCTCCAACAACACCCGGGAACTCTCCGAGGCGCTCAAGCGCCGCTGCCTCTTCCTTCACGTCGACTACCCCGACCTCGAACGTGAGAAGGAGATCGTGCTGACCAAGGTGCCCGAGGTCACCGATGCACTCGCCGACCAGATCACTCGCATCGTGCGTTCGTTGCGCCAACTCGAGCTGAAGAAGGCGCCCTCGGTGTCAGAGACCCTCGACTGGGCCCGCACCTTGGTGCTGCTCGGAGTCGAACAGATCGATGCAGCCACGGCGACCGACACCATCAACATTCTGCTCAAGTACCAAAGCGACATCGCCCGCGCCACCAAGGAGCTCAACGCCCAGGCGGACGGGACCAAGCGGCCGGGAGTGCCCCAGCGGTGAGTGGCGCCACCGGGGCCGTGGATCACGACGATGACCCGCCGGTTCCCGACGGGCTCGGGGCACCGATCCTCGACCTGCTGAACGGGTTCGTCGTTGAGTTGCGGGCGGCCGGGCTGCCGGTGAGCCTGACGGAGAACCTCGACGCCATGGAGGCGGTGCAGCACATCCCACTCGAGGACCGGGAGGCGTTCAAGTACGCGCTCGGGGCCACCCTCGTGAAGTCCAACAGTCACTGGCGTGCCTTTGAAACCGTGTTCGAGGTCTACTTCTCGCTCCGTGGACCGGAGTACCGACTCGGTGACGAGGAAGCCGAGGTGGACGGGGACCCCGGAGATGTCGAGGGCGGTGAGCAGCTGCCGGGCACTGGCGGCGAGGGCCGGGGTGGCGGCGGTGGCGGTTCAATGAACAACGAGGAGCTCGCCGAAGCGCTCTACCGGGCACTGATGGACGGTGACGACGCCATGATGCGGGCGCTCGCCTCCCAGTCGGTTCGCCGTTTCGCCGGGATGGAACCCGGTCGTCCGGTTGGTGGCACGTACTACCTCTACCGCACGCTCCGGCACCTCGATCTCGATGGCGTGCTTGAACGGATGCTCCAACAGTCCGAGCAGACCTCCCCGGAGGGGCGATCACCCCTCGAGGATCGTCTTGCCCGGGACGAGTATGAGTCGCGGATCGATCGGCTGAAGAAGGAGATCGAGGCTGAGATCCGCCGACGGCTCGTGGCGGACCGTGGGGTGGAAGCGATGGCCCGTACGCTGCGCAAGCCGCTGCCCGAGGACGTGGACTTCATGCACGCCACCCGTGAGGAGATGGCGAACCTTCGTGTGGCTCTTCATCCGCTGACCCGAAAGTTGGCGGTGCGTCTGGCCCGTAAACGCCGCCACGGACGCAAGGGACCTCTCGACTTTCGCTCGACCGTGCGTCATTCCCTCTCCTACGGAGGCGTTCCTGCCGAGCCGAAGTTCCGCTATCCGCGTCCGGCCAAGCCTGAGATCTTCGTGGTCGCCGACATCTCCGGATCTGTTGCAGCCTTCGCCCGGTTCACCTTGCAGTTGGTGCACGCCATTTCCGGGCAGTTCTCAAAGGTCCGCTCGTTCGTGTTCATCGATGGGGTCGACGAGGTGACCCGTTTCTTCGAGGGTGTCGAGGACATCGGTGCGGCCATTCACCGAGTCAACACCGAAGCAGATGTCGTGTGGGTCGACGGCCACTCCGACTACGGGCACGCACTTGAGGCCTTCTGGAGTCGGTGGGGTCATGAGATCGGCCCGAAGACCACCGTGCTGCTGCTCGGTGATGCGCGCAACAACTATCACGCCTCCCAGTCGTGGGTCCTCAGCGAGATGGCGCACCGTGCCCGTCACATGTACTGGTTGAACCCGGAACCCTCCGCCTACTGGGATACCGGTGATTCCATCATTGGGGAGTACGGCGCCCACTGTGACGGGGTGTTCGAGTGTCGGAACCTCCGACAACTGGAACGCTTCGTCGACAACCTGGCCTGACGCACCGTCCGCCAACCGTCGTCCGTACGCGAAGGAGGGAGGCCGAAGCCTCCCTCCTCACACTGAATTGGTTGCGGCGACCACAGGCCACCGCTGTGGACTACAGCGTGGCCGGGTCCACGGGCAGCAGCACGGTGTCGATGACATGGATCACGCCGTTCGAGGCGGCAACATCAGCAGTCGTGACCGTTGCGGTCTGACCGGCTGCGTCGGTGAGGGTCACCGTACCGCCGGAGATGTTCACGGTGAGGGTTCCGCCCTGGACGGTGTTGATGACCTGGCCGTCGGTGAGGTCGCTCGAGAGCACCTCGCCCGATACCACGTGGTAGGTCAGCACAGTGGCGAGCAACTCGGGATCAGCGCCAACGGTCGCAAGGATTTCGGCGGGGACCTTCTCAAAGGCAGCGTCAGTCGGAGCGAACACCGTGAAGGGGCCTTCACCGGACAGAGTGGCGACGAGGTCGGCCTCGGTGATGAGTCCGGCAAGGGTGGTGAAGGTGCCGGCTTCGGTGGCCACCTCAAGAATCGTGCCCGCCTCGGCAGCGGTCGTTGTGGTGGACTGAGGGGCCTTCGTCGTTGAGGAAGAGGTTTCCTCGCTGCTTGAGCAGGCGACGCCGGCGAACAGGAGGGCAGCGGCGACGCCGCCAAGCCCGATGGTGCGCAGTGAACGCTTCACAGTGTGACCTCCAGAGGTCGGTTGTGGTGTGCCTCACCTCGACCCGGCGGGGGGAGCCGACAACTCGGGGTGAAGTACCGAGCGGTGCCCGGCAATTAGCACCAACCGCCAAGGATCGGCATTCATTCCCCAAAACCGAAAAAAGCCAGAAATCTGGGCGTTCAGCCGCTCAATTCGGTCGGATGATCACCCGGTCAATGCCGTGGATCACCCCGTTCGAGCCGGTGATCGTGAGCGGCGTGACGACGATCTGTTCCTCGCCCACGCCGACCAACACCAAGCTGCCATTGACCTCGGCGACGCTGAGTGGCTGCCCGGTCACCGAACTGACGGTGAAACCGACCAGCGATGGAAAGGTCTCGGCCGTGTAGACGCCTTCGAGGACGTGCTCGAGCAGAACCGACCGCAGACGCTCGGGGTCTGAGCGCAGCGCGGCCAGTTCATCGTCGCCGAGGGCGGCGAAGGCTTCGTCGGTGGGGAGCAGGAACGTCCACGGGCCGGTGCCAGGAAGGTCGTCGAGAACGCCAGAGGTTTCGACGAGTTCCAGCGCCGTCGTGAACTGCCCGGATGCCCTGAGGGCCTCGAGCACGTTCGGCCCGTCAACGACGGTGGCTGGCGTCCCTTCGGGTTCGGTCGTCGCCGTGGAGTCCGTCTGCTCCGTCGCCTGATCCGTGGTGCCACACGCTCCCAGAACGAGAGCTGCTGAGAGGCCGGCTGTCACCACACCCGCCCTGACAATCCTGCGAACGCCGAGAGAGGAAATGTTCATGTGTCGAGTCTGCCCGAGAACGCTCCGTCACGGAGGTCACCCCCGGTCAAGGCGCTCACTCAAGGAGTTCAGCGACCCGGAATGCGAGGTCGAGTGACTGCGCGGCGTTGAGGCGCGGATCACACATCGTCTCGTACCGGGTTCCGAGATCCTCATCAACGACGGGTGCCGAACCGCCAAGGCACTCGGTGACGTTGTCCCCGGTGAGCTCGACGTGGATCCCACCAGGCCAGGTTCCGACTCGCTCGTGGGCACGGAAGAACCCTGAGACCTCCTCCATGACGTCGTCGACGTGGCGGGTCTTGTGGCCCGAGTCAGAGGTGAAGGTGTTGCCGTGCATTGGGTCGCACGACCACACGACGGGATGCCCCGCGTCCGAGACAGCCTGGAGGAGCGGAACGAGGCCTTCCTCAATGCGCTCGGCCCCCATGCGGGTGATCAGGGTCAGCCGACCCGGCCGCCGATCCGGGTTGAGCGCCTCGCACAGGGCCAGGACGGCCTCAGGGGTCGCCGATGGGCCAACCTTGCAACCGATGGGGTTGCGGATACCGGAGAAGAACTCAACGTGTGCGCCATCGAGGTCACGGGTGCGTTCCCCGATCCACACCATGTGGGCCGAGCAGTCGTACCAGTCGCCCGTGAGGGAGTCCTGACGCGTCAGGGCCTGTTCGTACCCGAGAATAAGGGCCTCGTGCGAGGTGTAGAAATCGACCTCGTGGAGTTGTCGTTCGATGGTGGTGTCGAGTCCGCACGCCGCCATGAATCGCAGCGCCCGGTCGATCCCTGCGGCAACCTGGTCGTAACGCCGGCCCTCCGCAGAGGCGGCGACGAACTCCTGATTCCAGGCGTGGACTCGTCGAAGGTCAGCGAAACCGCCCTTGGTGAACGCCCGCAGCAGGTTCAGGGTTGAGGCGGACTGGTGGTAGGCGTGTCGAAGCCGCTCCGGATCGGGGACGCGTGCCTCGGCGTCGAAGGCGATGTCGTTGACCATGTGGCCACGGAACGAGGGGAGTTCGACCCCGTTGATGGTCTCGGTGTCCGACGAGCGGGGCTTGGCGAACTGGCCGGCGATCCGGCCGACCTTCACCACGGGCACTCCTGCGGAGTACTGGAGCACCACCGCCATCTGGAGGATGACCTTCAACTTGTCGCGCACCTGATCGGCGGAGAAGTCAGTGAAAGACTCCGCACAGTCGCCCGCCTGCAACAGGAACGCACGTCCCGCTGCGACCTCGGCGAGGTCGGCCTCAAGGGAGCGCGATTCGCCGGCGAATACAAGTGGCGGAAGGGTCGAGATGTCCTTGAGGACAGCGTCAAGACGCCCTCGGTCAGGCCAAAGAGGCTGTTGGGCAGCAGCGCGTGCCTGCCACGAATCGGGGGTCCACGTCGAACTCACCCCCTAACCCTTACCCGGTCGCCTTCCAGTTGCAAGGCGGATAGGTGCCGGGGCCGGGTGTCAAGGGGTCAGGCTGCGGTGACCCGAGAGGCCGCAGCCTCTCGGACAGTGTTCACCGCTCGCTTCACCAGGCGACGAGCCGCCTCTGCGGTCACTCCGAGGTCCTCGCCCACCTCCCGGTAGGAACGCTTGCGGCCGTCGGTGAGGCCGAAGCGCTGCTCGACTGCGGACCGGGCCCTCGGGTCAAGCACGGAGAGGAGATCAGTCACCATCTCCTGTTCCATCTGGTCGATGACGAGGGACTCCGGTGTCGGGTTGTCGTCAGCAATGAGGTCGATGAGTTCATTGCTCTCGTCGTCGCCAATCGGGCGGTCGAGCGACGTGGGGGTGGTGAGTCGGTGCAGGCGGGCGTGCTCCTCATCGAGCTCATCGCCGTCCCCAGACACGGCACGAAGCGCGGCGCGCAGACTCGCCGAGCGATCCCCGGGAAGGCGCACCAGACTGGCCTTCTGGTCGAGGGCACGGCCGATTGCCTGACGGATCCAGAAGGTGGCGTAGGTCGAGAACTTGAACCCTTTACGCCAGTCGAACTTGTCGACGGCGTGTTCGAGGCCGATGTTCCCCTCCTGGATGAGGTCAAGCAGCTCCATGCCTGGCGGCAGCGGGTAGCGCCGGGCGACGCTCACGACGAGCCGGAGGTTGGCTCGAATAAATCGATCTTTGGCAGCGGCTCCCTTTCGGGCAACACGCCGAAGTTCCACGGAACTCTCACCATCGTCGAGGCGCTGGCGGGCGGCAACGCCCGCCTCGATGGTCTGGGACAACTCGCGCTCCTCGGTGGCGCTGAGCAGGGGCACGAGGCCGATCTCGTTGAGGTACTGGCCGACTGAATCGCTCATGGTTTCGTTTCTCCTTGCCGCCCTCCGTAGGGGAGGGTGGCCTCGCCGTTGCAGGTGGGGGCCTGCTGTCGGGCCGTGAGACTCCTGACGGATCAGGGGACCACCGACGGGCCCCTCCGTCCCGGATCCCGTCATTGCCGGGTTCCGAGATGGAGTGATCTGTACAACACCGCATTACCGGGATTGCTTCCCAACGGGATGGTGATGTTCGTCACGTCCCTGTGTCTGGGGCCACCGGTGGTCGAGGGGCCAGCGTGGGGGAGCTGGGCCAAGGCCATCGGGGGCTGGATCTAGACTTGGCGGTGTGTCGCCACTCGTCCCCTTCGGGTCCTGTGACCTTACGTCCCCGGTCCGTCATCGGTCTCGGGGTTTTCGCGTGTCGCCCCTAGGGGTGCGTTGAGCACCACACGGGGTGGTATCGGGATCCTTGGCGGAACCTTCGACCCTCCCCATGTCGGCCACGTGACCGCTGCGGTGCAGTGTCTTGAGCAACTGGAGTTGGCCGAGGTGCTCCTGGTCGTCGCTGGCGACCCGTGGCAGAAGACGTCAGCGGGGGCAGTGACCGCGGCGCATCATCGGGTGGCGATGACCCAACATGCAGCTCACGGGTTGCGCGGCGTTTCAGTTGATGATCGGGAAGTCCTTCGCGCCGGGCCGAGCTTCACCATCGACACGGTGGACCAACTAGTACGCGACACCGGCCGTCGACCCATCCTGCTCCTCGGTGCTGATGCCGCCGCCGGTGTGCGAACCTGGCACCGAGCCGAGGAACTTGTCGCATCGGTCGACGTGGCGATCGTGGGTCGAACGACCGGATCGGTGGCCACCACCGATTCATTGCTTGAGACGACCACTGTCGTTGAGGTCGCCATGCCCCGAATGGACGTGTCAAGTGCCGATATCCGCTCCCGCTTGGCCGTGGGCCGTCGAGTCGACGGGATGGTGCCGGCGGCGGTCATTGACTACATCGAGATGCACGGCCTCTATCGTGATCCGGAGTGCCCGTGACCGACGAGATGCGTTCGACCGTCGCTGCACCTCGTCGGCCCTCGGCCCGTGACCCCTGGCGGGTCTGGTTCCCGGTGGCGCTCGTGGGTGTGCTCATCCTCGCCGTGGTGAGTGTCCGGTGGGGTACGGCGGCAATCCTGTCGAACACCGAAGGGAATTTGGTTCGAACGGTCGATGACCCCGCCGAACCTGGATATGAAGCCATCGTGGAGCCCACCCCGGTGCTGGTCGTGGCCGTAACAACCGAGCAGGGTCAACTTGGTGCCGCGTTGCTGGCGAGTCTGGCCGGCTCGAGTACCGGCGGAGTGATCGTGGTTTCTCCTGAGACGCTCGTCGGCGCTGACGGGCAAAGCGATTCAGCCGACGACACCTTGGCCGACCAATGGGAGTCCGGCGGGCTCGATGCCGTCCGTGAGGCCGTCAGCGACCTGCTCAATGTTGGCGTGGGGGAGTCCCGGCATATTGCCGCTGACCAGTGGCAGGCTCTCGTCGGCCCGGTCGCCCCCCTCGAGATCGAGAACCCCGACGCAATCACCGGTGCCAGTGGGACCACCTACGCCGCCGGGACGATCACCCTTGGCGCCTCCGAGGTGGCCGACTACCTCGACGCCCGCTCGCGCAGTGAGAGCGACCTCAACCGGATGATCCGTCAACAGCAGTTCTGGGCGGCGTGGCTCGCATCGGTCGGCCGCAACCTGGCTGACCCTGCGGTGGTCCCCGGTGAGTCAGATACAGGTCTTGGGAGATTCGTTCGTTCTCTTGCCGCCGTTGAGGTCGAGTTTGCGACGCTTCCGGTCCGGACGACCTCCGACGGGCTGCTGCCTGAGCCAGAGGCGGTGGCTGAACTCGTGGCCCGTATCGTTCCGTTTCCGGTCGGCGCCTCGCCGGAGAGTCGGGTGCGCATACGCATCCTCGACGGCACGGGAAGGCTCGCCAACGGCCTCGGTGCCGTCCCGGTGTTTGTCTCTGCCGGCGCCGAGGTCGCCACGCTCGGTAATGCCACAACCTTCAGCTACGGCGTCACCCAGTTCATCGTCGCTGCCGACGGCAACCTCGCCGAGGCTGAGGCGTTGCGGGACGCGCTCGGTGTTGGTGAGATCGTGACGAGTTCAGAGCAAGCCTCGGCTGTGGACGTCACGGTGGTGCTCGGTTCCGATGCCGTGCCGCTGATCGGTGGGTCGTGATGGATCGTCACGACCTTCCCGACGAGGTGTGCGCCGCCGCTGAGGCGGCTGCTGCGAAGAACGCCACCGATGTCGTGGTGCTCAGTGTGGCCGCCGTGTCCACCGTGGGGTCCTTCTTCGTCATCTGCTCGGCGGCGAGCGACCGTCAGGTGCGCGCCATCACCTCGGCGGTTGAACAGGCCATCGACGAGGCGGCTGGCGCCAAGCCAATCTCAATCGAGGGCGCCGACAGTCTCGAGTGGGTACTCATGAACTACGGCGACCTTCTCGTCCACGTCTTCCAACAGGACTCCCGGGACTTCTACAGCCTTGAGCGACTCTGGGCTGATGCGCCGAGCCTGCGTTGGAATGACCTGCCCGACGCCCTCGATAGTTCGCGCGACTAGCCCAGCGGGCACTGCCGCACGCTGCTGGCGTCCCAGCCAGGGTCGTCTCGTCTCATGGGTGCGCAACATCTCGACATGCGATGGGGACGGTTTCCGTGGTGGTGTGCTGTGGGGTCATCGCACGCTCGCCGTCGCCGGCACCTGACCGGCGGATCGTGTCGACTGCCCACAGCGAATGCAGCAGCCTCTGTGAGTCGGGGCCCCAGCATCCGGTGTTGTTTGTCTTGACCGTTCCGCACCGGCACCCGATGGCGGCGTTCGGCATGCATGCAGGGAGACCAACCTGCGTCGCCAGATAAGTCGACGGTCATCGTATGATGACGGCGTATGTCGAAGGAGCATCTCACAGCTGGAGTGAGGCGGCCGGGCGGCAGCGCACCGCTCATTGCCATGTGCTTGATTGCATTGGTCCTCGTAGTCGCAGGAATGCTTGTCGTTGGTCTCCGAGCGAGCGAGGGAGTGAGCAACCCGGTGGCCGATCTGGATCCCGCCTGCGCCGCATTCCGCGAGTATCAGTCCTCCTCCAACGGCGACGGCGCAGGTGAGGAGCAGATGCTTACCCAGATTGAGGCCGTGTGGGGTCTCGGTCAACTGAGTCGTGACCCGGCGATCGTCGAGGCCTCGGATTCCTTGCGGAGGACTGCATTGAGCAGGGACCTCACGGAGTTCGGTCCAGCCCGCCAGGTAATGGACTCCGCGTGCACGGCCACCGACTAGCAGGAGTTCATCCGCTTCGACCGTCGGTGAGCACACAGGTTCCCCGACACTTAAGTCGCAGAGCTCAGGCACGATCTGCGGCGAATCGCTGGCGCCGGGCACAGCGGATTGAGAAGGGTGAGTGGAGCTAAGGAGAATCGAACTCCTGACCTCTTCCATGCCATGGAAGCGCTCTACCAACTGAGCTATAGCCCCAACGAATCGCTCAATCTAGCAGTTCCCTCCGGGGCACCCAAGCCGACGGTGGAGCGCTGCGATCGGTTGCCGTGGAGTCGAGGAGGTCGGGGGTGATGGTGGGCGGTCACTACGATGAACGGCGTGTCCGAGCTGTATGACCCGTGCGCCGTCGAAGCGAAATGGCAGGCGTACTGGCGTGACCATCGCTCGTACGACGTCGACAACGACGACCCGCGCCCCCACGTCTACGTGCTCTGCATGTACCCGTACCCGTCAGGGCGGGCCCACATGGGCCACGTTCGGAACTACACGTTTGGCGATCTGATCGTTCGCCACCGAACGATGCTGGGCAACGCAGTGCTGTCCCCGATGGGGTTTGACAGTTTCGGTCTACCTGCGGAGAACGCCGCGATCCGGACCGGCGTGCACCCGAGGTCGTTCACCGACGAGCGCATCGTCGAGTTGCGCAGCTCCATTGAGCGCATCGGCGCGGTATACGACTGGCGTCGTGAGGTTCGTAGCCACGACCCTGCCTACATCCGCTGGACGCAGTGGATCTTCCTCCGATTCCTTGAGGCGGGGCTCGCTTACCGGGCGAAGGCCCCCGTGAACTGGGACCCGGTGGACCAGACGGTGCTCGCCAACGAGCAGGTCCTCCCCGATGGCACGGCCGAGCGTTCGGGGGCACTGGTCGAAAAGCGCGATCTTGAGCAGTGGTTCCTGCGCATCACCGATTACGCCCAGGAGCTTCTCGACGGTCTCGACGACGTTGAGTGGCCTGAGCGCGTCAAGGTGATGCAGCGGAACTGGATCGGGCGTTCCGAGGGTGCGGCCTTCGGTATGGCCGTGGTGGATGAAGACGGCGAGCCGCACCACAGCGGCGCGGTGGTCGAGGTCTTCACCACCCGACCGGATACGGCGTTCGGCATGACCTATGCCGTGATGGCCCCAGAGCACCCACTGGTGGACGAGGTTGTCCCCGCCGAGCGACGTGAAGAGGTCGAGGCATTCGTTGCCGTGGCACGGGCCACGACCGACGTTGACCGCATGTCCTCAGAGGGGTCCCTCGACAAGCGTGGGGTTTTCAGCGGTGCTTGGGTGCGGAACCCGTTCACTGGCGATTCCGTGCCCCTGTATCTCGCCGATTACGTACTTATGGGGTACGGCACGGGGGCGGTCATGGCGGTGCCGAGCGAGGACCAGCGCGACTGGGATTTTGCTCAAGCGCACGGTCTGGGCCACCGCCGCACGGTCCAACCCCCTGCGGGGTGGGAAGGGGAGGCTTTCACCGGCGACGGTCCACACATCAACAGCGGCTTTCTCGATGGAATGGACAAGGCTGAGGCCATCGCTGCGGCCATCACCTGGCTGGAGCACGAGGGTCTGGGTTCTCGTCAGGTCAACTTCCGCCTGCGCGACTGGCTTGTGAGCCGGCAACGCTTCTGGGGATGCCCGATCCCGGTGGTGTATTGCGAGCAATGCGGCATCGTGCCGGTTCCTGATGATCAGTTGCCGGTGCTCGCCCCCGACGACGTCGAATTTCTCCCCACCGGCCAGTCGCCCCTGCAGTCCCACGACGGTTTCCTGCACACGACGTGCCCGACATGTGGCGGTCCCGCCCGACGGGAGACCGACACCATGGATACGTTCGTGGACTCGTCGTGGTACTTCCTCAGGTTCTGCGATCCGTGGGCCGACAGCGCACCGTTCTCATCGTCAGCCGTTGAGGGTTGGATGCCGGTTGACCAGTACATCGGTGGAGTCGAGCACGCCATCCTCCACCTCATGTATGCCCGATTCTTCACCAAGGCACTTGCAGACAGTGGCGTGCTCCCGGCCACCATGCGAGAGCCCTTCATGAAGCTGTTCACCCAGGGCATGATCCGGCTCGGGGGGGACAAGATGTCCAAGTCCAAGGGCAATCTCGTCGCCCCGGAAGAGATTCTCGACACCGATGGTGCCGATGCACTTCGACTCGCTCACCTCTTCGTCGGCCCGCCCCAGGACGATGTGGACTGGGAGGGTGTGGGACTCGATGGCTGTTCCCGTTTCCTGCAGAGGTTGTGGCGTCTCGCCACGGGCCGAGTCGGTCCCGAGTCGCTCCAACGAGACCCGAGTGCCGATGATGACCAGATCGAACGTTCGGTGCACCGACTGATCGCGAGAGTCAGTGACGACTACGAACGCTGGTCCTACAACACGGCAGTCGCCGCATGCATGGAGATGACCAACGAGCTGTACCGCTATGTGCAGGCCGCGTCGCCGCCACGTCGGGAGACGATCGACTTCGGTGTCGACACCCTGCTTCTGCTGCTTGCGCCAATGGCCCCTCACCTCACGGCGGAGCTGTGGGAGCAGCGTCGGGGAGGTCACATCCACGAGGAACAGTGGCCGACACCTGACCCCTCCAAACTCGCCGTCGAGACCGTCACCATGGTCGTGCAGGTCAACGGCAAGGTGCGTGACCGCATCGAGGTGAGTGCCGGTATTGGTGAGGATGAGGCTCGTGCACTCGCCCTTTCCTCCCCGAAGGTCATGGCTGCCGCTGACGGTCGCGAACCCCGCAGCGTGGTGTGCCGCCCGCCCCGACTGGTCAATGTCGTCCTGTGACCGTTCGTATCGACTCCTGTCGGCGTCCCCGCCCAAACCCGGTGCCTGGCACCGCGGGTAACCATCTAGTGATCCGGAAGGTCTGATCGTCAATGGATACCTTGAGCGCACGATTTGTCGAGGCAGCCACGGTGGGTGGGGAGGTCACCTTCGTCAGCGGTGACGAACACACCACACTCCCGTGGGCGGAAGTTCACGAAAATGCCAGAGGTATTGCTGCGGCGCTGCAGTCCCGGGGCATCGGGATCGGGGACCATGTGGCCCTGCTGGGACCGACGACCCGGGAACTCGTCACCACCATGCAGGGCATCTGGCTGGCGGGCGCCACCATGGTGTGCCTGCCGCTGCCGATGCGTCTCGCCTCAATCGAGGAGTTCGTGGATCAGACCCGGACCCGAGTGGCCAAGGCCGATGCGTGTCTGCTCGTCGTTGACCCGCAACTTGCCGAGTTCGTGGTCGATCAGCCCGGAGATCCCGACCGGGTGAATCTCGACGATCTCATGGCGGAGGCATCCGGGCGAGCATCGGAGTGGGTCGTTCCCGCCGTGGGGCCAGACGATCTCGCCATCATCCAGTTCACCTCGGGCTCGACAAGCGAACCCAAGGGCGTGATGTTGCCCCATCGCGTCATCCTCGCCAATCTCGACGGCGCCATCTCGGTCGGGAACCTTGACCTTGACAACGACGTGTTCGTGTCGTGGCTGCCCCTCTATCACGACATGGGACTCGTCGGTCTGCTGCTGATCCCCATGTTGACCGGCGCTCGTCTCGTCCTTGGGGCTCCGCAGGACTTCACCGCCCGCCCGTCACGTTGGATGCAGTGGATGCACGACTACCGCGGCACCGTCACCGCAGGTCCGAACTTCGCCTGGGCTCTGGTCGCCCGCAGTCTCCGCCGAGCCAACGAGGTCCTCGACCTCAGTCCGTTGCGAATCGCCCTCAACGGGGCGGAACCCGTTGACCCGCTGAGTGTTCGAACCCTGCTCGAGGCCGGTGAACGTCACGGGATGTCGCCGGGCTCGGTCTTCCCCGCCTTCGGAATGGCCGAGTTGGCCATCGCCGGCACCTTCCCGCCGGTCGGTCGGGGGTTGCGCACCGATTGCGTTGACCTGCAGTCAATCGAGGTGGACCGCTTTGCGCAGCCCGTCGAGGTTGGTAGCGAAGGTGCCCGCGAGTTTGTCGTGTTGGGGAGCCCAATCCCCGGCCTTGAGATCCGGATCGTGGATCCGTCAACGGCTGAACCTCGCGACGAACGTCAGGTGGGCGAGCTCGAATTCAGGGGAACCTCGGTGACGTCGGGCTACTACCGCAACCCTGAGGCCACCGAGCAGATGTTCCGTGACGGGTGGCTGCGAACCGGCGACCTTGCGTACATGCTCGACGGTGACCTGGTGCTGTGCGGCCGCATCAAGGACGTCATCATCGTCGGGGGACGCAACATCTTCCCTGAGGATGTCGAACGTTCAGTGGCCAAGGTCGATGGAGTGCGTCCCGGCAACGTGATTGCGTTCGGGGTGGACGGCAAACGTGGGCATGAGGCCATGATCGTCGTCGCCGAGGTCAAGGGTGACGCCACCGATGCGCTCATCCGCAACATCCGTGAGGCAGCCCGCGCCGTGTCGGGCCTTCCACCTGGCGACGTGGTGCTCGTGCCGGCGGGGACCCTGCCGAAGACGTCCTCGGGCAAGTTGCAGCGCAGCCTGTGTCGGGAGCGCTACCTCAATGAGTCCCTTCCAGTTCTCGCTCCTGAGTGAGCCAGTGGCTTCCCCTGCGGGTCTGGGGCTAGATCACTAAGGTTTGAGAGGCGGCACGACCTCCGGTCTTGCCGTGGTCGGGGGGACCATGACGGTGACCGAGCGCACCGCGGTGCGAGACGAGGAACAGGCCAGTCCGTGGTCGGGTCTGACGGCGCGTCTGCGCAGTCTTGCCGGGCCGGCTGCGGTCATCGTCGCCGTTCAACTGGTGCTGTTTCCGATGCCGCTGGGTATCTGGGTGCAGGGCATCACCGTCGGTCTGCTGGGGGCACTGGTGGCAATCGGGATGGCCCTGGTGTACCGGTCGAACAAGATCCTGAACTTCGCCCAAGGGGATCTGGGAATGGCTCCGGCCACCTTGTCGCTGATCCTCGTGCAGACTTTCGCCTGGACGTGGCTACTCGGTCTCGTGGTCGGGCTCGTCGCCGCCGTCGTGCTCGGTGCGGTCGTGGAGCTCGCCGTCATCCGCCGGTTCATACGCTCGCCGCGTCTCATCCTGACTGTTGCCACCATCGGGTTGGCCCAGGTGCTCGTGGTGGTGACCGCCCTCCTGCCGGGTTGGCTGGCGGACCTGACTGGCCGCGAGACCGACGATGTGGTGGCGACCGCCGAACGACTCTCGTTCCCTTGGCGGGTCGAGTTCACCCTTGATCCCTTGGTGTTCCGATCCGATCACATTCTGGCGTGGGTCGTTGCCCCGGCGCTCCTTGCCGGTGTGGCGTACCTGCTGAGGCGGACCTCGCTGGGTATGGCGATCCGCGCCTCGTCGGAACGCCCGGAGCGGGCCGCCATGCTCGGGGTGCCGGTGCGTCGCCTGACGACCTACGTGTGGGTTGTTGCCGCCGTGTTGTCCTTTGCCGGCTTGTTTCTGCGTGCCGGTGTGGTCGGTCTCCCCATCGGTTCGGCGTTCAGCCTCAACGTCCTGCTCCTCGCCTTCGCCGCCCTCACGCTCGGGAGGCTGACTGACCTGCCGTCGGTGGCGGTGTCCGCTGTTGCCCTTGGCGTTCTTGAACAGGGGATTCTCTGGAACGACACGGTCGATCTGGGCCTTTTCACCCTCGACGCTCGTCGTGGGGTGCTCGTCGCCCCGCTTCTGGGCGTCGTCATCCTCGCCGGTCTGCTCATACGGCGGGTGGGGCGCAGTCGGGCCGAAGGAGAGGAGGCCACTGCCTGGCAGGGCTCACGAGAGGTGCGTGGTGTGCCTGCAGAGCTCCGCAGGGTGCTCGAGGTCCGGCTGGTGCGGGTCGTGGTGGCACTCGTTGCGGGGGTGGTGGTGGTCGGGCTGCCGCTGGTGCTCGGGACCTCTGACTCCCTGAAGGCCTCGGCGGTCATTGTCTACGCCACGGTTGCGGTGTCGGTGGTGGTTCTCACCGGCTGGGCCGGTCAGGTGTCCCTCGGGCAGATCGGATTCGTCGGGATCGGTGGTGCGGTCGGGGCGTTCGTCACAGGTTCGTGGGGTGCGGACCTGCTCCTCGCCATCCTGCTCGCCGGCGTCGTCGGTGCGGTGGTGGCGCTCGTCGTGGGGTTGCCGGCGCTGCGTTTGCGGGGCCTGTACCTCGGGGTGGTGACCCTGGCGTTTGCCATGGCCGTTTCGGGGTGGCTCGTCAACCCGCAGTATTTCGGATGGATCCCTCAGGGGCGCATCGAGCGACCGCCCCTGTTCGGTCGGCTCTCGCTGGAATCACCGACCGCGCTGTACTACCTCTGTCTCGGCGTCTTCGCTGCGGCGGCGTTCCTCGTGACGGGCATCCGGCGGTCACGAACGGGTCGGGTGCTCATTGCGGTCCGTGACAACGAACGCAACGCGCAGGCATTCGGCATCAGTGTCACCCGTGCCAAGTTGACGGCGTTCGCACTGAGCGGCTTCATCGCCGCCATGGCAGGCGCCACCCTGGTGCACCACCAACAGGTGTTTTCCGCACAACTCGTCGCGCCGGAACAGAACCTGCTGGTCTTCACCGCAGCGGTGGTCGGCGGCCTTGGTTCGCTCGTGGGCGCCGTACTTGGAGCCGTGTTCCTCCAGGGTGGCGGTTGGTTCCTGCCCACCGAGCTGCAGTTGCTGGTCACAGGTGCCGGTGTCCTCGTCGTTCTGCTGGTGCTTCCCGGCGGCCTCGGTGGTCTGGTGTTTCGATGGAGAGACCTGTGGCTGAGGTCGGTGGCCCGTCGTTCGGGCATCGTCTCCGCATCGTTGCTTGCCGATACCGGCGGTGACGTTGCCGTGCCGGGGTCCCCGTCGGAGCTTGGAGGAACCGGCGTTGCACCGGCGCCGCCCGACGCCGGTGACGGCCCGCTCGACGCCGGTGACGGCCCGCTCGACGTGCCGTCGCTCAATGGGGGGTCGTCGTGACACGAACGACAACCCCGACGCGGGTTGGCCCCGGCCGACTGGGTGCGCTGCGCCACCCGGTGACGTGGGCCCGGGGGCTCACCGGTGACGGCCCGCTGTACGCCCTGGTCATCCTGTTCGGCCTCAACGCCGTGGACGAACTGAGTCGGTCGGCGTTCGGGGTCCTCGCTCCTGACATCGCAGCGGATTTCGGCATCGGCCTTGAGGGAATCACCTTGGTCACCTTCGTCGCCTACGCCGCCGCCCTCGGTCTCACGATTCCCATCGCCACGCTCGCCGACCGGGGGAATCGGGTGGGTCTCGCCCTTCTCGGTGGGACCGTGCTCGCCATCTTCTCCGTGGGGATCGGCTTCGCCGGCACGGCCTGGATGCTCGGCATCATGTTGGCCGGCGCCCAGATCGGCAAGGCCGTCATCGATCCGACCCACAACTCGCTGTTGGCCGACTGGTACGACATGGACGTCAGGCCGAGGATCTACTCCATCCATCGGGCTGCGAATTCGGTCGGTCAGTTCGTCGGACCGCTTGCTGCGGGGCTGTTGGCGACATGGCTCGGGTGGCGGGCGCCATTCATCATTTTCGCCGTCCCCACCATCGTCGTTGTGCTCGCCGGACTCAGGCTGCGTGACCCGGTTCGTGGCGCACGTGAGCGCCGGGCAATGGGGGCTTCGGAGGAGGCCATCGCCACGGAGGAGGAACCACCATCGTTCGCCGAGGCGTGGCGGATGTGCTGGAAGATCGACAGCCTCCGACGTATCTACCGCACCTTGCCGTTCCTTGCCCCGGCGCTCGCAGGGTTCTTGTTGTTCGCCTCGTTCTACTACGAGCAGGTGTTCGGTCTCGACGCCGCCCAACGCGGATTCATCGGTTCGGCCACCGAGCCGTTCCAGCTGGTCGGGTTGGTCCTTGGCGCTCGGATCGGCATGAAGATGTTCGCCCGAGACCCCGCAGCGGTGTTCCGATTCCTCGGTTGGGTCGTCGGCATCACCACCATCGGCGCCGTCGTGTTCGCTCTCGCGCCGAACGTGGGTGTCGCCATCGGCGCCAACATCGTGATCACGGCGTGCCTCGCCTTCCTCGTTCCGGGCATCTTCTCCGCCCTGTCGCTCGCCATTCCGGCCCGGGCGCGGGCCATGGGGTTCTCCATGGGCTCAGTGTTCGTCCTTCCCGGTCTGGCGCTGATTCCGGTGATCGGCGCCATCGGCCAGGCATGGGGACTGCGGGTGGGCATGCTGGCGATGGTGCCCATGTTCCTCATCGGTGGCCTCGCCATCGCCTCGGCAGGTGTGTTCATCAAGCGGGACATCGCCAACGTGTGGACGACCTCGGCGGCGCTCTCAGAGGTTGCGGCTCAACGCCGGCAGGGGAGTGTCAAGCGACTGCTGGTCCGCGATCTCGAGGTTGCCTACGGTGACGTACAAGTCCTCTTCGGGGTGAACCTCGAGGTCGACGAGGGCCGCATCGTCGCCCTGCTCGGCACGAACGGCGCCGGCAAGTCGACCCTGCTTAAGGCCATCAGCGGGGTGGTTGAGGCCGACCGCGGAGCGGTCATCATCGATGGTCGTGATGTGACCCACGCACCGCCTGAGGAGATCGCCCAGCGTGGAGTGGTGCAGGTGCCCGGCGGTCACGGGGTGTTCCCGACGTTGTCGGTTGGAGAGAACCTCCGGATGGCGGGCTGGATGAATCGCCGTCGGGCACCTGAAGTCGACCAACGGATCACTGACGTGCTTGGCCGCTTCCCGGTGCTTGCCCGTCGGATCGATGAACCGGCGGCCGATCTGTCCGGTGGGCAGCAGCAGATGCTGGCGTTGGGCATGGCGTTGGTCCAGGGCCCCCAACTCGTCCTCATCGATGAGCTGTCGTTGGGACTTGCACCGATCGTCGTGGAGCAGCTGCTTCCCATGGTGCGGGAGTTGCGCGACGGCGGTGCAACGGTGGTGGTGGTGGAGCAGTCGGTGAATGTTGCGCTGGCCCTCGCCGATGAGGCGTACTTCATGGAAAAGGGTCAGATCCGTTTCCACGGACCGACCGCCGAGCTCCTGGAACGTCCCGATGTGCTGCGGTCGGTGTTCTTGGAGGGAGCGGCGTCGGGCATGGCGTTGGCAGCGGCGGGGCCGGCGTCCTCGGACCCGGCACCGGCGACCGAAGTGACGACCCGTGCCGCCACGGACGCCGGTCGATCCGGGGACGGCGACGAGCCGGCCATCGTGGTTCGTGGTGTCAGCGTCCGATTCGGTGGGATCCGTGCCGTTGACGACGTCTCCATCAGCGCGCGCCCCGGGGAGGTGCTTGGCATCATCGGCCCCAATGGTGCCGGGAAGACCACCTTGTTCGACCTGATCTGCGGATACCTGCCGCTCGACGGGGGGCGGATCGAGCTCGGGGGACGCGACGTGAGCGGGCTGACGCCTGAGGCGCGGGCAACCCTCGGGCTCGGCAGGTCCTTTCAGGACGCGCGGTTATTCCCGAACCTCATTGTCGAGGACGCCATCAAGGTCGCCATGGACCGCTGGACGCCGGTTCGTGATCCCCTGCTGGCGGCGCTGCAAATGCCCGCCGTCTACGACTCCGAGCAGGAGGTGGCCTTGCGGGCCGAGGAGCTCATTTCGATGTTGGGCCTCGAAGCGTTTCGATCCAAGTACGTGAGTGAACTGTCCACCGGGTCGCGCCGCATCGTGGATCTTGCCTGCATCGTGGCGCACCGTCCGTCGGTGGTGCTCTTCGACGAACCGTCGAGCGGTATCGCACAAAGGGAGTCCGAGGCGCTCGGGCCGGTGATCACCCGAGTGGCAACCGAGCTTGGTGCTGCAGTGCTCGTTATCGAGCACGACATGGCGCTGCTTTCGAGCGTGGCCGACCGTCTGGTGGCTCTCGACCGGGGTCGACTAATCGCCCACGGCGAGGTTGATTTCGTGCTACACCACCCCGAGGTGGTCGCCTCCTACCTTGGGACGACCGCCGGGGTGATTGCTCGAAGTGGTGCGTCAGGCTGGGACTGAACGGGGGAATCATGCAACAGCCAACGAAGGGTGCAGCGCTGCGCCGGTACGTTCCGTTGCTGGCGGTCGTGGCGGTGGTCGCCGTCGTCGCCGTGGTGGCTGCGGTGACCAGCGGCCCCGCCGCGGACGGTCCTGGCGACACCGCTGGTGGAAGTGCACAGGGGGGCTACACGTTCCAGACCGAATGGGGTGGTCAGGTGACCCTTCCCGTTGGGGTCCTTCCGTTCCGGGTCGCCGAGCAGCTCGGCATCGAAGTCGACTGGCCTGAGACGTGCGACACCGGGCGCGGTGCGGCCGCTGTGCCCACCTATTTCGCACCCGAGTGCTACGCGCCGTTCAACGGAGACAACGGTGGCAGCACATGGCAGGGCGTCACCGGCGATTCCATCAAGGTCGTGCTCTACCAGGCACCCGATGAGGACGCCATCCTCGACGCCATCTCCGGGGCGGTCACCGACGACACCCCTGACGAGGTCTCCGCCACCTACCAGCAGCTCGTTCCTTTCTTCAACGAGTACTACGAGACCTACGGCCGCACGGTTGAGCTGGTGATCTACGAAGCCTCCGGTACCGCTATCGACGAGGTGGCCGCCCGCGCCGCCGCAGCGGAGATCGCCGAGGACATCAAGCCGTTCGCGGTCTGGGGTGGCCCGGCGATCACCACCGCGTTCAACGACGAACTTGCCGCCCGCGGGATTCTGTCGTTCGGTGGGGGAGGGAGCGGCCCCGAGTACTTCGAGGAACGCGACCCCTACCTGTTGGGGATCACCATGTCCTCGTGGCAGTTCCGTAGTCACCTCGTCGAGTTCATCGACAAGCAACTCGTCGGCCGCCCCGCCCGTCACGCTGGTGACCCGGCGCTGGCATCGGAGGATCGGACGTTTGGTCTCGTGTACCTCGACAACGGCCCGTCCGCCGCAGCGAGCGCTGAACAGTTGAAGACAGGGATCGAGGAGGCAGGTGGGACCTTGGCGGTGACCGCCACCTACCGCAACCCACTTGACGTCTCCGCAGAGGCACCCGGGGTCATTGCCAGGCTCAAGGACGCCGGGGTGACGACCGTGATGCTCGTCGGGGACCCGCTCAGCCCTGCCACGTTCACTCGTGTCGCAACCGATCAGGGCTACTTCCCCGAGTGGCTGGTTGCCGGATCACCACTGGCCGACACCACCGTGTTCGCCCGCACCTACGACCAACAGCAATGGCGTCACGCGTTCGGTCTCTCGACGCTCGTGGCCCGAAGCGACCCGCAGATGTCCAACGGACGTCGCCTGTTCCGTTGGTACAACTGTGAGAATCCACCGGCGTCGGACACCATCGAGCTGATCTACCCCAATCCGGCCGTGTTCTTCTCGGCACTTCAGGGCGTCGGACCCAACCTGACGCCGGAGAACTTCCGCCAAGCCCTGTTCAACGCCAACCCCACCCCGCGGGGAATCACCAACCCCTCGTTGTCGTGGGGGACCCCGGCAAAGGGTCGTTGGCCTCAGGCCGATTACCAGGGCGTTGACGACGTCACCATGGTGTTCTGGGACGCCGAGGCCACCGGACCCGATGAGAACGGGCGGGTGGGCTCAGGCATGTACGCCTACGTCGACGGTGGGAAGCGGTACCTGTCGGGCGAGTGGCCCGAGGGTGCCGAGCGAGCGTTCGAACCAGACGGTGCCGTCACCCTCTACGAGGAACCACCCGCAAGCGAGCGTTACCCCGAGTACCCCGCACGTTGCGGGAGCTGAGGGGACTATCGCGTCGGTGTGAACGCAGCCGGCATCCGCTTGATGCCGTTGATGAACGCCGACCGCAGGCGATCCGGCTCCCCAGTGACCGTGAGGTCGGGCAGGCGGGTGAGCAACTCGTCGAACATCACCCGAATTTCCCGTCGGGCGAGATTCGCACCGAGGCAGAAATGCGGTCCTCCGGCCCCGAACGCCACGTGGTCGTTGGCGGACCGCGTGACATTGAACCGGTCAGGTTCGCTGAACACGGTGCCATCACGGTTCGCTGACAGGTACAACATGACGACCCGGTCACCTTCGGCGATGCGTTGACCGCCGAGTTCGGTGTCTGCGGTGGCGGTACGGCGGAAGTGGATGACCGGGCTCGCCCAACGCACGATCTCCTCAACCGCTGTGGGGCCCACACCAACGGGGTCGGTGAGCCATTTCGCCCGTTCCTCGGGGTGCTGGCTGAGGGCGAGAATCCCGTGACTGATTGCGGTGCGGGTCGTTTCGTTGCCAGCCACGACGAGCAGCACGAAGAACGATCCGAGTTCGGCGGCGGTGAGTCGTTCCCCATCGACCTCGGCATGCACCAGAGCCGTGGCGATGTCGTCGCGTGGTTCGCGTAGCCGCTGTTCGGCGAGACCCAACCCGTACTGGAAGAGCTCCATCCCCGAACTCACGAGGTCCCCGACCGTGGTCACGTACTCCGGGTCGCCAAACCCCAGGATGACGTTGGACAGCTCGAACATCCGCTGCTCATCCTCGGCCGGGATGCCCATCATGTCGCAGATCACCTGCAGCGGCAGGGGGGCAGCGATGTCGCGCACCACGTCACAGGTTCCCTGCTCGGCAATGGCGTCGACAATCATCCGTGCCCGCCGGGCAACGGCCTCCTCCAGGCTCGAGACCTGTTTCGGGGTGAAGCCGGTGGAAATGAGACGTCGGATTTTGGTGTGTCGCGGAGCGTCCATGTTGATGATCGATCCGAGGAACTCGGCGAGCTCGTCGGGGATGTCGCCGATGTTCGTGCCGCCTCGACCCGAGGCGAACAACTCGGGGTGTCGACTGACCTCCATGACATCGGCATGGCGCGTCACCGCCCACCAGTCCCAGTCGCTGGTGCCCGCCAGGAAAGGAATGCCGCGCTGCGGGGACACGGGGAGGTCGTGGCGAAGACGTTCAAGGAGTTGCTCACGCTCCGGGTGGAGCCAGGTCACACCCTGACCAAGGTCGATCTCGGCCGGATCAACGTCCCCGGCGCTGCGATCACCGATCCAGTCGACGCCGTTGCCAAGCTCGCGCAGTTCGTCGGAGGTGTACGCAGTCCCGTCCGGATGGGTGATGGCGCCCTCCGGGGACAGTCTCCACTCGAGGCCACCGATGCGCCCCCCCGTTGCTCTACCGGTGAGCGGGTCGCGTCCCGTGATCTCCTCGCTCCCAGACCGGTTGTTCATCACCCCTCCTGCAGTTCAGCCACGATCGGCGCCCAGAAGCCCGCAGGGGTCGCATACGGGGCGTAGAACGACACGCGCTGGACCACGTCGCCGAATCGTCCGAGGATGCCGGCGGCGACCTCGGTGGGCTCGGCCACGACGGCGAACGTGTGGAGCATGTCGTCGTCGATGAGGTTGCCCATCTCCACCCACTTCCCTTCCTTGGACAGCGCGTTCAGTTCGGGCTGGAGATCGCCCCATCCGTGGTGCTCGAGTACCCCGCGATAGTTGGGTGTGGACCCGTAGAAGGCGATCTGGCTGCGGACGCCGGCAGCATTGGCGGCCATGGTCGCCTCGTCAGGACCGGTGACGACGAACGCCGGTAGCGACAGCTCGATGGCACTCCGCTCCCGACCTCCGGCTGCCGCACCCCGTTCAATCGCCGGGATGGTGATCTCACGCAGGTAGGACTCGGTGGTGAACCCGTGCACGAGCATGCCGTCACACACCTCGCCGACGACCTCGGTCATGCGTTCACCGACCGCGGCGAGAAAGACCTTGGGTACGCCGTGGGGGTTGGGTCCGGGATTGAAGAACGGTGTGATGAGGGTGTGCTGGTAGAAGTCGCCCCGGAAGTCGAGCTTGGCCGTTCCTTCAAATGACGCCCAGATGGCGCGCATGGCGAGGATGAACTCTCGCATCCGTGCCGCCGGTGAGTCCCATGGCATCGAGAAGCGGCGGGTGATGTGGGCACGCACCTGACTGCCGAGGCCCAGCAGGAACCGGCCGCCGGAGAAGGCCTGAAGGTCCCACCCGATCTGGGCGGTCACGAACGGGTTGCGGGCGAACGCCACAGCGATACCCGTGCACAGTTCGACCCGTTGGGTGTGTTCCGCCGCCAACAGGAGGGGGAAGAAGGGGTCATGGGAGGTCTCGGCCGTGACGAGACCGTCGAAACCGTCCTGTTCGGCCTGTGCCGCCTCCCGCCCAACGGTGGTCAGATCTCCACCAATTCCCCGGTCGACTCGCATGATCACGCCCCCTGTGGTCCGTCCCCGATCAGCTACCGATGCGGCTCAGGCACCTGGGTCCGACGGCCGCTCGGCCGAGGCTAGGTCACTCGCCTTCTTCGCGCAGGAACTCCTCGACCTCTGCCACGAGCTCGTCACCGGCGAGCAGCAGGCTCGGGTCGTCGGCCATCTCGCTGCGACGTTCGAGTTCGGTCACCATTGCCTCATGCTCGGGGTTGCCAGAAACGAGGGCGTTGATGTGCTCGATGGTGGCCGCAGCGTCGCGGGCGAGGTCGCCCGTGGTGAACTCAAGACCTGCCACGCGATCGAGCATGCCGATGTGGGCCAGTGTGGCCGCAGGGGAGGGGATGGCTGCTGCGTAGTGGGGAACCTGGGCCCACAGGCCCACGGCGGCTAGCCCGACCTCGGCGCACCGCCGCTCGATGGCCGCTCCCACCCCGGCGGGGACGTCGACGCGCCCGGGAAGGTAACCAACCCTCTCGGCGAGCTCGGCCGTCGTTGCGGTTGACACCACCTTGACGGGCCGGGTGTGGGCCACCGGAGCGGGGTAGGCGCCCAGGTCAACCACGAGACTCACGTCGAAGTCGTGGGCGAGGTCCACCACCGTGTGGGCGAATGCCCGCCACTGGTGATCTGGTTCGACGCCAGTGAGGAACAGGACGTCTCGCCCGTTGCGGTCGGTGCCGGCCCTCAACTCGATGTGCGGCCAGCTCAAACCGACGATCCGGCCGTCCTCGAGGTGCATCACCGGTCGTCGAGCCCGGTGGTCGAGCAGGGCGTCGGTGTCAAAGGTCGCCACCGTGACGAGCTCGCCGTCGGACATGAGGTGTTTCATGGTCGCCGCTGCGGCGTGTCCGGCGTCGATCCAGCCCTCGAGGCCGACGATCAATACGGGGTCGGTCAGTTCCGGGGAGGACACGAGTTCGTGCACGATGCTCACAGCCTCGCTGCGGCCGCTTGGGCCGCCTCGGCGAGCAGCTGCACCGTGTCCCCAAACCCCGAGAACTCCTGGCTGTTGCGGTCGCCCATAGCCCCGCCGGAGTAGCGGCTGAACACGCCTTCGAGGATGCATGCCAACTTCCAGTACCCGAACGCCACGTAGAAGTCGATTGCGGAGGTGTCCCGGCCGGTCAGTTCCGTGTAGCGGGAAAGCAGTTCGGCTTTGGTGGGGAATCCGGTCGCTCCGGAAGCGGGGGTCACCGAGAGCGCTCCCGGCTCGCCGGGGTCGGTCCAGTAGACCAGGAGCAGGCCGAGGTCGGCGAGTGGGTCGCCGAGCGTGCACAGTTCCCAGTCGAGAACCGCCACCACCTCCCCGCTGTCGCCCAGCATGCAGTTGTCGAGCCGGTAATCGCCGTGCACGATGGCGGCGGGGCCTTGGACCGGGACGAGGTCGCAAAGTTGGGCGTGCACCTCTTCCATGATCGGCAGGTCACGGGTGCGCGACGCCTCGAATTGCCGGTGCCAGCGCTTCAGCTGACGTTCGATGTAGCCGTCGTGTCGGGCGAGGTCACCGAGGCCAACCGTGGTGGGATCGACGGCGTGGATGCGAGCGAGCACCTCGATGAGGGATTCACCGGCGCGGGAACGCTGGGCCGGGGTGAACAGGTCGGCGTCGGAGGAGTCACGGATAATGACGCCGTCGACGAAGTCCATGACGTAGAACGGTGCACCGTTCACTGCGTCGTCGCTGCACAGGCCCACGACCGGAGCGACCGGCACGTCGGTCGGGGCGAGAGCGGAAATGATGCGATGTTCACGGCCCATGTCGTGGGCGGTGGCGAGGACCTGCCCAAGTGGTGGCCTGCGGAGCACCCAGCGTTGGCCGTTGGTGTCGGTCACGCAGTACGTCAGATTCGAGTGGCCGCCGGTGATCAGCTCGAACCGCAGAGGTGGCGCCAGAGTGGGGACGCGATCGGCAAGCCAGGTGGTGACCTGCGCTGCATTGATTCCGGCGGGCGCAGTGCCCGCATCTGCGGGAAGGTCGTTGCTCGATGGCACGCCGACACGCTACCGGCTGGCCGGTCGGTGGGTGCCACGTCGGCGCCGTATCGTTGTCCCATGGTCATTGACGTCACGGATGCAACGTTTGAAGCAGAGGTCCTGGACCGGTCCGCTGTGACCCCGGTGGTCGTCGACCTCTGGGCCACGTGGTGTGGCCCCTGTCGGACCCTCGGACCGATTCTCGAAAAGGTGATCGGTGAGAGCGAGGGTCGGGTCGTGCTGGCCAAGGTTGACACCGATGCCAATCCCCAGACCGCAGCGGCGTTCTCGGTGCAGAGCATTCCTGCGGTGTACGCCGTGGTGGACCGCAAGGTCGTCAACGGCTTCATTGGCGCCCGCGGTGAGCGAGAGGTTCGAGAGTTCGTTGACTCCCTCGCCCCATCTCCCGAGCAACAAGAAGTGGCTTCGCTGCTCGCAAGTGGTGATGAGGAGTCCCTCCGACGTGCTCTCGAGATCGTCCCGGGTGACGAGGCTGTCGTGGTGGCCCTCGCCACACTGCTCGCCGATGGCGGGGCTTTCGACGAGGCACTCGGACTGCTCGAGCGTGTGCCGGTGACCGCAGCGACCCGGCAGGTGGCCGCCCGTGCCCGGCTTGCACGGGCGGGCGGGCTGCCTGACGGCGACGACGCCATCGTTTCCCGTCTCGGGGAGTTGCTCGAGGTGGTCAAGGACGACACGGCGGCAAGGACCGAGTTTCTCGATCTGCTCGAGGTGATCGGCCCAGACGACCCTCGCAGTGCTGAGTGGCGTCGGCGCCTCACCACACGCCTCTACTGATCGAAGCGTCCCCCACGTTGGGTGGCGTCCGCCCACCCGCTGCGCAACGCAGCGCGGAGGAGGTCGATTTGGCTTTAGGTTTCGGTGCGCCTCCCCCCGGTCGTCCCCCTCTTGGTGCAGCTCGCCTGCGATGGGTTGGTGGGGGGTGGACATGGACCTGTTCGGTGGATCGTCGCAAGGGTCGGCGCCACGGCATGGCCGACGGTCGGGTGCCGGTCCGCGCAACCATGGCGCCGCCGCCCTGATCGGTCCTCGGGGGGTGCTGGCAGGCGTCGCCGTGGGACTCCTCGTGGTCGGACTCGTCGTGTTCGGGTTGCTGCGAGGGGGCGGTCCGCCCGACGACCCAGCGTTGGCCTTTGTCGAACCCGAAGCATCATTGCCTGGTGCCGGGGGGGCTGACGCTTCTGGCACCGACGCCGATTCGGGTCGGGGTGTTGAACTCGTCGTGCATGTCGGAGGCGCGGTGGTCTCGCCGGGGGTCTACACCCTTGGGCCCTCCGCCCGGATCGCCGATGCGGTGTCCGCTGCCGGAGGGGCACTTCCCGACGCAGACCTCGATCGCGTCAACCTCGCCGCCCCCCTCAATGACGGTGGACAGGTCGTTGTTCCCCTGCGCGGGGCGGCGGCGCCCTCAGCGGTCGGTGCTGCGGGCTCGGCGCAGGCCGGGGTGGTGTCGTTAAGCCAGGCGGACGAGGCGGCGCTTGACGCGCTTCCCGGCATTGGACCCTCCACCGCATCAGCAATCATCGCCCATCGGGAGGCCAACGGTCCGTTCAGCAGCGTCGAGGAACTCCTTGAGGTTCGAGGCATCGGTGAGGCGAAGCTTGAAGGCCTTCGAGACCTCGTCACGCCGTGACACTGCGGCTGGGCCTCGTCGCTGGGGCTGCATGGGCTGGCGCGGTCGTGCGCTGGGCTCCTCCGCTCGCAGTTGTTGCGTCGATGGCGGTCATGTTGGTCGCGGTCTGGACCGTCGGGCGGCTGAGCCCCAATTGGGCGGTGGCGCTGGGAGTGGCCACGGCGTTCGGGCTGGCGGGGTGGCATGGGGCGGCAGCCTCGTCGGCGCTCAATGAGCCCGTCCCCACCGCCGTGTCGGGCCGGGTGACGCTCACGACCGACCCTCGGACGGTCGGTCGCGTGGTGAGCGTCGAGGTGCGACACGGCTCACGCCTCTACGACGCCACGGCAGCAGGTGGAGCCGCCGGGGAGCTGGTCCGACTCCGCGCAGGGGAGTCGGTGCGGGTGGCAGGTTCGGTGCGGCCGACGGCGAGTGACGATCTGTGGCGTCGCTCACGACATGTCGTGGGTCGGATTTCACTCACCGAGGTGGCGGCGCCCGCCGCCGCCAGCGGACTGGGGGCACTCGCCAACGGGGTGCATCGTGCCGTGCAGCGGGTGACGAGCCATCTCCCGCGCGACAACGCCTCGGTGGTGCTCGGCGTCGCCCTCGGCGACCGCGGAGCGATCACCCAGGAGCTGGCCGGCGATCTACGCGCAGCGGGACTCAGCCACCTCACGGCGGCCTCGGGCCAGCACGTCGTGCTGCTGATGGCGATGGTCTCACCGCTCCTTGGACGCCTGCCCAGGTGGTGGGGGCTTGCTGGCGGGGTGGCCGTGCTTGGCGGATTTGTCGTGCTCACACGGGGCGAACCATCAGTGCTGCGGGCGGGTGCGATGGGCCTCATCGTCGTCGCCTCGGGAGCGCTCGCCCGTCCGGTGAAGGGCCTCGGAGCGCTTGCGCTGGCGGTGACCGGTTTGGTCATCGTCGACCCGTTGATCGTGGACGCCCTCGGGTTCCAGTTGTCCGTTCTGGCCACCGCCGGAATCGCGCTGTTCGCCCGACGGATCGCGATGGCCATCCCCGGGCCCCGACCGGTGCGGGAGGCCATCGGGGTGACGCTCGCTGCCCAATTCGCCGTTGCGCCCCTCCTCGTGTGGGCCTTTGGTTCTATGCCGGCGATCGGGCTTGCCACCAACCTGCTCGTGGCGCCCTTCATCGGCCCCCTCATGGGCTGGACCCTCGTGGCCGGAACCCTTGGAGGTCTGGTGCCTGCATTCGGGTTCGCCGCCTCCCTCCCGATGCATCTGATGGCGGGCTGGGTGGCGGTGGTGGCCCGATGGGGGGCTGCAGCGCCGCTCAGTGGCATTGACGCCCGAGAAGCGACGGCGTGCGGGCTTGCTGTGCTCGTCGTGGCCCTTGGCTGGCGGTGGCGGCGCCGGTTGGTCATCGGTGTCGGTGTCGCTGCCCTGGGGTGTTCGCTCTTGTGGGGTGTGACGGCCAGCCTCCCGATCGCGCCAGGGGTGCACGACGTTGGGTCCGGTGCGGTGCTCGTGGCCGGTAGGGGACGGGCTCTCCTCGTTGTGGACGGACGGGCCCAGGCTGGTGTCGTCGCCGATCGTCTCCGCCAACTTGAACTCCGCCATATCGATGCGGTGGTGGTTCGCACTGGTTCCCAGACGGCCTTTGGGGTTGCTGAGTTGGTGTGTGGCTCCCGTCCTCCCTGTCAGACCCTCGCCCCGACCGCACAGGGTTCAGGGCCCCGAACGATGGTGGTCGAACAGAACGTGTCGATGGCGCTCGGTGACCAGATGGTGCACCTCGTGGTTGAGGATGGCGTCCTTGTCGTTCGCATCCGTGGCGCATCAGACTCGGGGGAGTTGCTGGTGCTGTAGAAGATGACGGGAACGCTGCGTGTAGCGTCGAAGTCGATGCATCTCGTCACCGGCAGCCAGCGCCACGACCTGACCCGACGAGTCGTCATCATCGGCGCCGTTCCCACCGTTGGCCGCCTGGGTGTTTCGTCACGTCCGAGTGTGGACTCAGCCGTCTCGATGTTCGGTCACGGTGCCGATGTCATCGAGCTCGACACGGTGATGGACCCTGACGTTGAACGCTGGGCGTACTACTGCGCGGCCGTGGTCGATGCCGCCGGCCATCAACCGGTGGCTGCTCGTGTGGCGACGGCCCGGGATGCCCACACCGCACTTGACGCCGGGGTGTGCATGGTCTCAGGTGGGGGGGTGGACGACGACGAAGTCCTGCATCGATGCGCCGATGAGCGGATCACGGTCGTTCTCGGAGCGCCGGACGGGCTCCCGATGCTGACCAGTCGGGTGCGCCAGGCCGAACGGCTCGGTGTGGACCATGATCGGCTCGCCTTCGACGTGGCGACGCTCGGTGGCCCCATGGTGGCCGGGGAGACCCTCGAGTCGGGGTCGATGGCTGTGGCAGTCACCACGGTGGATCGCGGCGAGGCGACGCCCGAGGTGATCGGTGCCACTGCTGCCGCACACCTGCGAGGCGCGCGGGTCGTGCGCACCCGGCGGCCGCGATCGACGCGACGGGTCATTGGGGTGCTCGAGACGGTGGAGGCCCACCGGTGAAGATGCCAAAGGGAATCGACCGGGCCCCAGTGGTGCTCGTCACCGGTGATGACGAGAGCGTGATCCGCGACACCGTGGTACTCATTGACCGCCACCTCGTCGGAGAGGCGGACCGTGATTCCTGTCTTGAGGAGTTGACCCTCGGCGCCGGCCTCGACGCCACTACACAAATCACCGTCGAGCACGTCGTGGCTGCGGCGCAGACCCCGGCGTTCCTCACCCCGCGACGGGTCGTCGTGGCCCGGCACCTCGGCTCGCTCACCACAAAGGATCTCGTCGCCCCCCTCGTGGAGTACCTAGGGAACCCCCTGGAAACCACGGTGCTGGTCGTCGTGTGGGATGTCGCTGCGGGCTCGGGGGCTCGAAAAGGCCCACCGCCCAAGTCGCTACTGGCGGCCGTGAGCGAGTGCAACGGCGTCATCGTTGACACCTCACGAGGCAAGAAGACGGCCGAATGGGTCACCGCTCAGCTCTCAGCGGAGTCGTTCCGGCTCGATTCCGCAGCGGTTGCGCGGCTCGTGGACCACGTCGGGGAGCAACCGGACGTACTCGTTGCCACGCTCACCAACCTGCGAGGCAGTTTCGGCGTCGGCGACGTGGTCCACCTCGAGGACCTCGAGCCGTTCCTCGGGGTGACCGGTGACGTCACCCCATGGACACTCACCGACGCCATCAGCGAAGGCGATGTCGACGGCGCCCTCACCGCGTTGCAACGCATGCTCGTCGGTGGCGGACGGCATCCCCTTGCGGTGCTTGCCACCCTTACCTCCTATGTCGGCAACCTTGTCGCACTCGATGGAGCGGCGGTCACCGGCCGTGACGATGCTGCACGGCTCCTCGGAGGATCGCCGTTCGTGGCGACGAAGGCGTTGGCCCAGGCGAGGCGTCTCGGGTCCGAACGGGTTGCGGACCTCGCCACGCTGGTGGCTCAGGCAGACCTCGATGTGCGACGCAGCCAGCTCGGGCCGGAACTCGTCGTTGAGGTGCTGGTCGCCCGTATGGCGAGCCGCTCGGGGACGACGCGAAGCGGGCCGACACGCAGGAACGAGGGACGCAGAACCGGGCGGTGATGACCCCCGGTGGTCAGTGGATCAGGATTCGCCGTCTGCGGCGATGCGCCGGGTGAGGCGGGACTTGCGCCGAGCCGCCTGGTTCTTGTGGATGACACCCTTGGTCGCAGCCTTGTCGATGCGCTTCAGCGCAGCGCGAAGACGCTCCTCGGCATCCTCGGCGCCGCTGGCGGCCGCCGCTTCGGCACTCTTGGTGCGGGTGTGGAGCTCCGAGCGCACAGCCTTGTTGCGCAGGCGCCGCCGCTCGTTCTGGCGGTTCCGCTTCATCTGGCTCTTGATGTTGGCCATGTCGTTCCTCGTGCTGGCATGCGATCAGCGGCCTCGTCGGCCGTCGGGATCTCAGAGTGTACCCACCCGCCACCCTCGACACCATTTCCCGGAGCGACCCGGGACATCGACAGGTGGCGCACCTCATTGCCTGCGAGGGGTCGGTCGGCTGCCGCTACGCTCACAGCCAGCCACCCTTCCGATCCGGCCGAGTTCACGTGACCCCAATTGATCATCTGCGCAACCTGTGCATCATCGCTCACATCGATCATGGCAAGAGCACCCTCGCTGACCGGATGCTCGAGTTGTGCGGTGCCGTGTCGGCCCGGGAGATGAGGGCCCAGTACCTCGACTCGATGGACCTTGAACGTGAACGCGGCATCACCATCAAGTTGCAGAGTGTCCGACTCGACTGGCAGGGGACCGTCCTCAACCTGATCGACACTCCCGGTCACGTCGACTTCGGTTACGAGGTGTCGCGGTCACTTGCAGCATGTGAGGGGGCGGTGTTGCTTGTGGACGCCGCTCAGGGCATCGAAGCCCAGACGTTGGCCAACTGTTATCTGGCGCTTGAGAACAACCTCGAGATCGTGGCGGTCATGAACAAGATCGATCTCCCCGCCGCCGAGCCGGAACGGTGCGCCGCTGAGATCGAGCAGGTGCTCGGCATCCCCGCCGGTGAGGTGTTGCGAATCAGTGCCAAGACCGGGGAGGGGGTGCCCGAGCTCCTTGACGCCATCGTGGCGCGCATCCCCGGCCCCGTTGGTGACGGCACCGCCCCCTTGCAGGCGTTGATCTTTGACTCGCACTTCGATCAGTACCGGGGTGTGGTCTCCTCGGTGCGTGTCGTCAACGGGGAACTCTGCACGGGATCCCGGCTGTGGTTCGCTCAGGCCGGTGTCGCACACGAGGCCGACGAGGTCGGAGTGCGCACCCCGAACATGACCCCGGTGGGAACGCTGGGTCCGGGCGAGGTGGGTTACCTCATTGCCGGCATCAAGGATGTCGGTGAGGCCCGCGCTGGTGAGACCGTGACCGAGCACCGTCGCCGGGGCGAGCCGCTATCGGGGTACCGGGAACCCAAACCCATGGTGTTCTGCGGCATCTACCCCATCGACGGTGACGAGTATCCGCTGTTGCGGGAGTCGCTTGAGAAGCTTCGCCTCAACGACTCGTCGTTCACCTTCGATCCCGAGACCTCTGGTGCTCTCGGTTTCGGTTTCCGATGCGGATTCCTTGGGCTGTTGCACATGGAGATCGTTCGCGAACGGCTCGAGCGCGAGTTCAACCTGAGTCTCATCGCCACCGCCCCGTCCGTTGAGTACCGGGTGACCACCACTGCGGGGGCCGAACTGGTTGTTGACAACCCATCGGATCTCCCTTCGGCCGCTGAGATCGACCACTTGGAGGAGCCCTACCTCAAAGCCACCATCCTCACCCCGTCGTCCTATACCGGCACCATCATGGAGCTGTGCCAGTCACGACGGGGTGAACTCGACCGCATGGAGTACCTCTCGCCTGAACGGCTCGAACTGGTCTACCGACTCCCGCTCGCCGAGGTGGTCACCGACTTCTTCGACCAACTCAAGAGTCGTAGCCAGGGTTACGCCAGCCTCGACTACGAACCGGCTGGGTATGCCCCTGCGGACCTTGTGAAAGTCGATGTGTTGCTCAACGCCGTCCAGGTTGATGCCTTCAGCACCGTGGTCCACCGTGAGAAGGCCTACGACTACGGGCGGCGCATGACCGAGAAGCTCCGTGAACTGATCCCCCGACAGATGTACGACGTGCCGATCCAGGCGGCGATTGGTGGGCGCATCATCGCCCGCGAGACGGTGAAGGCCAAGCGTAAGGACGTGTTGGCCAAGTGCTACGGCGGCGATATCACCCGGAAGCGCAAACTGCTCGAACGCCAAAAGGAAGGCAAGAAGCGGATGAAGAACATCGGCAGAGTCGAGGTCCCCCAAGAGGCGTTCGTCTCTGCGTTGCGGCTGAGCGAGTAGGCCCCGTCATCGCTCGAACGTCGGGTCGGTCGCTGCGACACACCTCCGGTAGGATTGGGTTCTGCCCTGTCCACTCACCCGCAGGCGATTCCCATGCTGGATGAACGAAAAGCCAACATCCTCCGCGCGGTGGTCGAGGAGTACATCCGAACGGCCCAGCCCGTGGGTTCGGGTCACGTCGCTGCGGACCCGGGAGTGTCGGTGTCGTCAGCCACGGTGCGTAACGACATGGCGGTGCTTGAAGCTGACGGGTACCTCGTGCAGCCCCACACCTCGGCGGGAAGGATTCCGACCGAGAAGGGCTACCGCTACTTCGTCGACCACGTGCCCACACCGGCCCGCCTCGCCAACCCTGACGCCCAGCAGATCCGGACCTTTTTCACCCAGGCCCACGGGGAACTCGAGCAGATGCTGGCGGACACCTCGCGTCTGCTCGCTGACCTGACCCACTACGCGGCGGTTGTCACCGCCCCACCGCCTGAGGCCGCCACCGTGCGCAGCGTCCAACTCGTCGGACTTGCTCCTCGCGTGGCGCTATTGGTCATTGTGCTGTCCAACGGAGTCGTCGACAAGGTCACCGTCGAGGTTGATCATGACCTTGGGGACGTTGAGGTGTCCGATGCAACGACGCTCATGATCACTGCGCTCATGGGTCGCACCTACGACGAGGTTGCCACCGACGATGTCGCCGCCGGCGGTGACATTGCGGGGGGTGCGTTGGCTCGTGCGGCCCTCGGTGCATTGCGAATGGTGGCGGGTGAGACCTCCTCGGGTGAGGTGTTCGTTGGTGGGGCCTCGAGGGTCGCCTCGGCCTTTGACGCCGTGACCCAGGTCAGTGAGGTGCTTCGAGTGCTCGAGCAGCAGTTCGTGGTGGTCACGCTCCTGCGTGACGTGCTCGACCGCGGCCTGAGCGTGGCCATCGGCACCGAGACGGGCATCGAGCCCCTCGCTGATTGCTCAGTGGTGGTTTCTCCTTACCTCGTCAACGGCGAGCCTGCGGGAACGATTGGTGTTCTCGGTCCAACCCGGATGAACTACCCCCAGGCCATCGCTACGGTGGCGGTGGTAAGTCGCCGTCTTGGCGAGACGCTGACAACGGGTTAGGGAACGGATGTCTGGTCAGGACCACTACTCGGTGCTGGGCGTGTCCCGTCAGGCGACGGCTGAGGAACTCAAACGCGCCTATCGGAGTCGTGCCCGACAACTCCACCCCGACGCCAACCCAGACGATCCGACAGCGGAAGCCCGGTTCAAGGAACTGGCCCTCGCCTATGAAGTGTTGTCGGACCCGGTGCGCCGACAGCGCTACGACCGTTTCGGCGATGACGGGCCTGGGGGAGGGGCGAACCCCTTCGACGGTGGACTCGGCGACGTCTTTTCCATGTTCTTCGGCCAGGGCTTCGGTGGGCCCGCAGGGCCGAGTGGGCCACCCCGAGGCGCCGATCTCGAGGCGACTGTGCGCGTCTCGTTTGAGGACGCCGTCTTTGGAACCCAAGCGGCGGTCACGGTTCGGACCGCTGCGTCGTGTGAGGACTGCGGTGGCAGTGGCGCCGCAGCGGGTACCTCGTCGGCCGACTGTGGGGAGTGCGGCGGTACGGGCCAGGTTCGGCGGGTGCGCCAGTCGATGCTGGGCCAGATGGTCACCGCAGGGGCGTGCGGTCGCTGCGGCGGGACGGGGCAGGTCATCGAACAGCCGTGCGGGACGTGTCGGGGTGACGGGCGGACGGTGGTTGACCGTTCGTACACCGTTGACATTCCCGGCGGCATCGATGACGGTCAAACGTTGAGGCTGCCCGGTCGCGGAGCGGTGGGTCCACGGGGTGGGAGCGCCGGCGACCTCTACGTGCACGTCGCCGTCGCAGCACATGACGTGTTCGCCCGGTCCGGTTACGACCTGTTTTGTGAACTCCCGGTGTCGGTCGCCCAGGCAACCCTTGGGGTCACTCTAGAGATGGAGACTCTCGACGGTACCGAGGAGGTCCGGGTCGAGCCTGGCACCCCATCGGGTCATCGAACCGTCCTGCGTCGCAAGGGGGTTCCCTACGTCGACGGCCGAGGACGGGGAGACCTCGTGGTGGAGGTGGTGGTGGAGATACCCACCAGCCTCACCGAGGACGAGGAGGTTCTCCTGCGAGATCTGGCGGCGATGCGCGGTGAACCGGTGGATCCTCCCCGAGCCGGGCTGTTGTCACGCCTGCGCTCAGCGCTGCGATGACCGCTGGAGCCGAGCCCGCCCATCTCGATCCCGGCATTCGGTCCCGACCACTCGTGTTCGTCGAGGACCTTGATCATCCTGCGATTGATTCCGGCGACCTCCATCATCTCCGGAGGGTGTTGCGTCACGACCACCACACCCCCCTCACGCTCTGTGACGGGGCGGGCGGGTGGCGGACGGGCACCCTCGACGAAGTGCCTGGTGACCTTGGTCCCACCAACCGTGAGGTGCGCCGCTCACCGTTGGTGACGGTGGGAGTCGCACTGGCCAAGTCGGTGCGTAGCGACCTCGTGGTGCAAAAACTCACGGAACTCGGCGTTGATCGGATCGTGATGATCCGTGCCGAGAGGTCGGTGGTGCGGTGGAGCGATTCTGACACCGAGGCGAAGTTGGCCCGGATGCGCCGTGTGGTTCGGGAATCGGCCATGCAGAGCCGCCGCCTGGTGCTGCCCGAGATTGTGGGGACACCGACGCTGCAACAGTTCGTTGTGGCGGAGCGTGCGGTGGGACGCACTGTGGGGATCGCGGAGCCGGGAGGGGAGCGACTGTCTCCATCGGCCTCCACCACGGTGGTGGTCGGACCCGAAGGCGGTTGGAGCCCCGAGGAGTTGTCGCTCAGCGCCGTCCGCTATGGCCTTGGCGCGGGTGTGTTGCGGGTCGAGACCGCTGCGATCGCCGTCGGGGTTTCCTTATGTGCTGCCCGTGACGGTTGGGGGCCGACACCCTGATCCCTGCCACGCAGAGTCATTTCCAAAGCGCTTGAAGCAGCCTGCTCCTACACTCACCGCCACCAACGGTCACGCAGTGCTGTGTCCGTTGGGATCATTGGGTGTCGTCGCTGGCCTCGACGCATCGAGGCGATGTGGGGCGGCATCGTTCGTATCCGTGGGGAGCCCCATTGTGGAAATGGGTGCGGGGGGATGAGCAGATGGACATCAACAGCGATACAGCGGTGCCCGACCATGGCGAGGACAGGGCGAGTGAGCGTGTCTCGGGCGTCACCGACGCCTACGCCCGACTGCTCGGCCGCCGCCTGCGGCAGATTCGCCAGCAGAAGGGCTACTCACTCACCGCAGTCGAATCCCGGTCCGGCGAGGAATTCAAGGCGTCGGTACTCGGGGCCTACGAACGGGGGGAACGCACCATTGCGGTGACACGACTGATGCGGCTCGCCGACCAGTACAGCGTGCCACTGGACCAACTTCTGCCGGGTGCCGGCGACACGCAACCCGCAACACCTGAGGGGCGGCCCACCATGCGTCTGGACCTCACGAAGGTGGCTCGGCTCGGAGGACCCGAAGGTGATCTGTTGCGGCGACAACTCGGGTTGGTGCAATTGAGCCGCCAGGACTTCAATGGCCGGGTGATGTCGATCCGCCACGATGACCAACGAGTTCTCGCAGGGATCTTCGGTGTTCGTGAGGATCGAATCTGGGACCATCTCGCCGAGCGGGGGCTACTGACCGGCCCGTGACCTCCACTGCACCCATCGCCGCGTCGGACGCCTCCGGAACGACGAGATCCTCGCCATCACCCTTCGGCGTTTACCTCCACGTGCCGTTCTGCCGTCATCGGTGTGACTACTGCGCCTTTGCCGCCTGGGACGACCGCGGGGAACTGATGGGGCGTTACATGCGCGCGCTGCAGCACGAGGTGGTTGGCGTTGCCGCAGTTCAACCGGTGCCGGCGACGTCAGTGTTCGTTGGCGGTGGCACGCCGTCGCTGGTTGACGCAGATGCACTCGTTGAAGTCATCCGGACGATCACTCTGGCGGACGACGCCGAGGTCACCGTCGAGGTGAACCCCGAGGACGCCAGCGAGGAACTTTTCACCACCTACCGAGACGGCGGAGTGAATCGGATCTCGTTCGGGGTGCAGTCGATGGTCCAGCCCGTGCTCGACGCCCTTGGGCGGCGACACGACCCGAACCTGGTGGCCACGGCGGTGGACGCAGCCCGCAACGTCGGGATCTCAAGTATCAACCTCGACGTGATCTACGGCGCTGCGGGCGAGACCGTCGAGCAGTGGACCCGCACGCTCACCGAAGTGGTGGGCCTCAACCCCGACCACGTCTCGGCCTACGCACTCACCGTTGAACCCGGCACCGCTCTGGCCGCCGACCCGGTCCGGCACCCAGACGACGACGACCAGGCGGCAAAGTACCTCGTTGCCGAGGAGATTCTCACCAGTGCCGCGATGCCGTGGTACGAGATCTCCAACTGGTCCCGGGAGGGTCACCAGTGTCGACACAATCAGCTGTACTGGGCCCAGGGGGACTACTTCGGCGCAGGGTGCAGCGCTCATTCGCACCACGCCGGACGGCGTTGGTGGAACCTCAGGACACCCGAGCGATACATGGATGCGGTGGAGTCCGGACGGCCCCCGGAGGCGGGCGACGAGCGTCTCGACGACGAACAGCGCCGGATCGAGGCGCTGCAGCTCGCCGTGCGGACCAGTGATGGCGTGCCGGTGGACGCTCTCGAACGGGCGGTGTCCACTGGGGAGATTGACGGTCTCGTGGAGCGTGTCGGCGACCGCTTCGTCCTGACCGTTGCGGGCCGTCTGCTCGCCAACGAGGTGGCTCTCCGCCTCGAGTAGGGGCATACCGGCGGCTTTGCACGACGACGGGTCGGCGCCTGCGCGTCGCCGACCCAGCCTCCACCGCTAGGGTCGGCGCTGTGGACACCTTCCCCCAAGGCCCCCCACCCTGGTCGGACGCCCCCGGGACCCTTCCGCCTCCGGTGCTACCCCCGTCCCCACCTCCGCCGCCGCCCCCCGGGGAGGCGCACGCCCGCCCGGTGCGGTGGGGCCTCGGCGATGTGGCGGTCGGTATCGGCCTGTTCTTCGCCGTGCAGCTCTTCTTCGGCGCAGGTTTGGTGGCGTTCATCATCGCCGTGGGGGGTGAACTGGCGGTCGACGACTCGGCCGGCGATCCCTCCAACCTGTTGTTGTTGTTGGTCTCCGCCCCCCTCAGCTGGGCGGTGCTGATCGGGTGGCCCTGGTGGGTGAGCCGCCGCAAGGGGACGGGTCGTATGTCAGCGGACTTCGGTCTCGCCATGCGGTGGACGGACCTGCTGCTCGGCGTTGCTGGTGGTGTGCTTGCTCTCGTGGTGTCGGCCAGTCTCGCTGTGGCCTATAGCGCCGTGTTCGGCGGTGACGCCCCGACCAACACCGACATCATCAGCGGCGAGTCCCAGAGCCTCGTCACGATTGTGGTGCTGTTCGTCGTCATCGCCGTGGGAACCCCGATCGCCGAGGAGATCTTCTTTCGGGGACTCGTTCTCGGTGCTGCCCGAAAGCGGTGGGGTACCGCCGTGGGCATCGCCTTTTCCTCACTGCTGTTCGGGGCGTTCCACGTCCAGGCTGATCTGGTCTCGTGGGCCTTCGTCGGAGCGGTCACAGCGCTCTACGGCGTCGTGTTCGCCCTGTTGCGAGTCTGGTCCAACGGACGCATCGCTGCGTCAATCGTGGCTCACATGGTCGTGAACGCAATGGCGATCGTCGTCGTGGTTCTCACCGGGTGAATGGCACGGTGCGACAGCGACCGGTTTGAGGGGTGCGGGCGGAGGGACTTGAACCCACACGTCCTTTCGGACACCAGGACCTAAACCTGGCGCGTCTGCCAGTTTCGCCACGCCCGCAGTTGGACCAACCTACCCCGTCCGATGGTGTGGGTGGCACGGCGAAGCGCTGTAGCCTGCGGTGTCGCTATCAATACGGCGGGCCGAGATGACCAACGGAGGTCGACCATGACGAGCGTTCCACAGATGCCTGACTTCATTGCCCAAGGCCCCGGCGGGGACCCAGGTGTGGAGATGCTGCGCATGCTGCTCAAGGAGCGGATCGTCATGCTGGGGAGCGAGGTGAGCGATGACAGCGCCAACGCCATCATCGCCCAGATGCTCTACCTCGAGGGCCAGGACCCCGACCGGGACATCTGGCTGTACATCAACTCACCTGGCGGGTCGGTGACCGCCGGCATGGCGATCTACGACACCATGCAGTTCGTCAAGCCTGACGTCGGCACCATCTGCATGGGGCTGGGAGCCTCAATGGGGCAATTCCTTTTGTGCGCCGGCGCCCAGGGCAAGCGTTACGCCCTGCCCCACGCCCGAATCATGATGCATCAGCCCCTCGGCGGCATCCAGGGCCAGGCGGCCGACATTGCCATCCAGGCCGAGCAGATGAAGTACATCAAGAAGTTGATGGCCGAGCGCATTGCCTTCCATACCGGTCAGTCGGTTGAGCAGGTCGAGACCGACTCCGAGCGTGACCGCTGGTTCACGGCCGAGCAGGCCAAGGACTACGGAATCATCGACTCGGTCATCGTCCGCCGCGGGGAGTTGCTCTGATCTGAGTTCCGGTCAGCCCGGCACCGTCAACGTCTGCGGACGGTTGTGCCCGAGAGCGTCACGAGTATCGCTGCGGCTGCCACCACGGCCGCCACCCAGTAGATGACCGTGCCGCCGAGTTGGTCGGTGGGGGGGACAGCACTGCTGCGGGTCACGAGTGCCGCTGCGCCGACGAGCGCACCGGCGGCGTTGATCATGATGTGCCGGCGTGTTGGCGGAGCGGACCAGCGGCCGATGCAGCCACAACTCGTCGTGGGGCTGCGCCGCCGCAGGAGCGCCACCATCAGCGTGAACACGGTATAACTGCAACCGAGCGCTGCGGTGGCCAACCACGGTCCGCCGGCGAGAACCGTCACGCTGATCGCCAACTCGAGAGCGCCCCAACAGCGCATCGCCACCGGGCCCGATGGAAGCTCGAAGGCCTCCATCATGGGTCGGGACGCTGCGGGCTCGACCACCTTGAGGACACCACCAGCTGCGAGAACGAGCGCGGCGACCGAAAGCGCCCACGACCACAGAGTCACTGGTGGTCGGGGTGCTCCGCCCCAACGGACGCCATAACGGGTGCGCTCTGGACGGCTGAGGGGCTCGGCCCGTCGATGCTGAGGTGAGGAAGGATCCGGTCAAGCCAGCTCGGGAGCCACCACCCGGCGGACCCGAAGAGCCGCATCGCCGAGGGCACCACCAGCATGCGCACAATGGTGGCGTCCACAAACACTGCGACGGCCATGCCGAACCCGAGCATCTTGATGATGGGGCTTGGGTTGGTCACGAACGCCAGGAAGACGGAGATCATGATGAGGGCGGCGGCGGTGATGACCCGCGCCGTGTGGGCGACGCCCTCCACGACCGAGCGGGTGGCGTCCCGGGTGGCAAGCCATTCCTCGCGGATCCGGCTGAGGAGGAACACCTCGTAATCCATAGACAGGCCGAACAGGATGGCGAACATCAACACGGGGATGAATGGAGCCACCGGAACCGTCTGGTCAAGCGCCACGAGATCCTTGAGCCACCCCCATTGGAAGACGGCGACGAGGACGCCGTACGCCGCCCCGATGGACAACAGGTTGCACACCGCCGCCTTCAGGGGGACGAGCAGCGACCGGAACACGATCATCAACAGCACGAAGGCAGCGAGCACGACGGCGCCGATGAACCACGGGAGCCGCTGTTGAATGAGGTCGGTAAGGTCGATCAGTTCCGCCGTATAGCCGCCGACATAGACCGAGGCGGGGTCCACCGAGGTGCCGGAGAGTGCCTGGGGAATGGTGGTTGAGCGCAGGGTGGTCACCAGCGCCGACGTCGCTTCGTCGGAAGGGCCTGACGTGGGGTACACCGTGATGATCGCCGCCGTGCCGTCCGAGTTGGGTATCGGCCCGTATGCCCCGCTCACCCCCGGGGTGGTGCGGAGCTTGGCGACGAGGTCCCCGAGTGCCTGGACCTCCCCCGGGGCGTTCTGCTGGGTGGGGGTCGGGAGCTCGGCAACGACGAGCAGCGGCCCGTTGACCCCGGGCCCGAAACCACTGGACATCTGGTCGTAGGCCTGCCGCTGGGTCTGTGAGGGCGGATCGTCGGCGTCCGACGGGAATCCCCACTCCATACGAAGCAACGGCACACTGAGCAACACCAGGACCGCCAGGCCTCCGATGACGAACGGCACCGGTCGTCGGCACACGAGCCGCGCCCAGCGAGCCGACCATGACCGAGATGGATCCGATTCATCTCGACGGTGGATGCGCAGACCGTTGATGCGGTTCCCGAGAAGGCCGAGAAGTGCGGGGATAAGGGTGATTGCGCACGCCATCGCCACGACGACGAACATGGCCGCAGCGAGTCCCATGGTGGCGACGTAGGGGATGCCCACGAGGGTGAGGCCGGCCAACGCCAGGCACACCGAGATCCCGGCGAACAGGACCGCTGATCCGGCCCGAGCCGTTGCGACGCCTGCGGCCGCCACCGGCCCGCCACCACCAGGAAGTTCCTGGCGGTGGCGGGTGACGATGAAGAGCGCGTAGTCGATTCCGACGCCGAGGCCGATCATGACACCAAGGGCGCTGACCGCAGTGCCGATGGTGAAGTGGTAGGTGGCAACGGTGAGCAGGGCCCCGCTGACGAAAACCCCGACGAGCGCCGACGCAATGGGGACGATCATTGACACGACTGATCCGAGTGCGACCATGAGGATGACGACGGCGAGCCCGAGACCGATCTCGTCCGCGTATTCAGACAATCCGCCATCGATGGCCTGGGTGTCCTGCGCGTCGATGACCGGCCCGCCAAAGGCAACGTCAACACCGGCAGCTGAGACCGGCGCAGTGGCTTGCTGCAAACGGGCGAACGAATCCGGAGGTACCGAGGTGACTTCCTCGGTGAACTGCACCGTGGTGTAGGCGATCGATCCGTTGGAGGAGACGGTGGCGGGCAGAAACCCCGCTGGCACGCCAGGTGGTGGGCCCGTCAGTGGGTTGGCGGCGCTCGCCACGCCGGGGATCTTGGCGATGTCGGCCACTGCGGTACCGATGGCCTGCGCGGCGGCGCCGCCGGTGAGGTTCTGTCCGGTGGTGCTGTAGAACACGACGGTTGCCGACGCTGCCGCCGCCGCAGGGAACTCGCGTTGGAGCAGGTCGAGAGCCTCCTGAGACCCGGTGCCCGGGATGGCGAACGTGTCAACGGCGGTGCCTTTTTGCACCCCTGACAACGTGGCGATGCCGATAGCGATGACCAGCCACGCAACCAGTACCGCCCAGTGGTGTCTGGCGGCTCCCCGGCCGAGTCGTTCGAGCATGTCAGCCTCCAGTGGTCGGCGGCACTGGCTAGTTCTTGAGGAGTTCCTTGAACGGTGTGGTCCGATCCTGGTTCGGTTCCTTGGGTAGGCCCAGGACGCGCTCACCAATGATGTTCTTTTGGATTTCGTCCGTTCCGCCGTAGATCGACGGCGCCGGCGAGAACAGCGACATCTCGGTCACCATGGCGTCAAGGGGTCGGCCCACCGCAGCGTCGAGGGACTTGCGCTGGTCGCCCTCGTAGGCGTGGAGGGTGCCGTAACCGCCAAGGATGCGCAGCCCGACGTCACGGGTGAGCCGGACGATTTTGCTCATGGACAACTTGGCGGTGTTGGCAATAGGGCCGGGACTCTTGCCCGCAGCCTTGGCAGCCTTCATCCGTAGGTTCGAGAAGCGGGCGATCTCGTTGAGCGTGTGAAGTCGCGCAAGGTCCTGGCGGACGGTGGGGTCATCAATGGCGCCGTTGTCACGCGCCAGCCCGACGAGCATGCGCTCGGCCGACCCGAACATCCCGCCACCACCGCCACCTCCGCGGCGCTTGCCGCCGGAAGCAGGAACGAAGTCGCCGGCGCGCATGGGGAGCTGTCCGGCGACCTGGCCGGGTATCGCAGCGGAGGCCGCAGACGAACCGCCACCGGCGCCGAGTCCGGCACGTTCGAACGTCAGCGTGGTGTTGGCCACCGCCCAACCGTTGTTCAACCCGCCGATAACGGTGTCATCGTGGGTCCGGGCGTCCGTGAGGAACACCTCGTTGAACAGTGCCCGTCCGGTGATCTCGCGCAGCGGCCGGATATCGATGCCGTCCTGGTGCATGTCAAGGGCGAAGTAGGAGATGCCCTGGTGTTTCGGGGCGTCGGGGTTGGTGCGAGCAATCAGCATGCCGAGATCCGCTGCCTGCCCACCTGATGTCCACACCTTCTGGCCGCTCACGATCCACTCGTCGCCATCGAGCAGCGCTCGGGTCTGAAGCCCGGCGAGGTCCGAACCGGCATTCGGTTCACTGAACAGCTGGCACCAGGCGCGCTGGCCTGTGACGATGTCCCGCAGGTATCGCCGCTTTTGGTCGTCCGTGCCGTGGGTAACGATCGTCGGTCCAGCAAGAAGCAATCCGAGCCCGCCGGGGGCACCGAGGGCGCCGAACTCCGCAATGGTGGATGACACCACGTTGGCCTCTGCGGTTGAAAGGTCCCGACCGAACCACGCCGACGGCCACGCCGGGGCAACCCAGCCGGCGAGACCCAGCCGTTCCCACCAGTCGCCGACCGTCAGGTCCGGGTCCCAGTTCTGCTCAAGCCAACTCCGGAGTTCGTCACGGAGGTCGTCGTGGGTTGCGGTGCTGGACTCGGACATGGGCTACTCCTCCGGGCACGGGGTCAAGGCGCTGGTCTCCATAGCGGGACGGCCCAACCCTAGTTGGAGGGTGCGGGATCAGTGACCCGAAGCGAGGACCAGCAGGTTGCCGGGGTTCGCCGCCGCCCCGAGCAGTTCCCAGAGGTGCTCACAGGCCGGCACCAACTCGGGGTATCCCCGAAAAAGCCCACGGTCGGTGGTCTCAAGGCGCTGACGAGCCTCGACGACATCGTCATGGTCGAGCCAGCCCTTGTGCCCGTGACCGAGCGAGAGTGCCACCGCTTCGCCGTAGGTGTCCGGTGCGATCTGGAGCGCGAGGTCACCCAATTCGCGTCCCCACAGAACCCTGCGCACCCCGACGCTCGACCACCCGAGGTGCAGCAACCCGTCGCGCAACAGCGCCACGTCCGGGGCGGGGGTGAGTGGTCGCAGATGGGCGGCGAGAATGAGCCGGAACCAGTGCCCCAGGTGGGTTTCCTCAAAGCCGACCGCCCAGTCATCGGGTGTGGTCACTGCGAGGCGCGATACGTGTGCCACCACGGCCGGATCAGTTGATGCCCACGTCTCCGCTGCCCGCATCCGAAGGGCCAGGGTGTCACCGGTTCTCGCGCGGTAGACCCCAGGGTCCACCCGGTCCTCATCGAGACCGAGTTGGGCGCCGAGGCGACGATCAGGCTGGCCTAGCGCTTCCCACAGCGAGGTGAACTCGAGGTGGAACCCTTCGGGGTCAAGCAGCCACGCCCCGCACAGCGGCGCCCCATCCGCCTCCCCTGGCGCACTCCGGATATGGGCACGGTCACCCAGCGCGTCCCCGGCTGTGCCGCCTGACGCCGGCGCTGTGTCTTGGCGGCCCACCACACTCACCCTTCAAGCCTGCCGGACCCCAGCGTCGCGGTGGGGGATAGGCGACACGTAGCCTGCTGGGTGGTGCTGACCTCCTCGTTCGACTACGACCTGCCGGCGCAAGCCATTGCGCAGCGTCCTGCGCCGACCCGCGATGCCGCCCGACTCCTTGTCGTCAACGGTGGCGGCGACATCGCCCACGCCGTCGTTGCCGATCTGCCCACGCTGTTGGCACCGGGTGATCTCCTTGTCGTCAACACCACTCGAGTCATCCCTGCCCGGCTGCGTTTACGCAAACCAACTGGTGGCAGCGCTGAGGTCCTGCTCGTGGCCCCTCTGCGCGACAGCGACGGTCGTCCCGACGTGCACAGTCGGGACTGGCAGGCGCTTGTTCGCCCGTCGCGTCGGCTTCCCCCCGGGGTTCGGCTTGTTCCCCAGGCGGCGATTGAACCGACATCGGTCGCCCATGATTTTGTCGTCGAGGTTGGCGAGGTCGTCGATGGAGGCCTTCGACTGGTTCGCCTGCACGGATCCGCTGACCCGTGGGACATGCTGGGGGCTGTCGGGGAGGTCCCCCTTCCGCCCTACATCACGGCTGCCGAGAGCGGTAACACCGATCGATATCAGACGGTCTTCGCCGACGCACCCTCCTCGGTAGCGGCACCAACGGCTGGACTGCACCTCACCGATGAGGTGCTTGCTCGGCTATCTGCCAGCGGAGTGAACCGGGCAGTGGTCGAGCTTGATATCGGTCCGGGAACCTTCACACCAGTGACAGCCACCAACATTGAGGACCACGTCATGCATGCCGAGCGCTACCGCGTGCCCGATGAGACGGTCGAGGCAATCGAGTCGACCCGGGAACGAGGCGGCGCGGTGGTGGCGATAGGAACGACCGTCGTTCGGTCGCTCGAATCCTGGGCGGCCACCGGGCAACAGCGAGGCGACACGTCGCTGTTCATCACCCCCGCCTACCCCTTCGCAGTCGTGGATCGGCTCTTCACGAACTTCCACCAGCCTCGGTCGACGCTGCTCGTGCTGCTCGAGGCGTTCATGGGTCCGCAGTGGCGGGACGTGTACGCCACGGCGCTCGACTCGGGGTACCGCTTCTTGTCGTTTGGTGACGCGATGCTCGTGAATCGCGCCGCGCCCGAGGTCGCCTCGTGACCGCAGGTTCGGTCGTGCACCAGCGCATCGAGGCGCTCGACGGGTCTGCGCGGGTCACCAAGGTGACGCTCCCCAGAGGATCGTTCTCCACGCCGTGTTTCATGCCTGTCGGCACCCGGGCGACAGTCCGCGCCATCGATTCGGCTGACCTTGAGCGTCTTGGCGCTGAGGTGCTGTTGGCCAACACCTACCACCTCATGTTGCGGCCCGGGGCAGAGGTGGTGGCACGGTTCGGCGGTGTCGCCTCGTTCATGGGTCTGGGGTCGTCGGGTCCACTGACCCTGACCGACTCGGGTGGCTATCAGGTGTTCTCTCTCGCTCCCAAGGTGACCGACGACGGCGTGGCGTTCCGGTCCACCTACGACGGCGATCTCATCAATTTCACGCCCGAGGACGCCGTCGCCACACAGGCCCTTCTCGGCGCCGACATACAGATGGTTCTCGACGTCTGCCCGCCGTTGCCCTCGCCGCCATCGGTCGTCGGGTTGGCGGTGGACCGCACGGCAGCGTGGGCTGCACGGGCCGCCAGTGCTCACCGGCGTCTGCGTGACGGCGGCAACCAGCAGGCGTTGTTCGGCATCGCCCAGGGCGGCGTCGACCCGGACCTTCGTCGGGTCAGCGCGTCGCGGACTGTCGAGGTCGGGTTCGACGGCTACGCCATTGGCGGATTGAGCGTCGGAGAGCCGCGCGAGGCAATGCTCCCGGCGTTGGCAGCAGCACTCGACGTGTTGCCCGCCGACCAACCCCGATACCTCATGGGGGTCGGTGACCCCCGCAGCATCATTGAGGCGGTGGCCCTTGGCGTCGACATGTTCGACTGCGTTCTTCCGACGCGTCTGGGCCGGCACGGCACGGTCCTCACGAGCGCCGGTCGGGTGAATCTGCGTAACCGCATGTGGGTCGAAAGCGACGAGCCGCTCGACACCGAGTGCGCCTGCGAGGTGTGTGGTCGCTACTCACGTGGCTACCTCCGCCACCTTCTCCTCGTCGGTGAGCCCACCGTCGCCCGCTTGGTGACCCTCCACAATCTTCATTGGCTGCTGGGTCTGGTGCGCGGGTTGCGGGAGGCGATCCTCGCCGGGACCTTCCAGTCGGCCTACCGCAAGGTGGTCGACGTCTGGCCGTGAGCAGGGCGGGCCCGCCACCGGGACCCCCCGGGGTGTGGGCTAAGGTCACCGGGTTCCTATCCGGCTCACTGGAGGCACCCTCGTCACCGTGGCACGAACCTCGCTGACCACCAGTCCTATCGGCCCGACCGCCGTTTGCGGCGTCCGCTGCACCGACCGGGTGATGCCGTGAGCAAGCGGCGATCCCACCTCGTCGAAGTATGCGTGGTGATGCTGTTCACGCTGGGACTTCTGGGATGGAGCTTCTGGTCCGGCAACAAGCCGTTCCTCGGCCTTGACCTCCAGGGTGGGGTGGCCGTCATCCTCACGCCGTCAGGGGAGGCGACCGACGAGCAACTCGAGGATGCCGTAACCATTATCCGCAGCCGCGTCGATGCCATCGGTGTGGCCGAGCCCGAAATCACGAGACAAGGTCAGAACATCTCCGTCGAGATCCCCGGCGTTGAGGATCCCCAGCAGGCCATCGAGCTCGTCGGCCAGACGGGTGAACTGACGTTCCGCCCCGTACTTCAGGAGTACCAGACCGGGTTCGAAGTTGACGCAGATGGAAACCCGGTAGTCCCCGAGTTGACCCCCGAGGCTGAGGTGTCACCTGAGGGCCAGCCCACCGACTCAACGGTGGCCCCGGGGACGGACACCACTGTGCCACCCTCGACGGACACCAGCGTCGAGGGGTCTTTTCCGTTGTGGTCGGGTGCCGCCGAGGGTGAATTGGCCGCCGGGACCCAGGATCCCCTGACCGACCAGACCCCGACGTCGGTCGTGGACCTCGGCACGGTTGGTGGCCCCGATGCGCCGCTTGGAGACGCTTCCGGGGGTCTACCGGAACTCACGGGCGATACGGGCCTCGACCAGGTGGTGGTCGAGGCCCAGTACCGGACGGTGGACGGCAAACGCTTTGAGGTCGGCCGATACCGGCTTGGCCCGGCATCACTGACTGGTGCTGGTCTCGAGAGCGCTTCTGCATCACTGGACGATCGTGGGCAGTGGGTGGTGCGCCCGGTGTTCAAGTCCGGACCTGAGGGCATCGACGCCTTCAACCAGACGGCCGGTGCCTGTTTCGCCAAGAACGCCACGTGCCCCACTGGCCTGTTCGCCATCACCCTCGACGCTGAGGTCATCTCGGCGTTGGGCGTGCAGGCGGCCTCGTTCTCACGGGACCAGATCGTCATCTCGGGCGGGTTCGATGAGCAGTCAGCCAAGGACCTTGCAACGGTGCTGCGCTACGGCGCCTTGCCCGTCAAGCTTGAGATCGAGTCCGTGCAGGAAGTGTCCGCCACCCTGGGCCGTGACGCGCTCCGCGCCGGCTTGATCGCCGGCGGTATCGGCCTTGGTCTGGTGGCGCTCTACATGGTCGCTTTCTACCGACTGCTGGGCATCACCGCCATCATCAAGCTCGGGATCGAGTTGGCGTTGCTGTGGGTGATCATTGCGTGGCTCGGGACCAGTCAGGGACTTGCCCTGACCTTGGCGGGGGTGACCGGCATCATCGTGTCGTTCGGTCTGTCGGTGGACTCCAACGTCGTCTACTACGAGACCGTAAAGGAAGACATCCACAACGGACGGTCGGTTCGATCCGCAGCGGACCGGGCCTTCCGTTCCTCGTGGACCACCATCGTCAAGGCTGACTTCGCATCCTTGATCGCTGCGGTACTGCTCTACGTCCTCGCCATCGGTCCGGTGCGCGGTTTCGCCTTCTACCTGGGTCTGGCCACGTTGCTCGACCTACTCGCATGCTGGATCTTCATGCGCCCCTCGGCCGCACTGCTGCTGCGATCGGGGCTGTGTGAGCGGCATCCCGGATGGTTCGGCTTGACCGGCCCGGCACGTAGATCGTCGCGGGTGCGCCGTGGCGGTGGTGATGACGCCCCGGGCACTGGTGGTGGGTTGGACGCCGCCGGAGACGAGGGTGACGGGGAACCGGCACCGATCGCGGCCCGGGGGGCCTCGACACGAACGGATGAGGGGAGCGAGGCCTGATGACCGCATTCGTTCGGCTCGTCCGGGGCCAGAACAACATCGACTTCAACCGGTGGTGGAAACGGGGCGCCGTCCTTAGCGTTCTCCTCGTTGTCGTCAGCGTCGTGGCGCTTTCAACCCGTGGACTCAACCTCGGGGTTGAGTTCACCGGCGGGGTGTCGGTGCAGGCGCCGGTGAGCGGGGTCAGCGTCGAACAGGCGCGTTCGGCACTCGAGGGCGTGGGCCTCGGCGCAGCCCGGGTCCAGATCGTGACCGACACCGAGGGCAACGAGATCCTCCGGGTCCAGGTCTCGTCGGAAGACCCCGGCGCTGAAGACGCCGTGCGGTCGGTGGTCGCCAATCTCGAGGGCGCGCAGGCCGGGGAGGTGAGTGTCACCGCAGTCAGCGCGTCGTGGGGTTCCGACGTGACCGGCCAGGCGCTTCGAGCACTGGTGTTCTTCTTGTTGGCGATCCTCGCCTACATCACCTTGCGCCTTGAGTTCCGCATGGCCATCGGCGCCATCATCGCCACCGTGCACGACATCGTGGTCACCGTTGGGGTCTACGCGCTGTTCCAGTTCGAGGTGAGCCCGGGAACGATCGTGGCGTTCCTCATGGTGTTGGGGTATTCGATCTATGACACGGTCGTGATCTACGACAAGGTCAAGCAGAACGAACCGCTGGCAGGCGTCACCAACCGATTGACCTACGGCGACGTGGTGGCCCGGTCGATGAACACGGTGCTCCTCCGCTCCCTCAACACGTCGATCACGTCGCTGTTGCCCGTGATTTCGCTCATCGTGATCGGGGGCTACGTGCTCGGCGCGACGACGCTGAACCAGTTCGCCCTCCCACTCGCCGTCGGGCTTGTCGTCGGGACCTACTCGTCGATCATGGTGGCGTCGTATGCGGTGGTACTCCTCAAGGAGCGTGAGCCTCGCTACAAGCAGCTGAAGGAACGTCTCGCGGCTGGCGGCGCGGCCGGTTCACCGTCACCAGGCGGCGAGGGAACCGGAGTTGCGACGGGCGGCACCCTTGGCACTGCAGGTTCGGCCCGTGTCCCCGAGGGGGTCATTCCACCCCGTCCTCGCAAGCGCCCCGGCAAGACCCGTCGCTCCTGATCTGGTTCACGCCGCTTCGCCGGGGATCGGTGGGCGCATCCCGGTAGCCTCAGGGGATGGCCGCACGATCCGATGGGTTGGCGAGTTTGGTGAGGGTATTCGACGACTGGCCGCGTGCAGGGGTCAGGTTCCACGACGTCACCCCACTCCTTGCCGACGCCGGGGGCTTGCGTCAGGTGGTGACGGCGATAGCTGATCATTTCGCCCATGGGATCGTCGACGCCGGTGGAGGTCCAGTCACCCATGTGGCGGGGATCGAGGCGCGGGGGTTCGCCGTGGCTGCCCCGGTGGCCTTGCGCCTCGACGCCGGCTTTCTCCCCGTGCGGCGCGCGGGCCGACTCCCCGCCGAGGTCGAATCTGCCGAGTGCATCCTCGAGTACGGCACGGAGCTGCTCGAGATGCAGAGAGCCCCACTGCATCCTGGGTCCTCGGTGCTGATCGTCGACGACGTGCTCGGGACGGGTGCCACGGCCGAGGCAGTGGTGCGAATGGTGCGTCGATGCGGGGGAGAGGTGGCGGGCTACGCCTGCGTGGCGGAGGTGGCCGCCGACGCCGGACGGGAGCGTCTCGGTGATGTCCCCGTCCTCTCCGTGCTTCGCGTCGAATCCGGCCAGGTTCTCCCTGGCGTGGATCACACGGGTCGGGGCGTCTGACCTGTGGCGACGGTCAACCGGGTCCTCCCGTGGAGGCGACACACCGTTACCGACGCTGAGGAGATCGCACCCCTCCTCGCCGCCTTCCGCCAGCGGCACCCCAAGGCGTCGACTTCGCTCATCCAGCGGGCGTACGACACCGCAGCCGGCGCCCACGATGGGCAGCGGCGCCACTCGGGCGAACCCTACGTGCTGCACCCCGTCGCTGTCGCAAGCATCGTGGCCTCCCTCGGCCTTGACGATGTGACGATCGCCGCCGCCCTGCTTCACGACGCCGTTGAGGACACCGGACTCAGTCTTGAGCGTCTTGAGGCCGAGTTCGGTGAGGACGTCGCTGCCATCGTCGACGGCGTGACGAAACTGGACCGGGTCAAGTTCGACTCGAAGGAAGCGCAGCAGGCGGCCACGGTGCGCAAGATGCTGGTCGCCATGGCGAAGGACCTTCGGGTCCTGATCATCAAGCTCGCTGATCGTCTGCACAACATGCGGACGGTTGCCGGCATGCCGGCGTGGAAACAGGAACGGTCGGCGCAGGAGACGCTCGACGTCTACGCCCCGCTCGCACACCGGCTCGGTATGCAGGAGGTGCGTCAGCAACTCGAGGACCTGGCGTTCGCCGCACTCCACCCGAAGCGCTACGCCGAGATCGACCACATGGTGGCGACCCGCAGCCCCGAGCGCGACCTCTATCTCACCCAGGTCCTCGCCGAGGTGCAGGCCCACCTCGGCGACCTCGGAATTGACGGGGAGGTTCAGGGACGCCCCAAACACCTGTGGAGCATCTACGAAAAGATGGTGGTGAAGGGCAAGGAGTTCAACGAGATCTTCGACCTCGTGGGCATTCGGGTCGTGGTCGACAGCGTCAAGGACTGCTACGCAGCGCTCGGGTCCATCCATGCCACATGGAAACCGGTGCAGGGCCGGTTCAAGGACTACATCGCCATGCCGAAGTTCAACCTGTACCAGTCCCTGCACACCACCGTGGTCGGACCTCAGGGCAAGCCACTCGAGGTGCAGATCCGCACCCGCCAGATGCACATGCTCGCCGAGTACGGCGTGGCGTCGCACTGGAACTACAAGGACAACCACAAGTCGTCGGGCGATTTGGCCTGGCTCAACCACATCATCGACTGGCAGCGCGAAACCGCCGACCCATCCGAGTTCATGTCGATGCTCAAGGTCGACCTTGAACAAGACGAGGTCTTCGTGTTCACCCCCAAAGGCAGGGTCGTCACCCTTCCGGTGGGATCGACCCCGGTGGACTTCGCCTATGCCATCCACACCGAGGTGGGGGACGCGTGCATTGGTGCCAAGGTCAACGGCCGACTCCTTCCCCTTGATGCAGTGTTGGCGAGTGGGGATACCGTTGAGATCTTCACCTCCAAGGTGGAGGGTGCCGGACCGTCACGGGACTGGTTGCGTTTCGTGGCGACGAACCGGGCGGCGGCGAAGATCAAGCAGTGGTACCTGCGCGAGCAACGTGAGGACGCCCGCGAGACCGGTGCGGACGAGTTGATCAGGGCACTGCGCCGTGACGGCCTACCAGTGCAGAAGATCCGCCAGTCGGGCGTGCTCGACACGGTGGCCTCGGCCATGAACTACGCCGACCTCGATGCCCTCCACGCTGCCATCGGCCACAACCACGTCTCAGCGGCGGCCGTGGCCGAGCGCGTTCGTCGCCACCTCCACCATGGAGACCCCGAGACACAGGACCGCCTGCCCCTCACCGTTCGCCAGGCCACACCTCTGCGGCGATCCCTTGATACCGGTGGAACTTCGGGGGTCCATGTGGAGGGCCTTGACGACGTCATGGTTCGTCTGTCGCGGTGCTGTACACCGGTGCCCGGCGATCCAATCATGGGCTTCGTGACCCGCGGTCGGGGGGTGTCGGTCCACCGCTCGGACTGTGCGAACGGCGTGTCGCTGGCGTCGAGCCAGGCCGAGAGAGTCATTGAGGTGGACTGGGACGAAGCCCCGGCGGGGACGTTCGTCGCCTCAGTGGAGGTGAAGGCACTCGATCGGTCGCGCCTGCTCCGGGACGTGAGCGCAGCCCTCGCCGACGCCCACGTGAACATCATCTCGTGCACGACAGTCACCGGGTCCGACCGGATCTCGACCATGCAGTTCGACTTCGAACTGGGCGACCCGGCGCATCTCGAGTGGCTCCTGCGGTCCATTCGCCAGATCGACTCCATCTACGACGCATACAGGGTGATGCCACGCGCGTGACGCCGTGCCGGCGCTGCGTCGGGCGTCGCGGGCACCGGCCCGAGCTGCGGGCCGTGGTCTGGGTCCGCTCTGACTCGCCGACGTGAAGGCCGGCAATGAGTTCCGTTGCCTCGTCGCCTGCTCACTAGAGTCGGTCCGTGGCTGACGACGTGCACACCGGTCCGTACCAGGCCCCTGTGGGGGTGCACGACGTCCTTCCGCCACACTCGGCTCGCTGGGAGTCGCTCGTGGCCACGTTTGCATCGATCGTGGGATCTGCGGGCTACGGATTGTGTCAGAGTCCCATGTTCGAAGATGTTGGGGTGTTCGCCCGGATGGGGGAGGGCACCGATGTGGTCACCAAGGAGATGTACGAGTTCCGCGATCGCGGTGATCGACATCTCGCCCTCCGGCCCGAGGGAACTGCCTCGGTAGTGCGGGCCTACGTCGAGCATCGGCCAACAACCCCGTGGAAAGTTTGGTACGCCACGCCGGTCTTCCGCTACGAGAAACCTCAGAGCGGCCGCTTCCGCCAGCATCACCAGCTGGGGGTCGAGGCCATCGGCTCGGCTGACCCTGACCTCGATGTGGAGGTCATGGTGCTCCTCGCCGACTTCTATCGGTCCATCGGTCTGCGCAGCGTGAACCTTGTCGTCAACACGCTGGGAACTCCACATCAACGCGTCGCCTACGCGGCCACGTTGTCGGCGTGGCTCACGGATCGAATCGAAGCGCTGGACCCTGCCGACCGTGACAAGGTTGGCCGGCACCCGTTGAGGGTGCTCGACTCGAAGCGAGCCGCCACTCAAGCCGTCGTCGCCGATGCCCCCACCATTATCGAGAGCCTTGACGACGAGGCGTTGGCGCACTTCGAGCGCGTGAAGCAGGGGCTCATCGCAGCGGATGTGACCTTCAGCGTTGACCACCGGCTCGTGCGAGGTCTCGACTACTACACGCACACGCTCTTCGAGTTTCGGTGTCCTGCCCTGGACGCGGCTCAGGACACCATTGGTGGCGGCGGCCGGTTCGACGGTCTCGTCGAAGCTCTCGGCGGACCGCCAACCCCGGCGGTGGGTTTCGGCACCGGAATCGAGCGGGTCCTGCTCGCCTGTGATGCCGAAGGGGTGTTCGCTGCACCGCAGAACACGGTCGACCTGTTCATCGTGGACACCGTTGACGGTTCAGCGGCGCGTGACCTTTGCGCCGAGTTGCGCCGGGCGGGCCTGCGCGCCGACCGGGCGTTTGACGGTCGGTCAATGAAGTCGCAGATGAAGGCCGCCGACCGTAGCGGTGCCCTGTTCGCCGTGATCGTCGGTGCCGACGAGGTGGCGGCGGGGGAGGTCACCGTCAGACCGCTTCGCACCGAGGGTGAGCAGCGACGGGTCGGTCGCAACGATCTGGTCCCCTCGCTCGCAGAACTTCTCGACGCCCCAGATCCTCGGAGGATCCAATGACCCCCACCACGCCTTCTTCTGACGATTCCTCTCGGGACCCCGCAGCCGGTGCTCGCGGCCTGCGCTCGGACTACTGCGGGGACCTGCGAGTAGGTGACGAGGGACGGCAGGTGCAGGTCTGCGGGTGGGTCGCCCGACGCCGCGAGCACGGCGAGCATCTCGCCTTCATTGACCTGCGGGATCACACCGGCCTCGTACAGTGCGTCGTCGACGGGGCGCACGAGCTGCGCAACGAATGGGTCGTACGGGTGACGGGGACCGTTCGACGGCGTCCCGATGGCACCCTCAACGAAGATCTTCCTACGGGAGAGATCGAGGTCGGTGACTGCACGGTGGAGGTGCTGTCGAGTTCCGAACCGGTGCCGTTCCCGATCGACGAGCGCGTTGAGGTGGATGAGACCGTCCGGCTGAGGCACCGCTACCTGGATCTGAGGGCTTCGCGGATGCAGCGGAACCTGCGGTTGCGGGCAGCGGTCAACGGGGCGTTGCGTGCGGCAATGGACCGACAGGGCTTCGTGGAGATCGAAACTCCGCTGCTGATCGCGTCGACACCCGAGGGCGCGCGTGACTTCGTGGTGCCAAGCCGACTCAGTCCCGGCGAGTTCTACGCCCTGCCCCAGAGTCCGCAGTTGTTCAAGCAGTTGTGCATGGTCGGCTCGGTCGATCGCTACTACCAGGTGGCCCGCTGTTTGCGGGACGAGGACCTGCGCGCCGACCGGCAGTTCGAGTTCAGCCAGCTCGATCTGGAGGCGAGTTTCGTCAGCCAGTCCGACATTCTCGACATGGTGGGCGTCGCCATTCGTGCGGCGGTTGCGTCAGCGCGCGGCGAGGAGCCTGGCCCCATTGCGCACATGACCTGGCGGGACGCCATGGACCGATTCGGTAGTGACAAACCTGACACGCGCTTCGAACTGGAACTCGTTGACGTCACCGGGGTGTTCGCCCAAACCGAGTTCAACGCTTTCCGGGCTCCGTCGGTCAAGGCCATCCGCGTCCCCGGTGGGGCGGACACCACTCGGAGCCGACTCGACGACCTCACCGATCGTGCGAAGCGGTGGGGGGCAAAGGGTCTCGTGTGGATGCGCGTCGAGCCGGACGAGATCAACTCCCCGGTCGCCAAGTTCCTCAGTGCCACCGAGCTCGCCGACCTGCGTGCCGCCACAGGAGCCACCTCAGGCGACCTTTTGTTGATCGTGGCCGACGAGTGGCGCACGACCTGTCACGTGCTTGGCCTGCTGCGCCTTGAACTCGGTCGCCCCGCAGTGACCGAAGGAGGCCTGCAGTTCCTGTGGGTGGTGGACTTCCCACTCTTTGAAGCGCTGGGGGACGACGGCTCGCCGGTCCCGGCCCATCACCCTTTCACCATGCCTCACCCAGACGACCTGCACCTGTTGGACTCCGCCCAGTCGGCCGACCTGCTCTCCGTGCGCTCACAGGCGTACGACCTGGTGCTCAACGGCTGGGAACTGGGGTCAGGGAGTGTGCGAATCCACGACCCTGTGGTGCAGCGCCGCATCTTCGCCCTGCTCGGCATCGGCGCCGACGAGGCCCAGGACCGCTTCGGTTTTCTCCTTGACGCCTTCCGTTTCGGCGCACCGCCTCACGCAGGGTTCGCCTTCGGCATTGATCGGCTCGTGGCCTTGCTGGCAGGGGAGGAGAACATCCGGGAGGTCATCGCCTTCCCCAAGACACAATCGGGTGGCGACCCCCTCACCGGAGCACCCGGACCCCTCGACCCGGGTCAACTCGGCGAGTTGGGCCTGCGCCTTCTGCCCCCTGCCAACTGAGCAGGCAGTCCGCCTCGGGGAGCGTGCCGATCCGCCTAGCCTTGGCCCCATGGGGAGCAACGACCTGTTCGGTCACGCAGCGGGCGAGTTGCTCGCCGGCCGGGCCCCGTTGGCGGCCCGGCTTCGGCCTCTCAGGCTTGACGACGTCGTTGGGCAGGACCATCTGCTCGGGACGGGTAAACCCCTTCGCTCCCTCATCGAGGCAGACCAACTCTCCTCGGTGGTGCTGTGGGGGCCGCCTGGAACGGGTAAGACCTCGCTGGCCCAACTGATTGCCTCACATACCTCGAAAGTGTTCGAGCAACTCTCAGCGGTCTCGGCAAGCGTCCGGGACGTCCGGGACGTTCTCGATAGGGCCGGTGCCCGCCTCGGCGAGCAGTCGCGAGGCACGATCCTGTTCCTCGATGAGGTCCACCGGTTCACAAAGAACCAACAGGACGCACTCCTGCCCGGTGTTGAGAGCGGTCTCATCGTGCTCATCGGGGCGACGACGGAAAATCCGTTCTTCGAACTCAACGCGCCGCTGCTCTCCCGTTCGACATTGTTCCGGCTCGAGCCCCTCGGACCTTCGGCGATCCGGACTCTCGTCGAGCGCGGTCTGTCGTTCGAGGGAATCGAAGCCGAGTCTGATGCGATCGACCTTCTCGTGAGTAGGGGAGGCGGCGACGGACGTCATGCTCTGACGAGTCTTGAGGTCTCGATTGCGTTGGCCCGCCACCGCAGCACCTCAGATGGTCCGCCCGTGGCGCCGGTAGTGACCGTCGGCGATGTCGAAGCGGCACTTGGCACCACCGCGCTGCGCTACGGCGCCGATGAGCACTACGACGTCACCTCGGCGTTCATCAAGAGCATTCGAGGCTCAGACCCCGACGCCGCACTGCATTACCTGGCCCGCATGCTCGAGGCTGGCGAGGACGCACGGTTCATCGCCCGCCGTCTCGTGATCGCCGCCAGCGAGGACGTCGGATTGGCGGACCAGTCCGCCCTGCTCGTCGCCGACGCTGCCGCCCGTGCGGTGGAGTTCGTTGGCCTTCCCGAGGCCCAGTTGCACCTCGCCCACGCCACCGTGGCCCTGGCGGTCGCCCCAAAGTCGAACTCGGTGACCACAGCCATCGCCGCCGCGAGAGCCGATGTACGCGAGCATCCCAACGTGGCGGTTCCAGCCCACCTGCGTGACGCCCACTACCGGGGCGCGGCAACGATCGGGCATGGCGCGGGATACCGCTACCCACATGACGACCCGCGCGGGTGGGTTCCTGCCGATTACCTCCCTGAAGTCCTCGTTGGGCGTCGCTACTGGCACCCGAGTGCGCACGGTGATGAACCGGCGGCGTCAGAGGCACTGGATCGGCGACGTGGTGACGTCAACCCCGAGGGTGAACCATCGTGAGCGCTGCAGACCTCGCGCTCGTGCTGGTGGTGGTGGCCGCGGTTGGGGCTGTTGCCGCAATGGTCGCTGCCACCGTTGCCCTCGTCCGGGCCGCGCGGGCCGTGCGCGCAACTCTTGAGGATCTCGAAGCCGACGTCGCTCAGGCCCGTGCAACGGTCGCCGCAGCCGAGACAGGTGTGCGTCGGGTCGACGAGGCGGTGACCTCGGCTGAAGGTCTCGCCGGTGAGTTGCGTACCAGTTCGCGTTTCATGCGCCGCGTGGTCGTGGCGCCGGTCGTGTGGGTCATGGCGGTGTTTCGGGGGTTGGGCCGTGCCGTGGCCGGACTCTTTGGTTCTTCGCGGCGACGTGCCCGGCGTGGGCGACGGGTTGCCGAGCGGCCTCGGACTGGGTCAGGCTGACGGCGTGACCAAGCGATTGACCTGGTTCGTGCTGGGTTTGGCAAGCGGTGTCAGTTCGTCGGTGTGGGCGTACCTGCGGTTTCGTCGAGCGGCGAGTCGTCCGGCCGCCGAGCGGGTCGCCAGCGCTCTGGCTGAAGGGGCGCGAACCGGTGTCGACGGCGCCCGGCGCTTCATCGACGACGCGCGCGACCAGATCCGACGTGCCGAGGCTGAACTTCGACCCTCCGGGGCAGACGACCTCGATGGTGGCGCACTCGAACCGGCGCGGGTACGGCGGGAGTCCGTCGGAGGCGGAAGGTCGTGAGCGACCCGGAACGCACCGGGATGCCCATCGTCCCGGGCCTGTGACGCTTCGCCGGTAGGATCGCACGATCATGCACCGCTTCAGCGCAGACGGTCTCCGTCAGGCCTTCATGGGCTTCTTTGAGGAACGTGGCCACACCCCGGTCACCTCAGCGAGCCTGATACCCCACGACCCAGATCTTTTGTTCACCGTGGCGGGCATGGTGCCGTTCAAGCCGTTCTTCCTCGGTGAGTTGCCGGCCCCGTACCCCCGGGCGGTGAGTGTGCAGAAGTGTGTGCGGGCCGGCGGCAAGGACAGCGATCTTGAGGAGGTGGGGCGCGACGCCCGTCACCTCTCGTTTTTCGAGATGCTCGGGAACTTCTCGTTCGGCGACTATTTCAAGACCGAGGCGATCCCGTTGGCCTGGGAGATGGTGACCGAGTTGTTCGGGCTTGATCCTGACCTGCTCTGGGTGACCGTTCACCACACCGATGATGAGGCCGAGGAGATCTGGCGTGACGCCGTCGGTGTGGATCCGGCGCGAATCCAGCGACTCGGCGACGACAACTGGTGGGGGCCACCAGGGGGGCCTCCCGGCCCGTGTGGGCCGTGTTCGGAGATCTACTTCGACAAGGGGGCCTCCTTTGGTCCCGACGGTGGCCCGGCATCGGGGAGCGATGAGCGCTTTCTCGAGATCTGGAACCTGGTGTTCATGCAGTTCTCCCGGTCGACCGACGGCGTCGACACCGACCTGCCGAAGCGCAACATCGACACCGGCGCCGGCCTCGAGCGGATACTCAGCGTCCTTCAGGGCGTCGATTCCGTGTTTGACACCGATGTTCTGGCGCCAATCGTCGACGCCGCCCAGTCCCTGAGCGGGAAGCGCCTCGGGACTGATGCCGGCACCGACGTGAGTTTGCGGATCCTCGCCGAGCACGCCCGAACGATGAGCTTCCTGATCGGCGACGGGGTGTTCCCCTCCAACACCGGACGGGGGTACGTTCTGCGCCGCATCATTCGCCGTTCGGTCCGACACGCCTACATGCTGGGCGTCGAGGAGTTGGTCACGCCGAGACTTGTCGACGCCACGGTCGCCGTCATGGGTCAGGCCTATCCGAACCTCGTCACCCAACAGGACTTCATCAGTGACGTCGTCGGACGTGAGGAGGATGCGTTCCGCCGGACGCTGCGCACCGGCCTTGGCATCCTCGACAGCGAACTCGACACGCTCAGTCCCGGATCGGCACTCGACGGTTCGGTGGCGTTCCTCCTCCACGACACCCACGGATTCCCCCTCGAGTTGACCGAGGAGATCTCTGCCGAGCGCGGGCACCCCGTCGACCGTGACGGGTTTGCCGTCGGGATGGCCCGTCAGCAGGAACTCGCAGCAGCGGCCCGGAAGGTCACCGGTCTCGGTGAGGACGCAGAGGCGTTCGGAGATCTCCTCGAACAGTTCGGCCCCACCGACTTCACCGGTCGGGACGAGAGCACCTCGGCTGCCCGGATCCTCGGGGTGATCGGCGACTCGGTGATCCTCGACCGGACCCCCTTCTACGCCGAGAGCGGCGGCCAGGTGGGTGACACGGGCACGCTGGTCACCCCCACTGGTGTCGCTCACGTGCTCAATACGACGTATGCCTTCGCCGGTCAGCACCGCCACCAGATCGCAGTCGTCGAAGGCGAACTCATGGTCGGTCAGGAGGTGACCGCCTCAATCGATACCGAGCGCCGCGCCGCCATTCGCCGTAACCACACGGCGACCCATCTCGTCCATTGGGCGTTGCGCGAGGTGCTGGGCGACCACGTCAAACAACAGGGATCCCTCGTTGACGCCGACCGACTCCGTTTCGACTTCTCCCACTACGAGGCGCTCACCGCCGAGCAGATCGTCGCCGTTGAAGACCTGGTGAACGCTGATGTGCTCGGAAACCACCCTGCGCGTCACTTTGAAACCACCAAGGACCAGGCGGAACAGTTGGGTGCCATCGCCTTTTTCGGCGACAAGTACGGCGATGTGGTTCGTGTACTCGAGGCGGGTCCACACTCCATTGAATTGTGCGGCGGGACCCATGTGGCCGCACTGGGAGACATCGGATCGTTCAAGATCATCTCGGAGGGTTCGGTCGGGTCCAACATCCGCCGCATCGAAGCGATCACCGGGTTCGGTCCCATTGAGCGGATGCGCACCGACGAAGCCGCCATCGGGTCGGCCGCCGAGTTGCTTGGGGTCGGTCCCGACGAGCTCGTGGATGCCGTCGGACGTCGAGTCGCCGAGGTCAAGGAGTTGCGTGCCCAGATCCGGGACCTCAAGGCCCGCCAGGCGGTCGCCGCCGCCGGCGACCTCGCCGCAGGAGCGACCGAGGGCGTCGTTGTGGCGCGCCTCGACGGTTACGGGGCCGACGACCTGCGTCAGGTGGCCATTGCGGTGCGGTCTCAGCCCGGGATCGATGCGGTCGTGCTCATTGGATCACCCGACGGATCGTCAGTGAGCCTCGTTGCTGCGGTGACCTCCGACAGTGACCGCAATGCCGGCGAGTTGCTCGCCGGTGCGGCCCAGGCCGTCAAGGGCGGTGGAGGCAAGAGCCCCGACCTCGCCGTTGCAGGGGGCAAGGACCCTTCGGGTATCGATGCGGCACTCGTCGCCGCCCGGCAGGCCGCAGGAGTGGAGTGAGGGCGTTGGGTGTTGACCTGGGCGCCAAACGGATCGGCGTGGCGGTGAGTGACGCCGGCGGACTCCTTGCCTCGCCGATTGAGGTGATCACCAGATCGTCCTCGCGCCGTGAGGACCACCGCCGGATCAAGAGCCTGGCGGTCGAGTGGGAAGCGGAGTGCCTCGTGATCGGCCTGCCTCTGTCCATGGATGGCACCGTGGGGCCGGCCGCCACGTCCGCCATGGCCGAGGCGGCGGAGATCGAAGAGGCGACCGGTCTGCGAGTGGAGCTTGTCGACGAACGACTCAGCACCGTGGAGGCGACCCGAGGTCTTCAGCAGGCAGGTGTGCGAGCCCGTGAGGGACGTGAGGTGGTCGACAAGATCGCTGCCGCAGTGATTCTCCAGGCCTGGCTCGACCGCAATCGTCGCGTCCCCGAGGGGGAGCAACATGACTGAACCGTCACCGCCGGTGCGGCCTTCGTTCCGTCGACGGCGTCGCCGTTGGCCGTGGGTGGTGGTGGGCCTCGTCGTGCTCGCCGCACTGGCGGTCGGCGGGGTGCTGGGGTGGGCCCGATCTCAGCTCAACCCTGGGGGCGTGCAAGAGCCGGTGGCCTTTGAGATTCTCCCGGGGGCCACCACCGCACAGGTCACCGAACAGCTCGTTTCTGCGGGTGTGGTCCGGAACCAGACCGTGTTCAGCCTTTACTTGCGCCTCAAGGGGTCACCGATCTTCGACGCCGGCGAGTACGACGCCCTGACAACCAACCAGGCTGCTGACGACGTTCTGGCGGTGCTTGAACGTGGCCCGCTGGCGCCCGTCGGACTTTTCATCACCATCCCCGAGGGGCTCTGGCTCACCGAGATCCGCGATCGGGTGCTCGACCGATTCCCGGAGATGACCCCAGATGGCTGGGATCTGGCGATGTCGACGGTGCGGTCGGCGTACCAACCACAGGACGCACCTCTCGAGGGTTTCCTGTTTCCCGCCACCTACGAGGTGGCTCTCGAAGATGCAGCTGACACGACCAAACTCGTCGAGCAGATGGTGGCCGCCTTTGATGCCGTGGCTGACGAGGTCGGTCTCGAGGAGGCGACGGCCACCGTCGCTGCGGTGACCGGATTGACGTTGACTCCCTATGAGGTGCTGACCGTGGCTTCCATGGTGGAGGCGGAGACCCGGGTCGACAGCGAGCGGCCACAGGTCGCTCGGGTCATCTACAACCGGCTCACCGAGGGCATGCGACTCGACATCGACGCCACCACGCTGTACGCCATCGGTCGTCGGACCGACGCTCTCACCGTCGACGATCTGGCGTCGCCGTCGCCATGGAACACGCGGGCCTCTGCGGGAATCCCACCCACGCCCATCAACTCCCCGGGACGGTCGTCGATGGCGGCGGCATTGAATCCTGCCGATGGGGACTGGTTGTACTACGTGCTCGTCGATCCGTCGGGCGCCCACTTCTTCACCGTCAACTACGACGAGTTCCTGGCCAAGGCCGACGACGCCCGGGCCCGCGGGGTGTTCAAGTGAGCGGGCCGCCAGTGAGCGGGCACACACGCGTCGCCGTGGTGATCGGGGACCCGGTTGACCACTCGAAGTCGCCGGCGGTGCACAATGCTGCTTTCGCTGCCGCTGGTCTCGACTGGGTGTTCGTGGCGTTGCGTGTTCCCGCCGGGGAAGCGGCGGTCGCTCTTGCCGCCATGCGCACCATGGGCCTCGCAGGCATGTCGGTCACCATGCCCCACAAGGAAGCGGTGGCCGGCCTCGTGGATCGGTGTGCCCCGTTGGCATCGCGTCTTGGGGCGGTGAACTGTGTCGCACGCGACGGGGACCTCCTCGTCGGGCACAACACCGACGCCAGTGGGTTCGTGTCATGGGTCACTCACACCGGGTGCCGTCTCGACGGGGCGGTGGTTGCTGTGGTGGGCGCCGGTGGCGCAGCGAGGGCGGTGATCGCCGGTGCCCTCGACGCCGGGGCAGCCCGTGTCCTCATCGTGGCCCGTTCACCGCAGCGGGCCGCGGCTGCGGTGGCGCTCGATCCCTCACGGTGTGTGCTGGTGGACATGCAACGAGTCGCCGAGGCGTCCGTGGTGGTCAACGCCACGCCGGTCGGCATGGCCGGTTCCCCCGGTCTTGGAGTCCCGGCATCGCTGCTGCGTCCCGATCAGGTCGTGGCGGACCTCGTCTACCACCCCGTGGAGACCGAGTTGCTTCGCGCCGCCCGTGAGATCGGAGCGGTGGCGCTCGACGGGCGGGGCATGCTCGTACATCAGGCAGCCCACGCGTTCGCGCTGTGGACAGGGGTGGATCCCCCGCTCGCTGCCATGCTGGCAGCCGTTGAGACCTGAGGGGTCATTCGATACCGGAGCATCGACGTGGTCGCGTTCGCCACTGGGATCGTTGCGTTGACTGTGGTGTGCTCGGTGTGGTTCCCGCCGGCGGCCGATCGCCTCGCAGCGAGGGGGCGCCTGCCTCCACCGCCGACGATGGGCAGCCTCCGCTCCGGCATCGTCACTCATGGGTGGCGTGTGGCGGTTTCGGTCGGCGTGTCGACGCTGCTCGCCTCACGGTTGCGGTGGTGGCCGCCACTTGTCGTGCTGTCTTTGGTGGTGTTCGGGGCGGGCTGGCTGGTGGCGATGGTGGACCTGCGGGTGCGGCGACTACCTGACGCCGTCGCCGCTCCGACATGGATCGTGACCTGCGTGATCGTCGTCGCCGGTGCGTGGTGGCTCGACGAACCGTGGCGCGTCCGCGGCGCCCTTGCGGCAGCGGGGGCGGCAGGTTTCACACTCGGCGTCGGGTGGTTGATCGGGATGGGGATGGGCGATCTGAAGTGGGGGGCGTTGCTGGCCGTGCCGGTCGGTTGGGCGGCCCCCGGTGCGAGCTCGTCGCTGCAAGCAGGACTTGCGCTGGTGGGTCTCGCCTCAGCCCTCGCCGTCGCCGTGGCGGTGATCAATCAGGCGCTGCATCGCCGCCCGCGGGCACCCATTGCCTTCGGCCCATTTCTCCTCGCCGCAGCCGTCGTGGTGCTCATCGCCGTTGCCGGACGGCCATTGGGAACCAGCGTCGTGCAAACCGGTGCACTGTGGTCGGGGCCCTGACCGGTAGATTCGGGGTGTGCTGCGCTTTCTGACCGCCGGAGAATCCCACGGGCAGGCGCTCGTCGTCATCGTCGAGGGCCTCCCCGCCGGCCTGGCGGTCACCGAGGAGGACCTCACCGAACAGTTGGCCCGTCGGCGACTCGGGTTCGGTCGAGGCCCCCGGATGCGTTTTGAACAGGACCGGGTCACCATCCTCGCCGGTGTGCGCCACGGCCGCACTCTGGGGTCCCCCGTTTCCGTCCAGATCGCCAACTCCGAATGGGAACGCGGCAAGTGGAACGAGGAGATGTCACCCGCACCTGGGGCAACCGCGGCACCGTTGACCAAGGTCCGCCCCGGACACGCCGACCTCGCCGGGATGCAGAAGTACGGGTTCGACGACGCTCGGGACGTCCTTGAGCGGGCTTCCGCCCGCGAGACCGCCGCCCGGGTTGTGGCCGGAACGTTGGCGCGACGCCTGCTCGAGGATCTCGGTGTGGCGATCCTCAGTCATGTCACGCGTATTGGCACCGTGGCGGTCGGAGACGGCTCCCGGCCCGTACCCGGGGATCTCGAGGCCATCGACGCCTCAGCTGTGCGCTGTCTCGACACGGGGGTGGCGGCGGCGATGGAGGAGGAGATCCGTGAAGCCGCCCGTCAGGGGGACTCGCTCGGTGGTGTGGCGGAGGTGCTGGTGTGGGGACTGCCAGTCGGGCTCGGCAGTCATGTGCACTGGGATCGCAAACTCGATGGACTCCTGGCGCAGGCAGTGATGAGCATTCACGCCGTCAAGGCCGTCGAGATCGGCGACGGGTTCTCACTCGCCGCCCGGCGGGGATCCGACGCTCACGACGCCATCGTCTTTGACGACGACGCAGCGACGTACACACGGACCAGCGACCGGGCCGGCGGGCTCGAAGGTGGCATCACCACAGGCGAGATGCTGTCGGTCAGTGCCGCCATGAAACCACTCGCCACGTTGAACCGACCGGTGTTGGCGACGGTCGACACGGCAACCAACGAGCCGTCGCTGTCGTTCCGGGAACGGACCGATGTCACGGCTGTTCCCGCCATGGGGGTCGTGGCCGAGTCCATGGTCGCATTGACGCTGGCCACAGAAGTTCTCCGCAAGTTCGGAGGCGACTCCATGGTGGAGCTGCGACGCAACCTCACGGGTTTCACCGATCAGGTGCGCGCCCAGACACTGGCCACCGCCGAGTCGGTGCAGGCCCCCGAACTGAACTGGGACGAGTCACTGGCGTTCGCCGATCCGCGACCGACCGGTGAGGGAGGGGCCCCCTCCGATCCTGACGGGCCGTCCGATGGAACGTGAGCGGGTTCATCCCGCCCTCCAGCGCCGATCTCTGGTGCTGGTCGGTCTCATGGGTTCGGGCAAGTCGACGGTCGGACCCCGAGTCGCCGCTGCGGTCGGGCTTGCGTTCGCCGACCTTGATGCGCTGGTCGAATCGAGCGCCGGTCAATCCATCCGGGAACTGATCGGTGCAGAGGGAGAACCGGCATTCCGGTCGCTGGAGGCCGCCGAGCTCGCCGGCGCGCTTGGAGGATCGCCAATGGTGCTCGCCACCGGGGGCGGAGCTGTCCTCAGCGACGCATCGCGCCGGGTGTTGACCGACGGGCCCGTCGTCGTGTGGCTGCAAGCACCGGTCGACACCCTTGTGGCCCGTCTCGACGGTCCCGCCATGGCGTCCCGCCCGCTCCTCGACGAGGGACCTGCCGAGGTGCTCGAGCGTCTCGGTGCCGAGCGCGATCCGCTCTACGCCGAGGTGGCGTCGCTGCACATCGACACGGCGGGCGACACCCCCGAGGGGGTCGCTGCGTCGATTTTGGAGGCACTCGACGAGTTGGCGGCGGTGGAGGACACCGTCGACACGGTGGCCGGGGACCCACAGGAGGGTGCAGCGTGATCGTGGTGGAGGTGCCGCTCGGTGTACGCAGCTACGACGTCGTCGTGGGCGACGGAGCTCGACACCACCTGCCCGCGGTGTTGCCCCCGGGCGTCCGGCGGGCGGCGGTGGTCACCCAGGCGGGCGTCGGGGTGAGTGTCGACCCGGGATGTGAGTCCCGGGTGTTCGTCATCGGCGATGGCGAGACGGCCAAATCGATGGCCACGGTCGAGAACCTTTGCAGCCAGTGGGCGCAATGGGGTCTGACCCGGGGTGACGTCGTGGTGGCCGTCGGGGGAGGTCTGGTCACTGATGTCGCCGGCTTTGCCGCCTCCGTGTACCACCGCGGCGTCCCGGTCGTGTTCGTGGCCACGACCCTCCTCGCCCAGATTGATGCCGCCATCGGCGGCAAGACGGGCGTGAACCTGCCCGAGGGAAAGAACCTCGTCGGCTCCTTCTGGCAGCCCACAGCCGTGCTGTGTGACACCGAAGTGCTCCGCACCCTCCCCGACAGGGAGGTGCGCAACGGGTTCGGTGAGCTGGCGAAGTACCGGTTCCTCGGGTTGGCCACGGAGGGGGCGACCAGCCTCGAGGATCCCGCTCTGCCCGAGACGGTGGCGGCCTGCGTCGCCATCAAGGCCGCCGTCGTGGCCGAGGACGAGCGGGAGTCGGGCCGTCGGGCCATCCTCAACTACGGCCACACCCTTGCCCATGCCCTCGAGATCGATGGCGGATTCGACCTGCGTCACGGGGAGGCAGTGGCCATCGGCCTGGTCTTCGCCGCTCGACTTGGCCACGCGCTAGGTCGCATCGACGCCGACGCGGTGAACCGTCATGTTGACGTGGTCGCCGGCTACGGCCTGCCGACCACACTGCCTCCCGGGGCGAGGCCGGGAGATCTCGTGGCGCTGATGGCGCGTGACAAAAAGGCCATTGACGGTCTGACATTCGTGTTGGATGGCGCCCACGGCGTCGAACCCGTCAGCGGCGTCGCCGTCGAGACGGTCACCCGCGTATTGGAGGACATGCCATGAGCCACACGGTGTTGGTCCTGTCGGGACCCAATCTGAACCTTCTCGGCGAGCGGGACCCTGCGATGTACGGGTCGGCGACGTTGGGTGAGGTGATTGCCGCCGCCGCCACTCGGGCTGCGGCGGCGGGCCTGACCATTGAGCACCACCAGTCGAATCACGAGGGGGTGCTGGTGGACCTGATCCACGACGCCCGCCAACGGTGTGCAGCGATCATCATCAATCCCGGGGCGCTCACCCACTACGGATGGTCCCTCCATGATGCGCTGGCCACCTTCGAAGGACCCGTCGTCGAAGTCCACCTCTCCAACCCTGCGGCCCGCGAGCCATGGCGGCACATCTCGGTTGTGGCGCCCGTCGCTGACGGGACCATCGCCGGGTTCGGGCAGGCTGGGTACGTGCTCGCTGTTGACGCCGTTGAGCGGCTCCTGGAGGGGTCGTGACTGCGGCCCGCCCAGTCGTACCCGACCTCGGGTCGTTGACCCCGATGGATGTGGCCGGTCGGCTCGGCCGCCTCAGAGGCACCTTTGACACGATCGGTGTCGACGCACTCCTGTGCACCAACCTGACCAACATCCGCTATCTCACCGGGTTCACCGGTTCCGCCGCGTTGCTCCTGGTGACCCCCGACGACGCCTGGTTCGTCACCGATGGCCGCTACACGCTCCAGGCCAGCGCTGAACTCGGCGCGGCGGGGGTGAGGGCGACCATTGAGGTGCCAGCGACGGCAGCGGCCCAGCGTGACGTGCTGGCTGCGGCTGGAGCAGCGTTGGGAACCGTCGGCCTCGAGGGTGATCACGTCACTTGGAACCAGCAGCGACGCTTCGCATCCGAGTGGTTCGGGTCGGCCGAGGTGATCCCCACGGCAGGTGTCGTGGAGCGTCTCCGGCTGGTCAAGGACGCCGGGGAGATCGACCGGCTGGCCGCCGCCGCGTCCATCGCCGACCTGGCTTTCAGTCGGCTCCGCAACCGACTGGCTGATCGGCCGACGGAGGCCGAGTTCGCGCTGGAACTCGACACCGAGATGCGTCGTCTCGGGGCGAGCGACGTGTCCTTTGAGACGATCGTCGCATCCGGGCCCAATGGGGCTCGGCCGCATCACCGACCCGGACGGCGCAACGTGACCGATGGCGACCTCGTGGTCTGCGACTTCGGGGCTCTCGTCGAGGGGTACCACTCAGACATGACCCGCACGGTGTGGGTTGGTGAGCCGTCGGACACTCAGGCCCGCATGTGGGAGGTCGTTGCCGAGGCCCAGCAGGCCGGTGTCGACGCCGTGGCTGCCGGGGTGCCGGTTGCCGCGGTTGACGCCGCCTGTCGAGCGATCATCGACGAGGCAGGGTGGGGAGATGCGTTCATCCACTCGACCGGCCACGGCGTCGGCCTCGACATCCATGAACATCCCCGCCTCGCCTCGGTGTCCGACGAGGTGCTCGAGGCCGGATGGGTGGTGACGGTGGAACCCGGGGTGTATCTCGAGGACCACGGCGGCGTCCGGATCGAGGACATGGTCCTCGTTGGCGCCGGCGGCTGTACGCCGTTCACGAAGACTCCGAAGGATCCGGCGGTCTGATCCGACCCGCTAGCGTGAAGCCATGCCAACGATCAGTACCAACGACTTCAAGAACGGTATGACCCTGGTGCTCGAGGGGGTTCTGTTCGACGTCGTCGAGTTCCAGCACGTCAAGCCCGGCAAGGGCGGTGCATTCGTGCGGACCACGCTGCGCAACACTCGAACCGGCGGCACCCAGGAGAAGACGTTCCGGGCCGATGAAAAGGTTGAGCGGGCCATGATCGACAAGCGGGACATGCAGTTCCTGTATCGATCAGGGGACGACTACGTGTTCATGGATTCCACGACTTACGACCAGCTCAATGTCGAGCCCACCACGCTGGGGACCGCAGTGGACTACCTCGTGGAGAACGCTTCGGCGGTGCTGATGATGTACGGCGACGAGATCATCGGTGTCGATCTGCCTGCCGCCGTGGAGCTCGAGGTGACCGAGACGGAGCCCGGGGTGCAGGGAGACCGGGTCTCAGGGGCCCGCAAGCCGGCCACCGTTGAGACCGGTGCCGTCGTGCAGGTCCCTCTTTTCATCGAGATCGGCGACCGGGTCAAGGTCGATACCCGTTCAGGTGACTATCTGGGCAAGGCCTGAGGGTATGGCTGCGGATCGGCCGGTCGCCACGGCGCGCCGTGAGGCGCGAGAGCGTGCGCTCCACCTGCTCTATGAGGCCGAGGTGCGTGGACTCCCACCACAAGGTGTGCTCGACGACCAGATCCTGGCTCCCGACGCCTTTACTGCCCGTCTCGTAGGTGGTGTCGGCGAACACCTCGGTGAACTCGACGGACTCATCACCGAGACCTCACACACGTGGTCGTTGGAACGCATGCCGGCAATGGACCGGGCCGTATTGCGCCTGGGGGCGTATGAGCTTGTCCACGAGCCGGAGACCCCGACCGCTGTCGTGATTGACGAGGCCGTCGAGTTGGCCAAGCAGTACTCAACTGAGGACTCCGGACGTTTCGTCAACGGGGTGTTGTCATCGATCGCTGCGACGTCGCGGGGGACAGGCCCGTCGGACTAGGCGAATGGGACCGCCACCGCTTTGCGGGCGGTGAAGTGCTGCTAAGGTATGCGTCTGACCGTGAAGCGAGTCCTGTGAGGCTCATACGGACAGGAAGGACCACGGATGTGGCAGAGCGCGAACGACGTCTGACGCCCCCTTTCGGGGGCGTTTTTGTTGCCCGCAAGCGGGTCATGGGGCCCGACGACGTGGACCGGGCCGTGTGGCGGATGGCCCACGAAATCATCGAGCGCAACCGGGGCCTTGAGGACGTGGCGCTCGTGGGCCTGCAGACCGGCGGCGTGCCGCTCGCCCATCGTCTCGGTGAGGCCATGCACCAGATCGACGGCGTCAACGTCCCTGTGGGGTCACTCGACGTGGCGTTCTACCGTGACGACATCGGCCTCCGGCCGGTCCTGCCCGAAGCGGTCACCGACATTGCCTTCGACGTGGGTGGGCGGGTCGTGGTGCTCGTCGACGACGTGCTGTTCACCGGACGCACGATCCGGGCCGCGCTCGACGCACTCACCGACCACGGTCGGGCGCGATCGGTGCAGCTCGCCGTCATGGTCGACCGGGGCCACCGTGAACTGCCGATCCGGCCCGACTACGTCGGCAAGAACCTCCCCACACGGCGCGACGAGGTCGTCAACGTGGCCGACGACGGTGTCGAACTCGGGGAGATGATGAAGTGACCTCACTGCTCACCGCCGAACAACTGTCGTTGGGCGAGGTCGAGGACCTGTTCGGTCTCGCCGACTCGTTCCTCGAGGTTTCCTCCCGACGGATGCCGAAGGTCCCGGCGTTGCGGGGCAAGACCGTGGTCTCGCTGTTCTTTGAGGATTCCACCCGGACGCGCCTGTCGTTTGAAACCGCCGCCAAGCGACTCTCTGCCGATGTGATGACGTTCCCGGTCGCCGCCTCGTCGGTCAACAAGGGCGAGTCGGTGCGCGACACCATTGAAACGATTGAGGCCATGGGGATCGACGCCATCGTCGTCCGTCACCGATATGCCGGTGTGCCCCACCAGATCGCCGGTTGGACGTCGGCGTCGGTGATCAACGCTGGTGATGGTGCCCATGAGCATCCGACCCAGGCGCTCCTTGACGCCTTCACGCTCCGCCAGCACTTTGGATCGGTGGAGGGTCTGCGAGTGGCCATCGTCGGCGACATTCGCCACTCGCGGGTCGCCCGGAGCAACGTCGCACTTCTCGCCAGCCTCGGTGCTGAGGTGACCCTCGTCGCCCCCGGCACGCTGTTGCCCCCAACGGTGGCCGGATGGCCGACGACGACCACCTCCGAACTCGACGAGGTTCTCGGTTCCGTGGACGTGGTGTACCTGCTGCGCATGCAGACCGAACGGATGAGAGAACACCTCGTTCCCTCGTTGCGGGAGTATCGGGCGCGCTACGGACTGACTGCCGAGCGGGCGACCCGGATGAAGTCCGGCGCCGTCATCATGCATCCCGGCCCGATGAACCGTGGTGTCGAGATCGCCGGGGAGGTCGCCGAACTGCCCAACGCCCTCGTGGTCGACCAGGTGCGTAACGGTGTGGCTGTCCGCATGGCGGTGTTGTTCTGGCTGTTGGGCTCGGGGGTCGGGCCCCACGACGGTCCCGTGGAGAGTGATCCCTCAGGAGCGGAAAGGACAGTTGATGGCTGAGAGCGTGCTTCTCGCTGGTGGAACGGTGGTCGACGTTGACGGCGAGCGTCGGATCGACGTGCGCATCGATCCGGTCTCGGGACGGGTCGTCGAGGCCGCGGCCGACCTCGAGGTCGTCGGGTCCGAGGTGCACGACGTGAGCGGGGCCTACGTTCTGCCCGGGCTCGTCGACGTGCACGTCCACATGCGCCAGCCGGGTCGAGAGGAAGCCGAGACGGTTGAGACCGGCGCACGATGCGCCGCACTCGGTGGGTATACGGCTGTGGTGGCGATGCCCAACACCACCCCGGCCATCGACTGCGCCGCCGTCGTGCGCGAGGTGCTCGAACTGGGACGCACAGCGCCGTGTGACGTGCACTCGTCAGGAGCGGTCACCATCGACCGGGCTGGGGAAACCCTCGCCCCGATGGCGGAGATGGCCGCACTCGGTGTTCGACTGTTCACCGACGACGGTGCCGGCGTTCAGGACCCGGGTCTGATGCGGCGGGCCATGGAGTACGCCGCCGACTTGGGCGTCACCCTCGCCCAGCACTGTGAGGTTGACGCCCTCGCCGCCGGGGGCCACATGCACGAGGGGGAGTGGTCATCCCGCCTCGGTATCCCCGGGCAGCCGGCGGAGGCCGAGGAGATGATGGTGGCCCGGGACCTCATGTTGGCGCGGTTGACCGGGGCGCGAATCCACATCCAGCACGTGTCGACAGCGACGTCGGTAGCGATGGTGCGGGCGGCGAAGGCGGAGGGCTTGCCCGTCACCGCCGAGGCGACCACCCACCACTTCACCCTCACCCACGCCGAGTGCGCCAGTTACTCCCCACTGTTCAAGGTTGCACCACCGCTTCGCACCGACACAGACGTCGAGGCGATCCGGGCCGGGCTCGCCGACGGCACCATCGACGCTGTGGCCACCGACCACGCGCCTCACACCCAGGAGAGCAAGGAACTTCCCTTCGAGCAGGCACCTCCGGGGATGCTGGGACTCGAGACGGCGTTGGCGCTGGCCATTGGGCACCTCGACCTGCCCATGGTTGACGTCGTGCGCCGGATGTCGCTCGCACCGGCGGCGATTGCCGGCGTCGCAGATGTCCACGGTCGCCCCGTTGCCGCCGGGGAGTTCGCCAACTTGTGTGTCCTCGATCCAGGTGCGACCTGGACGGTGGACCCGGCGGTGACAGCGAGCAGGAGTCGAAATACCCCCTATGGAGGATGGACGTTGCAGGGCAAGGTGATCCACACGGTGTTGCACGGCGAGATGGTTGTCCGTGGCGGGGAGGCGCTGCGATGAGTGTGCGACCAGCAGCTCTGGTTCTCGCCGACGGCAGCGTGTTCCACGGTGAGGCGATCGGTGCGGATGTGCCAGGCGGAATCTCGGCGGGGGAGGTCGTGTTCAACACCACCCTCACCGGCTACCAGGAGGTCCTCAGTGATCCTTCCTACGCCGGTCAGGTGGTGACCTTCACCTACCCCCACATCGGCAACTACGGAACCACCCCAGACGACGACGAAGCTGCGGCACCGTTCTGTCGGGGTGTCATCGTGCGGGACCTCGCGCGTCGCCGTTCGAACTGGCGCAGCACCGAGGATCTCGACGGCTGGCTGCGTCGTCACGGTCTGGCCGGCGTTGCCGGTGTCGACACCCGTCGACTGACCCGCCACATCCGTGATGCCGGGGCCATGCCGGGGGCGTTCGGCACGGCGCCCGTCGAGGCCCTCGCCGAAGCCGCTGCCGCCGAACCCGGAACCGCTGGCGTCGACCTGGTCGCCTTGGTCACCACGGACGCCCCCTACGTCGTGGGCAGCGGTCCCCGGCGGGTCGTCGCCTACGACTTCGGCATCAAACAGACGATCCTCGACCACCTCGCCACCATCGCCACCGTCGAAGTGGTTCCGGCCTCCACCCCAGCGGCGGATGTGCTGGCCCGCAACCCTGACGGGGTGTTCCTCTCGAATGGTCCGGGGGACCCTGCCGCGGTGACCGGTGCGCCGCAGACCATTCGTGCACTGCTCGGAGAGGTGCCGGTGTTCGGTATCTGCCTGGGTCACCAGTTGTTGGCCACCGCCTTGGGAGGCGCGACCTTCAAACTCCCCTTCGGCCACCACGGTGGAAATCACCCGGTGCGACGCCTCGCCGACGGGACGGTGGAGATCACCAGCCAGAATCACAACTTCGCCGTCGTCGAGGACTCCGTGCCGGGCGCCGAAGTCACCCACCGCAACCTCAACGACGGGACCATCGAGGGTCTCGCCGTTCGCGAACTCCGGGCGTTCAGCGTCCAGCACCACCCCGAGGCCGGACCCGGACCTCACGACGCGGTGTACCTGTTTGACGAGTTCGCCGCCTTGATGGACGCCAACCGCCTGGACCCGAACGGCAAGGGAACGAACTGATGCCAAAGCGGACAGATATCGAGTCAATCCTGCTGATCGGATCCGGCCCGATCGTGATCGGCCAGGCCTGCGAATTCGACTACTCCGGGACCCAGGCATGCCGGGTCCTTCGGGCCGAGGGTTACCGGGTGATTCTCGTGAACTCGAATCCGGCGACCATCATGACCGACCCCGATTTCGCCGACGCTACCTACGTCGAGCCACTTGACGCCGACGTCATCGAACGCATCATCGCCCGGGAACGGCCCGACGCACTGCTGCCCACGCTCGGCGGCCAGACGGCGCTGAATCTGGCCATGGAGCTCGCCGAGTCAGGGGTGCTTGAGACCTACGGCGTCGAACTCATCGGGGCAAACGCCGAGGCCATCGCCACGGCTGAGGACCGGGAACGGTTCAAGGACGCCATGGTGGGAATCGGGCTCTCCGTTCCGGCGTCCGCCATCGCCCGCACCATGGACGAGGCCCGCCAGGCCGCAGTCACCATCGGCCTGCCGGTGGTGATCCGACCGGCCTACATCCTCGGGGGCCGGGGGACCGGGATCGCCACCGACGACGCCTCCTTTGAGCGTCTCGCGTCGGCGGGTATCGCCGCCAGCCCCATTGGCGAGATCCTCATCGAGCGGTCGATCGCCGGATGGAAGGAGTACGAGCTCGAGGTCATGCGGGACAGCGCCGACAACTGCGTGATCGTCTGCTCCATCGAGAACCTTGATCCCATGGGGGTCCATACCGGTGACTCGATCACCGTCGCCCCAGCACAGACGCTCTCAGACGTTGAGTATCAGCGGATGCGTGACGCAGCCTTTGCTTGTATCCGGCGTGTCGGGGTCGAGACGGGCGGTTCGAACGTCCAGTTCGCCGTCGATCCCTTGACCGGGGATCAGGTCGTCATCGAGATGAATCCGCGCGTCAGCCGGTCCTCGGCGTTGGCGTCGAAGGCCACCGGGTTCCCGATCGCCAAGATCGCCGCCCGTCTGGCGGTGGGGTACACCCTTGACGAGATTCCCAACGACATTACCCGTCTGACTCCGGCGAGTTTCGAACCAACCATCGATTACGTCGTGACCAAGGTGCCGCGCTGGGCCTTTGAGAAGTTTCCCGGCACCTCGGGCATCCTCGGCACGCAGATGCAGTCGGTGGGCGAAGTGATGGCCATCGGTCGGACTTTCCCCGAGTCGCTGCAGAAGGCGATGCGTTCCCTTGAGCAGGGACGCGCCGGACTGAACTGCGATCCGGGGGAAGCAGCGTACGACGCACTCGACGATGAGGCCCTACTGGCCGCAGCATCGGTGGCGACGCCTGAACGGCCTTTCCAGCTCGAGGCGCTTTTGCGACGTGGGGTGTCGGCGGATCGGGTGCACGAGACGACCAGGGTCGATCCGTGGTTCCTTGACCAGATGCTCGCCATCACCGAGGAACGCGAGTACCTCGCAACAACCGGAGCGCTCGAGATGGACGCGGCAGCCTGGCGGCGAGCAAAGCGGCTCGGCTTCTCCGATGCCCAACTTGGCTACTTGTGGGGCTTGCCTGAGGCTGGGGTTCGTGCCGCCCGGCTCGGCGCCGGAGTCGCTCCGACCTACAAGACGGTCGACACCTGTGGGGCCGAGTTCGCTGCATCCACCCCGTATCACTACTCGACCTGGGAGGACGAGGACGAGGTGGCGCCATCGGATCGGCCCAAGGTGATGATCCTGGGTTCCGGCCCGAACCGGATTGGTCAAGGCATTGAGTTCGACTACTGCTGCGTCCACGCCAGTTTCGCTCTGCGTGACGCCGGTTACGAGACGATCATGGTGAACTGCAACCCTGAGACGGTCTCCACTGACTACGACACCTCTGACCGCCTGTACTTCGAGCCGCTCACCACTGAGGACGTACTCAACGTCATCGACGCCGAGCAGCCCATGGGTGTGATCGTGGCCCTGGGGGGTCAGACGCCGCTCAAGTTGTCGGGTCAGATCCCTGAAGGTCTGGTGCTCGGCACCAGTCCCGGATCCATCGACCTCGCCGAGGACCGCGACCGATGGAACCAGCTGTGCGCCCAACTCGAGATCCCTCAGCCCGCCGGTGGCACCGCCCGCAACCTTGCGGAAGCCCAGGAAGTGGTGGCACGCATCGGGTACCCCGCACTTGTGCGTCCGTCGTACGTGCTTGGTGGCCGGGCGATGGAGATCGTCTACGACGATGAATCGCTTGAGCGCGCCATGACCGAACTGGCGGGCGCCGGAAGTCTCGGTCGCGAGGGGGGCCTGTCGGCGGAGCGACCGGTGCTGGTCGACCGATTCCTTGAGGACGCCGTCGAGGTCGATGTTGATGCACTGCGTGACGTCGCCGGTGAGGTGCTCATTGGCGGCATCATGGAGCACGTCGAGGAGGCCGGGGTCCACTCCGGTGACTCGGCCTGCGTTCTCCCCCCACAGACGTTGGCCCCACAGACTCTTGAGGTCATCGCCGACTACACGCGTCGCATCGCCGATGCGCTCGAGGTCGTCGGACTGGTGAACGTCCAGTACGCCGTCAAGGCCGGGCAGGTCTTCGTCATCGAGGCCAACCCCCGTGCAAGTCGGACGGTGCCATTCGTTGCCAAGGCGACCGGCGTTCCGCTGGCCAAGGCGGCAGCCCGGGTGATGGTGGGCTCGACGCTGGCGGACCTGCGTCGGGAGGGAGTGATTCCTGATCTTGGGGTGGCGGCACCGATGTATCCCGGGGCGGATGGACGGCTTCGCCACGTGGCCGTCAAGGAGGCGGTGCTGCCGTTCAACAGGTTCCCTGACGCCGATGCGGTTCTCGGACCGGAGATGCGCTCGACGGGTGAGGTGATGGGCATCGATGCCGGGGTGGGTCGGGCGTTCGCCAAAGCGCAGCTCGCCGCCGGGACCCGCCTTCCTGATTCGGGCACGGTGTTTCTCTCGCTCGCCGACCGGGACAAGTCCACCGGCCTCGCCGCCGCACGGCGGTTCACCGAACTCGGGTTCGCACTTGCCGCCACCACCGGAACCGCAGCCCACCTCAGGGCAGCCGGCCTCGAGGTCGCCGTGGAGGTGGCCAAGATCGGTGAGGACGGCACCGACGCCGTCGAACTCATCGCCGGCGGAGAGGTCGACCTGGTCGTCAACAGTCCCCGTGGACGCGGACCGCGCGCCGACGGGGCCCATATTCGGGCCGCTGCCGGAGTGAACCAGGTGCCTCTACTCACCACTGCGGCGGCAGGTCTCGCGGCAGCGAACGGCATCGCCGACCGACGCCAGCACGAACTCGGGGTCAGGCCGCTGCAGGACTACCACCGGGACCTCTTCGACGGATCGCCCGATGACTGAACGCATCCGCCACCTCGCCACCACGGTGGGGTCTGTGGCGTTGCCCAACCCGATCATGACGGCGTCAGGAACAAGCGGGCACGGCGCGGAACTCGGTCGTTATGTCGATTTGGGCACGTTGGGTGCAGTGGTATGCAAGTCGTTACTCCTTGATCCGTGGCCGGGGAACCCCGCACCCCGGGTCCATGAGACTCCGGCCGGGATGCTCAACAGCGTTGGGTTGCAGGGTCCGGGGGTGAGGCACTGGCTCGATGAGGACGTTCCGGTCCTCGTGGCGTCGGGGGCCCGGATCGTGGCCTCACTTTGGGGCCGCACAGTTGAGGATTACGCAGAGGCTGCAGCGGTTCTGGCCGACGCACCGCCCGAGGTGGTGGCAGTCGAGGTCAACGTGTCGTGTCCCAACCATCACGCTCGACATGAGATTTTCGCCCATGACCCCCGTGCCACCGCCGAAGTGGTGGCGGTCACGGCAGCGTGTGGTCGACCCCGATGGGCCAAACTCAGTCCGAACGTCAGCGACCTCGTCCCGGTGGTGGCCGCTGCGGTGGAGGCTGGTGCCGAGGCAGTGACGCTTGTCAACACGCTGATGGGGATGAGTATCGATATCGAGGCTCGTGCGGGACGACTCGGCGGCCGTGGCGGCGGTCTTTCCGGGCCGGCGATCCACCCGGTTGCCGTTCGGGCCGTGTGGGACGTGCACGCCGCCCTCCCTGAGGTTCCCATCGTTGGTGTCGGGGGGGTCGCCTCGGGACACGACGCCATTGAGTTCCTCATGGCTGGTGCAAGCGCTGTCCAGGTCGGTACCGCGACCTTCGCCAACCCTCGTGCCACCGCGGAGGTGCTCGCTGAGGTGGGGGCGTGGTGTGACCGTCGCGGGGTGACCAACCTCGCCGAGCTCATTGGGGTGGCCCATGGTTGACCAGCCGTTGATCGAGCGGGTGTCCGGGGCTGAGCGCCTCGCGCTTGCCCTTGACACCGACGACCTCGTGGCTGCGCTGCGAGCGGCGCGTCAACTGCGCCCGTACTTCGGTACGGCCAAGGTCGGTCTCGAGTTGTACTCCGCTGCAGGACCCGACGCCGTCGTCGCGCTGTTGGACCTCGGGTTCGAGGTGTTCGTGGATCTCAAGATGTTCGACATTCCCACCACGGTCGGCAAGGCAGCCAGGGTGGTGGGGGCGCTGGGCGCCTCGTACCTCACGGTCCACACCGCCGGGGGAGAGGCAATGCTGCGCGCCGCAGTTGAGGGATTGCAGGCCGGGGCGCACGAGGCTGGCGTGGCGGTGCCACGGGCCCTCGGTGTCACCGTGCTTACGAGCGAGCCGGTGGCCTCACCTGACCTCATGGCGCAACGGGTGGCGGCGGCGGTCGCCGCAGGCTGTGGCGGCATCGTGTGCGCCGCACCCGACCTTGCCCTGGTGCGGGCATCCCACCCCGATCTCCACTGCGTCGTGCCCGGGATTCGCCCCAGAGGTTCGGTGGCCAACGACCAAAAGCGCGTCGCCACGCCGGCCGAGGCCATCGCCGCCGGGGCGGGCCTGCTGGTGATCGGTCGTGCAGTCATTGATGCCGAGGACCCCGAGGCGGCGGCTGCGTCGGTGGCGGCAGAGGTCGCCTCGACGGCGGCACCAGCCTGATTTTCCCCTGTTGGGAGCGCGCTAGATTCCGGGCATGTCGTCGCTGCCACCCGAGTTGTCCACCGAGGCCCGCCAGGCGGCGTTGGCCAAGGCGGCAGAGGTGCGTCGGCTTCGCGCCGATATCCGTGTCCAACTCAAGGCCGGTTCGCTCAGCCTGGCCCAACTTCTTGAACGTGCCGACACCGACGATGTCGTCGGCAAGATGAAGACCCTCGTGGTGCTCGAATCCCTCCCCGGGGTGGGCAAGGTCAAGGCTCGTCGCACCATGGACGAGGTCAGCATCGCTTCCTCGAGGCGGCTGCGCGGGCTCGGGGAGCACCAACGCGCCGCCCTACTCTCGGCGTTCCCTCCGTCACAATGATCATCGTGATCTCCGGTCCGGGTGGTGTCGGCAAGGGCACCGTGGTGCGCGAACTCGTGGCGCGGGACCACCGTCTGTGGTTGAGCCGATCGTGGACCACCCGGGACCCGAGGCCGGGCGAAGCCGACGACGCGTACGTGTTCGTTGACCGTGACGCCTTTGAGGTGCACGCATCGCGTGACGGGTTCCTCGAATGGGCCGAATTCCTCGGCGACCTGTACGGCACCCCGGTCCCCGAGGTGGGCGATGAGCGTGACCTGCTGCTCGAGATCGATGTTCAAGGGGCGGCGCAGGTCGTTGGCCGTCACCCCGAGGCGCTTTTTGTGCTCCTTATGGCTCCGAGCAACGACGAGCAACGTCTGCGACTCGAGGCCCGCGGAGATCGTCCCGATCAGGTCGACAGCCGGGTGGCCAAGGCCGCCGAGGAGGTGGCCGCCGCCCGCCAACTGGGCGCAATCGAGGTGATCAACGACGACCTGGGTTCGACCGTGGCCCATCTCGAATCGCTCATCGCCGACCGTCGCCGCCCGTCCGAGGCCTCCGGGTAGTCACCGGCCAGCGCCGCCGGAAGCAATGTGGGGTGGCCCGCAGCCTGCTGCTAGCCTTGGGAGGCCCTGAGGGCCCCACTGTGAGCTGAGGAGTGCTGCGTGTACCAGACCGAGGATTCGATGATGCACCCAAAGATCGAGGACCTCTTGTCCAAGGTGGACTCGAAGTTCACGCTCGTCTCGCTCGGGGCCACCCGTGCCCGGCAGATCAACCAGTACTACAACAACCTTGGCGAAGGCCTCGGGAAGATGATCCCGCCGCAGGTGACCTCCGTGGCCCGCAAGCCGCTGTCCATCGCCTTTGAAGAGATCTCTGTCGACAAGATCGTGATCGGCGAACCCGTTGTGGAACCCGAAGCCGACGAGAGTGCAGACCTGCTGGGAATCGACGATGCCGATGCCGGCGGTGACGCCGAAGACCAGGACTGATCTCAACGATCGGCTCCGTCGGACCATCCGGCGGGGGCGCCGGAGTCAACCTCATGTCGGGTGCATCAACATTTGAGGGCCGCAGGATCGTACTGATCGTCAGCGGTGGGATTGCCGCCTACAAGGCGATCGAAGTGTGTCGTCGCCTCGTTGACGCTGGAGCCCACGTGGCTCCGGTCATGACGACGGGTGCCACCCGGTTCGTTGGCGAAGCCACCTTCTCAGCCCTGGCCTCCGAGCCGGTGCAACGTTCGTTGTGGGACGAGGCGAGCCCGATCCCGCACACCCGTCTTGGCCAGGGTGCAGACCTGGTCATCGTCGCTCCCGCCACGGCCCGCATCATCGGTTCCTACGCCGCTGGGATCTCCGATGGTCTCGCCACCGCCACGCTGCTCGCCACCCGTGCCCCGGTACTCGTGTGTCCGGCCATGCACACCGAGATGTGGGAACACCCCGCCGTGCAGGACAACCTCGCCACGCTTCGTCGTCGTGGGGTCAGCCTCGTCGAACCGGGTGAAGGTCGTCTCGCCGGTGGGGACGTCGGGGCTGGACGGCTCGCCGATCCCGAGGTCATCGTCGCTTCGGCGGAGCGGCTACTCACCCACCAGGACCTTGCCGGGACCCGGGTGCTCGTCACCGCCGGCGGCACCAGCGAGCCCATCGATCCGGTTCGGGTCATCACCAACCGGTCCACCGGCCGACAGGGCTACGCCCTTGCCGCCGAGGCGGCCGCCCGCGGCGCCGAGGTGGTCCTCGTGACCACCGTGTCTGATCCCGTGCCACCCGGTGTGTCCACGGTGGGGTGCGCCACAACCGCCGCTGAACTCCGTGACACCGTGGTCGCCCACGCCGATGCATGCGACGTGGTGATCATGGCCGCAGCAGTCGCCGACTTCCGGCCCTCGGCCCCGTCGGTGCCGAAGATGAAAAAGCGTGACGGTCTTCCAAGTATCGACCTCGAGGCCACAACAGACGTCTTGAGTGAACTCGTCCAGCGACGAGCACCAGGCCAGGTGATCGTCGGGTTCGCTGCGGAGACCAACGACGTCGTGGCCAACGCCCGGGAGAAGCTCCTCGCCAAAGGGGCTGACGTCATCGTGGCCAACGACGTCAGCCGCTCCGACACGGGGTTCGGCGTGCCCACCAACGCCGCCACCATCCTCGTCGCCGGCAGCGACGACGTGAACGTGCCGCTGTGCTCCAAGCGGGATCTCGCCCGGTCGATCCTTGACGTCGTCGTCTCACTCCGGGCTGGGTCCGGCTCCGCCTGACGCAGGCGGTAGGCTCGCACCGTCCCACTCGACGGGACTCGTTGGGGCGCCATGCGGGGGTCCCCGGACCACAGGAGTAAGCGGTGAGCACGTGGACTTTCACCTCGGAGTCGGTGACCGAGGGCCATCCCGACAAGATGGCCGACCAGATCTCCGACGCCATTCTCGATGCCATCCTCGCTGAGGACCCTGCAGGCCGGGTGGCGTGTGAAACCTTGGTGACCACCGGCCTGTGCATCGTGGCCGGCGAGATCAGCACCACCGGGTATGTCGACATCCCCGGGATCGTCCGCGACACCATTCGTGGCATCGGATACGACCGCGAGTCGTTCGGGTACGACGGCTCCACCGCAGGTGTGCTGGTCGCCCTTGACGAGCAGTCCGCCGACATCGCCGTCGGCGTCGACGTTTCCGAGGAGGTTCGGTCCGGTGCGGAAATCGAGGACGCCTTCGACCAGCAGGGGGCGGGCGACCAGGGAATGATGTTCGGCTACGCCTGTGACGAGACCGACGTGCTGATGCCCCAGCCCATCCACCTCGCACACCGGATGGCCGAGCGTCTCGCCGAGGTGCGTCGCTCCGGTTCGATTCCCTACCTGCGCCCCGACGGCAAGACCCAGGTGACTTTCGATTACGAGGATGGGCGTCCGGTCCGCCTGCGCACCGTGTTGATCTCCACGCAGCACAACCCCGGTGTGAGCCGCGACACCACCATCAAGCCAGACCTCATCGAGCAGGTCATCACCCCCGTGGTCCCCGCACAGTTCGCCGACGACGACTACGAGGTTCTCGTCAACCCCACGGGGACGTTTGTAATCGGCGGTCCCGTCGGTGACGCCGGCCTCACCGGACGGAAGATCATCGTGGACACCTACGGCGGCGCCGCCCGTCACGGTGGGGGCGCCTTCAGCGGCAAGGACCCTTCAAAGGTCGACCGCTCGGCTGCGTACGCGGCGCGTTGGGTCGCCAAGAACGTGGTTGCTTCGGGTGCGGCCAGCCGGTGCGAGGTGCAGGTCGCCTACGCCATCGGCGTCGCCCATCCGGTTTCGGTCATGGTCGAGACGTTCGGAACGGCGACCGTCGACCCCGCCCACATTGGCCAGGCCGTTCGGGACGTGTTCGACCTTCGCCCCGCTGCGATCATTGAACAGCTTGAGTTGCGGCGACCCATTTACAAGCGCACCGCCGCCTACGGCCATTTCGGGCGAACCGACGCAGACGGGTTCACCTGGGAGCGTCTCGATCGAGTCGGCGAACTGAAGTCCGCCCTGGGTCTCTGAGCGTCACCGTGGGGGGCCAGGGCGCCCTGTTCGACTCTGCGGGGTTGCGGTCGGATCCATCCCGTACGGATCAGCCCGTTGACGGTGTGGTCGTGCGTGTCGTCCCCGACGTGCGGGGCATGCGCCAGGAGCTCGACTACGTAGTGCCGTCGCCGGACCACGCCTTGGTCGAGGTCGGCATGCTCGTCGACATCGAGCTCGCTGGTCGTCGCCTCCGGGCGTGGGTGGTCGCTGTCGGGGTCGACCCACCCGATGGAGTCACCATCCGACCTGTGGTGCGTCTGCGCAGCGTCGGACCCGCTCCCGAAATCGCCGAGCTGACGGCCTGGGGGGCGTGGCGGTTCGCCGGGTCTCGATCGGCACTGCTGGCAACGGCCTCCTCACCGGTGCTGGTGCGCCCGTCACCCCGTGGCGACGCACCGGTGACGCAGGCTGCACGGCGTGGCGTGTCGCCGGCGGACGTCGCTGCACTCGGCCTCGACGGAGCGGACCTGTTCCAACCTGGCGTCAGCGTCATTCGCATCCCTCCAGCCGCCGATCCGGCACCGCTCGTGCTGGCCGCCGCCCATCGGGGACCCACACTGGTGATCACCCCAGGTCAACGCCAGGCCAGTCGACTCGCCGCCCGCCTCGGCCGCAGCGGCCTAGGGGCGGTGGGTCTCCCGTCGGGCTGGTCGGCGGCGCGGACGGGCGGGGTGAGCGTGGTGGGTACCCGTGTCGCCGCATGGGCGCCGTGTGACCCCCTCAGTGCGGTCGTCGTTCTCGACGAGCACGACGAGGCCCTCGCCCAGGAACACACCCCGACATGGCATGCCCGGACCGTGGCGATCGAACGGGCGCGTCAGGCGGGCGTTCCCTGCCTGTTGGTGTCCCCGTGCCCCAGTCTCGAAGCACTCGGTGCAGGTCGGGTGCTCGCCCCTGGGCGAGCGACCGAACGTGCAGGATGGCCAATCGTCGACGTCGTCGACCAGCGGTTCGCAGATCCGCTCCTGCCTGGACTGGTCTCCGAGCCTCTCCTCAATGTGCTTCGGTCGGGGGCGAGGGTCGTGTGCGTGCTGAACCGCACTGGCCGCGCCCGCCTGCTCGCCTGCGACGGATGCGGGAATCTCGCTCGCTGTGAGGCGTGCGGCGCGGCGGTCGGCCAGGACCCCTCGGGCCAACTGGTGTGCGGGGCTTGTCGGGCGGTGCGACCCGTGGTGTGCGACTCGTGCGGACGCACTCGGTTGCGCAACGTGCGACGGGGCGTCACGAGGATCCGCGAGGACCTTGAGGCACTGATCGGTGAACCGGTGAGTGAGCTGACCGCAGCTGGTTCGTCGGGTGGCGACGACACCATGACCCGCGTCGTCGTGGGGACCACTGCCGCCATCCACCGGATCGATCACGCCGATGCTGTGGCGTTCCTCGACTTCGACCAGGAACTCACCGCTCCCCGCTACCGGGCGGGGGAGCAGGCCCTTGCGCTGCTCGCCCGTGCCGGAAGACTCGTCGCTCCGCGCTCGGCGCCGAGTCCAGGCAGGGTTCTGGTGCAGACGACCGTGCCGGACCATCCCGCGGTGGTCGCTGCTGTCACTGGCGACCCGGCGCGCTTCGCCGAGGGTGAGGCGACACGGCGCGCCGACCTCGGCTGGCCGCCCGCTCGTGCGGTCGCACTCGTCTCACATGCGGCAGCACCCACGTTCGTTACTGGGCTCGACACCTCCGGGGTGATCGAGGTCCTTGGGCCTGTCGACGACCGATGGATGGTGCGCGCCCCGGACCACTCGACCTTGTGTGACGCTCTGGCCGCAGCGCCCCGTCCGCCGGGACGGCTGCGCATCGAGGTTGATCCGCTACATCTCTGAGGACGGTTCGGCCCACGTCTGTCGTCGGGCCTCGTAGATGGCGATGCTGGCGGCCTGAGCGACGTTGAGCGACCCGACCCGGCCCATCTGGGGAATGAACCCGAGTTGGTGGCACCGGGCGAGCGCCGTTGCGGACAGGCCCCGGTCTTCGTGGCCGACGACGAGGCACACCGGACCGGTCAGGTCGATCTCAAAGAGGGGTTGTGCCCCCTGGGCGAGCTCAACGCCGACGATACGCATCTCGCGTGTCTCTGCCGATGTCAGTGCCTCGGCAATGTCGGCGGTGTGATTCCAGGGAATGAGACGGTCACAACCCATGGCGGTGCGCTGCACCTTTGACGACGTGGGAGGCGGGGTCGAACCCGCCAGCCACAGGTGGTCGAGCCGTTCCGCTGCGGCAGTTCGGACGATGGCCCCGACGTTGAACGGTCCCTGCACGTCGTCAAGGGCCATGGCGAGCGGGGGGGCGCCGCGCCGACGCCAGTCGCGGTGCAGGCGCTTGAGGTCGGTGGGGCCGAGGTTGTGGGTCATGGTTGGATCGGCCCGACGTCGAGGAGTCGGAACCCATGCCGTGAGAGGCGTCGAACGGTCGGGTACCCCTGGTCGATCAGCCAGCGCTGCAGTGAATCGGAGCCGAGGTGTTTGTGGACGACGAGGTGTGCCGTCCCTCCGGGGCGGAGACGTGCGAGTGACGCAGACAGGAGTTCGTGGAGCGCCCGTTTGCCGATGCGGACCGGCGGGTTCGACCAGATGGCGTCGAAGGTCACGGTCTCGTCGAGGCCGGCGAGCGCCGGGTCGGCCTCGACGGTGACCGCCCGCACGTTGTTGAGCCCCGCACCGTCCGCGTTGGTGGCGCACAGCGCTGTGGCACGCGCATTGGTGTCCACCGCCCACACTTGTGCGGTTGGCGCTCGTACACCGAGCGCCAACGCCACTGGGCCCCAGCCACAACCGATGTCGGCGAGGCTGGTCGCGCTGGCGTCGGGAACGGCGCCCCGGTCGATGAGCAATGCCGTGCCCTCGTCGAGGTCGCCGTGGGAGAACACCCCGGCCTCACTGACGAGGTCGAGGGTTCGACCGTCGACGACCATCCGCACGGAGCGCGGCCGTCGCGGCTGGTCGTCTGTGGGGCCGGTGAAGTAGTGGCTGAAGGGGGTTGTGGCCCCGGTGGGGTCCGCCATGTCGTGAACGCTACCCTTGAGGCCATGGTGCCTTACGACATCAGGGTGATCGGCGACCCCGTGTTGTCGACGCTTGCCAAGGAGGTGACCGATATCGACGGTACGGTCGCCGCCCTCGTTGAGGACATGTTCGAAGTGATGTACGACGCCCCGGGTGTTGGACTGGCGGCGCCTCAGGTCGGGGTCAGCCGGCGGATTTTCGTGTTCGACAGCGACGACCGTGCCGGGGTGCTCATCAACCCCGAGATCGTCGAGAGCGACGGCGAATGGGAGTTCGTCGAAGGCTGTCTGTCGATACCCGGTCTGCACTGGTCGGTGGTTCGACCCCGGACGGTGCTGCTGCGGGGAGTGGATCTCGACGGCAACCCCGTGGAACTCGAGGCGACGGACTTCGAGGCCCGAATCTTCCAACATGAACTCGACCACCTCGATGGAGTCCTGCTCGTCGAGCGGCTCACCGACGAGCAACGACGTGAGGCGAAGCGGGCGTTGCGTGAACTGGCGCTTAGCGCGTCAGGCCCCACCCCCTCGGCCGGGCTTCAGCTTCCCTGATCAGCGTGGTGGAACTCGCACCACTTCCGTCGTCGGTGCGACGGGTCGCATACCTCGGGACCCCCCAGATTGCCGTGCCTGCCCTTAAGGCACTGGTGGACAGCGGTGTCGAAGTCGCCGCGGTGGTCACCGGCGAGCCACGTCGCCGGGGCCGTCGGGCTGATCCCACGCCGACACCAGTTGCCGAGTACGCCACCAAGGCAGGACTCAGGGTGGCCCATGACCTCTCGCCGCTGGACGACCCCACCATCGACCTTGGCGTGGTGGTCGCCTTCGGCACGATCCTGCCCCGCTCGGTGCTCGTTCGTGTCCCGATGGTGAACCTGCACTTCTCATTGTTGCCCCGGTGGCGGGGCGCAGCCCCGGTGGAGCGGGCACTGCTCGCCGGTGACAAGCAGACGGGGGTCTGCGTCATGGTCGTGGAGGAAGGTCTCGACACGGGAGGCGTCCTGGCGCACGAAGCGGTCGACATCGGGGTCGACGACACCGCAGCGACCTTGTCTGCGCACCTCGCCTCGGTAGGTGCTGGCCTGCTGGTCGAGACCCTCACCGGCTCGCTGCCGCGCCCTGATCCCCAAACGGGGGACGCCGTCTACGCCGCCAAGATCACACCGGAGGATCTGAGACTCGACTGGGCTCAGCCACCCGACGTCCTCGAGAGGCGGGTGCGGGTCGGCGGGGCGTGGACCACCTGCCGTGGGAAGCGTCTGCGGGTCAGTGCAGCGAGGACCATGACGAGCCCGGTCCTGATGGGCGACGGAGAGCTACGAGCCGATACCACCGTCGTGGTCGGCGCAGGCGGCGGCGGCCTCGAACTCCTCGAGGTGATTCCGGAGGGCCGGAGCCGTCAGGGGGCCGCAGAGTGGGCGAGGGGCTTGCGGCCCCAACCCGGTGAAGTGCTCGGAGTCACACCATGACGTGGCCGGCCCGTGTTGTTGTCGTATCGGACTCGGTTGCCGCAGGTGACGCCACCGACCGCGGAGGACCGGCGGTGGTTGCCAGCCTCGAGGCCGCCGGGTTCGTCGTGGACGCCGTGCGGATCATTCCCGACGGACGTGAGCAGGTGGGGGAGGCCCTCGTGGAGGTCTGCGCCGGCTTTTCGGGTCTCGTGGCGACCACAGGTGGCACGGGGTTCGGGCCGCGTGACCTCACACCGGAGGGAACGGAAATTGTCCTTGACCGTCGAGCCCCGGGCCTCGCTGAGGCCATGCGTGCGGTCAGCCCGTTGGGCAGGCTCACCCGAGGGGTCGCCGGTGTGAGAGGAACTGCCCTCATCGTGAACCTTCCCGGTTCACCCTCAGGTGCTCAGGAGTGCCTTGAGGCGATTCTTGATGTGGTGCCGCACGCACTTGACCTTCTCACCGGGACCAATCCACGCCACGGCCACTGAGAGCATGTCCGTGTGCCGCGTGCCTGGCGGAGGCTGCGGCGCACCGCCAGACGGGTGTCGGCGTCGGTGCCGCCACGAAGGGTGGCAGGGTCTCCCGCTTGTACGATGTGGCGGTGTCCACGCCTGAGCGTCGCGGCCTCCGTGCCGAACGATCCGAACCTCGCAGGTTCCTTGGCGTCGGAGCGGGTTTTCTGTGACCGCCGTCGACCGCCACTACATGGACGAGGCCATTGCACTCGGCTGGTCGGCTCGCCATTCGGTTTCTCCCCGGCCTTGGGTCGGTGCCGTGGTCGTTCCCACACGTGGTCCCGGCAGCCACACCGGTGGATATGGCGGCGCGACCGAGGGGCGCGGCGGCCGTCACGCAGAAGTTGTCGCCCTCCAAGCAGCCGGGGACGACTCGCGTGGGGCCACCCTCTACTGCACCCTGGAACCCTGTTCGCACCACGGGGCGACCGCGCCGTGCGCCGACGCCGTCATCGAGGCCGGCATCGCCCGGGTCGTCGTCGCCTTGGAAGACCCTGACCCCAAGGTGGCCGGCGCTGGGATCGCGCGACTTCGTGAACACGGCATCATCGTCGATGTCGGGTGTGGTGCCGACCTCGTCGCCCAGCAGCTTGGCCCCTATCTGCATCACCGGCGAACGGGACGCCCGTGGGTGGTCCTCAAGTGGGCCTCCACGCTTGACGGTGCGGTGGCGGCGGCCGACGGCACCAGTCAGTGGATCACCTCCGAGGCGGCGCGACTCGACGCCCACGGCCTGCGGGCCGACAGCGACGCCATTGTCGTGGGCGCCGGCACACTCCGCGCCGATGACCCGGCGTTGACCGTCCGACTTCCGGGCTGGGAGGGGGTGGGGGACGACGAGACTGGCGACCTGCGCCAACCGTTGAGGGTGGTTCTTGGCAAAGCGCCAGCGGGGTCGCGGGTCCTCCCCGCGGTGGAGCACCAAGGGTCACTTGAGGACCTCCTTGACGACCTCGGGAACCGGGGCGTGTTGCAGGTTCTGGTCGAGGGCGGCCCGACGGTGGCTGGTGCGTTTCACCGCGCTGGGCTCGTGGACCGTTACGTCGCTTATGTCGCCCCCGCCCTGAGCGGCGGCGACGACGGCCTGGCCTCTATCGCCGGTCCAGGTGCTTCCGGGGTAGGTGACCTGTGGCGGGGGGAGGTCGTTGCCATCCGCCAGATCGGTCCCGATATCCGGATCGACCTCGCTCCACGCGGTGGCACCGGGTTGTGAACCAGTGCCCACCGTGCCCCACACTGGGAGGGTGACCCCAAGGGAGATGTACTGATGTTCACCGGCATCGTCGAGGAGCTCGGCTCTGTGACCGCCCTCGATGGGGGCAGGTTTCGCTTTGGATGCACCGCCGTGCTCTCCGACGTGACCATTGGTGCGTCCATTGCGGTCAACGGGTGCTGTCTGACGGTCGTGGCGTTCGAGCAACCGGCTGGGTCTGGTCCGGGCTGGTGGGAGGCCGATCTCAGCGAGGAGACGCTGGCGGTGACCTCCTTGGGCGAGCTTGTTCCCGGTGCACCCGTCAACCTTGAGCGGCCGGTGCGTCTCGCCGATCGTCTCGGGGGGCATCTCGTCCAAGGGCATGTCGACGCCATCGGCACGATTGTCCACACCCCTCCGGATCTCGCCGTTGAGGCCCCGCCCTCGGTGTTGCGCTACGTCGTTCCCAAGGGATCGATCACGGTTGACGGGGTCAGCCTCACCGTGGTCGATGTCACGAGCACCGGGTTTTCCGTTGCGGTCATCCCGCACACGGCTGCGGTCACGACCTTGGGCCACAAGCCCGTTGGCAGTAGGGTCAATCTTGAGATCGACGTCATTGCCAAGTACACCGAGCGGCTCCTCGCTCCTCTCCTGGATCCCGGTGAGGGCACCCAATCCGATTCCCCCGACGGCCCCTGAAGGAGCTTGAGTGCCAACCCCGATCACACCCGAACCAGACCCGAACCGTCCCGGTAACGGCTTCGCCACCATTCCCGAGGCTGTGGCGGCGATTGCGGCCGGCGAGATCGTCGTCGTGGTGGACGACGAGGACCGCGAGAACGAAGGCGACCTGATCATGGCGGCTGAGTTCGCCACACCGGACAAGATCGCCTTCTTCGTTCGCCACACCTCCGGGGTGATCTGCGTCCCACTCGTCGGCGAGCGTCTCGACGAACTCGACATCCCGTTGATGGTGCGGGAGAACACCGAGGCCCAACGGACCGCGTTCACCTACTCGGTGGATCTTCGCCATGGCACCACCACCGGGATCTCCGCTGCCGACCGGGCCACCACGATTCGGTCGCTCATCGACCCCGCCACGCATCCCGCCGACCTCGCTCGACCCGGCCACATCTTCCCCTTGCGCTACGCCGAAGGCGGGGTGCTCAAGCGGGCCGGGCACACCGAGGCGGCGGTGGACCTCGCCCGAATGGCAGGTCTCGCCCCTGCGGGAGTGCTGTGTGAGATCGTCCGCGAGGACGGCGAGATGGCCCGGGTCCCCGACCTCATCGAGTTCTGCGAGGAGCACAACCTCCTGCTCATCTCGATCGCCGATCTGATCCGCTACCGGCGTCAGACCGAGAAGCTGGTCCGACGCGTGGCCGAAGCCCGGATCCCGACAGATTGGGGCGACTTCAGCTGCTACGTCTACGAGTCGCTGCTCGACGGCGAACAGCATGTGGCTCTGGTCCGTGGGGCGGTGCAGGGCGAGAGCGACATCTTGGTTCGGGTCCACTCGGAGTGCCTCACCGGCGACGTGTTCGGCTCGTTGCGCTGCGACTGCGGCGTGCAGCTTGACGCCGCCATGGCCCGCATCGCCGAAGAAGGCCTCGGTGTGCTCGTCTACCTTCGTGGCCACGAGGGTCGCGGCATCGGCATCGGGCACAAGATCAGGGCCTACTCCCTCCAGGACGAGGGACGCGACACCGTCGATGCCAACATCGAACTTGGTCTCCCCGTCGACAGTCGCGAGTACGGCATCGGCGCCCAGATTCTCAACGATCTCGGGATCACCACCATGCGGCTCATGACCAACAACCCCTCCAAGTACGGGGGGCTCGAGGGCTTTGGGCTGCGCATCGTCGACCGCGTCGGACTCCAGGTGACGCCGAACCCCGAGAACCTCTCCTACCTCCGCACCAAGCGCGAACGGATGGGTCACCTGATCGAGGGGCTCGACTGACATGGCCGGCAACCACTCCGCGGGACGGGACGCCGAACTTCCCGACGGCCGTGGCGTACGAGTCGCCGTCGTCTCGGCACAGTTCAACGATCTCGTCACCGGCCAGATGCTCGATGGGGTGCGGTCCATGCTGCGTGCTCTCGGCGTCGCTGGCGAGGACGTCATCGAAGAATGGGTCCCTGGCGCCTTCGAGTTGCCCCTCGGAGCGCGATGGCTCGCCGAACGTGATGATGTCGACGCCGTCATCGCCCTCGGGTGTGTGATCCGCGGCGACACACCCCACTTTGATTACGTCGCTGGTGGTGCCGCCGACGGGTTGCTGCGGGCGTCGCTGGAGACTGGCGTGCCGGTGGTGTTCGGGGTCCTCACCACCGAGACGCTCGAGCAGGCTCTTGAGCGGAGCGACCCGGCGAGGATGGACAAGGGGGGCGAGGCCGCCCTGACCGCGGTGGCCATGGTTCGGTTCATCGAGAGGGTGGCAGGGTCTCCGGTGCCGGAACCACAAACCGATTCATGAGCCGTTCGTGTGAACAGGTAGGTTCAGGACCGTGTTGAGGCTCGTTCTTCCCAAGGGGTCGCTCGAATCGGCCACCCTCGATCTCTTCGAGGCGGCCGACCTGCGGGTGCGTCGAAGTTCGTCGGTCACCTACCGTGCCGAGATCGACGACCCGCGCATCGCCGAGGTCCGAATTCTGCGGCCCCAAGAGATCCCCCGTTACGTCGCCGAGGGCCTGTTCGATTTCGGTATCACGGGCCGTGACTGGGTTGAGGAGACGGCGTCAGAGGTCGTGTCACTCGGGGAACTGCACTACTCCAAGGTCAGTACCGACCCCGTGCGCATCGTGCTCGCCGTCCCCGACTCGAGTGATGTCCGCTCGGTCGAGGATCTGCCTTCGGGGGTTCGGGTCTCCTCGGAGTATCCCGAGCTCACCCGACGCTTCTTCGCCGCACGTGGCATCGAGGCCGATGTCCGGCTGTCCTACGGAGCGACCGAGGCGAAGGTGCCCGACATCGTCGACGCCATCGTGGACATCACCGAAACCGGCCGGGCGCTTCGCGCAGCGGGGCTGCGCATCGTGGACACGCTGTTGACCTCGTGGACCGAACTGATCGCCAACCCAACGAGCGCGGCAGACCCCGCAAAACGTCACGCCATGGGTCAGATCCTCACGCTCCTCCAGGGCGTCCTTGACGCCCGGACCAAGGTCCTCGTGAAACTGAATGTTCCAGCCGACCGTCTTGACGCTGTGGTGGCGTTGCTTCCGTCGATGAAGTCACCGACGGTGAACCAGCTCCATGGCGGGACCGGCTTCGCCGTGGAGTCCGTCGTTGCGAAGTCGACGATCAACGTGCTGATTCCGGCGCTCAGCGATGCGGGCGCCAGCGACATCATCGAGCTCTCGATCGCCAAGATCGTTCCGTGAGCGGTCCGCTGACGTCTGTTGGCCCCGCCGGTGTCCCACCCGAGATCGATCTCGGAGCGGTCCACCCCGCCACCGTGCGGGCATTTGACGAGGCGAGCGGCCTCGGTGAGTTGAGTGTCACCGTTGGCGAGAGGGCCTGCGACGTTGCGTTCCACTGCACGGCCATCGCCGACGGCACCCGGACCATCGAGGTCGGCGTGTTGGTGACGGCGACTTTGGTGGCGGGGCGTAACGGTGGTGTCGAGGCAGCGTCCCTCCTTCGTCACCCGGTGTGATCACCCCTGGGGCAGATCGTGGCCCTCGGCCTCCTGCATCCGGACCCAGACCAGTCTGATTTGGTCCAGCGCCTCGTTCAGTGCGGGCCCATGGCCGCCGAGGCGGTCCCCGGTGGAGTCGAGCACGGCGCCGAGTGCATCGATGGCGGTCCGGGCGTCGTCGAGCTGCGGTGGCTCCGACCCGAGCTTGATGGCCGCGAACTCGTAGAGGCCCATGGCGTGGTTGGCCACGACATCGGCGGCGTCGGCGGCGGCGAGGCGACGCTGGGCCTCGGCCATCTGGGCCACCATCGCCACGAGTCGCTCACGATCCTCGGGCGACAAGGTCGCAGGGTCAATGCCGAGTGCCTCAGCCGCGCTGGCGACGGCCTCGTCGTCCACGCCGCCACCCCCGGCGGCCGCCTGCCGGCTGCGATCAACGGGTACTTCGCCATCGGGGGTCCACAAGCTCATCTGATTCACCTTCTCGGGGTTGACACGGATAGTCCCGGCCGCAGTTTTGGCTTGCGGGGGAGTGCTGGTACTCTACGCCCTTCACAACTGAGCAAGTGAGGGCGGCGACGCCCCCACCTGGCCACCGGTTCCGGTTCGCCGGATCGAGTGCGTCAGGTCGATCGAAGTTCGCAACTGCGGGCGGATGTCGGCTTCTCGGCGTCCGCCCGTGGCGCGTGCAACGGGTGGACGGATCACATGTTCCGCGCGAAGGAGGCACTGCGCATCGATGAGGAGTGACCGGCCATAGCACCGCCGACGACGAATGAGCCCCGGGTCAACGATCGCATTCGTGCCCGAGAGGTCCGGTTGATCGGACCAGACGGCAGCCAACTCGGGATCAAGGCCCTGCCTGACGCCCTGGCGTTGGCGCGGGAACTTGAACTTGACCTCGTTGAGGTTGCCGACAAGGCGACGCCGCCTGTCGTGCGCATCATGGACTACGGCAAGTTCAAGTACGAGTCGGCCCAGAAGGCGAAAGAGTCCCGCCGAAAGGCGAGCAACGTCTCGGTGAAGGAGATGAAGTATCGCCCCAAGATTGGCGGGGGCGACTTCGACACCAAGACCCGCAAGGTCGAACAGTTTCTGGGTGAAGGCCACAAGGTCAAGATCACGATCATGTTCCGCGGCAGGGAGATGCAACATCCCGAGCTGGGCAAGAAGATCCTTGATGAGGTCGCCGAACAGGTGTCCCACATCGGCAAGGTCGAGGCGTGGCCCCGACTGGACGGACGGAACATGGTGATGGTCCTGGCCCCCGACAAGGGCGGCAAGGGGCGTAAGCCCCAGGCTCCCGAGGCAGGAACCGAACCGGTCGAAACCACGACTGACCAGGTGGAGTCGGCCCCAGAGACAACCGATGGCGCGATGACGGCGACGGCATCCGCAGCCGAGGGCGAAAGCCCTACCGGCGACTGATCACGACGACGAGGAGGCAACCAACATGCCCAAGATGAAGACGCACCGAGGTGCGGCCAAGAGGTTCAAGGTGACGGGAAGCGGCAAGGTCACCCGCCGAAACACCAACCTGAACCACATTCTCGAAAAGAAGGGTGAGTCCCGAAAGCGGCGCCTGAGCCGTGCTTCGGAGGTCACCGGCGGTGATCTGCGGCGAACTCGCCGTCTGCTCGGGCGCTGAGCCCACTGACCTCGCTGGGGAACTCCCAGCGCCCACCTATCGAATCCCCGGCCCGTCGTGGTCGACCGAGTGAACACAGGAGTGATCCATGGCACGAGTGAAGCGCTCCGTCCATGCCAAGAAGAAGCGTCGTACAACACTTGAGCGGGCCAAGGGCTACTACGGCAACAAGAGCCGCAGTTACCGGGCCGCCAACGAGCAGGTCATGCACTCCCTGCAGTACGCGTACCGCGACCGGCGCGCCCGCAAGGGCGAGTTCCGCCGCCTCTGGATCCAGCGCATCAACGCTGCTTGTCGGCTCAACGACATCTCCTACAGCCGGTTCATTGCCGGTTTGCGGGAAGCTGGCGTCGAGGTGGACCGCAAAGTCCTCGCCGACCTCGCCGTATCCGACCCGGCAGCGTTCAGCGCCCTGGTTGAGGTCGCTCGAGGATCGTTGGCTGACGCCAGCGCCTCCTGAGTAGAGCGGCACGGACCGGTGGGTCCGCCTCCTAGCCCGGCCGGGCAGGGAAGTATCAGTGCCCGCAACAAGCGTCTGGCGGAGCTACGTCGCCTCGTCGGGAACCGCAGGGATCGTCAGGATTCAGGCTGTTTCGTTCTCGACGGCGAGCGGCTCATCGGCGACGCCCTCGACGCCGGAGTCCCGATCCGGGAGGTGCTCTTCGACGAGGGTGCCGAAGCAGACTCGCTGACCGGTGACATTCTGGGCCGGCTCCGGGCGCTCGGGGTGCGCGTCACTCCGGTCGTCTCGGGGGCGTTGCAGCGGGTCGTCGACCCGGTCACCCCGCGTCCGATCGTGGCGGTGGTGGAGCGTCCAACCGCCGCCGACCCGGCTGCGGCCGCGGCGCACGGCGGTGGCGTCATCGTGCTCGACGGCGTCGCCGACCCAGGGAACCTCGGCACGCTCGTTCGCACCGCAGAAGCTGCCGGTTTCGCTGGTCTGTGGGCCGTCGGCCATGCCACGGATCCGTTCTCACCCAAGGCGGTGCGCGCCTCGGCGGGCTCCGCGCTCCGGATGCCGATGGCCGTCGCCGACGACGCGGCCGGCTGCATTGGCGACCTGCGTCGCGCCGGCCACGTGGTCGTCGGCGCCCGCATGGATGGAACGGACGCTGACGACATGCTGTGGCCCGAACGAGTGGCGCTCGTGCTCGGTTCGGAGTCCCACGGCGTGAGTCCGCAGGTGGGTGCCCTCGTCGAGCACTGGGTGCGCGTCCCGATGGCTGGTTACGTCGAGAGCCTCAACGTGGCCGTGGCGGGCTCAGTGCTCGCATTCTCAGTTGCTCGCAGCCGGGCAAAGGGGTCGGGCCCGACGCGGCCCGCCCGCTAGCCTGATCGTCCGTGTCCGATCTGCCCCTCACCCAGCGACTCGACGCACTCGTGGCGTCCGCCGCCGACCTCGTCGCAGGTACCGGCGACCTTGATGCACTCCACGCCCTCGACGTCGAACTGACCGGTAGGCGGTCGCTGCTCGTCGAGGCGAAACGGGAACTCGGGTCGCTCGAAGAGGACGACCGGCGTGCAGCCGGGCAGGCCATCAACGAGGCGCGCCAGCGCATCGAGGACCTCATCGCCGCACGCCGAAGCGAGCTCGCCGCCCAGCAGCGACAGGCCCGCATCGAGGCCGAGCGTCTTGACCTCACCGAACGGGAACCGGCCCGCACCGGGCGCCTGCATCTCGTCACCCAGGCCCGCGACCACCTTGAGGACGTGTTCGTCGGTATGGGTTTCACGGTGGCCGAAGGTCCCGAGGTCGAAACCGACTTCTATAACTTTGAGGCGCTGAACCTTCCGCCCAGTCACCCCGCCCGTGGCATGTGGGACACCTTCTACGTCGACGTCGGCGAGCCCGGCACGGTTCTGCTCAGAACCCACACCTCGCCAGTGCAGATACGGGTCATGGAGGCGACCGAACCGCCGATCTGTTCGATCATGCCGGGTCGGGTGTATCGCCGCGACACCGCTGACGCCACCCACACCCCGGTCTTCCACCAGATTGAGGGACTCGTCGTCGACGAGGGAATCTCGTTCGCCGACCTGGCCGGAACGCTCGACGCCTTCACCCGCGCGTACTTCGGCCGACAGGTGCGGTCCCGTCTGCGACCCTCCTACTTCCCGTTCACCGAACCGTCCGCCGAGTACGACATTTCCTGTGTGTTCTGTGGGGGTGTGGGCTGTCGGTCGTGTGGGGGGACCGGCTGGCTCGAGCTCGGCGGCTGCGGCATGGTGCACCCCAACGTGTTCGCTGCGGTCGGTTACGACCCCGAGCGGTGGACGGGCTTCGCCTTCGGTTTCGGTATCGACCGTATGACCGCCCAGCGTCACGGCGTCGACGACCTGCGGGACCTCTTCACCAACGACATCCGCTTCCTCGAACAGTTCTGAGGTGACGACGTGAAAGTTCTCCTCTCGTGGCTGCGTGACTTCGCCCCCTTGGCCGGCGACGTCGAGTACCTCGGCGACCAGATGAGTGATCTCGGCATGGCCGTCGAGTCGATCGATCAACTCGGCGCAGGGCTCGGGGAGATCGTCGTCGCCCGCGTGGTGGCCCTACGACCCCATCCCGACGCCGACCGTATTCAGATCGTCGACGTCGACGCCGGTGGCGAGACGCTTCTGCAGGTGTGCTGCGGCGCATTCAACATGGCCGAGGGCGATCTGGTTCCCCTCGCCCCTGTCGGTGCGACCCTGCCTGACGGCATGTCCATCGGTCGTCGCAAGATGCGTGGCGAATGGTCCGAGGGGATGTTGTGCTCACCTGCTGAGCTCGGTCTCCCCGCTGATGACGACGGCATCATGATCCTGGGTCGTGGCCACGACGCACTGGACGGGTCGGCGGTTGGGGCCTTGTTGGTCGACGCGCTCGGGATCGAAACAGATGCGGTGTTTGATCTGGAGATCAACCCGAACCGCCCCGACGCACTGTCGGTCGCCGGCGTGGCTCGCGACCTCGCCGCCCGACTTGGCGAGCCGTTCAGCCTCCCTGAACCACCACCACTCGTCGGCGGGACTCCCGCCGACAGCGTGGAGGTTCGTCTCGTCGACACAGATCTGTGCGGACGCTTCGCGGTGATGACCGTCGACGGCGTCACGGTGGGGACGTCGCCGGCATGGCTCCGACGGCGACTTGAGGCGGTTGGCCTGCGCTCGGTGAACAACGTGGTCGACGTCTCGAACTACGTGATGTGGGAACTCGGTCTGCCCAACCACGCCTACGACCGCGACACGCTGGCGCGCCTCGACGGTGGCCCCGTGGTGCTCAGCCCGCGATGGGCGCGCCCAGGTGAGCGCATCACGACCCTCGACGGCATCGAACGGGAACTCGCCACAGGCGTCGGCGTGATCGCCGACGCCGACGACGTGGCGGTGGCGGTGGCGGGAGTGATGGGTGGCGCCTCGACGGAGGTCACCTCTTCAACCACCGCGCTCGCTGTCGAGTTCGCCTGGTGGCAGCCCATGGCCGTTGCGGTCGCCAGCCGTCTCCTCGGGCTACGAAGCGAGGCTTCCGCCCGGTACGAACGGGGCTGCGATCCGGACGCGATCGAGCTTGCTGCCCGAAGGTTCGCCCAGTTGCTGGTTGAGGTCTGTCCGACCGCCGTGGTCAGCGGAGGTCTTGTCGAGTCCCGTGGGGAACTCCCTGACCCCACTGTTGTCACGGTCCGAACCTCGAGGGTGAATCGGCTCCTTGGGACCGCGCTCGCCACCACGGACATTCCACCGCTCCTGACACCAATCGGATTCGGATGTACCGGTGTCGGCGACGATGAACTGTCGGTCACCATTCCCTCGTGGCGGCCTGATACGTCGACGGAGACCGACGTGATTGAGGAGGTTGCCCGCCACCTCGGTTACGCAAACCTCCCCGTACGACGGCCGGCGCAGCCCACGACCGGCGGCCTGAGCGAACGTCAGATGCTCCGCCGCAGGGTGCGGTCGACCCTTGTCGGCCTCGGCGCCTCGGAGGCCATGCCCACCCCGCTGCTCTCGAGTGACGATCTCGCTACCGTGGGTATCGAGGTTCCGGTCGTGACCATCACCAACCCCCTGGCGGCTGAGGAATCCGTGTTGCGCCCCTCGTTGCGTCCCGGGCTGTTGCGTGCGGTCGCCCACAACAGCGCCCATCGCAACCCCGACGTCAGCTTGTTCGAGGTGGGCAAGGTCTTCGTCCCCGCTGATCCGCCCGGTGTGCTGCCCGCCGAGCCGGAGTTCGTCGCCGTGGTGCTCGCTGGTCGGTCCGCTCCTTCAGCGGTGTCCACCCTCGACCGTCTCTGCGACGTGTTGGGCGTGACCTGTGAGCTCGACGCTGCCTCCCCGGCGGGAATGCACCCCACCCGTTCGGCCGTGGTTCGCGTGGGTCACACGACCGTGGGTCTCGTCGGGGAGATCGATCCGGGTGTGCTCGAGCGCCTCGGCGTCGTCGGTCCGGTTGCGTGGTGTGAGGTGGACCTCGACGCCATCACCGGAGCAGGGGGGTCGCCACACCCGTACCGGCCGGTCAGTCGGTTCCCGTCGACCGACATCGACCTTGCCTTCGTCCTGGCCGATTCCGTTCCCGCATCCGTGCTGCGGTCCGCCATCGCTACTGCGGCAGGCCCGCTGTTGGTCGCCCTTGAACTCTTCGACGTGTACCGGGGACCTGGCATTGAGCAGGGAAGTCGGTCGATCACCCATCGTCTGCGACTTCAGGCGGTCGACCGGACACTGACCGAGGCCGAGGTGGGGGAGGTCCGAGACGCCGTCGTCGCTGCTGTGGCCACAGACCCAGGAGCTCGACTCCGGTAGCACGGTCATTGCATAGGAATGCAAAGCCATGTAATGTATTTCAATGCTATCCGTTGGAATCATCGGCGCCTCTGGCTTCACCGGAGCCGAACTGCTTCGACTGCTGGCCGGGCATCCCGACCTTGACGTGCAGCTGGCGGCCGCGGACACCCAGGCAGGCGTCGCCGTTGGAGACCTTTACCCGTCCCTGCGGGGCGAGTACCCCACGTTGGCGTTCTCACCCACCACTGACGACGTCGTGGCGGCCTGCGGAAACCTTGACCTCGTGTTCCTTGGACTCCCACACGGCGCATCGCAATCCCTGATGCCCCAGATGATGGGCTCAGACGCCGTGATCATCGATCTCGCTGCGGATTTCCGACTCGCCGATCCGGCCGACTACCTCACCTGGTACGGGGACCCGCACACCTGCGCGGACCAGCTCGACGGATTCGTCTACGGCCTGCCGGAGATCACCGGCGGCGCGCTCGATGGCGCCCGGCGAATCGCAGTAGCGGGGTGTTACCCGACGGCTGCTGCGCTGGCGCTCGCACCCTTGGTTGAGGCGGGCATCATCGACACCACCGGCATCGTCGTCGACGCCGCCTCCGGCGTCTCGGGGGCGGGGCGGGCGGCCAAGGAGGCGAACACCTTCGCCGCCGTGGACGCCAACTTCACCGCATACGGACTCACCACCCATCGGCACACCCCCGAGATCGAGCAGAGTGTGGCCCGGCTCGCCGGCGCCAGCCGCAACGATGTCAGTGTGCTGTTCACCCCTCACCTCGCACCGATGAGCCGGGGCATCCTTGCCACCTGCTACACCCGGCCGACTGGCGACCTCCCATCCACCGACCAACTCGTCGACCTGTTTTCCGACCGGTACGCGCAACACCCGTTCGTCACGGTGACGGCTGGCCCGCCTGCGACCAAGTCGACGCTCGGGTCCAACAGCGCCCACGTCGGCGTGGTCAGCGACCCGAGAACGGGCTGGATCATTTCGATGGCTGCCATCGACAACCTCGTCAAGGGTGCCTCCGGCCAAGCCATCCAGTGCGCCAACCTGGCGCTTGGACTCAATGAGGCCGCCGGCCTCCCGATCGCAGGGGTGTACCCATGAGCGTGACCCTTCCCAAGGGCTTCGTGGCCGCTGGGGGCACTGCCGGCCTCAAGGCCTCCGGTGACCCGGATCTCGCAGTCGTCGCCACCGAGGACGCCAAACCAGTTGCCGTCGCTGGGGTGTTCACCACCAATCTGGTGTGCGCGGCCCCGGTGATCGTGTCGCGTCGGCATCTCGCCGCCACCGGCGGATCGGCCGTTGGGGTCATCCTCAACGCCGGAAACGCCAACGCTGCAACGGGTCAACAGGGCGAAGCCGACGCCGAAGCCATGTGCGCAGCACTTGCGGCTCAACTCGGGTGTGACGCTGAGGAGATTCTCGTCTGCTCGACCGGGCTCATCGGCATCCCGCTTCCCGTGCAGCAGATCCTCATTGCCGTCCCGGGCGTTGCGGCCGATCTGGCCACCACGGGGGCGGCAGACGCAGCCGAGGCGATCCGGACCACCGACAGCGTTCGCAAGGAGGTCGCCATCGACGGAGATGGATTCACCGTTGCGGGCATGGCGAAAGGTGCCGCCATGCTGCAGCCGAACATGGCAACGATGCTCGCCGTACTGACCACCGACGCCCTCGCCCCACCCGAACTCCTTGCCGAGGCGCTTGCCACCGGCGTTGCTCGCTCGTTCAACACGCTCTCGGTGGACGGCTGCACCTCGACCAACGACACCGTCCTGCTCTTCGCCAGTGGGCGCAGCGGGCGAGTCGACCCCGATGCCCTCACCGACGCCGTCACCGCAGCGTGCCTGTCCCTCGCTGAACAGATGGCAGCCGACGCCGAGGGGGCCACGAAAGTCGTGCGGGTCAACGTCACGGGCGCACGCAGCGATGCTGAAGCGGACCTCGCCGCACGCGCCGTGGCCAACAGCGCACTGTGCAAGTGCTCGTGGTTCGGAGAGGACCCCTACTGGGGGCGGATCGCAAGCGAACTCGGTGCGTCCGGCGCGATGGTGGATCCGTCACTGCTGCGGATCTCCTACGGCGACACCCTCGTGGCCGATGGGGCTGTCGCCGTCGCACACGACGCCTCCGTGGTCGCCACCCACATGGCGGGCAGCGTCATCGAGATCACCTGCGCGCTCGGTGTCGGCAACGGATCGGCAACGATCCTGACCAACGACCTGACCCACGCCTACATCGACGAGAACATGGGGACATCATGACGAACCCCGACCCGCTTGCACCCCACATCCGCACCCAGGTGCTCATCGAGGCGTTGCCGTACATCCGTCGGTTCTGGGGGACGACGGTCGTCGTGAAGTTCGGCGGAAACGCCATGGTCGACGCCGCACTGGCACGCCAGTTCGCCGACGACATCGTGCTGCTCCACGCCGTCGGACTGCGGATCGTTGTGGTGCACGGCGGCGGCCCTCAGATCAGCGAGGCCATGGCCAAGTTCGGCAAGGTCCCCGAGTTCAGGGAAGGCCAGCGGGTCACCGACGCAGAGACGCTCGAGATCGTTCGGATGGTCCTCGTCGGCAAGGTCGGCCGTGACATCGTGTCCTCGATCAACGTCCACGGACCCCTCGCCGTCGGTATCTCCGGTGAGGACGCCGGCCTCATCGCCGCCGAGGCACGTGACCCCGAACTCGGATTCATTGGGGACGTAGTGTCGGTCAACCCGACAATCGTCGAGCGGCTTCTCGCCGAACATCTCATCCCGGTGGTGTCGACCATTGGCTCAGATGCCGCGGGTCAGGCCTACAACATCAATGCTGACGCCGTCGCTGGTGCGCTCGCAGGCGCACTCGGTGCCGAGAAGGTCCTCTACCTCACCGACGTCGCCGGAGTCATGCGGGACCTCCACGATCCCTCGACGCTCATGACCGAGCTGACCCCCTCACAGATTCGCGACCTCATCGCACAAGGGGTCATCGACGGCGGGATGATCCCCAAGACGGAGGCGTGCATCACCGCGCTTGATCGGGGGGCCAAAGCGGCCCACCTTCTCGACGGTCGGGTCCCGCACGCCCTGCTGCTCGAAATCTTCACGGACACGGGCATTGGAACGATGGTCGTTCCCGACGGCGGCCAACGGGAGCCGACGTGACCGGCGGCGGTTCCGCATCGGACCACGCCCACTTGATGGGGGCGGTCGGCGTGCAGCGCTGTCCGTTCATGCCCACATACGGGGCCCCGTCGGTGATGTTCGTGTCCGGACAGGGGGCATGGTTGACCGACAGCGAAGGACGGTCGTATCTCGACCTGCTTTGCGGACTTGCGGTCACGGGCCTCGGCCACGCCCACCCCTCCATCACCGAGGCCGTCACCGCTCAGGCAGCGACCCTCACCCACGTCTCGAACCTCTTCGCCAACAAGCCGGCGACCGAACTGGCCACCCGGCTTGACGCGCTCCTTGGTGGCGGCGGCCAGGTGTTTCTGTGCAACTCGGGTGCGGAGGCAAACGAGGCCGCCATCAAGTTGGCCCGCCGGTGGGGCGGCCCCGGACGCTCGACGATCATCTCGACGTGGGGAGGCTTTCACGGCAGGACGCTCGGCGCCCTCGCCGCCACCGGCCAACCCGCCAAGCAGGAGCCGTTCGCTCCCATGCCAGAAGGCTTCCGGCATGCAACCTACGGTGACGTCGCAGACATCGAGCGGCAGATCGATCCAGCGACGTCCGCCGTGCTGGTCGAAGCAATCCAAGGGGAGGGTGGCGTGGTTGTCCCGCCCTCGGGCTATCTCGCCGACCTTCGCCGACTGTGTGATGAGCGGGGTCTGCTCCTCATCGTCGACGAGGTCCAGACCGGCCTTGGGCGGACCGGAACGTGGTTTGCGTTCGAACACGACGGGATACGTCCCGATGTGGTCACGATGGCCAAGGCGCTTGGGAACGGCATGCCGATCGGTGCGTGCTGGGCCATCGCCGATGTCGCCGGAGCGTTCACGCCCGGCGACCACGGAACGACATACGGCGGGCAGCCGTTGGCGTCGGCCGCGGCACTGGCCACCCTCGATGTTCTCGAAGGGATGGACGCACCCACAGTGGCGACCGCGCTCGGTGCCCGCCTCGCCCAAGGGCTGGGTGATCTGCAGGGTGTGCAGAGCGTGCGGGGACGCGGGCTTCTGCTCGCCGTCGAGCTTGTCTCGCCACTCGACGCCCGGGTCGTCGCTCGGCGGGCACTGGAACGCGGGGTCGTCGTGAACGCGGTCACACCCACCGCACTGCGGCTCGCCCCACCATTCATCCTGACCGACGACGAGGTCGACAATGCCCTCGCCATGCTTGGCGCGGTCATTGTCGAATGCCTCGAGGAGGGGAGAGCACCATGAGACACCTGCTCGACATTGATGACCTCAGCGTTGATGATCTGAACGAGATCATCCGACGCTGTGCGCCCGGAGCGGCTGGCAGGCCACTCGAGGGCGCCGGAGCCGCTCTGGTATTCGAAAAGCCCTCGGCGCGGACCCGGAACTCAATGGAGATGGCGGTCGTCCAGCTCGGAGGTCACCCGGTGACCATCCGGCCCGATGAGATCGGCATCGATGGTCGGGAGAGTGCAGAAGACGTGGCGCGCACGCTGGGGTGCTACCACGCCGTGATTGGCGCGCGGGTGTTCGACCACGACGTACTGATCCGCATGGCGGCCGTCTCCGACGTGCCGGTGGTGAACATGCTCTCCGACCGCGCCCACCCGCTGCAGGCGCTCGCAGACCTCCTGACCATGACCAACGAATTCGGCGGGCGCGCTGGGCTCGTCGTGGCCTACGTCGGCGACGCCAACAACGTCGCACGGTCGCTCGTCCTCGGGTGCCTCCTCGCCGGCCACACCGTCCGGGTGGCCAGTCCCGCCGGATTCGGTTTCTCCGCCGAGGACCTCGATGCGTTCACCGGCATCGGGGGAGAGATTCTTTGCACCGATGACCCTGTGGCGGCGGTGACGGGCGCTGACGTGGTGTACACCGACGTCTGGACGTCGATGGGCCAGGAGGATGAGGCCACCCAGCGTCGTGAGGCCTTCGCCGGCTACTGCGTCGATCAGGTCCTGTTCGACCACGCCGCCGTCGATGCGATATTCCTGCATTGCCTGCCTGCGCACCGAGGTGAGGAAGTCAGCGGAGAGGTGGTCGACGGGCCCTCCAGTCGGGTCTGGCAACAAGCGCGGAACCGGATGCACGCAGCTCGTGGCGCCCTGTCCTGGCTCGTGGCGCCATGAGCATCGAACAGGGTCGTCGGCCGGGAAAGAAGCAACGGCAACACCTCGTGGCCAGACTGATTGCGGAACACCCGGTGCACAACCAGAGCCAGTTGGTTGATCTGCTCGCCGTGGAGGGGATCACCGCCACGCAGGCGACGGTGTCACGTGATCTCGACGATCTTGGCGCCATCAAGATCAGGGTGCCCGGAAGCGAGAGCGTCTATGCCGTGCCGGACCTGCCAACCGAGCAGGTTGCGCCCGAGGATCATCTCAGGCGCGTGTTCGGTGAATGGGTGGTTGAGGTGGCCAGTAGCCTCAACATCGTGGTCCTGCGGACCCCTCCGGGATCGGCGCACGTTGTTGGCTCGGCACTTGACCGCGCCGGAGTCCCGGGAGTGATCGGGACGGTGGCGGGTGATGACACGCTGTTGGTCGTGGTCGACGAGTCCGTCGGCGGGGACGTCATGGCGGATCGACTCGCAGGTCTTGCCGGGTTGTGATCAACACCGCAGGCCCCGACCTGCAACCATGAGATCGTTGGAATGGAAGGGAATCGGACATGACGAAACGAGTGGTACTCGCCTACAGCGGTGGTCTCGACACCTCGGTGGCAGTGCGCTGGATGATCGAGGAGTGGGGCGTCGAAGTGGTCACCGTCGCATGCGACGTCGGCCAGGGTGGCGACTTTGAGGAGGTCTGCGAACGGGCCCGGGCCGCAGGCGCGGTGGAAGCCGTCGTCGCCGACGCCCGTGCTGAATTCGCCGACGACTTCGTTGCTCCTGCGCTCAAAGCAAACGCTCTTTACGAAGGCCGCTATCCACTGGTGAGTGCGTTGTCTCGTCCGGTGATCGTGCGTCATCTGGTCAACGCCGCCCGGACCCACGGCGCAACGGCAGTTGCGCACGGATGCACCGGGAAGGGCAACGATCAGGTTCGGTTCGAGGTGGGGATCCGGGCGTTGGCGCCTGACCTCGAGGTGCTTGCACCAGTGCGGGTGTGGGGCATGACCCGCGAGGACTGCATCGACTACGCCGAACGGTTCAGCATCCCGATTGCCGCCACAAGGGAGAAGCTGTATTCCATTGATGACAACCTGTGGGGGAGGGCCATCGAGTGCGGCGAGATGGAGGACCCGTGGGCCGAGCCCCCCGCTGGGGTGTGGAGTCTGACCGTCCCGTCGGAGACCGGCACCGAGGAGATCACCGTCGGCTTCGAGCGTGGCGTTCCCACCGCTATCGACGGGGTGCCCATGGCTCTGCATGAACTCGTCGGGGTGATGAACCGTCGGGTTGGCGCCTACGGATTCGGCCGACTCGACATGGTCGAGAATCGTCGGGTCGGAATCAAGAGCAGGGAGACCTACGAGGCACCGGGCGCCCTTGCCCTCATCGCTGCACATCAGGACCTCGAAGCGCTCTGCCTTGAGCGGGACCTCGCCCACGAGAAGCAGCGGCTGGAGGGTCGCTACGCCGACCTCGTCTACGACGGTCAGTGGTACTCGCCGCTGAAGGCCTCGCTTGATGCGTTCGTCGACGCCAGTCAGGAGTTCGTCACGGGGGAGGTGCGTCTGCGCCTCTCGCCAGGGTCGTGTCACGTCGTGGGCCGGCGGAGTGAGTTCAGCCTCTACGACTATGGGCTCGCAACCTACGATGCGGCCGATTCGTTCAATCACGCCGACGCCGAAGGGTTCGTGCGACTCTGGGGACTCGGCATCGAGACCTGGGCTGCGAACCAGGCAACGAAGAGAGAGGCGTAGACCCATGGCCACGCTCTGGCACGGACGTTTCGAAGGTGCTCCTGACGAGGTGTTGCTCGCCTACACCGTCAGTCTCCCCTTTGACGTCCGCCTTGCAGCGGTCGATATCGCCGGTTCGCGGGCTCATGCGCGTGGACTTGAGCGCGCCGGCATCCTCAGCGACACCGAGTGCGCACAGGTGTTGTCAGGACTGGATCAGGTTGAGGACGAACTTGCCACTGGGGTCTTCCAGTTCGCTCCAGGAGACGAGGACATCCACACGGCGGTCGAGCGGCGCCTCACCGAACTGGTCGGCGACCCGGGGGCGAAAATCCACACAGGTCGATCCCGCAACGATCAGGTTGCAACAGACCTGAGGCTCTACACGCGATCGGCGGTAGTTGATCTCGCCGAAGGGATCCTCACCTTGCAGCAGGTTCTCCTGGATCGGGCCGTTGCCGCCGGCGATGCCTACCTGCCCGGATACACGCATCTCCAGCGCGCCCAGCCGGTTCTGCTCGCACACCACCTGCTTGCGCATTTTTGGGCGCTAGGTCGTGACCTCGACCGTCTTGGCGACGCTCACCGGCGCCTCAATGTTTCACCACTTGGCGCCGGCGCACTGGCAGGCACCTCCCTGGGCCTTGACCCGCGTACGACCGGGTTGGAGCTCGGTTTCGCCAGTGCATTCCAGAACTCGCTAGACGCCGTATCCGATCGAGATTTTGTGGCTGAAGTCGTCTTCACGCTCGCACTGTGCGGAGTACACCTCTCCCGACTCGGGGAGGAGTTCGTTCTGTTCTCCAGCGAAGAATTCGGCTTCGTTCGTCTCGACGATGCGTGGTCCACCGGTTCGTCGATGTTGCCACAGAAGAAGAATCCTGACGTTGCAGAGCTTGCCCGTGGGAAAGCCGGCCGGGTCATTGGCGACCTGACATCGGTACTCGTCGTACTGAAGGGCCTTCCCCTTGCGTACAACCGGGATCTTCAGGAGGACAAGGAGCCCCTGTTCGACGCCGTGGACCAGATCAGGGTTGGCCTCGCTGCGATGTCTGGCTTCATCGCATCGTGCTCGTTCGACCTCGACGCCATGGCCCGAGCAGCCGACAGCCCATTCGCTGCGGCAGTCGACCTCGCCGAGCACCTCGTCGCCTCCGGCGTGCCGTTCCGTTCGGCTCACGCGATTGTCGGCGGTCTTGTTCGCGAGAGCCTCGACAATGGTGTTCCGTTCGCGACGCTGGTGGCCAGTCACCCTGACCTGGGAGATGAGGCTGCAGCCCTGCTTGAACCGGGAGTGGCAGTCACAAGGCGCACCTCACCGGGTGGGGCAGGGCCGGAGGCGGTGGCGGTGCAGATCCAGGAGGCATCGATCGCGCTCGGAGAGGCACGAGTGAGGGTGGCGTCACTCCGCCGATGACCCCGCCTTCCGAGGTGATACCGGGTCGCCGCAGTAGTGCGTCTCGCACCCATCAGCCCGCCCGAGCGGACAATGGGCTCCCAGGCGTCTTCTACCAGCGGGAGCCTTGGGTGGTTGCGTCGGAACTCCTCGGCAAGGTGCTCGTCAAAGGGGAGACCGCAGCGCGCATCGTCGAGGTCGAGGCGTATGGCGGCGTCGATGACCCTGCGAGCCACGCCCATAGGAACCGGACGCGGCGGAACGACGCGATGTTCCTCGAGGGTGGACACTGGTATGTGTACTTCTCCTATGGGATGCACTGGTGCATCAATGTTGTCTGTGGCTCCGCCGGTGTCCCGGGGGCTGTGCTTTTGAGGGCAGCCGAGCCGATGGCCGGGTTGGCCGTGATGCGCGCCCGCCGTGGCGCTGCCGTGAGGGACACGGGCCTCTGTAACGGTCCTGCAAGGCTGGCCCAGTCCTTCGGAGTCACGGGATCACTTGATGCTGCTTGTATCGGGACCGACCGCAGTGGGGATCTGGGAATCATCGACGACGGGCAGGCATGCGCCGGCGATCCGGTGAACACGGTCCGTGTCGGGATCAGTGCAGGCGAGGCGATCCCATGGCGCTGGTACGTCCCGGGCAGTCCGCACGTCTCGAGGCCGCGATGAGCTGGGATTCCCCGAGGTTGCTCGCGGCTGGTGATGACGACCTTGCGCCGCGTCCGGGTGATCGAGACCTGGCACGATCACAGGTCCTTGAGGCTCACCTCACCACCGGAACCGCCGTGTCAGTGCAGGCTGAGTATCGGAGTCGATTCCTCAACCTTTTGGACACCTCGCCTCTCTCGCTCACAAGGGCCTGTTTGCCGAGCCACCTCACAGGATCGGCGCTGGTCGTAAGGCCGGGGAGCGATGAGTGCCTCTTGTTGTGGCACAACAAGGCGCAGCGGTGGCTTCAACCTGGTGGGCACGCCGACGGAGACGGGAATCTTGCCCATGTGGCATGGCGAGAGGCCACCGAGGAGACGGGCATCGCGGGGTTGCGTGTCGTGGTCCCCGCGGTCCATCTCGACATTCACGAGTTCAGGCCGGTGGGGGAGCCTCTCCACCTGCACTTTGACGTGCGCTTCATCGTGGCGGCCCCCGCCGACGCTGTCCCGCGGGGAAACCACGAGAGCAGCGGGTTCCGGTGGGCGACTGTGGCGCAGCTCGACGACCTCGGGGCCGATGCCGGCCTGATCGAGCTCGCTCGGTGGGGACAGCACCTCATGAATGACCCGAACTGGCCCGATGACGATGCAGGTGGTCTCTGACTAGGAGAGATCTGCCGGCGTCACACACGAAGGCATGTCGTTCGTCTTTGCGAAGCGGTCAATGGCGAGTGTGATCTGGCGACGGTCACGGTCACTCTGGGTGACATAGAACCGGGCCTCAGGGTCGGATCGGAGCCGCAGCGCGTAGTCGGTCCGATCGGCGATGTAGGTGTCCCAGTCCGACAGCCATTCCGCCACCGCATCGGACTCGGCTCCGGTGGGCAGCCGGCGAAGTTGCTCGAGCATCGCAGCGAAGATCAGCACTGATTCGTCCACGACGTCCGCCCGTGCACCAGGTGTGTCTGTTGCCCACGCTGGAGCTGTTTCACCGAACGCCGCCATCGCCACCTGACACACGGGTTCGGCGGCGACGGGGAAAGTCGTGTCACCGAGCAGGCCCGGCTGCTCCTCCTGCCAGTCACCGCTGAGGTGATAGAGGAACACCCATAGCCACATGCCAATGACGAAGGCGCCTATCGCCATAGGGAGCACCACCCCCGCACGCAACCATCTGCGACTCCGCACCGAAGAGGACGCCTCGTCACGACCGGACACCCCGTCACTGTGCCATCACAGGATGGCGACAACCAATCCGGAGAGGCCCCAAGTTGGAGTTCATGACCCCACGGCATACACTGATCTTCCCCCGCTCGGCGATTCGTGCGGGGACCTGACTTGAACTGCGCGACAAGGTGCGGTTAAGGTGGGAGGCCCCCCACAAGGGGGCATCACTCAGGACACTGAGTGGCGGGCATCAAGCCCGGTTCCGGTACCGGAGGTCCTAGAGACCTGGTCTGGCCGGACGAGTGCTCCTTGAAAACGGAAGAGAGGACGAGCCAGTGCGGGCGTCCACTGCGTCGCTCCGGCGCCAGGCTGTGCCTTCGGGCACGGTGCCGGAGGGGCAAATTGGACGAACCTGCAATTCCTTGCACCTCAGGGTGCAAAAACAGTTATACGTCGGTCAGGGGGAGCCACTCCTGACCGGCTCTCCGATCTGAACGGGTCACCGGTCGACGCTTCGCGGCGGCGTCCGGTACAAACCCTGACGATCTCGACGGAGAGTTTGATCCTGGCTCAGGACGAACGCTGGCGGCGTGCCTAACACATGCAAGTCGAGCGAGGTCCATTCGGTGGTAACACTGATGAAGACCTAGCGGCGAACGGGTGAGTAACACGTGAGCAACCTGCCCCGAAGTTCGGGATAACCCGGGGAAACCCGAGCTAATACCGGATACCTTCCTTTGGTCGCATGGCTATTGGAAGAAAGATTTATCGCTTCGGGAGGGGCTCGCGGCCTATCAGCTAGTTGGTGAGGTAACGGCTCACCAAGGCATCGACGGGTAGCTGGTCTGAGAGGACGATCAGCCACACTGGGACTGAGACACGGCCCAGACTCCTACGGGAGGCAGCAGTGGGGAATCTTGCGCAATGGGCGAAAGCCTGACGCAGCAACGCCGC
>Ga0208085_1000003_pt1 | contig 109834 bp, 91 predicted proteins | sample LakMenEpi21Jun10_FD_150721 | JGI IMG/M metagenome (GOLD analysis project Ga0208085, IMG submission 150721) | Freshwater microbial communities from Lake Mendota, WI - 21JUN2010 deep hole epilimnion (SPAdes) | ecosystem: Environmental > Aquatic > Freshwater > Lentic | place: Lake Mendota...
TCTGCCATTTCTGACCCGGTGCATATTTTGCTTCTAAATTTATTCCAAAAACATCAGCTCCTTTTCCGTTTCTTTTTTCCCAAATGGTTTCCGAAATCTGTTCCAAAACAAATGGATCGTTCAATCGTGTATAAAATGCTTCAAAGGTCAAACCCGCTTCTGAATTAGGTAAAACTTTATTCCAATCTAATGATGTTAAAAACGAATGCGAAGTTTCCGAAACCAAATTATCGGCCAGCTCAACCAGAGCCACTTCGCCTGCCGCAATTCGGGCGTGAATATCTTCCGAAAAGACTTGCGGAGCTCTGAATCCTTTGGCGTAACTGTTTCGCCATTGTAAATTTTCTTTCAGATTGTATAAAATATTTAAACGTGGATTAAAAATGACTGCTTCGTCTGCTGCATTGTGAAAATCGGCACGCAAACCAGCTAATACTTTCAATTTTTCATTGACTTTCCATTCCTCCTGAGCATAAATTCCTAAAATATCCAAGGTTTGATTGACAAAAGCATTGTACCCCGGTTTTGCATCGGTCATGATTTCCTTTTTGTATTCAGAACCAACGGTTAATGTGCCTGTTCCATTTAAAAAAGTATCTTGTTTGCGAATATATTGTCCGCCCCCAATCCATGTTTTAACCTCCGTATTTCCAAAGCCTCTTAAGCTTTCTTCGTTATTGATGTTGCCCAACTCATCATCAATTCTTCCTCCGTAAAAGTTATCATTTTTTGATTGTTGCGTGTTGAAATAGAAGGCATATTTGTTTTTTTCATTTTCCGAATAGCTTTCATAAGTTAAGCCGCCCCCAGTCATTTTTGATGTAATTTGTTCAGTCGTATACGCTTCAAAAGGTTGCCTATCAAAGTAATTTTCGCCACCTCTTCTAAATTCATAGATGGTATGAAATTCTGCAGTTATTTTACTTCGAACAAAGGGACGGTAAAACGTTTTAAATCCAAATGTTTGATTTTCCATCAAAGGAACTTCGGTGAAATTATCATCATTCGCATCAAATTGTGTCCGGTCTCGAAGCATTCCAAAAATTTGCATACCTAAATTTAAATCGTCGCTTAAAACAGTTCCGTTTAAAGTAATAGCTTTGTCGGGGGAAGTTCCACCAATTAAACCATAGTGCGTATTAATTTCAAACGAATCAGCAATCGGGTCTTTTGTAATAATATTAATGGTTCCGGCAATGGCATTGGAGCCATATAAAGAGGACCCGCCACCACGAACTACCTCAATACGTTCAATCATATTGGTTGGAATCTGATCTAAGCCATAAACACCGTTTAATGCTGAAAAAATTGGACGACTATCCATCAAAATTTGTGAATAAGCTCCATCTAAACCATTCATTCGAACTTGCGAAAATCCGCAATTCTGACAATTGGTTTCCATTCGCAATCCCGGTTGAAAACTCAAACCTTCAGACAAACTAATGGCTTGCGATTTTTGTAACACTTCGGAGTTGGTAACCGTTACAATCACCGGTGCTTCGGTTCTTTTTTGCAAACCTCTGGTGGCAGAAACTACGACTTGGTTTAATCCAAAAACACTTTCTTCCAGATTAAAATCTAAATGTATCTTGCCGTTTTCCGGGACATTTATATTTTTCTCCTGTGTTTTAAAACCAATCGCTTGAACAATTATTGTTTGCTTTCCTGCGGGAACATTGATCGAAAAGTTTCCGTTTTCATCGGAAGTTGTTCCGGTTGTCGAGTTTTTCAAAACAACACTCACAAAGGGAACGGGTTGGCCATCTGCTAAAATGTGACCTACAACCAACCCTTTTTCTTGAGCAATAGAGCTAAAAAAGAATGCTAAAAGAAAAGGCAGAATAATTTTTTTCATAGAGAAAAATAATTTTTAGACAAAACTAACAATTATTTTACACAAATAAAATAATATATCTTATATTTGTTTTGAAATTTATTTTGTAGCGACAAAGCATGACCTACTCTGAAGAAAACTATTTAAAAGTAATTTATCATTTATCCCTTGTTTCTCCTAAAGGGATTAATACAAATGCCATTGCCAAAATGATTGAAAGTAAAGCTTCTTCGGTCACGGATATGGTTAAAAAGCTAGCAGATAAAGAATTGGTAATTTATCAAAAATACCAAGGTGTAAACTTAACCCCGAAAGGACTGAAAGCCGCGAAAATGATTGTGCGAAAGCATCGGTTATGGGAAGTTTTTTTGGTAGAAAAATTAGACTTTACTTGGGATGAGGTGCATGATGTTGCAGAAGAATTGGAACACATTCATTCGGAGAAATTAATCAATCGATTGGAAGAGTTTTTAGGTTTCCCTAAAGAAGATCCACATGGTGATCCCATTCCGGACCGAAACGGGCAAATTATCAAAGTTGAAAAACAGTTGCTTTCGGATGTTCCGTTGCACACAAAAGTTATTTGTTTGGGAGTTAAAGATAGTTCGCCGAGTTTCTTGCAATACCTTGATAAACAACATATTTCGCTGGGGTCAGAGATTGAGGTTGTGAACATAGAGCTTTTTGATTTATCACTGACAATACTCATTAATCAAAATGAATTTTTAATTTCTCATAAAATAGCCAGTAATCTGTTTGTAAAATTAGTTGAACATGTTTGATTCAATTGTAGCTTATTTAGAAAGTATTGACCCTGTATTAGCAGCATTGTATGCCACGTTGTTTACTTGGTTTTTAACCGCTTTGGGAGCATCTGTTGTTTTCTTTTTTAAGACCATGAATCGTTTGGCTCTGGATGGAATGCTGGGTTTCACCGGAGGTGTAATGGTTGCTGCAAGTTACTGGAGTTTATTGGCACCGGCCATTGAAATGTCGGAAGGTGAAGGTTTTGAAAAGGTTTTTCCTGCTGCTTGTGGATTTATTTTAGGGGCTTTTTTCTTATTTGGATTGGACAAAATATTACCTCATTTACATATCAATTTCAAAGAAACCGAAGGAGTCAAAACACCTTGGCAAAAAACCACACTTTTAGTTTTGGCAATTACGTTACATAATATACCTGAAGGATTAGCTGTTGGGGTTTTATTTGGTGGTGTTGCCGCTGGAGTTCCCGAAGCTTCCATTGCCGGAGCTGCAATATTGGCTATTGGAATCGGGATTCAAAATTTTCCGGAAGGGATTGCTGTTTCTATGCCTTTACGGAGAATGGGAATGAGTAGAAAAAAGAGTTTTTTGTACGGACAATCCTCTGCGTTGGTAGAACCAATTGCCGGAGTTATTGGAGCCGTAGCAGTTACGTTTTTCACGCCTATTTTGCCCTATGCATTGGCATTCGCAGCCGGTGCAATGATATTTGTAGTGGTTGAGGAGGTGATTCCGGAAACTCAGCAAGCCAATAATACCGACATTGCCACTTTAGGATTTATAGGCGGATTTGTGATCATGATGACATTAGATGTGGCTTTGGGTTAATGACAACCACAATCAGTATCGCCGCAGTTTTTTTTTGATTTTTTCCTTTTGAAAAGAGGTTTCAATAAAAAAAACGCAGCAGCAATAACTAAAACATATACAATAACATTCTGTATCATAGCGTAAAAGTAAAAGGTTTTCAATTGAATGAAAACCTTTTATTTGTTAAAGTTTAGCCCCTATCGAAATATAAAATGTTCTGCCTTCCCCGGGAATAATTCCGGGCCCGGGATAACCACCTGCTCTTCGAGTAGCATATTCTTCGCTTAATAAGTTGTTTATTCCCGCACGTATATTGAAGTTTTTCATAAATTTATATTCAGACGATAAATCGAAAACACCATATCTGTCCAAAAGCCCGGTAACACCATTGGTAGAAGGAGTTACGGTGTTGTTTGCATCTGTAAAAATTCTTCCCGACATTCTATATTGCATGGTAGCAGATAAATTGTTATTCCCCCAAGAAAGTCCAAAATTGTGAATATATCTTGGTGCGTTTTCAACTCTATTGCCTGAAAGGTTGGTTTCAGTGATCGTAACATTTGGTGCTGTTCCGGACGCAGAAAAAATGCTAAAATCGGTATAGCGACTGTCAATAAAACTAATGGACGCGAATAAATCAAGGTTGCCGTAAGGCTTTTCAACTTCAAACAAACGAGTTATATTTAGATTAAAAAAGCCTTCAATTCCTTTATTTACGCTTTCTCCCAGATTTGTTCTGTATAAAAACGTCCCTTGGGTCGGGTCATTATTTATGAATTGTCGAACGCCAACAATTCTATTATTATAACTCAAATAAAACAAGCTAAAATCAAAGTTTAAGTAGTTTTTAAATGTTCCTCTGAAACCTAAATCGGCGTTAAAACCACTAGCGTCTTCAAGGTTTGGATCAATAACATCTGTTACTGCAGGTGGCGTTAAATCAGAGAATAATACGGGTCGATACGCTTGCGTAATATTTGCATAGATATTGGTAGTTCTAAACTTGTACTCCAATCCTAATCCAAATAATGGGACACTTCGTGCAATGGTTTCCTCTGGAAATGCTATATCATTGTCACCACTAGTGCCAAATCTTCCTTCACCCGTATTTTTAATATATTCATAACGAATGCCTGGAGTAAAACTAAATTTTTCGGAAACTTTAAATTGGTTTTCAGCAAAAACGGCCACGTTTTCCGTTGTAAAATCTAAATCGCGAGCAAACTGTCCTTCAATAGATAAATCAAAATCAGAACCTGTTGTTCCTCTGCCATCTTGCACTCGTTGGGTATTTGCTTTGTATAAACGCACGCCAAAGGCAAGATTGTTGTCAATTTTTCCTAGTTTATATTTATAGATATTGCGGTTTTCCAATCCAAAGTTTTGATAATAATCGCGGTCAACTCTTCGGTTGGCATAGTCATTTGTTGCAGGATTGATAGCATCTTCAATGTTTGGAGTTGCCGTAAAACCTACACTGTTTCGTTCGCCAACAAGTCCAACAAGTTTGGTGTTTGAAGAAAAGTTGTTACTTACTTTCGTATCAAAGTTTATTGAAAACACATTCCAAGGTGTACCAAACCAATTTCGTTCTCTCAAAGATTGTCGGGAGTTGCTGTTGAATTGCTCATCTGTTAAACCTCCGGATTGTTGCATTTGATAATCCATATTGGTGTATTCTGCCGATAATTTCGTTTCATTAGTAAAGCGATATTCAACAAAAGCATGGGTATTTCTAACGCTGTATTCGCTGTTTTCTCTACAACCATCGGCACTTCTCGAATGATTATAAACGTAATAGGAAAACTTTTTATAATTACCGCCAATGGCGTTGTAGCTACTCATTAAACCGTAACTACCAACTGTATTTTGTGTTTCAAAAGAAAATTTCTTTTTCGTTTCTCTTTTTAATACATAATTCAACATACCACCAAATTGAGGTCCAAATTGTAGAGAAGCACCACCACGAACTAATTCAATCGTTTCAACAGCTTCTAGTGGTGGATTGTAGTAGGCTTCCGGGTAACCAAAAACATCCGAGGAAATGTCGTATCCATTTTGACGTGTATTTAATTCCCAACTTCTATTAGGACTTAAACCTCTAACTGCCACATTAATTTGGATGCCTGAACCATCGTTTTCCCAAATGGTAGCACCGGGAATTCTCGAAAAAATTTCTCTAGCATTATTAGTTGTAAAGTTCCCGTTAATGTTTGAAAGCTTTATAACTTCATTTTTTTTACCCGAAAATAAAACGTTGTCTTTTATTTCGGCCATTCGTTCAGGACTATTTTTTTTGGGTTCAAGAACAACCTCTTTTAATTGGATGGTGTCTTGTGGTTTTTGATTATCTGTTTGAGCATTTAAAAGTACTGCGGTAAACGTTAAAAAAAGGGTCAAATATCTCTGCATTTTTATTTAGATTAATTCTACATTGCAAAAATAGATGCTATTTTTTATTTAGACAAATTATAAATAACAAAAATTTCAACTATTTTTTAAACGTTTGATAGCGAAAAATTTACGGTTGCAAATTTTTTTTGAATACGAGGACTTCAAAATGAAAGTCAAAAATATATTAGGCAGGTTATATCCTTGCTTTTAAAGTTTGAGGCCCATCAAGTACTAGAATTGCTATTTATAGAACTGTTCATAAGTCCACAACATGATGCGAGTATAGTATGAAAATTGTCCAATTATATTTGACTATCTTGAATACATAATTATTATAATTTACATTTAAGTAGTCCATAATTTGATCAAAGACCACTTCCATCTTAAAGACACATAATTTTAATTATATTTTACTTTGACTTGAAGTCAAGTGGAATTAACTTAAATTAAAGTAAAAAGGAAAAGTAATCTACTTTAGTATCTGAAAAGCCAACAATGCCATTAAATAGGCAAAACCACTCATGACAAAAAGTTGAATAATAGGCCATTTCCAAGAATTAGTTTCTTTTTTTACAATGGCGAGTGTGCTCATGCATTGCATGGCAAACGCATAAAAAAGTAATAAGGAAATTCCGGAAGCAAAAGTATAAATGGGTTGCCCAGTATCCGGATGTACTTCAGCCCGCATACGTTGCTTAATTGTATTGACTTCTTCTTCATGACTACCCACGCTATAAATCGTGGCCATAGTTCCCACAAATACTTCTCTAGCGGCAAATGAGGCAACAATTCCGATGCCAATTTTCCAATCGTAACCCAAAGGAGCGATGGCAGGTTCAATTGATTTTCCGAGAATGCCGATGTATGAGTTTTCTAGTTTAAACGACGCGATTTTATCCTCTAATTGATCGGCAGTAAGTGAATTTTTTGCTTCGGTTCGAATGATTATTTCTGCATTTTTAAAATTATCAGTCGGACCATAAGAGGCCATAAACCATAAAACAATAGAAAGTGAAACAATTATTTTTCCTGCTCCAAAAACAAACGTTTTTGTTTTTTCCAACACATTTAAGCCCACATTTTTGTAATAGGGAATTTTGTAATTGGGCATTTCAACTACAAAATAGCTTTTGCTTTTGAACTGTAAAATTTTGTTTAAAATCATCGCTGAAACAATAGCCATTAAAAATCCAAGTGCATACAAAACCATTAAAGTTAGTCCTTGTAGATTTAAAAATCCTAACACGCGTTGATCGGGAATGATGATTGAAATAAGAATGGTATAAACCGGAATTCGTGCCGAACAGGTAGTAAACGGCGTTACTAAAATAGTAATCAAACGTTCTTTCCAGTTTTCGATGTTTCGGGTCGCCATAATAGCCGGAATGGCACAAGCAGTGCCTGATATTAAAGGAACCACACTTTTTCCGCTCAATCCATAACGACGCATGCCTTTGTCCATTAAAAACACTACGCGACTCATATAACCGCTTTCTTCCAACAAGGAAATAAAAAGAAAAAGAAAGGCAATTTGCGGAATGAAAATGAGCACACCACCAATTCCCGGTATGATTCCTTGAGCGATCAAATCGGTTAGTTTTCCCGCAGGAAAATTTCTTGCCATCCAAGAACTAAATGAGGCAAATTGCTCGTCGATAAAGTTCATCGGCAGACTCGACCAATCAAAGACCGACTGAAATATCAACAGCAATACGCCAAAGAAAATGACATATCCCCAAATTTTATGTGTCAGTATTTTGTCTAAACGACTGCGTAAATCGCGAGCTTTTGATACATCTACTTTTTTGGCAACTTTCAATAAATCATTGATAAATTGGTAGCGTTTGACCGTTTCTTTATGTTGCAAACGTTTTAATTCTGAATCAGGTTTGGAAAACGAATTGTTTTGTAAAACAGATTTATTTATGGAACCAAAATTTACATCCTGCGAAATCACCAACCACAATTTGTATTGCTGTTGATTCGGATAAATCCGGCGTAAACTTTCAAAATAGTCTTTGTCAATTTCTGAGGCATTTAAACAAGCTTCGGTAGATAATTGTTTGAAGTTGACTATCAAATCTTTTAATTCACTGATTCCCTTTGCTTTACGGGAACTAATTAAAGCGATTTTGGTTTTTAAAACAGCTTCTAATTTTGGAATATCTAACGAAATGCCTTTACGTTCCATTTGATCGGCCATGTTAATAACCAAAATGGTAGGAATTTCTAAATCTTTGATTTGAGTAAAAAGCAGCAAATTTCGTTTTAAATTTTCTACCTCTGAAACCACCACCACTAGATCCGGATAATCAGCGTCGTTTTTATTTAACAACAATTCTATAACCAGATTTTCATCTAATGAATTTGCATTCAGACTATACGTTCCCGGTAAATCAAGTATAATAGCTTTATTGTTATTTGGCAACGAACAACTTCCTACTTTTCTTTCAACCGTAATTCCAGGGTAGTTGCCCACCTGCTGATTTAAGCCGGTGAGTTGATTAAATAACGAAGTTTTACCCGTGTTAGGGTTACCAATAAGAGCAACTTTAATGGGGTTTTCTTTCATGACCTTGTTGCAATTAATTTTGAATTATTTCTACAACAATTTCATGTGCCATTTCTTTTCGAATAGCCAAATGAGTTCCGTTCATATCTAAGTACAGCGGATCTCCAAACGGTGCAACTTGAATTAATTCAACTAAATGTCCTTCCATACAACCCATTTCAATTAATTTCAACGGAATTTTATCGATATCGAAGCTTAAGATTACTCCTTTCTCGCCTTTTTTGAGCAGGTCAACAGTTGTTCGCAATGTTTATTTAGAATAAATATAAATACAAAAGTACAGTTTTTTATAAAACCTTTACTGATAAATGTCAATTTATAAGTTTATTTATTTTCGCCCAATAAAAAATTAATATCTTCAATTAACCTTTTAATATCTTCTTTTTTAGTACCATCATAAAAACCACGAACTCTTCTTTGTTCATCAACTAGAATAAAATTTTCCGTATGAACCATATCGTATAACTCCCCAGCCGTATCTGTTTTTACTGCTAAGTAGGATTTCCGTGCGATGTAAAAAATATCTTTTTTATCTCCGGTTACTAAATTCCATTTTGAGTCAATGACACCTTTTTCTAAAGCATATTTTTTCAATACCGGAACACTATCAATTTGAGGCATAACGGTGTGTGAAAGCAACATTACTTTTGGATTATTTTTAAATGCATTTTGAATTTCAACCATATTATCTTGCATAATAGGGCAAATAGTGGTACAAGTAGAAAAGAAAAAATCAGCCACATAAATTTTCCCTTCATAGTCTTTTTGAGTAATTATTTTTCCGTTTTGATTAGTGAATGAAAAATCAGCAATGGCATGATATTTACTGATATGTTGCACAGTAGTATCGACTAATTCTGAATTTACCATCGAAGGGTTATAAATGGGTAACATTTTTTTTGGATTTAAAAATTGATATGCTATGTAAAGAAATAGCACAGAAAATAAGATAAATCCTAAGATTATAAATTTATATCGATTGATTAAAGATAGCATTTTGATTTTTTTACAAAGGTAAAAAAGATAACTTACTAAATACTAGTTACACAAGTGTTAATTAATACCACTCAATTCAATTGGTTTTTATATTTTTGAATAAAATTTAAGACAAATGAAAAAAATTCTACTCCTCTTATTGTTTTTTCAATTTTCATCTTCAATTGCTCAATTTAATTCAACGGCACCTTGGATGGATTCTGTTCAAAAGAAAGAAACTGGTGATGCAACAATTGATGAAATTAAAGTGGCATTTGATAAGTATTGGGCAGGTAAAAATTATAAAGCAAAAGGAAGTGGCTACAAACCTTTCATGCGTTGGGAAACCCATTGGAGAAACAAAGTCGATAATTCGGGAAATTTATTGACTCCGGAACAAATGTGGAATGCTTGGAATCAAAAAAATCAAGATAGGGTTAATCGAAATTCAACGCTTAGTGCAATTAGTAATTGGGAGCCACTAGGGCCATTTAATCATATCAACACGGGCTCTTGGTCATCAGGGCAAGGAAGGGTAAACGTTATTGTGGTCGATCCAAATAATGCAAATACAATTTATCTCGGTGCACCTGCAGGAGGAATATGGAAATCAACAGATGCGGGTCTAAATTGGACTCCGCTTTCTGATTATCTCCCCCAAATTGGGGTTTCTGGGATAGCAGTTGATCATACAAATTCAAACATTATTTATATTGCTACCGGAGATAAAGACGCTGCAGATTCTTATTCAATAGGAGTTTTAAAATCACTTGATGGCGGACTAACATGGAACACTACCGGACTTACCTTTACTAACACTTCAACTTTAGCAAGTGAAATTTTTATGCATCCTACAAACCCCAATATCCTATGGGTTGCCACAAGTGTGGGCATGTATAAAACAATAGATGCAGGTAATACTTGGGTAAAAAAATTAAATGGAAATGTAAAAGATTTGAAGTTAAAACCAGGTAATCCAGATGTTGTTTATGCAGTCACGACAAATCGTTTCCATCGCTCAACCAATGGAGGGGAAACTTTTACACAAATTATTTCTGGCATGCCTTCAAATTCAGGACGATTAATTATTGATGTCACTCCCGCTAATCCGGAATATGTGTATGTATTAAGTGCTCGAACAAATTGGAGTCATCAAGGTCTTTACAAATCAACAAATTCTGGATTAAATTTTGTAAAATCTGATAATACTGTTGATATTTTTGAAGCTAATCAAGCATGGTATGACATGGCTTTAGCTGTTTCAGACACAAATCCTGAAGAGGTTTACACGGGGGTTTTAAATGTTTGGAAATCAACAAATGGGGGGAATTCGTTTGATAAAATTAATGACTGGTCAAATCCTTTTCAGGCTACTTACACGCATGCCGATATACATTTTTTAAGATTTTATAATGGAATATTATATTGTGGCAGTGATGGAGGCATTTATGTTTCATCTAATAATGGGGAATCATTTACTGATTTAACAGCCACCGCTCAAATAGGACAATTTTACAGAATTTCGGTTGCAAAACAAACTTCTTCTAAAATAGCAGGAGGTCTTCAAGATAATGGAGGTTATGCATTTAGTGGTAATGTTTGGAAAAATTACTATGGAGCAGATGGTATGGAAACAGCCATCGACCCTAATAACAGTAGTAATTTTTATGGGTTTATTCAAAATGGAGGCGGATTATATTTTTCAACAAATTCCGGAAATAGTTTATCAGGAAGTATTTATGCTCCGGATGGACAAAACGGAAATTGGATAACTCCTTTAGCTATTAATTCTCTGGGGGAATTATATGCTGGTTTTAACGGACTTTATAAGTTGAATATCAATGTTTGGACTTTGGTTTCTTCTACTTCATTTACATCCGGAAATTTAGAAAGAATTACCATCGATCCTTCTAATGATAATATTATATATGTGGGGGATGAGAATGATTTGTTTAAAAGTACAGACAAAGGAATAACATTTTCATTAGTGGATTCCTTTTCAAATGCGATAACTGGGATAGAGGTTCATTTCCAAGACAGTAATATTGTTTATGTAACCACGGCGGGTACTTCAGGAAGTGTTTTTAAATCTACAACCGGAGGAACGGGCTTTTTAAATATTGGAGCAGGACTGCCCAATATCGGTAAAAATGTAATCAAACACCAAGGAAATCATATTGATAATCCATTATATGTAGGAACTAGTTTAGGGGTTTATTATCGGGACGATACCATGAGTGAGTGGGTTCCTTTTGACACTAACCTTCCAAATGTTGATGTCACCGATTTAGAAATTCACGTATTTGATGAAAAAATTATTGCCTCAACTTACGGAAGAGGTGTTTGGCAATCATCAATTCCAACACAATTAGCCCAAAATGATTTAGCTCTTATTAGTTTGGAAGATCCCTCTATTGAAAATATTAATTGTAATGTCAATTCGCTATCCTTCTTAGTTAAAAACACAGGATTATCAACGGTTACTGATTTTACGCTCAATTACACTATAAATGGAGTTCCTAATAATTTTATTTGGAATGGAAATTTAGAGTCTTTGGCAACAACAACTATTGAAATTTCAGGACTTAGTTTAATTAGAGGAAAATCAGTCATTCAAGGAACAGTTGTTTTACCTAATGATTTATTTGCCAATAATAACAGTATCAATGTTGAAATTTTAAATAATGATAATGGCTTGGTAGGTTCTTTAAACACCTTTGAAACTCCATTTTCAAGCCTTGTAACTTCACAAGCAGGAGGAACTAGTTTGTGGCAAAGAGGTTTACCAACGGGAACATTATTAAATACAACTTCTTCAGGAGTGGGAGTTTATGGAACGAATTTGAGTGGTAATTATACAGATGGAACAAAAGCTTATTTATATTCTCAATGTTATAATTTCTCTCAGATTTCTAATCCTGTCATCCGATTTAAAATGGCTTTTGATTTAGAATTGAATTGGGATATTTTATATTTGGAATATTCTAACGATATAGGCCAAACCTGGAATGTTTTAGGCTCTGCAGACGATGCTAATTGGTACAATAGTAGTCGATCTCCACAAACCGCTGATGATTGTAACAATTGTCCTGGAGCACAATGGACAGGCACTAATACAACTATGCAAGAGTATAGCTATATGTTGAATCAGTTTATTGGTCAAAGTAACATTATTTTTAGATTTGTTTTTCATTCAGACGAAGCAGTTAATAATGAAGGCGTTATTATTGATGATTTTATCATCGATGGGACATTGTCTACATCTGATTTTAGTTTAAATGAAATTGCTATTTATCCTAATCCGTCTAATGGATTGTTTACAATTACTTATGGTAATTATAAACCGCAAAAAGTGGAAGTATTTGATGTAACAGGTAAAATCATTTTAACTATTAAGGAAAACGCTTTATCAGACGATAAAATACAATTGAACCTTGAAAAAGTGACCACCGGTGTTTATTTTGTTAAAATAAGTAATGATGATCAACAAGTAGTTAAAAGGATAATTAAAAATTAAGAAATGAATACAATCAAAAAAAACATTATCTGTGTGTTGACATTGTCTTCCTTAACAGTTGGATTTGCTCAGGAGAAAAATAAAGAAACCATCGGAATCAACTTGGAATACATGGATAAAACCGTCAAACCAAGCGATGACTTCTTCAGATTTGTAAATGGAAATTGGTTAGATAAAAATGAAATTCCAGCCGATAGAACTCGATGGGGTAGTTTTGATGAACTTCGTGAAAAAACAGATAAAGATATGATGCTTATTTTAAAAGAAGCATTGAATAACCCTTCTTATACAGCTGAAACAGATCAAGGGAAAGCTCTAAATCTATACCGTACAATTATGGATACGGTTACTAGAAATAAACAAGGGATTAAACCGTTAAAACCTTATCTGGAAAAAATTAATGCCGTAAAAGATGTAGCTGACCTTAAAAAACTTTTAATAGAAATGGAAACTCAAGGAGGAGTTGGTTTTTTTGGAGTTGGTGTAGGAACTGATGCTAAAAACAGCAATAGGAATGTGGTAAATGTTGGTTTAGGAAGTCTTGGCTTACCGGACCGTGATTACTATGTTTCAGGGGATAAAGACAGTAAAGAAAAAAGAGAAAAGTATCATGCTCACATCATCAAGATGATGAGCTATTTAGGCGAAAAACCGGCTCAAGCTATAGCTACTGCTGATAGAGTTTTAACTCTCGAAATTGCCATGGCAACACCACGTTTAGATCGAGTGGAACGAAGAGACCGAAGAAAAACCTATAATCCGATGACGATTGCTGAACTTCAAAATTTAACACCTACCATTAATTGGAATGAATATTTGCAAGGTGTAGGTTTACCAATAGTGGATACAATTATAGTTTCTCAACCGCGTTACATGACCGCTTTAGAAACTATTTTCAAAGAAAACAAAGTGGAGGATTGGAAAGCCTACATGCGTTGGACACTTCTTAATCGTTATGCCGGATTATTATCAACAGAAATAGGAAATGCCAATTGGCAATTTTATGGAAAAACCTTAACGGGAGCAATCAAGCAAAGACCGTTTGATGAAAGAGCGTTACAGTCTGTAAATGGTTCTTTTGGGGAAGCATTAGGTAAAATTTATGTAGAAAAAATGTTCCCGCCTGAAGCAAAAGAAAAAGCCAGAAAAATGATTGATAATTTGTTTTTAGCGTATGAAAACAGAATCAATAATTTACCTTGGATGGCAAAATCAACTAAAGATAATGCTATTGCAAAACTCAAAAAATTCAATGTTAAAATAGGTTATCCTGATAAATGGAAAGATTATTCTAAAGTTACAATCATTGGACCAAAAGATGGAGGAACTTATTTTGATAACTCCAAAACAATAACTAAATGGCGTAATGATGAAAATTTCGCCAAATTAAATAAACCGGTTGACAAAACGGAATGGGGAATGTCACCACAAACGGTGAATGCTTATTATAATGCCTCATTTAATGAAATTGTTTTTCCTGCGGCTATTTTACAACCGCCATTTTATGATTACAGAGCAGACGAAGCAGTTAATTATGGTGGAATTGGAGCTGTTATTGGTCACGAAATTTCACACGGATTTGATGATAGCGGTTCTCGTTACAATGCCGATGGAAATTTAGTAAATTGGTGGAGTGAAGAAGATCTGAAACAGTTCACAGAACTGGGCGGAGCATTAGCGGATCAATATTCGCAATTAGAACCACTACCGGGAATTTTTGTGGACGGAAAATTTACCTTAGGTGAAAACATTGGTGATTTAGGCGGAGTAAGTGCAGCTCTAGATGGTTTAAAAATTCATTTAAAACAAGCTGGCAATCCGGGATTAATTGACGGATATACTCCCGAACAACGTTTCTTTATTTCTTGGGCAACTATTTGGAGAAGTAAAGCCAGAGATGAAGCCATTAAAAATTTAGTAAAAACAGATTCTCATTCACCAGGACAATACAGAGCTTATGTTCCCCTGCAAAATGTAGATGCGTTTTATGATGCCTTCTCCATCGAAAAGGGAGATGGAATGTATCTGGAAGTAGATAAAAGAGTTAAAATTTGGTAAAAGAGTTATAAATTTGATAATAAAAACAATAAAAAAAATAATAGGACGTTGTATCTCTCTAATCATTGCATAATGCAAGTTAGAGTTAGTTAAATTTTGTTTTGATGTTTTGAAAAAAGGCGTTCCCGAATTTAATTCAGGAACGCCTTTTGATTTTTTTTCTGAGAGGCTGAGTTTCTGAGACTCTGAGTAGCTGAGTTTCTAATATTTTAACATTCACATTTTTTCTCAGCATCTCAGCTACTCAGGAACTCTTTTTAATAACTCATCTCCACTATCTGTCTCACTTTATCCAACGTAATATTCTGTTTTTCGCCCATCGCTTTCCAACCTCTTTCTTCAAATCGATTCACGATGAAATCGGCTGTTTTTTCAAAATCTCTTGTGTTTTCAGACAATTTGGTTTTCATGCCCATGCTGTGTAAAAATTCGATTGTTTTTTCAATCGCTTTTTTAGCAATTGCATCGGTTGTACCCTCTTGAATATTCCATACACGTTTGCCATATTGAGCCAATTTATCTTTTTTAGTTTCAAACATTACTTTGTATAAGTTCGGACCGATAATCGCTAATGTTCTCGCATGATCAATTTCATACAAAGCTGTTAATTCGTGACCTATCATATGGGTTGCCCAATCGCTTGGAACACCTTTTTGAATCAATCCGTTTAACGCCATCGTGGCACACCACATAAAATTGGAAGCCAATTTATAATCGGATGGGTTTTGAACGACATCCGGACCAATTTCAATTAATGTTTGCAAGATACTTTCTGAAATCCGATCTTGTAATAACGCATCGTGCGGATACGTTAGGTATTGTTCCATCACATGCGTAAAAGCATCAACTACACCATTTTCCAATTGTCTCTTTGGTAAGGAAGCCACAACCGTTGGATCACAAATAGAAAATTTCGGAAATAAAGCACTTCCGCCTAAGGTTAATTTTTCCTGCGTTGCTTCAATCGTTACCACCGCACCCGAATTCATTTCACTACCCGTTGCCGGCAAAGTTAAAACCGTTCCAAACGGAATGACTTTCGAAACATCTTTGAACAATATTCGCTTTTTCAAGATTTCGACGGCATCTCCTTCAAAATTCAACGCTCCGGAAATAAATTTTACCCCATCTATTACGCTTCCGCCACCAACAGCTAAAATAAAAGTGATGTTTTTGGCACGAATAATTTCTACCGCTTTCATTAGTGTTTCGAAACGCGGATTGGGTTCAATGCCGCCAAATTCCACTATTTCAAAACCTGCAAGGGCTGTTTTTACTTGGTCGTAAATGCCGTTTTTAAAAATACTTCCGCCTCCATAAGCCAAAAGAATTTTACTCTTTGCGGGAATTAGATCGGATAATTTAGAGATTTGACCTTTTCCAAAAATGTAATGGGTAGGGTTGTATAATTCGAAGTTTGTCATTGTAAAATTGTTTAAAAGTTTAAAAAATGTTTACGGGTTTAAAAGGTTTAAATCTTAAACGCATACAAAGTTACAAAAGGATTGAAGGAACATGTGGTAAAGGAGTGTTAAGGTAAATAAATGAATTTTAGTTTTCTTCTGTTTTAGTTAAATTTCCTGTTTCATCATAATACTTCCAAAGACCAACTTTTTTCATCATTTTATATTCGCCTTCTTCCATTAGAATACCGTTTTCATAGAATTTTTTAAATGCTCCATCAACTATTCCATTATTATAACTTGCAATCAATATTATTTTACCATTCTCGTTATATTTAGTAAGAGTTTTGAATTTTAAATTATCTAATGGAAAAACTGTTGACTTACTTTTTTTTTTATTTTCAAAATATTCTTCAATTATAAAATTTTTACCATCTTGAAATTTTATACTTTTTGGATTATTTGAAATAATAGTATCACCAATTGCGGGAATGTTTTCATTTTCAGCACCATATGTAATTTTAATTTTTTCATTTTGGCTGAATGAAAGTAATGGCAATATAACTGTAATCAATAAAAATATTTTTTTCATAAAAATCTAAACTACTTCCTATAAAACAAATTATGATCTAAAAACGCCCACACATGTTCCGGTAAAACGGCTCGTACATTTTTACCGTTTTTGATGCTTTCGCGAATGAAGGTAGAGGATAATTCAATCACCGGAGCTCCCACACGATGAATTTTTGGATGGTTGATAAATTGTTCGTCAATCACGCCTGAATTTAATCGCGGATAAACAAAAACGTCATGGTTTTGCAGAATGACTTCGTAGTTTTTCCATTTATGAAGCGAATTCAAATTGTCTTCACCCATAATTAAGGCAAACTCATTAGTTGGATATTTTTCTTGCAAATGTGCCAACGTATTGACCGTATAATTGGGTTGTGGTAACTTGAATTCAATGTCAGAAGGTTTGATTTTTGGATAATCCTTGGTGGCTAAATGCACCATTTCCAACCGATGGTAATCATCCAATAACGTACTTTTTTGTTTGTGTGGATTGTGTGGTGTCACAACCATCCAAACTTGATCTAAATCGGAATATTCCACCATGTGATTGGCAATGATTAAATGCCCCACATGAATGGGATTGAAGGTGCCGAAATATAATCCGATTTTCATGGTTTAGTCCTTAGTGAATAGTCCTTAGTCCTTAGTTTTTGAGGGTTTTTGAAAAGGAATAAATCATTTTTGATTCTTCTTGAATCAGTAGCATTAGTTCATCAAATAAATTTTCATCTTTAACAAAATCTAATTCTTTGGAAATAATGAGTTGCGTTTCAATTTCGTTTAATGAGCCTTTAGCAATATCAAGAAAATAACTGAATGATTTATCGGTATTTCTTCCGAAACCTTCAGCAATATTTGAAGGAATTGAAACAGCTGCTCTTTTTAACTGGCTTGTTAAAGCAAAACGTTCATCTTCAGGAAAATTTTTAACCAGTTTATACACTAAAATGACAATTCTTATACCTTTTTGCCAAATTAGTAAATCTTTATAGGAATTTACAGCTGCCATAATTATGTTTTTTAATATTAATAATTTATAATGTACTTCACTAAGGACTATTCACTGAGGACTAAGGACTTTTCACTAAAGACTATCGACTAACAAACTCCTTCACCAATTCATACGCTTCCGCTTTTGCTACATCCAAATCATAATTTTTAATAATTGTATCAAATTGCGGTGCGGTTGCCAATTCCACCGATGCTTTCGCAATTCGCATGTTGATTTTATCATCAGATTCTGTTGACCGTTTTTTTAAACGGATTTTTAATTCGTCAATACTGGGTGGTTTTACAAAAACAGCCAAGGTTTCTTGTTTGAATTTCGATTTAATACGCAATCCGCCAGCCACATCTATATCAAAAATAACATTTTTACCTTTGGCCCAAATGCGTTCGACTTCACTTTTCAAGGTTCCGTAAAAATTATCTCGGTATACTTCTTCCCATTCAACGAAATCTTCTGCTTTGATGTGGTTTTTAAATTCTTTGAGCGATATAAAATAATAATCTTTTCCGTGCACTTCTTGTCCTCTGGGATCACGGGTTGTACAGGAAACCGAGAATTCCAAATTCAAATCGGGTTGAGCCAGCAAATGCCTGACAATTGTTGTTTTTCCAGAGCCTGATGGAGCAGAGAAGACAAGTAGTTTTCCTTTATTCATATTTCTTTATAAAACATTCAAAACCTGTTCCTTAATTTTCTCCAATTCATCCTTCATCATCACGACCAATTTTTGCATTTCTGAATGATTGGATTTAGAACCCATCGTATTGATTTCACGACCGATTTCTTGGGTAATAAAACCTAGCTTTCTTCCATTGGCTTCTGTTCCAGCTATGGTTTCGATAAAATAATTCAAATGATTTTCTAAACGAACGCGTTCTTCGGTAATGTCATATTTTTCAAGATAGAAAATCAATTCTTGTTCAAAACGGTTTTCATCCACATTAGCTTCCAATTCATCTAAAGCGGTTCGCAAGCGATTTTTTACGGTTTCAATTCGATCCGTATCCATTCCTACCGCTTGATTCATATAGGTGCGAATATTTTCAATTCGGGAAACGAATTCAATTTCCAATGATTTGCCTTCATCTATTCTGAAAGAAGCGATGTTTTTCAACGCTTCCTCAACCACTTTCATGATTTCATTCCATTCGTTTTCATCAATTTCATCGCGTTCTGTTTTTAACGCATCAGGCATTCGAACAGCCATTTTCATCAATTCGGTTTCATTTGCATTCGGAATAACTGCTTTCATTTGATTAATGTAACCTTTTACAATAGGCACATTAATTTTTGAAGAAGTTTCTTCGCCGGTTACCTCAATGTAAATGGAGAAATCAATTTTACCGCGTACCAATTTTTGGGCAATTACATTTCGTAAACCCAATTCCATTTCACGATAAACAGAAGGCATTCGCACATTCAAATCCAAACCTTTGCTGTTTAGAGATTTCACTTCAACAGTAATTTTTTTGTTGGAAAGTTGTAAGGTAGACTTCCCAAAACCGGTCATTGATTGTATCATAAAGTTGTAAAAAATGTGTTCAAAGATAATAAAAAGTGGTCAGTGTTCAGGCGAAAAGTGTTCAGTTCTAGTGATTACTGAAAACTAATTACTGCTTACTGAACACTTTTCTTTTGCGTTACCAAATAAACGCCGGTAAAAATTAAAACCGCAGAACCTATTTTTACCCAACTAAGGTCGTCTTTTCCTAAACTGATTGCAAAAATGGTAGCAAATAAAGGTTGCAGATAAATAAATACTGCAACGGTGGTTGGTTTTAATTCACGCATAGAAACCAAATTGAGCAAATAAGTGAGAAAAGTTGAAAATACCACCACAAAAAAAACTTTCCACCAAATAGAAGTGTTGAAATTTTCCCAGATGATGGCGTCAAATTCACTCCATCCAAAAGGCAATACCATGATAAATCCAAAGGTATAAATCCATTTTACGAATGTAAAGGCATTGTATTTATCCATTAATTTTTTAACCAAAATGAGGTAAAAACCGTAGGAAACAGCGTTGATAAAAACGAGTAAATTGCCTAACATTTCATTCGGAGCATTAATCATCGATTTGCCATATAGAATTAAGGATATAGTTCCTGCCAAACCAAGTACAATTCCCAAAACTTTTCTTTTTTTCATTCGTTCCCGCATGATAAAAGCGGAGAGAATCAATACAATCATGGGAGTGGTCACCATTAAAACAGCTCCCATAATGGGTGAAGTATAGCTTAGTCCTTTAAAGAAGGTCAGCATATTTAATGCAACACCAAAAAGTGCGGCAGCAATAATTCGTGGAAAATCGGCTAAATCAATTTTTTCTTTAGGGATAAAAAGAGATACAATCCAAAAAAGAATGACGGAACCTCCTACTCGAAGTACAATAAATCCAAAAGGTTCAATATATTGAGGCATAACATCTTTGGCGATAGTAAAAGTAACGCCATAAATAACAGATACCATGGTAGCTGCTAAAAGTGCCCAAGTTCTTTTATTCATTGTTCAAAAAATCAATAGCAGCTTGAACGGCTTTGGGACTATTTCCAATAAAAATGTTGTTAGCAATGACAATCACTGGACGATTTAAAAAAGTATAATGTTCTAAAATGTATCGCTTGAAATCGGATTCGGTGAGCTTTTCATCTTTTAAACCCATTTCTTTATACAATTTGGCTCTTTTGCCAAATAGCTGTTCATAATTGCCTGACAAAGCATGCATTTCCTCCAATTGTTTAACAGTGATGGGTTCTTCTTTGATGTCTTGAAAAACGAAACCATCGGTGTTGGGCAATGATTTAATGATTCTTTTGCAAGTATCACAAGTTTTGAAGTAGTATATTTTTCGCATGCTGCAATTTTCAGCAAAAGTAATGACTTTTTGAGTAATTCTAAATCAGATAATTGAGGCATAATTAAAAAGAGTTGACTAAAAGGAATCAATAAATATAATTTATATTTTGAGTAAATCAAAAATAGTAGTAATATTGCACTCTCTAAACCGGTCCTATAGCTCAGTTGGTTAGAGCACCTGACTCATAATCAGGTGGTCCTTGGTTCGAGCCCAAGTGGGACCACAAAAAACCTTTCAAATCGGGAGGTTTTTTTTATTTCAATAAATTATTTTAAGGAAAGTTAAACCAAAATAGAATATTTTTCGTTAATATAATTTTGAAATATAGGAAGTTGTCAAAAAAGATGTATTTTTGCCGACGATTTACCATTTTAAAAGGAAGTATAGAAAAAAATAACAACTTAGTTTTTGTTTTAAAGAGATTTTTACTTTATTTGCCTAAATATTTTGTTAAAGAATAAATTTATTTACTTTTACACCCTATGAGAATTGTCCCAAACAAGTTTATAAATATATTGGGTGGTTTTATTTTGATACTATCTAATGCAACAACATTAGCTCAGAGCTCAAATAATCCGCCTCCACCAACTCCGCCTCCGCCAGGTACACCAATCGATAATTCGATTTACTTGCTGTTAGTCGTTGGTCTAGTATTTGCTTTTTACAAAATCAACAATAAACAAACGATAAAAAAAACTCCGAAGTAATTCGGAGTTTTTTATAGACATGAAAAACTAATTATTTTTTATACTCAAATAATCGAGCAACATATTTACCAATTACATCAAATTCTAGGTTTATTTTAGTGCCAACTTTAAAAGTCTGAAAATTAGTATGTTGAAAAGTATATGGAATTATAGCAACACTAAATTCGTTTTGCTTGGAATTAACCACCGTTAAACTTACACCATTCACCGTGATAGAGCCTTTTTCAATAGTGATGTTGTTTGGTTCATTGTCATATTCAAAAGTAAAATACCAACTCCCGTTAGATTCTTTAACGGCATTGCAAATACCAATTTGATCAGCATGCCCTTGAACAAGGTGTCCATCTAATCGGGCATCCAGTTTCATCGCTCTTTCCAAATTGATTAAATCACCTATTTGCCAATTTCCAATGGTTGTTTTGTCAATGGTTTCTTTGATGGCTGTAACTGTATAAATGTCATTTTTTATGGCAACAACAGTCAAACAAATTCCATTATGAGCTAAACTTTGATCAATTTTAAGTTCTGAAGTTATCGAAGAAGATACTAATACATGAAGATTATCGCTGTCTTTTTGAATATCTTTGATGATTCCAAGAGTTTCTATAATTCCTGTAAACATTTGCGTTTTATTTTCTTAAATTTGCACTTCAAAAGTAGCAATAAATATCTTGAAGCCATGGTGAAAAAAGCAGAAAATATTCTGGTAGGAATTTCAATTGGAGATTTAAACGGAATTGGAAGCGAAGTAGTGCTCAAAACCTTCGAAGATCCAAGGATGTTGGAGCTTTGTACTCCCGTTATTTTTGCTAATGTTAGGATGTTGTCTTTTCTTAAAAAAAGTTTTGAATCAACGGCTTTACTGCACGGAATTGACAAATTAGATCAAATTGTCCCAGGAAAAATAAATGTATTTAATTTATGGAGAGACAGTTTTAATTTAGAATATGGAGTAGCGGATGATATAGTAGGCGGTTTTGCCGTAAAATCTTTTGTGGCCGCGACTAAAGCTTTAAAAGAGGGAGAAATAGATATTTTAGTAACAGCTCCAATCAATAAATATAATATCCAATCAGAAGAATTTAAATTTCCGGGGCATACCGATTATCTTAATCAGGAATTAGAAGGCGATGCATTGATGTTAATGGTTAATGACTCCTTACGAGTAGGTTTGTTTACAGACCATATTCCTGTCACGGAAGTTTCAAAATATTTAACAGAAAAATTAATCAGACAAAAAATAGCGACAGTTAAACAATCATTAATGCAGGATTTTAAAATCAGCAAACCAAAAATTGCTGTTTTAGGACTTAATCCTCATTGTGGTGACCATGGTGTAATTGGAAAAGAAGACGATGAAGTAATCAGGCCAACTATAAAGAAGTTATTTGATGAAGGGACATTTGTTTTTGGGCCGTATGCTGCAGATAGTTTTTTTGGAAACAATTCACAGGAAAAATTTGATGCGGTAATTGCATGTTACCACGACCAAGGGTTAATCCCTTTTAAAACATTATCTTTTGGAAACGGAGTGAATTATACAGCAGGATTAAATAAAATACGAACATCTCCGGATCACGGAACGGCATTTGAAATTGCCGGAAAAAATCAAGCTGATTTCAATTCGTTTAAAGAGGCAGTTTATTTGGCATTGGACATTTATAAATCCAGAATGGAGTATGCTCAAATAACGGAAAAACCGCTTAAAACAAAAGAAAAACAGTTTTAAACAAAAAAATGTTTATAACCGTATTGGATTTGCGATAATTTTATATCTTTGCAAACCCAATTTTTGGGACAAATTGTTGCTGAGATGAAAGTATCTAATGAATTTTTAATTCCGTTTATCGGATTAAAGCTAGGAAAACATCAATTTGACTATCAAATAGATAAAACGTTCTTTGATCGCTTCGAATATGATGATTTTGAAAGTTGTGATATCAAAACAACGGTTGTTTTAGAAAAAAAAACAACCATGATAGAGTTGCATTTTAAACATAAAGGAACCGTAAATGTTCCTTGTGATTTGACAAGTGAACCGTTTGATTTACCAATTAAAGGCAAAATCAAATTGATTGTTCAGTTTGGAGATGCTTTCAATGATGAAAATGAAGAATTGTTGATTTTACCTCATGGGGAACATCAAGTCGATATTTCACAATACATTTATGAAATGATTGTATTGTCAATTCCTTTAAAAAGAGTTCATCCCGGTTTAAAAAACGGAACATTACAATCAGAAGCTATTGATAAACTTCAAGAATTGACAGTCAAAGAAAAAAAAGTAGAAAAGAAAACAGGAGAGACAGACCCCCGTTGGGATCAATTAAAAAAACTATTAACGGATAAATAATATAGTAAAATGGCACATCCAAAGAGAAAGACCTCGAAAACCAGAAGAGACAAAAGAAGAACTCATTATAAAGCAACTGTTGCTCAAATCGCAACTTGCCCGATAACAGGGGAGGCACATTTATACCACAGAGCTTACTGGCATGAAGGAAAAATGTACTACAGAGGTCAAGTTGTTATTGACAAAACCGAAGCTATTGCTTAGTATTTTTTTTATTGTTTAAAAATAAACTCTCACTTGTTGAGAGTTTTTTTGTTATACCTATATTTTAAAGAAATAAGCGATTAGAAATCGATTGAGTTTAGATTTTTTTTTGTAATTTTCCCCCTCTTTTTAACCTATAAAGGAAAAGAAAAACCAGCAAACCCTATGAGTAAAATAACAGCCGCCATAACCGCAGTGGGTGCTTATGTTCCTGATTTTGTGTTGTCAAATAAAGTGTTGGAAACATTGGTTGATACAAATGACGAATGGATAACTTCCAGAACAGGAATTAAAGAAAGACGATTATTAAAAGAAGAAGGTAAAGGAACTTCTTTTCTTGCTATAAAAGCTGCTCAAAATTTATTTGAGAAAAACAACATCAATCCGGAAGAAATTGATTTAGTAATTATGGCTACAGCCACACCGGATATGCCAGTGGCTTCCACAGGAGTTTATGTAGCCAGTCAAATTGGAGCAGTGAATGCTTTTGCCTATGATTTACAAGCCGCTTGCTCCAGTTTTCTTTATGGAATGTCAAATGCTGCAGCTTACATTGAATCGGGTAGATATAAAAAAGTTTTGTTGATTGGAGCAGATAAAATGTCTTCAATTATAGATTACACTGACAGAGCAACCTGCATTATTTTTGGAGATGGTGCCGGGGCAATTTTATTTGAACCTAATTATGAAGATCTCGGTCTACAAGATGAGTTCTTGCGAAGTGATGGTATTGGAAGAGAGTTTTTAAAGATTGAAGCTGGAGGTTCTATTCTTCCAACTTCTCAGGAAACATTAGATAACAAACAACATTTTGTTTTTCAAGACGGTAAAACAGTTTTCAAATATGCTGTTTCAGGTATGGCAGATGTAAGTGAAAAAATTATGCAACGTAATAATTTATCGAATGACGATGTGAATTGGTTGATTGCTCATCAGGCTAATAAGCGGATTATTGATGCAACATCCAGTAGAATGGGATTAGACGAAAGCAAAGTCTTAATAAATATAGAACGTTATGGAAACACAACTTCCGCAACGCTTCCTTTGTTGTTAAGTGATTATGAAACTAAATTAAAAAAAGGAGATAATTTAATTTTTGCAGCTTTTGGAGGAGGATTCACTTGGGGTGCAATCTATCTGAAATGGGCTTACGATAAAAAATAAACAAAACTAAAATAAATCAATAACATCATGGATATTAGAGAAATTCAAAACCTAATCAAGTTTGTAGCCAAATCAGGAGCTACTGAAGTAAAATTAGAAATGGATGATTTTAAAATCACCATCAAAACTACTGAAGCCGGTGCCGCTGAAGCTTCTTATTTCCAACATTATCCTGCTGCACAACCAATGCAACAGATGATGCCTCAACATCAAATGCCTCAACCGGTTTCTCCGGTAGCTGCACCGGCAGTTGATGATAATTCAAAATTCATTACAATTAAATCACCGATGATTGGAACTTTATACAGAAAACCGGCTCCAGACAAAGCTCCATTCGTGGAAGTAGGTGCTACAATTTCTAAAGGAGATCCTGTTTGTGTAATTGAAGCTATGAAATTATTTAACGAAATTGAATCAGAAGTTTCAGGAAAAGTCATCAAAATTTTAGTTGATGATATGTCACCGGTTGAGTTTGACCAACCTTTATTTTTAGTAGATCCGTCTTAATTTGAAAAAATGTAATCATTTGAATTCATTTTCAAATTTTCACTCGAAGCTAAGCCGAACTGAGCGAAGCTAAATTGTTTAATTTTCAAATTAAAATCTATGTTTAAAAAAATATTAATTGCCAATCGAGGAGAAATTGCACTCCGTGTAATTAGAACCTGTAAAGAAATGGGTATCAAAACCGTAGCGGTTTATTCTACAGCAGATGCAGAAAGCCTGCATGTAAAGTTTGCAGATGAAGCGGTTTGTATTGGTCCACCGCCAAGTAATTTGTCTTACTTAAAAATGTCAAATATTATAGCGGCGGCTGAAATTACAAATGCTGATGCTATTCACCCCGGTTATGGTTTCTTATCTGAAAATGCTAAGTTTTCTAAAATTTGCCAAGAACATGGCATAAAATTTATTGGAGCTTCTCCTGAAATGATTGACAGAATGGGAGACAAAGCTTCGGCAAAAGCAACCATGAAAGCGGCTGGAGTTCCTTGTGTACCTGGTTCTGAAGGTTTGTTGGAGTCTTTTGAACAAGCTGCTCAAATAGCTAAAGACATGGGTTATCCTGTCATGCTTAAAGCAACTGCCGGAGGCGGCGGAAAGGGAATGCGTGCAGTTTGGAAAGCAGAAGAACTTCAAAAAGCATGGGAAAGTGCTCGTCAGGAATCAGCTGCTGCATTCGGTAATGACGGAATGTATATGGAGAAATTAATTGAAGAGCCACGTCATATAGAAATTCAGGTTGTTGGTGATGCTTATGGAAAAGCATGTCACCTTTCGGAAAGAGATTGTTCGGTACAACGTCGTCATCAAAAATTAACGGAGGAAACTCCTTCACCATTCATGACGGACGAATTGCGTGAAAAAATGGGTGAAGCTGCCGTTAGAGCGGCTGAATTCATTAAATATGAAGGTGCTGGAACAGTTGAGTTTTTGGTTGATAAAAACAGAAACTTCTATTTCATGGAAATGAATACCCGTATTCAAGTGGAACATCCTATTACGGAACAGGTAATTGATTACGATTTGATCCGCGAACAAATATTAGTGGCTGCCGGTGTGCCAATTTCAGGTAAAAATTATTTACCACAATTGCACTCCATCGAATGTCGTATTAATGCGGAAGATCCATATAATGATTTTAGACCTTCACCGGGTAAAATTACCGTACTACATGCACCAGGAGGTCACGGAGTTCGTTTAGATACACACGTTTATGCAGGATATAGTATTCCGCCTAATTACGATTCAATGATTGCTAAATTGATAACTACTGCTCAAACGAGAGAAGAAGCAATCAGTAAAATGAAACGGGCCTTAGATGAGTTTTATATCGAAGGAATTAAAACAACTATTCCTTTTCACCGCCAATTAATGGATGAACCGGATTATGTTTCTGGAAACTATACCACAAAATTTATGGAAAGTTTTAAAATGAACGATCCGGAATAAATAAGAAAATTCCAATTGTGACAGTCAGGATTTTTTTATGCTATTTGTTTAAAATAGGCAATGTGGTCAAAAATAGTTGGTGGTTTTTTAAATATGATTCATTAAATTACCGCATCAAACTGAAGAGGACATTGGCTCTGCTGAGGAGCAACCAATTAGCAATAAGTTTGACACATATACGAAAAATGAGGCAGTGTAAAAACTGCCTTTTTTATTACATTTTTGTTATGTTTTATGGCTAAAAAAACCTAATTGTTGATTTGATTTTTATAATATAAATACCATTTTAAAAAGTTCTTCCTGTTTTTTAAGCTTAGTCCTCGATGTACATTTAAGTTTCCTTTTAGATGTCCAAAAAATGATTCTAAAGAGTTGGTCGAGTTTGGTATTTTTTCATCTTTTAAATATAGAAACATATTAGGCAATGCTTTTTTGATTACCATAAATGATCTTCTAACCATTTTGTGAGTGTACTAATACCTGCCTGTTTCGATATTATATGATTTTTGATTAATGAAATACCGATAAGTTTCCTCCCATTGCATCAGCTCAATAAGCCACAATTGTCTTTTATACTCTGAATCTACATGATGTATTTTAGCTGCAATTTGTTTGAGCTCAAAACCTGATTTGTGCTTTGGATTTGCTGTAAGCCATATTCTACACATTCTTGAGATATGAACCAAACATCTTTGAAAAGGCACTTTCGGACAGACTTTTTTAATGGCTTTTATAGCAGATTTATCGCCATCAGAAGTTATGCTTTTTATTTTAAGACCAAGATTAATAGGTTCTGCAAGCCTTCAGCAATTTCTTCAAAATGCTCGCCATCAGTCATTCTGTAAAACTGTGTTAGCTTTAAATGAAAGTTCCTATATACTACCAAACAAATATCATTGGGGGAATAGGTCCCATCCAGTACCAAATATATCTGGTCAGTGGGACTGAACTCTAGAATAGGTGCCTTACTTAGCATTTTATAAAAATAGCGTTGCAAAGTGCTTTTGCTATATCCGGATTCAAGTGAAATTTTATCAAAAGTGTCTTTACCAATTACCCAATTCTTAAACCAAATTTCTCTGTTAGAATCCGAAACAGATTTATTACTGGCTGTAAACAATTGTCCACAATCTTTAAACTTAAATCGTTGTCTATTTTGTTGGATACCCATTTAATAGTTTGAAGACTTTTGCAGGTTGGACATCGCTTTTTTTTGAGATTTTCATAAATAAAAAAATTTTATTGAAACGAATTTCAATAAACTTTTGGAAACGTCATATTTTATAATATCTAACAGCTATTTTACCAACTATTTTTGACTATTAAACCTTAAAATAAAAGTGTTATTCCTACTAATAAGTTTATCCCAGCTTGCGGGTAAAAACCGACACCTTCTGTAGTTGCGACAGTTCCCGGATTGGAAAAATCATCATCAAAGGTGTAGAAATACCCATTACTTTCATACTCCAAATTGAAGATATTATTTACCAAGACATCAATTCTTATGGATTTGAATACTTTTTTAGTTACAATTTCATACGACGCATTCAGATCGTTTACAAAATAACTGTCTAATTTTGAACTTTCTGCATCAATATTTCCCATATATTGTTCGCCCACAAATTTTGACAAAAGTGAAACTTGAAAATTTTGAATAGGCATAAACACCAATCTGTTTGCCACAATTAAATCGGGTGAAAAAGCAATATTTGTGGTTCCTAAATCTTCAAAAACTCCGTCCCGTTGAAATACAAAATCTTGATTTTTATTTTGACTCAACGTTACATTTGGTTGCAAAAACCACTTGTTGGTAAGTTTAAAAGTGGCAGCAACTTCCAGTCCAAGGCGGTAACTATCGCCACTGTTGGCTCTAACAGGAGCACCCACATCGTTTAATTCGCCAGTTAAAACCAATTGATCTTTGTATTTCATGTAATAACCATTGACATTCAGTTTTGTTTTTTCGGTGGAGATACGCCAACCCAATTCAAAATCATCCAGTTTTTCAGGTTTGGGATTTCCGTTTTCGTAGTCGTTTCGGTTGGGTTCCCGATTAGCTTTAGCATATGAAAAATAAAAATTGTTGGTTGTGTTCAAAATATAAGTAATTCCAGCTTTTGGATTTAAAAAATTAAACGTGTCGTTTACCAAGCCTATGTCTGCTCCATTGGCTTTGAAACCTACATTTCTGTATTGAATATCTCCAAACAAACGCCACTTCTGCTTCAATTGATAATTGATTTTTGCAAAAACATTCACATCTGTTTTTGTAGAAAAATCGTCGTAATAACGATCTCTAATTTCGCTTTGAGAAGCATATTGAGCCCAAATAATTTCACCAAAATGAGCTCCTTCATATTTATTTGCTCCACCACCAATAATTACATCTACTTTATCTTTGCAATAATTTACAGAGAAAGTAGTTCCGTAAAAATCATTATCCAACCAACGTCTGCGAATTAAATCAGTCACATCAATTGTCTCTCCACCTAAAACAATGGGTTCTAAACTATAATCTGAAAAGTCTTCATCTTCTTTGTATTGTTCAAAATAGCCTTTTCCTATGGTATAATGCAAAGCAAAGTTACTGTTCCAATGTTCGCCCCAACGCTCGTTCCAATGCAATTGGTAATGATCTTGTTGGTAATTATCGGTCTCGTTGTCATAAAATTTCATTTTCCCATTTTCGTCAAAGTACATTCCGGCAACATTAAACGTTCGATCATTTTCAAGTTTTTCGGGATCTTCCAAACCGTACCAAGCTTGATAGGTTTTTTGAATGCCTCCAAACACCAAACCTTTGATTAAAGTCGATTTGCCTACATAAGCTCCTTGCAAAAAATACGATTTCAAATCAGATGAAGCTCTGTCTATATACCCATCGGAATTGATAGCAGATAAGCGTCCCGCAATTTCAAACTGCTCATTCATCAAACCGGTACTGAACTTCACGGTATGTTTTCGAGTGTTAAAACTACCAAAGGAATTTGAAATTTCACCGTTTACTACTTTTGAATAAGTATCGGTCAATAGGTTCAAACTTGCTCCAAAAGCTCCTGCTCCATTTGTGGAAGTGCCAACACCGCGTTGTAGTTGTAAACTTTCGGTTGAACTCGCAAAATCGGGCATGTTTACCCAAAAAGTTCCTTGGCTTTCGGAATCATTGTAAGGTATTCCATTGATTGTTACATTCACCCGTGTCGCATCAGAACCCCTAACCCGAATTCCGGTATAACCCACACCTGCTCCGGCATCGGTAGTTGTAACAACCGAAGGTAGATAATTCATCAAGAGTGGAATATCCTGTCCCAAATTCCTGGATTGGAATTCTTCTTTTCGAAGATTAGAAAATGTTACCGGAGTTTGTGCTGTTACTCGAACGGCTGATACTAAAACCTCATCAAGTGAAATATCTTTTGTTTTAGTTGTATCATTTACCGTTTCTTGTGAAAATCCGGAAAAAGAAAACAGAAGTGAGCTGGAAAAAAAGCACCTACTAAACGACTTTGTGCCTTTAAGATAAAATTTGTTGAATAAAGTTTTCATTCGTAAAATGTTTACGAATAAAAGGGGTAATTATTCTTGGTTAAAAATTAAAATTGATACTCTTGACAGCCAAACAAACGTGCACTTTTGTTTTTTGTCATTTCCCTAAACAGCATTACCTGTTCTAGGTTCGTTGGGTATGATCTCAGCTCGTTTTTTAGAGCACCCCTTTGAGACAAGGCAAATTTAGTAAAACAATTTCAATACTAAAAATTAGAATTCACTTTACCTTTTTTCTATTTCCATTAACTCATCACCTTTTTAAACATCCGGTCTTTTCCGATTTTGTTTTATTTCCGATATAGTGCGTTTTGCTTTAATCCGCTTTTCTATAACGGAAGGTGGAATTTTTGTTGGCTTTCTTTTTTTCGGAATAATCAAAGCGTTTTGAATTAGTTTTAAAAACCTTTTTGTGATGATTTCTTTGTTTTTGAGTTGGCTACGATCTTCATCGCAATTTAAAATTAACACCCCTGCTGATGTTAGTTTCGCTTTTAATTTCTCAGAAAGTACTTTTTTTTCATCATCAGTTAAACATTGTGAGTTAAACAAATCAAAAGACAAAACTACTTTAGAAGAAACTTTATTCACATTTTGACCACCTGCTCCACTACTTCTAACTGCTTTAAAATTTAGTTCCGCTATAATTTTACCACTATCCATTACTTTGGCTGATGAGCTGTTTTAAGTAAATCATTTACTGTTTTTACCGGATTAAAAGTAATTAACGGAACCTCTACAAAAACGGTAAGCCATTTTGCCATTGCACCATTCCATAGTCCGGGAAGTTCGTAGGCTTTTAACTCTTTTCCACCCTTGTTTTTATGAACAACAAATCCGCTATTATGGTCAACAAATTCGTTTAAATCAAAGTTGACTCCCCTATAATTTCGAATTCCGCATACTAAGTCGACCGGATTAAAATGGGTTGAACTTTCTAGAATTTTAACTTGTGTTGCATCCGTCTCATCAATTTGAGTTGTTTCAACTATTTGTAAAAAAACAAGGCCTTTTTTATCGCATACCCAAAAAGGTCCACCTCCGGGTTCTCCTTCGTTTTTTACCATTCCACATACTCGTATAGGACGATTTAAATAATTTTTCAAATAGTCAATTTTACTTTCTTTAGTATATTTTGAAAAATCTTCTACAACTTCAAAATGGAGTTTTGTTTGAATAAAAGTAACCACATCATCTAAAAAAACTTTATCCACCTTATCTGTATCTAATTGAGAAAGATACAGGAATATTTGTTGCTGTTTATCTAATAAAATCCCCGCTAATGCTTTTTTGTATAATGCAATTTCATCAATGTGGTTTTGGATAACATTATCAATATTTTTAATAAAAATTATATCAGCATCTAAACGATTTAAATTTTCTATTAAAGCTCCATGTCCACCCGGTCTGAAAACTAATAAGTCATTATCATCACGAAATAAATTGTTCTCCATATCTAATGCTATACTATCGGTAGCTTTATTTTGGTAGGAATAGCTTACGTTTATTTCTGTTTGAAATTGGTTCTCAATTTTAGGTTTTATTGATTCAACAATTTTTTCAAAATCCTCTTGATGCTCTTCTGAAACGGTAAAATGTAAATGTGCTTTTTGATTGGAAGCAGCATAATAAACTGCTTCGTTCAAGTGCTCTTCAATAGGAGTTGCACAATGTGATTTATATTTGTGAAAAGGTAACACGCCTTTAGGTTTATTAGCAAAATCAAATTCGTTTTTAGCCAACATAATTTTAATGAAGGCAAACATCTTACTGTCATAACCCCAGCTTTCATATTCAGGAAAAATAATTTTTACTCGTGATAAAATCTTTTCATAAAACGGTAATTTTTCTATCCCAATTAAAAAAAGTGATAAATTTTTTGCTTTTTTTCTATTGATATAAGCATTGATTGATTCCTCCCCTAATTTAAAATCATGTAAAAAATCAATCAAAAATTTAAACATTCTACTGGCTGCACCGGAAGCAGGAACAAACTTTTTGAGTTTTAACTGATTTTTTTTGTTTTCAAAAAAATTAGCATAATAAATCGCCTCTTCTTTGCTCATCTGTTCAATTCCATCATCTATTTTGGCTATTCTATCTAAATCAATTCTAGGTATTCCTGCTGTTAAAAAATGAATTTGATTTTTTACTTTATCTAATTCTACATTTCGCTGATAAAATTGTATAAAATCAAAAGAATTAAATCCTCTACCTTTTGCCTCTAAAAAATCATTGATTAATAACTTAGCTTTTTGAAATCTCTTTTCTTTAGATCCAGAAATTTTAATAAACGGTTTATTGTATTGAATTAAAGCATCTTCAAAAAGTTTAAATGTATCTTCTCTATTATCCGGTCTGTCACGTAAATCGTCTTTTTCCCATGGAACATCAATATCCGTTAATATAAACAAATCATATTTATGCTTTTTTGCCGCCTTTAGTAATATCGGATTTGTATTTCCATAATAGATGTCCGAAAAAACTTTAGTCACCATCAAGTTTGTATCAGAAAATAATAGTTCATTTGCATTTTGCAATCCTTCATTTTCAAGTTTTGTTTGACCAATAGCAATGGGTAACAAATCCTCTTGTTGACAAATCTGTTTCGTTTTATTCCATTTATCCTGAAGATAATCTCTTGCAAATTCCGGTATCCATATGGTATTAAAATGCTCAGCAAGTTGTTTTGCTAAGGTTGTTTTTCCCGTACTTTCCGGTCCGTAAATAGCAATTTTAATTATGCTTGTGTATTGCTGTTTAAGATTTTCTTCCATTCGATATAGCCATAAAAGGCAATGATTGTGAAAATTAAATATTGTAAACTCGTAAATGTATAACCTTTACAAAAATACAAAGGAATTGAAATGATATCACCAATTATCCAAAAAATCCAATGTTCAATTTTTCGTTTAGCCATGAGCCACATGCCAACAAAAAAAAGTCCTGTTGTTAAAGTATCAACGTAGGCTGTCCATTGTGTAAATTTATCAAAAAACTGATAGATTAAAATAACCCCAATCGATGTAACTATAAAAATAATAATTGCCCATTTCTTTTCATTTTCTGAAATTTTGGCAATTGGAAACACCGTTTGATTATTTTTTATTCGAGTCCAATGATACCAACCGTAAATACTCATAATAGAATAGTAAACATTGATAGACATATCCCCTAACAAAGACCATTTCCAAAGCAAATATATAAAGATTGTCGTGCTAATAATTCCGGTTGGGAATACTAAAATGTTATCTTTTTTAGCATACCAAACACTAGCTAAACCAAAAAGTACTGCTACAATTTCCAAAAAAATATGAAAACTTGAGTATGTTTTATATTGAGAAAAAAGAAAATCAATCATTTTCAAAGAAAGTTACATCATTTTCAAAAGCAGTACCTATCACAACCAAGTCTGCTCCGGCATCGTAGGCTTGTTTAATTCCTTTAAGCGTTCGAATGCCTCCTCCTACTATCAATGGAATCGAAAGACCTTTTGAAACTTCGTGAATCATTTCTAACGGAATGGCTAATTTAGCTCCACTTCCAGCTTCTAAATAAATCAATTTATTACCTAAAAACTGCCCTGCCATAGCCGTTTGACAAACATAACTACTATTATTTCTGTCTAACGGTTCCGTTTGACTTACCCGTTCAACCGCCGTTTGACTTCCACTTTCAATGAGAAGATAACCTGTTGGTATAATTTCTAATGATGTGTTTTTTAATTTTGGAACAGCTTTTACATGATGATCAATTAAAAAAACAGGATTTCTTCCTGAAAGTAAACTTAAAAACAATATTCCATCCGCATAAGTTGAAATCTGAGATGGATTCCCGGGAAAAAGCAAAATAGGAATCGTTAAATTATCTTTTAAGAATTGAATTAATAAGTCAATTTTATTGGTTTCTACAATACTACCTCCAACAAAAATATGAGTTGCCGGAGACGTTTTAATTTTATCTGTCAACAACAATAAACCATCAAAATCTACTTTATCCGGATCAAGTAAAATGGCTAAAAGCTTTCGATTGTCAATTTTAGCTTGTACTATTTCTTGGTATATTTTTTTCATTTTTCAGTTTCCCAAAGCCAAACTAAAGTATAAGATTCAATTTCTGTAAAGAAAACTTCAAATTCTTGTTTTGTGTCATTAAAATCTAATAAACTTGTTGTTTGTTTATCATCCATTTCAAACTGGCGAACAAAAATATGCTCTTTAAAACTAATTCCTATTTCATTTCTTACTTTAAAAACGGCTTCTTTCACTCCCCAAATAACGGTTAATTTGCGAATAAAATCATCGGAATTATGCTCTGATTCATATACAAATTTCTCGGCTGCAAATTTTCGGGCAATTTTTTTGACTAAATCCCGACGCAATTCTAAATCGATTCCAATATTTCTTTCTGATAAAACAATAACGGAAAAATCAAATGAATGAGAGATCGAAATATGTTTACCATCTTTTATATGCGGTTTTCCAAATTCATCATAATATAAATCAAAATCGGTATAACCTGCTTGTTGCAATAACATTCGAACCGCCAAAAAACCTTTCTGATGGCTTTCTGATTTCATTCCTTCCATGCGTGCTAACGAATTGTCTTTCAATGAAACAGAGTGGAATAATTCATTATAAGATTCTGAGATTTTCCATACAAAAACAACTGTTTTTGAATCAACGTTTATTTTTTTATAAAAAGGCATGGTTCTTAAAAAGATATCAATTTGTATTTCAAAACTTTAGCGTATTAAACAAATCACAAAAAACCTAAAAAGGTTTTTAAAATCTTATCTAAATGCGTAAGTTTGCAAAAATTTTTAGCTAATATAACTATTTTATAAATGAATACACAAACATTACCTTATGTTGCGTTCAAAGTGAAAGATATTTCTTTGGCCGCTTGGGGAAGAAAAGAAATTGAATTGGCCGAAGCAGAAATGCCAGGTTTAATGGCTCTTCGTGAAGAATATGGCAATAGCCAACCTTTAAAAGGTGCCCGTATTGCCGGATGTTTACACATGACCATTCAAACGGCAGTTTTAATTGAAACATTAATTGCTTTAGGAGCAGAAGTGACTTGGAGTTCTTGTAACATTTTCTCTACACAAGACCAAGCAGCGGCTGCAATCGCTGCTGCCGGAATTCAAGTATATGCTTGGAAAGGATTAAATGAAGAAGATTTTGATTGGTGTATTGAACAAACTTTATTCTTTGGTGAATACAGAAAACCATTGAATATGATTTTAGACGATGGTGGTGATTTAACCAATATGGTTTTTGATCGTTACCCGGAATTAATTCCCGGAATTAAAGGACTTTCAGAAGAAACTACTACAGGCGTTCATCGTTTGTATGAAAGAATGAAAAATGGTACTTTGTATATGCCAGCCATCAATGTAAATGACTCTGTTACTAAATCTAAATTTGACAACAAATACGGCTGTAAAGAATCGGCTGTTGATGCTGTTCGTCGTGCAACAGATATTATGTTGGCCGGTAAAAGAGTAATTGTTTGTGGGTATGGTGATGTTGGTAAAGGAACAGCGGCTTCTTTTAGAGGTGCCGGATCAATTGTTACGGTTACCGAAATTGACCCAATTTGTGCATTACAAGCTGCCATGGATGGTTTTGAAGTAAAAAAATTAAATACTGTAGTAGGTACTGCTGACATCATCATCACAACTACCGGAAATAAAGATATCGTTGTAGGTTCTCACTTTGAACAAATGAAAGACAAAACAATTGTTTGTAACATCGGACACTTTGATAACGAAATTGATATGGCTTGGTTAAACTCAAAACATGGAACTTCTAAAATTGAAATTAAACCACAAGTAGACAAATACACCATCAACGGAAAAGATATTATTATATTAGCTGAAGGTCGTTTAGTAAACTTAGGTTGTGCGACAGGTCACCCAAGTTTTGTGATGAGTAATTCATTTACAAACCAAACCCTAGCTCAAATTGAGTTATGGAATAATTCATCTAATTACAAAAACGAAGTGTATATGTTACCTAAACACTTAGATGAAAAAGTAGCTGCTTTACACTTGGCTAAATTAGGCATTGAACTAGAAACATTAAATGAAGAGCAAGCTGCTTATATTGGAGTGGATGTTCAAGGACCATACAAGCCGGAATATTACAGATATTAGTATTGAGACTTAGTCTTTTCAAATAAAAAACCCATTTCGAAAGAGATGGGTTTTTATATTTTTAAGATTCTGAAACAAATTCAGAATAAGATTACCCTAAAGCAACTCTTTTGAATCCTGTAATTTCAACGTTGAATCCTTTAACGTAATCGCTAACTTTTTTGCTATCGTCTTTGATAAAGTTTTGATCTAATAAGGCTTTCTCTTGGTCTAAAGTAGTATTATCAGAGATGAAACGTTGAATTTTTCCTGGAATAATTTTATCCCAAATTTGTTCTGGTTTGCCTTCAGCTTTTAATTCAGCTTTAGCATCTTCTTCAGCTTGTTTGATAACTTCTTCAGTTAATTGAGAGAAAGAAATATATTTAGGAACATTTTTTAAAGTCTTTCCTAAACGTTTTGCTTCTTCATTTTCTTTTTCGATTATAGCAATACGAGCAGCAAGTTCAGAAGCAACGAAAGCATGATCAAAATCTTTGTAAGATAATGTATCAGCTCCCATTGAAGCAACTTGCATAGAGATGTCTTTAGTTAAAACGTCACCATTAGAAATTGGTTCAGAAATTGCAGTTAATGCAGCAATTTTGTTAACGTGAACATAAGATCCAACGAAAGCACCTTCTAAAATTTCAAAACCACCGATTTCGATTTTTTCACCGATAACACCAGTTTGCTCGATTAATTTTTCAGCAACAGTAATTCCGTTGAAATCTGAAGCTAAAAATTCTTCTTTAGAAGAGAAGTTGATAGCTTTTTCAACTAATAGTTTAGCTAAAGTTACAAAAGTTTCATTTTTACCTACGAAATCTGTTTCGCAGTTTAAAGTAATGATAGCTCCTTTAGTTTTGTCAGCATTTACAAAAGAAACAGCAGCTCCTTCACTAGACTCACGGTCAGAACGGTTAGCAGCAACTTTTTGCCCTTTTTCTCTAAGGTTTTGTATAGCTTTATCGAAATCTCCTTCAGCTTCAATCAAAGCTTTTTTACAGTCCATCATTCCGGCACCTGTAGTTTGTCTTAATTTATTTACGTCTGCAGCAGTAATTGTTGCCATTTTGTATCTATTTTTAAGTTTTAAATTTTTTTGTAAAAAAACAAATTCCAATAATCAAATCCCAAATTCCAATTTTATTAAATCATCAATTTTTGGAGAGATAATTTTTTGGAACTTGGAATTTTTCCTATTGGAATTTATACTATTTATTCTTCTGAAGTTGTTTTAGCTTCTTCTACTTCCACTGCTGGAGCAGCTGTTGCTACTACTTCTTCCACTGCATCTTCAGTTACAACTGCATCGCCATCTTTTTCAGATCCTCTTTCAGAAAGACCCTCTATGATAGCACCGGTTACTAAAGATAAAATTTTATCAATTGATTTAGAAGCATCATCGTTAGCTGGAATTACATATTCAACCTGACGTGGGTCAGAGTTTGTATCCACCATAGCGAAAACTGGAATGTTTAATTTTTGTGCTTCTTTTACTGCGATATGTTCAGCTTTGATATCTACTACAAATAATGCAGCAGGTAATCGAGACATGTCAGCGATAGAACCTAAGTTCTTCTCTAGTTTTGCACGAAGACGATCTACTTGTAAACGTTCTTTCTTTGAAAGTGTATTAAAAGTGCCATCTTTCTTCATTCTATCAATAGAAGCCATTTTTTTCACGGCTTTACGGATAGTCACGAAGTTAGTTAACATACCACCAGGCCATCTTTCCGTTATATATGGCATGTTCGCGGCAGCAGCTTTTTCGGCTACGATATCTTTTGCTTGTTTTTTGGTAGCTACGAAAAGTACTTTTCTACCAGATGCTGCAATTTTTTTCAAGGCTTCATTAGCCTCTTCAATTTTAGCAGCAGTTTTATATAGGTTAATGATATGAATACCATTACGTTCCATATAAATGTAAGGAGCCATGTTAGGATCCCATTTACGAGTCATGTGTCCAAAATGAACACCAGCCTCTAGTAAGTCTTTAACTTCAACTTTGTTTGCCATTTTTGTACTAGTTTACGTTCTGTTGATTAGCAATGTGTTTTAAGTTTATGTGTTTAAAAGTTTGAGAGTTTATGTGTTTAAAAGTTTATGTGTTTGAGGATTCAACCTCTTAACCTTTTAACCTCTTAACCTTCTAACCTATTTTCAACCCATTTAGATGCTAAACTAATTTTCCGATCGCATCGGAATAATAACAACAATAACTTTTTTAATAATAATTTTAAATTTTTACAGCGAATTAAGCTGCGGCTACTGATACAAGTTCAGTATTAACGTTTAGAGAATTGGAATCTCTTTCGAGCTTTTTTCTGTCCAAATTTCTTACGTTCTACCATTCTTGGATCTCTTGTTAGCAATCCTTCTGGTTTCAAGATAGCTCTGTTTTCAGCTTGCACTTCACACATTGCTCTTGCAATAGCCATTCTCACAGCTTCTGCTTGTCCTGTTGAACCACCACCTTGTACATTTACTTTTACGTCAAAGTTGGTTGCATTTTCTGTCATAGACATTGGTTGCAATACTTTGTACTGTAAAGTAGCAGTAGGGAAGTAGTTTTCAAATTCTCTTTTGTTTACGGTGATTTTTCCTGTTCCTTCTGAAACATACACACGTGCCACAGCACATTTTCTTCTACCGATTTTGTGAATAACTCCCATTACTTTAGATCGTTTAAGTTAACGGTTTTTGGTTGTTGAGCTCCATGTTTGTGCTCAATACCAACATTTACATTTAAATTTCGGAATAATTCGGCACCTAATTTGTTTTTAGGCAACATTCCTTTTACAGCCTTTTCTACTAAAGTTGCAGGGTTTTTTTGTTGCAATACTTTAGCCGTTAGGCTTCTTTGTCCACCTGGGTAACCTGTGTGACGGATGTACGTTTTGTCATCCAACTTGTTACCAGTCAGGTTGATTTTTTCTGCGTTGATAACAATTACGTTATCACCACAATCAACGTGCGGGGTATAATTAGGCTTGTATTTACCTCTTAATAGCATGGCTACTTTCGATGCAAAACGACCTAAGTTATGACCCTCAGCATCTACAACAATCCACCGCTTATCTGCGGTAGCTTTGTTGGCTGAAACTGTCTTGTAGCTTAATGTGTTCACAATAATTTATTTTAATTAAACATTCCATCCCCAATAAAGGGGTTGCAAAAGTACAATTATTTATGATAAAACCAAATACCAATTTAAGAATATTTATTTTAGTGTTTATAAACCGGTAAATTAAGTTGAAATTTGTGTCTATTAGCAAGTTAGCAAAGGATTTAAAAATAGATTTCTAATCAAAATGTACTGCTTTTTAGTTGCTATTTGGCTTAATTCTGTCATTTCTGTCATAGATTAAATCCAAAGCATTCACATCGTACCATATTTTTACTATTTTTACATTTAAAATTAGTTCCATGAAGCCAAAAATAACTTTAAAACAAATTTCAAGAGATTTAGGAATTTCTGTTTCCACCGTTTCTAAAGCGTTGAGCGATAGTCATGAAATTAGTGAGCCTACAAAAATTAGGGTGCAAGAATATGCTAAGCTGCAAAATTATAAGCCAAACACGATGGCTAAGAATTTAAAAAATCAGCGTACAAATACAATAGGTGTAATTATTCCAAATATTTTGAATCCGTTTTTTGCCAAAGTTTTCAGCGGAATTGAAAAAGCTGCCAATGCAAAAGGGTATAATGTGATTACCTATATTTCGAATGAATCGAACAAAAAAGAAAAACAAGCGATGGATTTGTTAAGCAACGGAACGGTTGATGGTTTTATCCTTTCTGTGGCACAAGAAACCCAAACGTTACAAGAATCAACTCATTTTAAAGAAATTCTTCGGGAAGGAATGCCAATTGTGATGTTTGATCGTATTATGGATGATGTCAATTGTGATAAAGTTATTGTAGATGATTTTGAATCTTCTGTTGAAGCAGTCAATCATTTAATGAAATTAGGATGTAATAAAATTGCATTACTTTCCTGTATTGATAATTTAAGCGTTGGAAAACACCGTGCTTTAGGATATGAACGAGCATTGCAGGATCATAAAAGAAGTGTTAAAGATTACTTAGTAATTAAAACGGATAGTGAGGAAGATTTTGATGCACGGTTGAAAAAATTATTGTCGAGTGGTGCAGTTGATGGTATTTTAGCTGTCGACGAACATGCCTCTACTATGGCAATGAAAGTAGCTATTCAAAAAGGAATAAAAATTCCGGAAGAGCTTTGTATTATCGGTTTTGCTGATGGTGTTTGGTCACGTAGATTAACGCCAAGTTTGTCAACAATTAGTCAACACGGACCTGAAATAGGTGCTGAAGCCGCTAAGCTGTTGATGGAAAAATTAGAAAGAAAAGTGGATATACATTCGTATAAAACAATTGTTGTCAAAACAGAATTGAGACAAAGAGATTCAACTAGGAAACTTTAACGGTAGTCCGGAAATTTATACTAAAGCCTTTTTTTAAAAGGTTTTTTTATTTGATTGGAATTAGGAAAAGTTGTTTAAGATTATTTAACTCTGTCAAAGTTTCAAACCTTGACAGAGTTTTAAGCGTTCCTCTGAAAACTGCGACTGCAAACTGAAAACTGCGACTGCAAACTATCAATGAGCCTCCAACCAATTCCTTCCCATTCCCAATTCCACATCCAACGGAACAGCCAATTTAAAAGCATTTTCCATTTCGTGTTTAATCATCGGTTGAATTTTTTCCAATTCTGAATTGTGTACATCAAACACCAACTCATCGTGCACTTGCAATAACATTTTGGACTGCCAATTTTCACTAACCAATCGTTTGTGAATGTTAATCATTGCAATTTTGATAATATCTGCGGCAGAGCCTTGAATTGGGGCGTTTACGGCATTTCGTTCGGCACCGCTTCGTACCATCGCATTTGCGGAATTAATATCTTTTAAATAACGTCGTCTTCCTAAAACCGTTTGTACATACCCATTTTCTCTGGCAAAATCAACTTGGTTCGCCATATAGGCTTTCAATTTCGGATAAGTGGCATAATAGGCATCAATCAATTCGGCACTTTCTTTTCGGGATAAATTGGTTTGGTTGGAAAGTCCGAATGCCGACACCCCATAAATAATTCCGAAATTCACCGTTTTTGCATTGCTTCGTTGTTCTTTGGTGACTTCCTCCAGTGGAACATTGAACACTTTTGCAGCGGTACTTTTGTGAATATCTTCATTATTTTGAAACGCTTTAATCATATTTTCTTCGCCGGATAAAGCGGCAATAATGCGAAGTTCAATTTGTGAATAATCGGCAGAAACTAAAGTATAATTTTCATCTCTGGCAATAAATGCTTTTCGGATTAATCGACCTCTTTCGGTACGAATCGGAATGTTTTGTAAATTAGGATTGTTTGAACTCAAACGTCCGGTTGCGGCAACCGTTTGCATATAATCGGTGTGAACACGTTGCGTTTTTGGGTCTACTTGATTTGGCAATGCATCAATATAGGTGCTTTGTAATTTCACCATTTGTCGCCATTCCAAAATGTCTTTCACAATTTGGTGTTCGTTTACCAAATAACTCAAAACCTCTTCGCCGGTGGCATATTGACCGGTTTTGGTTTTCTTTTGTTTGGTTCCGCCAATTTTTAATTTATCAAACAAAATATCGCCCAATTGTTTGGGTGAAGCTAAATTGAACTTTTCACCGGCCGTTTCATAGATTTTTTGTTCAAATTCATTGATTTCTTTTTGCATATCGACCGACATTTTTTTCAAAAATTCCACATCCAATCGAATACCTTCGGATTCCATCGCAGCTAAAACAGGAATTAATGGAATTTCTATTTCATCAAACAATTTCTTCGTTTCGGCTTTGTCTAAAATCGGACTGAAAACTTCTTTTAATTGAAAGGTAATATCAGCATCTTCGGCTGCATACTCTTTGATGTCTTCGAGATTGACATCACGCATTGATTTCTGATTTTTGCCTTTTTTTCCAATTAAGGTTTCGATGGATTTTGGCGAATATTTCAAATACGTTTCCGATAAAATATCCATATTGTGCCTCATATCAGGATTGATTAAATAATGAGCAATCATGGTGTCAAATAATTTCCCTTTGACAACAATGCCATAATTGGCTAAAATTTTCAAATCATATTTTAGGTTCTGACCGATTTTTTCAATGGTTTCACTTTCAAAAAAAGGTCGGAATTTCTCAAGTAATTGTTGAGCATCTTCCTGATTTTCAGGAAACGGAACGTAGAAAGCTTTTCCTTTTTCCCACGAAAGTGCCAAACCAACTAATTCGGCATTCAACGCATCAATTCCGGTGGTTTCGGTGTCAAAACAAACCGAAGTTTGATTCATTAAATTCTGCATCAATAATTTTATTGGTAAGTCGCCTTGAATACTTTGATAAAAATGTTCGGTCGTTTCTAAGGTGGCATAAAACGAATTTGTTCTCACTTCATCCGAATCATCATCACTAAAACCAAACAAATCGAATTGATCTTCATTGGATTTTTTAGCAACTGGTTTCTTTTGTCCCGAAGCTTCGGGATGATTTTTGTCATTGCTATTGTCATTGACCTCTCCATTTCCATTGGTGCTGATTTCATCATATTCTTTCCCCGTGCCAAACCATTTATCAAACTGAGCTTTCATTTGTCTAAACTCAAGTTCCTGAAAAATTTCATCTGTTTTTTCTACATCTGGTTTAGACAATTCAAAATCTGCAGCATCAAAGGTGACCGGACAATCGAGTAGGATAGTAGCCAGTTTTTTAGACAACAAACCTTGTTCGGCATTGTCTTCAATTTTTTGTTTGATGGCTCCTTTTAGTTTATCGGTATTGGCTAAAAGATTTTCTATGGAACCGAATTCTTTCAATAATTTCTTAGCCGTCACATCGCCAACTCCCGGAAAACCTGGAATATTATCCACTGCATCACCTTTCATCCCGAGAAAATCAATCACTTGTAACGGATGTTCAATTTCAAATTTCGCTAGTACTTCTGGGATTCCCCAAATTTCAATGTCATTCCCCATTCGGGCGGGTTTGTACATAAAAATATTTTCGGAAACCAATTGAGCAAAATCCTTGTCAGGAGTGACCATAAAAACTTGAAAACCTTCTTTTTCAGCTTGTTTGGCTAAGGTGCCAATTAAATCATCAGCTTCAAAACCTGCTTTTTCCATGATCGGAATTTGCATCGCTTTCAATAATTCCTGAATATAAGGCACAGCAATTTTGATGGCTTCAGGTGTTTCATCACGATTGGCTTTATAGGTAGGAAATAATTCATTTCTAAAATCACTGCCACCTTTATCAAATGCAACGGCCAAGTGATCGGGTTTTTCGCGTTTAATCACATCCATTAACGCATTCATAAATCCCATGATGGCAGAAGTGTCCATTCCTTTGGAATTGATTCGCGGATTTTTGATAAAAGCATAATACCCACGAAAAATTAAAGCGTAAGCATCAAGAAGGAACAGGCGTTTTTGATCGGACATAAAAATAAATTTAAAGAAGGTAAAAATAAGGAATCTTGGTGAAAGTATCCTTTGTTTGAAAGGCTTTAAATTTTAATTATTTATTAACTATTAAGCAGTTGATTCTTTGTTACTTTGCTCAAAAATATACTGTGCTATTTAGATTACTCTTTTTTGTTCTGTTTGTTGGAATTATTGAAGTCTATGCTTTTCAGGCATTTAAGACGATTTCGCGTGTCAAATGGGTTCAATATACTTATATTCTATTAAGTGTAGCTATTTTGATTTATATCATTTATTCTTTTACACAGTTTGATAGAAGAGTCGGACAAACGCAACAAAGTCTTTTTACACTGGGACTGCTTTTAATAACAGTAATTCCTAAAATTATTTTAACATTATTCATGTTTGGAGAAGATTTTTACCGTGTTATTTCAGGGCTGATTTCGCATTTCTTTGTGAGTGGTGAGAATAGTTCATTTCTTCCTCAAAGAAGAAAATTCGTCAGTCAAGTTGCTTTAGGAATTGCAGCAGTTCCATTTTTATCGCTTTTATATGGAGTAACAAAAGGGAAGTATAATTTTAAAGTTATCAAACAAATTCTATTCTTTCCTGATTTACCGGAAGGTTTTGATGGAACAACCATTACGCATATATCGGATATTCACTCGGGAAGTTTTGATGATGCAGAAAAAATCAAGTATGCCGTTGATTTGATAAATGAACAAAAATCAGATGTGATATTGTTTACCGGAGATATTGTCAATACACATGCTACAGAAATGCAACAATGGACAGAAATGTTTAAAGGAATTTATAATCCAAAATTCGGAAAATATTCGGTTTTAGGGAATCATGATTATGGTGAATACATCGATTGGCCAACTCAAAAAGCTAAAGATGAAAATTTTGAAGCTATAAAAGATTTACATCAACAAATTGATTTTAAGTTATTGTTAAATGAACATGTTAAGATTAAAAGTGGTTCAGATGAAATTGCAATTGTAGGAGTGGAAAACTGGGGACATAATTTCAAAAAAGTTGGTGATTTAAATAAAGCTTCGGATGGATTATCAGTGAATGATTTCAAAATATTAATGAGCCACGATCCAAGCCATTGGGAATATGAAGTGAAAAATAACCAAAAGCATTTTCATTTAACCTTATCGGGACACACCCATGGAATGCAATTTGGAATTGAAATACCGGGTATTATTAAATGGAGTCCGGTTCAATATGTTTACAAACAATGGGCTGGATTATATGAAAATTTAGGACGATATATCTATGTAAATCGAGGGTTTGGATTTCATGCATATCCGGGAAGAGTAGGAATTTGGCCTGAAATTACGGTTATTGAACTAAAAAAAGGAGAAAAAGTAGTGTAATTCGTTAAAAATGCTACATTTGTATATTCTTTATTAAAGAATAGATTTAAATTTTATTTAAAATTTGTCAAATATGTCAAAGTTTGGTGAACTTATTAACGCTCAAGTTCCGGTGCTAATTGATTTTTACACCGAGTGGAACGAATCTTCAGTTGCAATGCATCCAGTTATTAGAGATGTTGCCGCAGCATTGGGTGATAAAGCAAAAGTGATTAAAATAGACGTGGATAAAAATCAGGAATTGGCTGATGCTTTGCGAATCAAAGGACTTCCTACCTTAATGATTTATAAGGAAGGTCAGATGGTTTGGAGACAATCCGGCGAATTAGATGCCAACACTATAATTGGTCTGGTTCAAGAACAAGTCTAATTAATTCTATCGCAGACATATCCATTTTTGGATAAAAATTCCAACGTTTTGGGAAAAGTATATTCCAAATTCTGAAATGCTTTTATACTGTCGTGAAAAACGATTATACTTCCTGATTCTACATTTTTAAGTACGTTTTCTAAACATTTTTCTTTAGAGATTGTGGTGTCAAAATCAGCACTTAAAACATCCCACATGATTATTTTATAGCCTAATTTTCGCAAATAGTTTGATTGTGAGGGTTTTATTTTTCCATAGGGTGGTCGAAAAAGTTTTGAATCAATATTAGTTTGTTTGCTAATTACTTCATCACATTTTTCTACTTCTTCAAAATAAGTGTTATTTTCTGTTTTCCAACCCTTTACATGATTTTGGGTGTGATTTCCAATGGCATGATCTTCCCTTAATAACCTTTTGAAAATTTCCGGATGTTTTGCGATATTATTTCCTATGCAAAAAAAAGTAGCCTTAGCGTTGTAGGTTTTGAGTTGTTCTAGCACCCACTCTGTGATTTCCGGTGTTGGACCATCATCAAAAGTCAGGTAAACTTTCTTTTCAACGTTGGGAATATTCCAAACATAATTTGAAAAAATATATTTAATAAACCGATTCGTTTTTATCCAAAGAAAATTCATAGTTGTTTATAAAAAAGAGCCACTTTCATGGCTCTCGGTTTTATTCATCTTTTCTATTAAAACGATCAAAACGTTTATTATATCCGTTGAATATTTTTTTGTTTTTCTCGTAGAATTCAATATCTTCTTTTTCTTTCATGACATATAAAAGCGATCGGTATCGTTCTAGATTTGTAACAATATCGACGATTCTGTCATTTTGCTCAGAAGGGACAATTCCACTGTAATAATTGAGATTATCTTGGTATTTTGAAGCAAGTTTTTGCAATAATGCTCTGGCCTTTTCTACTTCACCAATATCATAATATCCTCCTGTAAAAGGTTCAACCATTGTATAATAACCATATAAATCAATTGGCATTTTATTGATGGCAAGATCAATTACCTTTTTAGCTTTATCTGTTTTGCCTTCAACAATGAGCTGTTGCATTAATCGAGATAAATTTGTTCTGTAAGTAATACTGTTTCTTCGAGTTTCTGTGTCATGATAGATGTCTGTTCGGTCACCATTACCCCAATCCCATTTCATTACAATGTCATACATTTTATCTGAATCAATCTGACCCATATCAAAAGGACTGTTTTCTTCATCAACAGGAGTTTTAATAGGAACTAATTTGTACACTAATCCATCTAATTGAAGATAGTCTTTCATCCATAAATAATCTTCCTCTGTAAAACTACCTCCTGTAAAATAGATTGGTCTTTTCCAATTGTTGTTTGCAATAACATCAAACATCATTATACGAGCTTTATAGATTGCACGATCTTTTATATCAACATCAATATAAGGAACAATGGAATCATAGTATTTTTCAGTGACAACTTTATTCTTTATAATGACACTTTTGTCAATTGGAATTCTAATTTTATTAGTTGGAAAAAAGTGAACACTTTGGCCACTTTGCATTTCTAACATTGTATTTGGGTCATCACTTTTTATAAAGTCTAAAAAGTTTTTCAATTCCCAACGGTTTTGAGTAATTTCATTATACACACAATAATCTAATTTATCACCTACATAATGGCTTCTGTCAAAAGAAATGGGTAAGGGTTCAGAATCATATGCTTTTGCTTTCATTTGATCAATATGCCAATCCGTCATAAATAACTGGGTGTTTACTACCCGCACATCTCGCCGGATTCCTTCAATCTCTTGGGCATACCACAATGGAAAAGTGTCGTTATCACCAATAGTAAATAATATGGCATTTGGCTCACAGGATTCTAAGTAGCCTTTTGCATTTGCCAAAGCAGTATATTTATTTGAGCGGTCATGGTCATCCCAATTTTGAGAAGCCAATAAAAAAGGTGCTGCAAATAAGGTAGATACAAAAACTAATGGTAAAGCAAATTTTGGTTGCAACCATTTTTTTATGAAATCAAAAATTGCGTAAACGCCTAATCCTATCCATATAGCAAAAACATAAAAAGACCCTACTAAAGCATAATCTCTTTCCCGTGGTTCAAAAGGTCTTTCATTCAAGTATATTTTTAAAGCAATTCCAGTAATTAAGAACAAAGCTAAAAGAACATAAAAGCTTTTAATATCTCTTTTAGCATGAAAAAGAATGCCAAAAATGCCTAAAATAAAAGGCAAAAAGAAATAGACATTTCGACCTTTATTATTTAAAACATCTTGAGGCAGATTTTTTTGAGAACCCAAAAATAGTTCATCAATAAAATCAATACCGCTTAGCCAATTTCCTTCATTGTCATATTTTCCTTGAACGTCACTTTGACGGCCTACAAAGTTCCACATGAGGTAACGAACATACATGTAGCCAAATTGAAATTGTGTCATGAACTTTATGTTGTCTGAGGTAGTTGGTTTTTCAACAATCAAATAATTTCCATAAGATTTCAAAAACGAAACATAATCTTCGGTGTCTAATCTACCTGAACTGTAGGCTTTTCTGAATTGTGAAATAACATCCACCAATTCTTGTTCATGAGCATATTCCGGATTAATTTTGAATTCCAACACATTAGTAAAATCCATATAATTTTGTGCGTGTTCTCCACTCCACATTCTTGGCAAAATTGCTTTGTGTGCATTATGACTGTTTTGAGTTGCGTTTTCATAATTATTTGTTATGACATATTTGCCTAATTTATAATCACGTTCATAGTTTGGAGCTTTGTCTAAATAAGGCTCGTCAGGATCTAATCCGGCAAACATATCTGAAAACTGAGGTCCGTAAAACAAAGGATTTTGAGGGTATTGTTCTCTATTATAATAGGCTAAAACTTCTCGGGCATCTGAAGGTCTGTTTTCGTTGATAACAACATTGGCATTAGCCCGAATTGGTAACATCATCCAGGTTGAAAATCCTATTAATACAAAAAGAATACACAATAATATTGTGTTAAATTGCGGAAGGTTATTACTTCGGGTATATTTTAAACCAAAATAGAAAAAAGCAATGAGAGCTAAAGTGGTAATAATTGTTCCTGAATCAAAAGGTAAACCAAAGGTGTTGACCATAAAGACTTCGGTTTTGCCAAATAGAGCCATGGTTAACGGAAGTAATAATTTATAAATAAACAAAAAGATTGCTACAACTACTAAATTAGCAATAATAAAACTTTTGGATGTTATTGTTTTGTAATTTTTGAAAAAGTAAAGTAAACCAATTGAAGGAATAGTCAACAGAGCCATAAAGTGAACACCAAAGGATAGTCCTATAACTAAACAGATTAACAATAACCATTTGTTGCCTCTGGGTGTGTGCATTTCTTGTTCCCATCGTAAACCCAACCAAAATAATAATGCAATTAATAAGGTAGCCATGGCATAAACTTCTGCTTCAACTGCATTGTACCAAAAACTATCGGTAAATGTAAAAGACAAAGCTCCTACAAAAGAGGCAATTAAAATTGCAATTTCTTCAATAGAAGTAATTTCCTTAAACTGTGCTATTATTTTTTTAAGCAAAATGGAGGATGACCAAAATAGGAACAAAATTGTAAACGCACTTGAAAACACAGACATCATGTTAACCATTAAAGCTACTTTTGAGGCATCTGGAGCAAATAATGCAAAAAAAGCACCCATCATTTGAAATAAAGGAGCTCCCGGAGGATGGCCTACTTGAAGTTTTGCAGAAGTAGCAATGTATTCACCACAATCCCAAAAACTAAGAGTTGGTTCAACAGTTAAAGTATAAGTTATTAAAGCAATGGTAAAGGTTAACCATCCTATTATGGTATTCCATTTTTTGAAATCAAAAGTCATCATTTGTTTATCTTTGTTTGAAAGAAATAATAGCTACAAAGAAACTATTTTTTTACGTAAACAACGTTGGCTTAACAAAATTTTCTCACTACGATTTATTATGAAAACAAAATAAATCAAAAATGGACTTATTGAGCTTGAGTAAGTATTATAAATAGTGTAAATATTTTTCATAAAAAGGCATAAAATATTTGCTTTAAATAAAAAATAGTATAAATTTGCACCCGCATTCAAGCGATTTTTGGTCCATGGTGTAATGGTAACACAACTGTTTTTGGTGCAGTCTTTCAAGGTTCGAGTCCTTGTGGACCAACAGAAAAAACCACTCTTTATGAGTGGTTTTTTTGTTTTTTAAACATAAAAAAATCCCGATTAATTAACTAATCGGGATTTTGAAATATAATTTAAATTATATTTTAAATGTTAAAACGGGTTTAATAGCATGATTTACCAAATCTTCACTGATGCTACCGTTAAAAAAGTGAGATAATCCTTTTCTTCCATGTGTACACATTCCAATTAAATCTGCATTGATATAGTTGGAAAAATTCAAAATTCCTTTTTCTACATTAGCATCGTTAAAAATGTGTGTTGAGAATTTTTTGATGCTAAATTGACCAACAAACTTATCCATAATTTCTTGAGCCACTAAAGTTGATTTGAAACTATTAGGTGTGTTAATCATAACTAAGTTTAATTCAGCTTCAAATTTATTAGCAACTTCAACAACTTTGGCAAAAGGAGCTTTCACTTCATCTGAAAAATCAGAAGCAAAAACAAATTTGTTGATAGTAAAATCGGGAATTTCTTTTTTGATAATTAAGACAGGCACTTCTGAATGGCGAACAACTTTCTCTGCATTAGAGCCAATAAACATATCTTTAAATCCGCTGGCACCGTGAGAACCCATAACTATTAAATCAATATCATTTTTCTTGATTAATTTAAGGATACCATCAAAAGCTAATTCGAATTGAACAATTTCAGATACTTTTAAACCTTCAAGGAAATCAGAATCCATTAGACTTTCTAATTTGGCTAAGGCTGCGTTTTTAAAAAACATGATTTCGGGCAACGCGTGACCGCTAGAAACGGCATCGCCGGTTTGATTAGGTAACTCAAGCATGTGTAGCAAAATAATTTCACCATCATGTTTTTTGGCAATTTGAGCAGCTACTTTTAAAGCATATTCCGCGTGTTCAGAAAAATCGGTTGGAATTAAAATTTTTTTCATAAAAAAAGTCGTGTAAAATAGTTTTAATTTTCGTTGGTTTTTTAAAATATAAAGGTACAAATATTTTTTTCATTTTTCAATGTATTTTCAAATATAAAAAAAATCACTATATTTGCACCGTTATTTGATTAAAATGTGAATAATGAGGGGAGCAGAGCTCCCCTCTTTTTATAAAAATATGACATTTAAAGAAAAAGTAGTTGCTTTATTGAATGATGGACTTGCAGAGAAACCTGCTGTCTTTTTAATTGATTTGACCATTACTGATAGTCAAAAAATAATAGTAACGTTAGACGGTGATGAAGGAGTAACACTTCAGGATTGTATGGACATCAGTAGAGCAATTGAAAATAATCTTGACAGAGAAGAGCACGATTTTTCATTAGAAGTTTCCTCTGCAGGTGTTTCAACTCCCCTGAACATGGCAAGGCAATATAAAAAAAATATCGGAAGAGTTTTAAAAATTAAAACGGCAACTGATACTATCGAAGCAAAATTAGTGGCCGTCAATGATGATTTTATCACTTTGATATGGTCAGCTAGAGAGCCTAAAAAAATTGGTAAAGGGAAAGAAACAGTTGAAAAAAACCTAGAATTACCTTACAAAGAAATTAAAGAAGCAATAGTGACAATAACATTTTAAATTATAATAGATTAGCATGGAAAATATAGCATTAATTGAATCATTTTCAGAGTTTAAAGACGATAAATTAATTGATCGTGTGACACTTATGGCCATTTTGGAAGATGTGTTTAGAAATGCCTTGAAAAAGAAATATGGTTCAGATGATAATTTTGACATAATTATTAATCCTGATAAAGGAGATATGGAGATTTGGAGAAATCGTATTGTGGTTGCTGATGGTGAAGTAGAAGACGAAAACTCTGAAATTTCATTATCAGAAGCTAGAAAAATTGAACCTGATTTTGAAGTTGGTGAAGATGTTTCGGAAGAAGTAAAATTAATTGATTTAGGAAGAAGAGCCATTTTAGCTCTTCGTCAAAATTTGATTTCTAAAATACATGAACACGACAGTACTAATCTTTACAAACAATTTAAAGATTTAATAGGTGAAATTTATACCGCAGAAGTACATCATGTTCGTCCAAGAGTTGTAATTTTGGTAGATGATGATGGAAATGAAATTGTATTGCCAAAAGAAAATCAAATCCCTTCCGATTTTTTCCGAAAAGGAGATAATGTTCGAGGAATTATTGAAAATGTTGAATTGAAAGGAAATAAACCTCAAATTATTTTGTCCAGAACTTCTGAAAAGTTTTTGGAAAAATTATTTGAACAAGAAATCCCTGAAATTTTTGATGGGTTAATCATGATTAAAAAAGTGGTTCGTATTCCGGGAGAAAAAGCAAAAGTAGCCGTTGATTCTTATGATGATAGAATTGATCCTGTTGGAGCTTGTGTCGGAATGAAAGGTTCTCGTATTCACGGAATTGTTCGTGAATTAGGTAATGAAAATATAGATGTTATTAATTATACCAGTAACATTCAATTATTTATTACTCGTGCTTTAAGCCCAGCAAAAGTATCTTCCATTAAAATTGATGAAGAGAAAAAAAGAGCTGAAGTTTATTTGAAATTAGAAGAAGTTTCAAAAGCTATCGGACGTGGCGGCCATAACATCAAATTAGCTGGACTATTAACCGGTTATGAATTAGATGTTATCAGAGAAGGAAGCGTTGCGGAAGAAGAAGACGATGTCGAATTAACAGAGTTCTCGGATGAAATTGACGGATGGGTAATAGATGAATTTGCAAAAATCGGATTAGATACAGCTAGAAGTATTTTAAAACATAGCGTAGAAGATTTGGTTAGAAGAACTGATTTAGAAGAAGAAACCGTTCAAGACGTTATGAGAATATTGAAATCAGAGTTTGAAGGCTAATTTACAAACGAAAATGAACACTAAAAAAGTAATATGTCTGAAGAAAAGAATATAAGAATTAATAAAGTTTTAAGGGAGTTAAATATTTCTTTGGAGAGAGCTGTCGATTATTTAAAAGACAAAGGAATTGCTATTGAAGCAAGTCCAAATACAAAAATCTCAGAAGATGTATATGCAACTCTTTGCAATCAATTTGCAGGCGATAAGGGAAATAAAGAGGCATCTAAAGAAGTAAGTGAGGAAAAACGTAAAGAAAAAGAAGCTTTGCGTATTGAAAGAGAAAAAGAATTAGAATTGCTCAAAAAACAAGAAGAAGATCTTCATAGACAACAAGATGTAATTAAAGCGAAAGCTGTTTTTAGTGGACCTGTGCAAGTAGGTAAAATTGACTTGGATCCTAAAAAAGTTGTTTTTCCTCAACCTGAAAAGATAGTTGAAGTTAAACCAACCCCAGTTGCTGAGATTGTAAAACCTGAACCTATTCAACCTAAACCAATTGTACAAGAAGAAAAAGTAAAAATTGAGCCAAAGAAAATTGAGCCCAAAGTAATTGTTCCAAAAGTTGAAGAGCCTAAAAAGGCTGAACCAAAGGCTGTGACAGATATTCCTGAAATTGATGAAAAATTTGAAACGCAATATCAAAAATTATCCGGAACTACTACCACAGGACAAAAAATTGATTTATCGCAGTTTGATAAGCCTAAAAAGAAAAAAGAAGAGCCTAAAATTCAACCCAGATCTGCAACACAAGGCGCGGCATCTGATGCAAATAAAAATAAACGTAAAAGAATTCCGCCAAAACCGGGGACTCCTGGTGGAGGTCAAAATCAAGGAAATCAACAAGGCGGAGGTACAATTAGACCGAATCATCTAATTAGACCTGGTTTTAATAAAGGGGTTCGCCCGGCTATTGTAGCTAAAGTTGAGCCAACCGAAGAAGAAGTACAAAAACAAATCCGAGAAACTCTTGAAAAACTTCAAGGCAAAGGAAATAAAAGCAAAGCAGCAAAGTATCGTAGAGATAAGAGAGATACACACCGTCAACGTTCTGACGATGAGCTAAAAGCAATAGAAGAAGGGAGCAAAACTATTAAAGTAACTGAGTTTGTTACTGTTGGAGAAATCGCTACTATGATGGATGTGCCAATTACCAAAGTAATCGGAACTTGTATGTCTTTGGGAATTATGGTTACGATGAACCAACGTTTAGATGCTGAAACATTATCAATTGTTGCCGATGAATTTGGTTATGAAGTAGAGTTTATTACTACTGATATTGAAGATGCAATACAAGTTATTGATGATAAAGAAGAAGATTTAGTACATAGAGCTCCAATAGTTACTGTAATGGGCCACGTCGATCACGGTAAAACGTCATTATTAGATTACATTCGTAAAACAAATGTAATAGCCGGTGAGTCTGGAGGAATTACACAACACATTGGTGCTTATAGTGTAACGCTTGAAAATGGACAAAAAATCACATTTTTAGATACACCTGGTCACGAAGCGTTTACAGCAATGCGTGCTCGTGGTGCTCAATTAACGGATATTGCAATTATTGTAGTAGCTGCGGATGATGACATAATGCCACAAACGAAAGAAGCAATCAGTCATGCTCAGGCGGCTGGTGTGCCAATGATTTTTGCGATTAACAAAGTAGATAAACCAAACTCTAATCCGGAAAAAATTAAAGAAAGATTAGCAGGTATGAATTTACTGGTTGAAGATTGGGGTGGTAAAATTCAATCACACGATATCTCTGCAAAAGTCGGAACCGGTGTTAAAGAATTATTGGAAAAAGTATTATTAGAAGCTGAGTTGTTAGACTTAAAAGCAAATCCTAATAAACCAGCTGTTGGTACTGTAGTAGAAGCTTTCCTTGATAAAGGAAAAGGTTATATCTCTACCGTTTTGGTACAAGCAGGAACGGTAAAAATTGGAGATTATGTTTTGGCCGGAAAAAATCATGGTAAAGTAAAAGCCATGCATGATGAACGAGGTAACAGTTTAAAAGAAGCCGGTCCTTCAACACCTATTTCAATTTTAGGTTTAGATGGTGCTCCAACAGCAGGAGATAAGTTTAATGTGTTTGAAGACGAAAGAGAAGCTAAACAAATTGCTGCAAAAAGGTCTCAATTGATGCGTGAACAATCGGTTAGAACACAAAAACATATTACACTTGCTGAAATTGGAAGACGTATTGCTTTAGGACAATTTAAAGAATTAAATATCATTTTAAAAGGTGACGTGGATGGTTCTGTTGAAGCACTTTCAGATTCCTTCTCTAAATTATCTACAGAAGAAATTCAAATTAAAATTATACATAAAGGGGTTGGAGCGATTACAGAATCGGATGTTTTGTTAGCTTCTGCTTCCGATGCAATTATTATCGGATTTAATGTTCGTCCTGCCGGAAATGCAAAACAATTGGCAGATAAAGAAGAAATTGACATCAAAACATATTCTATTATTTATGATGCAATTGATGATTTGAAAGATGCTATGGAAGGAATGTTATCTCCCGAAATGAAAGAAGAAATTTCAGGAACAGCAGAAATTCGCGAAACCTTTAAAATTTCTAAAATTGGAACAGTTGCGGGTTGTATGGTTTTAGATGGTAAAATTTTTAGAAGTTCTAAAATCAGATTGATTAGAGAGGGTGTTGTTATTTACACGGGAGATTTAGTTGCCTTAAAACGATTTAAAGATGATGTAAAAGAAGTTTCTAAAGGCTACGATTGTGGTATTCAAATTAAAGGATACAACGATATTGAAATTAATGATTTAATCGAATGCTTCAGCCAAGTTGAAGTGAAGAAAAAAATAAAATAAATTAAATAAAAAATCCCGAGCAATCGGGATTTTTTATTTTATAAGATACAATTCTATTTGTTAGGTTTGATTAAAAATGCATTAGGGTATTTTAATTTTATGTCTTTTAAATTTCTTTCAGCTTCTATTCTTGTTTTAAAATTTCCTACCCAGACTTTGTATACCGGGGTTTGAAAAAAGATAGAACAATCTATGTTTTTGTTTTCTTTTTTAAAAGCTAATAACGTTTTTTTTGAATTTTCATTATCCCCTGTAAAAATTTGAATTTTCCATCTATCGTTCATTGCAATAGAGGAATTAACTTTTCTTTTTTCATTTAACAGCTGTTCAAATTTAGCATCTTGTTCCACTGTAATATTTTGTCCACTTAGTGTGAAATTTGAAACAAATAAAGTTAATAGAATCAATGTGTAAAGGTGTTTTTTTCTTTTTTGAAATAGCATAATGAATTGATTTTAATACAAATGTACGCGTTATGAAATAAAACAAAAACAAAAAAATTATTTAGAATAAATATAAATTACGTTTTAAGAGTATTTTAAGGTTTTGAGAATAGCTCATAAATCGTATTTTTGTCCGAGTTTAAAATAAATACAGTTGTTTTTATCAAGGACGATAGAAAAAATCATACCAAAATTTGTCGACAAATTATAACTACTTATATGAAAAAGGTGGGTAACCATAATTCGATTTCCGAAGTACTAAAATTCAGTTTAGCTTTAATGCTGACTTTTTCAATTCAACTTTTTGCTCAAGATGCAACTGCTCCAGCAGATGCTGCTGCTCCGGCTGCTCAAACAGCACCTGCTGCAATGGCGTCAGGTGATGCTGCTGCGGGAAAAGCACTATTCAATGCACAATGTGCGGCATGCCACAAGTTGGATGCAAAGATGACAGGACCAGCCTTACGAGGTGTTGGTGCGAAATATGAAAAAGAATGGTTGTACAAGTGGATTCGCAACAGTGCCGAATTAATTAAATCGGGAGACGAACGTGCGAACAAAATTTATAATGAGTTTAACCAGTCTCCTATGACTGCTTTTCCTCAATTATCAGATGCAGATCTTGATAATATCATTGCTTATACAATGGAGCCAAAAGCTGAAGTAGCCCCACCGCCACCGTCACCAGATGGACAAGTTGTAGCTACCGGTGGAATTTCAAATGAAGTTATCCTTGGTGCCTTAGCTTTAGTTTTAGCAATGTTGGTAGTAATGCTTTTCTTGGTAAGAAATGTATTGACTAAAATTGCAAAGGCAAATGGAATCGAAGCTGCTCAAAAAGAACCTTCGCTTCCTATTTGGAAAGCATTTGCTAAAAATCAATTTTTGGTATTAGTAACTGTTATTTTCTTTTTATTGTCGGGAGCTTATTTTGTCTACGGATGGATGATGCAAATTGGTGTGGATCAAAATTACGAGCCCATACAACCCATTCATTATTCCCACCGAATTCACGCGGGTGATAATGGAATCGATTGTAAATATTGTCACTCTTCCGCTAGAGATAGTAAACATTCCGGAATTCCTTCTTTAAATGTTTGTATGAACTGTCATAAAAATATTGGTGAGGTTGCCGAAACAACATTGGCTGAAGGAAAAGAATATGGTGTAGATTATAATTTGGAAATCCAAAAATTATATGATGCGGTTGGTTGGGATAAAGCCAATCAAAAATATACCGGAAAAACACAACCTGTAAAATGGGTGCGTATTCACAACCTTCCTGATTTAGTGTATTTCAATCACGCTCAACACGTAACTGTTGGCGGTATTGAATGTCAAACGTGTCACGGTCCGGTTCAAGAGTACGAATATCAAAAACAGTTTGCTCCATTAACAATGGGCTGGTGTATCAATTGTCACCGAGAAACAGAAGTGAAATTGAAAGACAACGAGTACTACAAAAAAATTCACGAAGAACTTTCCAAAAAATATGGCAAAGATAAATTGACTGCTGCTGATATGGGAGGTTTAGAATGTGGAAAATGTCACTATTAATTAATTTATTAAGAAGCTAATATATATACAGTATGTCATCAAACAAAAAATACTGGAAAAGTGTTGAAGAGCTAAACGAAAATAGCTCTATTGTTGAGACGTTAAGAAATAACGAATTCATCGAACCTATCCCTACGGATCAGTTCTTAGGAGATAAAGAGAGTTTGTCAAATTCTTCTACTTCTAGACGTGATTTCTTAAAGTACGTTGGTTTTAGCACTGCCGCCGCTTCATTGGCTGCATGTGAAGGACCGGTAATCAAATCTATTCCTTATGTTATGCAACCGGAGCAAATTATTCCCGGTGTTGCTGATTATTATGCCACTTCCATGTTCGACGGATTTGATTTTGCTAATATATTAGTAAAAACACGTGAAGGTCGTCCAATCAAAATAGAAAATAATACAATTGAAGGTGCAAAATATACTGCAAATGCTCGTGTTCATGCTTCGGTTTTGTCGATGTATGACAACATGCGTTTGAAACAACCTAAAGTGAATCAAAAAGACGCTACTTGGTCAGAAGTTGATGCAAAAGTAAAAGCTAGTTTAGCTGATGCAAAAGCAACAGGAGCACAGGTAGTCCTTTTAACAGGTACTTTAGCTAGTCCTTCAACAGAAAAATTAGTAAATGAATTTTTAGTAAATAATCCAACTGCAAAACATGTTGTTTATGATGCAGTTTCTTCTTCAGAAGCCTTAGATGCTTTTGAAGCAGTTTATGGAGAAAGAGCTTTAGCTGAATATGAATTTGAAAAAGTTTCAACGATTGTATCTGTTGGAGCAGATTTCTTAGGAGATTGGCAAGGTGGGGGATACGACAAAGGATATGCTCAAGGAAGAGTTCCTAAACAAGGGAAAATGTCAAAGCATATCCAATTGGAAGCAAACATGACATTATCCGGTGCTGCTGCCGATAAAAGAATTCCAATGTCTACAGCAGAACAAAAGCAAGCTTTAGTTAAGATTTTCAGCATTGTTACAGGAACTCCTGTTGCTGTTGGAAAATTATCAAACGAAGCTGAAATTGTTAAAATTGCAGGACAATTAAATCAATCTGGAAGTAAAGGAGTTTTAGTTTCGGGTATCGATGATAAAAATGCGCAATTGTTGGTTTTGGCAATTAATTCTAAATTAAACAGTGAAGCTTTCAATCCAAATCAAACACGCCAAATCAGAAAAGGTTCTAACCAAGCAGTAGCTCAGTTGGTAGCCGATTTAAGTGGTGGAAAAGTGCACACACTTATTATGAGTGGAGTGAATCCGGTTTATACTTTAGCAAAAGGAAAAGCCTTTGCGGATGGACTGAAAAAAGCAAAACTTTCTGTTGCTATTTCTTTGAAAGAAGACGAAACTGCTTCTTTAACAACGATCGCAGCTCCTGCTCCTCATTATTTGGAGAGTTGGGGGGATGTGCAAATTATCAAAGGAACGTATGGTTTAACGCAGCCAACTATTCGTCCGTTATTCAATACACGTCAATTACAAGATAATTTATTGGTTTGGAACGGAAATGCTAAAACGTACTATGAGTATTTAAAAGAATCATGGGCAGGAGTTTTAGTTGGTAAAACTTGGAATCAAGCGGTACATGACGGTATTTTTGTTTCAGGAACTGTTTCTTCAAATGTTGCTACATCAGCAGATTTTTCTGCGGCAGCCTCTGCGTTAGTTCAAGCAAAACCTTCAAGTGGATTAGAGTTAAACTTATATACCAAAACCGGTATGGGTGACGGACAACAAGCCAACAACCCATGGTTACAAGAATTCCCGGATCCGATTACTAGAGTTTCATGGGATAATTACTTGACCATTTCCAGAGCGGATGCTGAGAAATACGGTGTTAAAAATCATAATGTTGCCAATGGTGGATTGAACGGAAGCTATGTAACTGTTACAGTTGGGGGTACAAAACTTGAAATAGTTCCTGTAATTATCCAACCCGGTCAAGCAAAAGGAACCGTTGGTTTAGCACTTGGCTATGGTAAAAAAGCAGCTTTAAAAGAAGCAATGCAAGTAGGTGTGAACGGTTATACATTATATAAAGGATTTAACGCAACTCAATATGCTACAATTGCTTTGGAAAGTGGCGAACATGAATTTGCATGTGTTCAGTTGCAAAAAACATTGATGGGCCGTGGAGATATTATTAAAGAAACTACTTTAAATGTATTTAGTGATCCAAAAATAGATTCTAAAGTATGGAATCAACCACCAATGGTTTCTATGGACCACAAGCCAATTGAAGCCACAAAAGTTGATTTATGGGATAGTTTTGACAGAAGTGTTGGACACCATTTCAATTTATCAATTGATTTAAATTCATGTACCGGTTGTGGAGCATGTGTTATTGCATGTCACGCTGAAAACAACGTTCCTGTTGTTGGAAAAACGGAAGTTAGAAGAAGTAGAGATATGCATTGGTTGCGTATTGATAGATATTATTCTTCTGAGGATACATTTGCAGGTGATAACAAGAAAAAAGATGAGTTTGATGATTTAACTGGAGATAAAGGTTCCTTAAGTGGATTTGGAGAATTAGAGAACCCTGCCGATAACCCTCAAGTTGCTTTCCAGCCTGTAATGTGTCAACACTGTAATCACGCACCTTGTGAAACAGTTTGTCCGGTTGCTGCAACTTCTCACAGTCGTCAAGGTCAAAACCATATGGCGTATAACAGATGTGTGGGTACTCGTTATTGTGCCAACAACTGTCCGTATAAAGTACGTCGTTTCAACTGGTTCTTGTACAACAAAAACAATGAATTCGATTTCCATATGAACGATGATTTAGGTCGTATGGTGCTGAATCCGGATGTAAATGTTCGTTCAAGAGGGGTTATGGAAAAATGTTCAATGTGTATTCAAATGACACAAGCTACGATATTAAAAGCGAAAAAAGAAGGTCGTCAAGTGAATGCTGACGAATTCCAAACGGCTTGTTCAAATGCTTGTACAACGGGTGCTCTTGCTTTTGGAGATGTAAACAACAAAGAAAGTGAAGTTGCCAAATTGGTTGAAGATGACCGTATGTATCATTTGTTAGAACATGTTGGTACAAAACCAAATGTATTCTATCACGTAAAAGTTAGAAATACTTAGTCAATTAAATTAATAAGAAATACTATAAAGGATTATGTCGTCTCACTACGAAGCACCCATTAGAAAACCTTTAGTTATAGGTGATAAATCTTATCATGATGTAACAGTAGATGTCGCTGCTCCTGTTGAAGGAAGAGCAAATAAACAATGGTGGATTGTCTTTTCAATCGCATTAACCGCTTTCCTTTGGGGAGTAGGTTGTATGATTTACACCATCTCTACCGGTATCGGAACATGGGGATTAAATAAAACTGTTGGTTGGGCTTGGGATATCACTAACTTCGTTTGGTGGGTTGGTATCGGTCACGCCGGAACATTGATTTCAGCGGTACTTTTACTTTTCCGTCAAAAATGGAGAATGGCGATTAACCGTTCTGCAGAAGCAATGACCATTTTTTCAGTTATGCAAGCGGGTTTATTCCCAATTATCCACATGGGTCGCCCATGGTTAGGATATTGGGTGTTACCAATTCCAAACCAATTTGGTTCGTTATGGGTAAACTTTAACTCACCTTTACTTTGGGATGTATTTGCAATTTCAACCTATCTTTCTGTATCACTAGTATTCTGGTGGACAGGTTTGCTTCCTGACTTTGCAATGTTAAGAGACCGAGCGATTACTCCTTTTACAAAAAGAGTGTATTCCATCTTATCATTTGGATGGAGCGGAAGAGCAAAAGATTGGCAACGCTTTGAAGAGGTATCTTTAGTTCTTGCCGGATTAGCAACTCCTCTTGTACTTTCCGTACACACGATTGTATCTTTTGACTTTGCTACATCAGTTATACCGGGTTGGCATACAACCATTTTCCCGCCATATTTCGTTGCAGGTGCGGTATTCTCAGGATTCGCTATGGTAAACACCTTGTTGATTATCATGAGAAAGGTGTCCAAATTAGAAGCTTATATCACCATTCAGCATATTGAATTAATGAACATTGTAATTATGATTACAGGTTCTATTGTGGGTGTTGCCTATATTACTGAATTATTTGTGGCTTGGTATTCAGGTGTAGAATATGAACAATACGCATTTTTGAATAGAGCTACAGGTCCTTACTGGTGGGCTTATTGGTCGATGATGATATGCAACGTGTTTTCTCCTCAGTTTATGTGGTTCAAGAAATTAAGAACGAGTATCATGTTCTCTTTCATTATTTCGATTGTAGTAAACATAGGTATGTGGTTTGAGCGTTTTGTAATTATCGTAACATCGTTACACAGAGATTACCTTCCGTCATCATGGACGATGTTCTCCCCAACGTTTGTTGACATCGGAATTTTTATTGGAACAATTGGATTCTTCTTTGTATTATTCCTTTTATATGCGAGATCTTTCCCTGTGATTGCTCAAGCGGAAGTAAAAACAATCTTGAAATCTTCAGGTGAGTTTTACAAAAAAAGAAGAGAAGAAGAAGGACATCACAATCATTAAGATAATTAGTAGTAAGAAATTATGAGTACTAAAGTTATACAAGCACTATATAATGATGATGACATCCTGATGGATGCCGTGAAAGAAACACGCAAAGCACATCATCATATTGAAGAAGTTTATACTCCTTTTCCGGTTCACGGATTGGACAAAGCGATGGGATTGGCACCAACACGATTAGCGATTGCCTCTTTTATGTATGGAGTAGTTGGTTTATCTTTTTCAATTTGGATGATGAACTTTATTATGATTCAAGATTGGCCACAAGATATTGGTGGAAAACCTAGTTTTAGTTATATTGAAAACATGCCTGCTTTCGTTCCGATTATGTTTGAGCTAACCGTTTTCTTTGCTGCACACTTAATGGTTATTACTTTTTACATGAGAAGTAAATTATGGCCTTTCAAACAAGCAGAAAATCCGGATGTTAGAACTACAGATGACCATTTTTTAATGGAAGTTGCTGTGAATAATAACGAAGATGAATTAGCCTCTTTCCTAAAAGGAACGGGTGCAATAGAAATTAAAGTAGTTGAAAAGCATTAATATAAAACTATGAAAAGCTTAGTTAAAATTACGTTATTAGTTGGTTTAGCCGTTTCGGTTACCTCTTGTTTTGATAGCAAGAGTCCAAATTATCAGTTTTTTCCAAACATGTATGAGTCAGTAGGCTATGAAACCTATGCAGAATCAGATGCATTCAATGGGAAAAATCAATTGCAAGGGCAAACCGCTCAAGAGCCACCTGTTGGAACTGTGAAAAGAGGTTTTGAAGTATATGATTATGAAAATTCAACTGCCGGTTATGAATTAGCAAAGCTTAATTCGATCTCACCTTTGGATTCGATTTCTGAAAAAGAAGCTGCTAAAGGAAAAGAACTTTACGGAATTTATTGTGCCATTTGCCACGGTGATTCAGGAAATGGAAAAGGGAAATTAGTAGAAAGAGAAAAATTTCTTGGTGTTCCAAGTTATGCTGATAGACCAGTTACTGAAGGAAGTGTTTTTCACGTGATAACTTATGGATTAAACTCAATGGGTTCTCATGCTAATCAATTATCTCAATACGAGCGTTGGTTAGTAACTGATTACGTACTTCAGTTAAAAAGTAAATTATAATTATTGACAACTAGACTGTATAGATATGTATACCCTTTCAAGTAAATTAAAAGTTTTTTCCATTGTCCTAATGCTAGTTGGGTTTTTGGGAATTGGATATAGTTTTATTTCTGCACCAAAAACAACGGCAGATGTAGAAAAAATTCTTGCTGCAGATGCTCATGCCGGACATGGTGCTGCTCATGATGCTCATGCAACTGCAGGACATGATGCTCATGATGCAAAAGCTCACGCAGAACACGAAGAGCATTTAAAACATGTGTTACATCAATTGAAAAATAAGCCTTGGGCAGCTGTATATGTTGCTGCTTTGTTTTTCATGTTAATTTCATTGGGGGTTTTAGCTTTTTATGCCATTCAAAATGTAGCACAAGCTGGATGGTCGCCTGTCTTATTTAGAGTTATGCAAGGATTAACAGCTTATTTACCCGTAGGATCAGTCATTTTCTTTATTTTGTTGGTTTTATCTGCTTTTCATTACAATCACTTATTTGTTTGGATGGATTCTGAATTATTAGACCCGAAAAATATCAAATATGACAAGTTGATTGCTAATAAATCAGGTTATTTGAATGAGTATTTCTGGTTAATCCGAGCGGCTATTTTCTTAATCGGTTGGAATTTATACCGTTATTTTTCAAGAAAAAATTGCTTGGCACAAGATGAAGCTTCAGACAATTCTTTTTACAAGAAAAACTTCAAAATGTCCGCTGCATTCTTAGTGTTCTTTATTGTTACAGAATCTATTATGTCATGGGATTGGATCATGTCGGTTGACCCACACTGGTTTTCTACTTTGTTTGGATGGTATGTTTTTGCTTCTTTCTTTGTAAGTGGAATTACTGTAATCGCTTTAACTACATTGTATCTGAAATCTAAAGGATATTTAGAATATGTTAATACCAGTCATATTCATGATTTAGCTAAATTCATGTTCGGTATTAGTATTTTCTGGACATATTTATGGTTTTCACAGTTTATGTTGATTTGGTATTCAAATATACCTGAAGAGGTTACTTATTTTGTTACCCGAATTGAGCAATACAATTTACCATTCTTCGGAATGTTAGCTTTGAACTTTATTTTCCCATTCCTGATATTAATCAATACAGATTTTAAGAGAATTACTTGGATAATTGTTATGGGAGGTGTAGTAATTTTATTCGGACATTACATCGATTTCTTCAACATGATTATGCCTGCAACCGTGGGTGACAAATGGTTTATTGGAGCAGGAGAAATCGGATCGTTATTATTCTTCCTTGGTTTATTTATTTTAGTAGTATTTACAGCTTTAACAAAAGCACCATTATTACCAAAAAGAAATCCATTTATCGAAGAAAGTAAACATTTTCATTATTAATATTTAAAAGATTTAAACAGATGACAAGTTTGTTAGTACTAGTTGTTTTAGTTTTAGTATCGGTAGCCATTTGGCAATTGACCAAAATATTTCATTTAACTCAAGTAGGAGGTGACACTGATAATTCTCAAGTGGCTAATGACAATGATAATAATGTAAATGGTTACTTAATGTTTGCTTTTTTAGTATTCATTTATTTAATTACTATTTATTGTGTTGTTGAATATGGTCATTTTCCATTAATGAGTAATTCAGCATCTGAACATGGAGTTGAAGTGGATCGTTTGATGTGGATTTCAATGATTCTTATATTCTTTGTTCAAACAATTACTCAGGCATTACTGCACTATTTTTCTTTTAAGTATAGAGGTAAAAAAGGCAATCAAGCACTATATTTTGCAGATAATAACAAATTAGAAATGATTTGGAGTGTGATTCCTGCAATTACTCTAGCCGGTTTAATCCTTTACGGATTATATGCTTGGACAAATATTATGTTTGTTGATGAAGAAACTGAAAATCCAATGGTTATAGAAATATATGCCAAACAATTTGGATGGGAAGTTCGATATGCAGGACAAGATAACGTATTAGGTAAAGCAAATGTGCGTTACATAGAAGGAATTAATACGTTAGGTGTTGATTTAGCAGATCCAAATGCTCAAGATGATATTCAGGCTTCTGAATTGCATTTACCTAAAGGGACAAAAGTAGTATTTAAAATTCGTTCTCAAGATGTATTACATTCTGCTTATATGCCTCATTTTAGAGCACAAATGAATTGTGTTCCTGGAATGGTAACTCAATTTGCTTTTACTCCAACAGTAACTACTGTTGATATGAGAAATTCGAAAGCAATGATTGAAAAAGTGGATGCAATCAATAAAATTAGAACTAAGAAAAGCAAAGAATTAGTTGCCAAGGGACAAGAAGCTTTAGATCCATATACTTTTGATTATTTGTTACTTTGTAATAAGATTTGTGGAAAATCTCATTACAATATGCAAATGAAAATTGTGGTGGAAAGTCCTGAGGATTTTAAAAAATGGTTTGGAGGTCAAACAACTTTAGTTCAAAATATTAAAGCACAAGAACAGCCTTCTGAAGCAGATAAAGCAACAATTGATTCTGCTGCTGTTGTTAGAGATTCAACTGTAGTTGCACAAGTAGTAAAGTAATAGCAAAATATATAAATTAATTAAGTCATATGTCAGCACACGATCACGCAAACGAACAAGATCACGGACACGAACACGAACATCACCATAAAGATACTTTTATCACAAAGTACATCTTTAGTATTGACCATAAAATGATTGCCAAACAATACCTTATTACAGGATTGATAATGGGTATTATAGGTGTGGCGATGTCGTTATTGTTCAGAATGCAATTAGCTTGGCCAGAAGAGTCTTTTAAGATATTCAATGTACTTTTAGGTGACACTTTTGCACCGGATGGCGTAATGCGAAATGATATTTATTTAGCTCTTGTGACCATTCACGGAACAATTATGGTGTTTTTCGTTCTAACGGCTGGATTGAGTGGTACGTTCAGTAATTTACTTATTCCATTGCAAATAGGAGCTCGTGATATGGCTTCCGGTTTTATGAACATGATTTCTTATTGGTTATTCTTTTTATCAAGTGTAATCATGGTTTGTTCCTTGTTTGTTGAATCTGGACCAGCATCTGCAGGTTGGACAATTTATCCGCCATTAAGTGCTTTGCCACAGGCAATTCCAGGATCTGGAACGGGTATGACATTATGGTTAGTTTCAATGGCTATTTTCATTGCTTCTTCTTTGATGGGGTCGCTGAATTATGTGGTTACGGTTATTAACTTAAGAACAAAAGGAATGTCAATGACAAGATTGCCTTTAACTATTTGGGCATTTTTTGTTACTGCAATTATTGGGATTGTTTCTTTCCCGGTATTATTATCTGCAGCATTATTATTAATATTTGACAGAAGTTTTGGAACTTCATTTTTCCTATCTGATATTTATATAGCCGGTGAAGTTTTACATTATCAAGGTGGTTCTCCTGTACTATTTGAACACTTATTCTGGTTCTTAGGTCACCCTGAGGTTTATATTGTACTACTACCTGCCTTGGGAATTACTTCTGAAATTATTGCTACCAATTCACGTAAACCTATCTTTGGTTACCGTGCCATGATAGCTTCAATTATTGCAATTGCCTTTTTGTCTACTATAGTCTGGGGTCACCACATGTTTGTATCCGGGATGAATCCATTCTTAGGTTCGGTATTTACCTTTACGACTTTATTAATTGCAATTCCTTCTGCGGTAAAAGCATTTAACTATATCACCACTTTGTGGAAAGGTAATTTGCAGTTAAACCCTGCAATGCTTTTCTCAATTGGATTGGTTTCAACTTTTATAACTGGAGGCTTAACAGGTATTATTTTGGGAGATAGCACACTAGATATTAACGTTCACGATACCTATTTTGTAGTTGCTCACTTCCACTTGGTAATGGGTATTTCTGCTTTGTACGGATTGTTTGCAGGTGTTTATCATTGGTTCCCAAAATTGTTTGGTAGAATGTTAAATAAAAATTTAGGATATGTGCATTTTTGGGTAACTGCAGTTTGTGCGTATGGAGTTTTCTTTCCAATGCACTTTATTGGGATGGCGGGTTTACCAAGAAGATATTACACCAATACAGCATTCCCATTGTTTGATGACCTACAAAATGTAAACGTTATCATTACTATGTTTGCTTTAGTAGGCGGTGCGTTCCAATTGGTATTTATCTGGAATTTCTTCCATAGTATGTTCTATGGTAAGAAAGCCGAAATGAACCCTTGGAGATCAAACACATTAGAATGGACCGCTCCTGTTGAACATATGCATGGTAATTGGCCTGGTGCTATTCCTGAAGTTCACAGATGGCCCTATGACTACAGCAAACCGGGTCATGATGAAGATTTCGTGCCACAAACGGTACCTATGGGTCCTGATGAAGAACAATTACATCATTAGATTTTTGCATTATTAATTCATATTAAAAGTCCTTCCATTTTTTTGAAAGGGCTTTTTTATTTATCTTTATGGCAGCGGTTAATTTCAAGTAAACACTCCAAACAATTCTTATCTTTGTTCACATGAATGACTATTTAGATCCAACGAAAAATAACTACAACCCTGACGAAGTGGATTTGGAAAAAAAGCTGCGGCCGCTTTCCTTTGAAGATTTTGCAGGACAAGACCAAGTTCTTGAGAATTTAAAAGTGTTTGTTGAAGCTGCCAATCAAAGAGAGGAAGCCTTAGACCACACTTTGTTTCACGGACCACCCGGTTTAGGAAAAACTACTTTAGCTAATATTTTAGCAAACGAATTAGGAGTTGGTATTAAAATTACTTCCGGTCCCGTTTTAGATAAACCCGGCGATTTAGCGGGATTGCTAACAAATTTGGAAGACAGAGATGTGCTTTTTATCGATGAAATTCATCGCTTGAGTCCCATAGTTGAAGAATATTTATATTCAGCCATGGAGGACTTTAAAATTGATATTATGATAGAATCAGGGCCGAACGCCCGAACCGTGCAAATCAATTTAAATCCTTTTACGCTAGTAGGTGCAACTACCCGTTCCGGATTATTAACAGCACCAATGCGAGCACGATTTGGAATCCAAAGCCGATTGCAATATTATAACACTGAATTACTTACTACCATCGTTCAACGAAGTGCGAGTATTTTAAAAGTGCCTATTTCAATGGAAGCTGCAATTGAAATCGCCGGAAGAAGTCGTGGAACACCACGTATAGCTAATGCATTACTGCGTAGAGTGCGAGATTTTGCCCAAATAAAAGGCAATGGAAAAATTGATATTGAAATTGCTCGTTATGCTTTAAAGGCTCTAAATGTTGATGCACACGGTTTGGATGAAATGGACAATAAGATTTTAACGACCATTATTGATAAATTCAAAGGTGGTCCGGTTGGATTATCGACATTAGCAACAGCTGTCTCCGAAAGTGGAGAAACCATCGAAGAAGTTTATGAACCCTTCCTAATTCAAGAAGGTTTTATTATGCGAACTCCTCGAGGGAGAGAAGTTACAGAGAAGGCGTATAAACACCTCGGTAAAATCAGAACCACTATTCAAGGCGGTTTGTTTGAATAGTTATAAGCAAGTATAATAATATGAGTTTACCCAAATCAATCCCTGAAGTTTCTTTTTTTAGGTTTCTCAATCATGCGAATAATATTTTAAAAAATCCACTGCCTTTTCACGCATCCAATTTTCAGAAATTAGGTGATATTTTTCGTTTAAATATAGGATTAGGTAAATCAGTCCTTTTCTGCAGAGATGCCGGATTGTTGCAACACGCTCTTCAGAAGAATCAAAAAAATTATGCTAAGTCATATATTCAAACAAAAGATTTAGCCAAATACGTTGGAAAGGGATTGCTAACAGCTGAAGGAGAACATTGGCAACGACAACGCAAATTAATTCAACCCGCTTTTCATAAAAGTCAGCTTGTCTTATTGTTGGATACTATTCAACAGACGATTTTCGAGGAATTGAAAAACATCAAAACCGAAAAACCAGTAGATATTTTTCCTGTTTTTAATGATTTAGCTTTTCAAACCGTTGTAAAGTCTATTTTTAATATTGCAATTTCAGACGCTGACATAGCTTCTTTGCAACATACTACAGAGGCGACCCAAAAAATGTTGGTGCAGGAACTAAGGCAACCTTTTCTTGTTTGGTGGTTTAATTTATCAGGAAAAACTAAGAAGCATTTAGATTTGACTCAAAACTCGAGGACCATTCTAAAAAGATTGGTTGAAGAACGGAAGCAAAGCAACACTAAGCATGATGATTTATTAGACATGCTATTAAGTGCGACCTATGAAGATGGCACAAGCATGGAAGAAAATCAGCTAGTCGATGAAATTTTAATTTTATTTGCTGCGGGTCATGAAACCACTTCCAACGCATTAACTTTTACTTGCGAGTTATTGGCTCGAAATCCGGAATCGCAAGCAAAAATTTTAGAAGAAATTCGAAAAATAAAAACTGAGTCCAATGATATAATGCATTGGATAAAAAATGCTTCGTACACAAAAATAGTTATCGAAGAGTCCATGCGATTGTATCCGCCGGCCTATTTTATTGACCGAGTGAATATAGAAGAGGATTCTTTTAACGGAATGATTATACCAAAAGGATCCACTTTGTTATTTTCAGTATATGAAATTCATCGGCATCCGGATTTCTGGACTAATCCCGCGGAATTTATTCCGGAACGTTTTTTAGATGAAAACACCAAATTTTCTAAAAATTATTTCCCTTTTGGAGCCGGCCCCAGAATGTGTATTGGAAATAATTTTGCCATGTATGAAATGATTTTAGCCATTATTGCTTTGGTTGAACAATTTGAAATTATTGAAAAGAAAGAACCAATTCAAATTAAACCATTAATTACTTTGAAACCGTACAATGCTGTTTTAGAATTTAAAAGTAGATGATGGAAGATGGAAGATGGAAGATGGAAGCGGGAAGATGGTAGAAGGTTATAAAAGAAAGACAAAAGGTATTAATTTTAATTTCATTTAAATGAGTTTTAAATTTGAAAAATTAATTATTTGGCAGAAAGCTATGGATTTTGGTGAAGAAATTAATCTGTTAGCAGAAAGTTTTCCTAAGCGAGAAATTTATAATTTGTCATCTCAAATTTTACGAGCTTCCGATTCAATCGCATTAAATATTTCGGAGGGGTCCATAGAACAATCTAAAGCCGAATTTAATCGTTTTTTGGGTTATTCCGTCCGTTCAATTGCCGAAGTTGTCACTTGTTTACACAAGGCTAAACGCAGAAATTATATCAATCAAGATTTGTTTGATAATTTATATAAAGATGCTTTTGATTTAATGAATATGACCTTAGCATTTAAAGCACAATTAAAATAATAGCAGAAAGATAGCATGAACTTCTTCCATCTTCCATCTCCCATCTTCCATCCATGAACAAAAACCACCCAACATCTATCATAAAACAAGAAGCCAAACGCCTCGGCTTCCTCTCTTGCGGTATCTCCAAAGCAGGATTTCTCGAAGAAGAAGCTCCACGTCTCGAAAAATGGCTCAACAACAACATGAACGGTCAAATGAGTTACATGGAAAACCATTTTGACAAACGGTTGAATACAACTTTATTAGTGAACGGAGCCAAAAGTGTGATTTCGTTGTTGTTGAATTATTATCCGGCTGAATTCCAAAATGAGGACAGTTATAAGATTTCTAAATATGCCTACGGACAAGATTATCATTGGGTTATTAAAGAAAAACTGAAAGAATTGTTGCATTTTATTCAAACCGAAATCGGTGAAGTTTCCGGTCGAGCGTTTGTGGATTCGGCTCCGGTGTTAGACAAAGTTTGGGCTGCCAAAAGTGGCTTGGGTTGGATGGGAAAAAACACCAATCTAATCACTCAAAAAGTAGGTTCCTTTTATTTTATTGCCGAGTTAATTGTGGATTTAGAATTGGAATACGACAATCCAACTACCGATCATTGTGGGTCTTGTACCGCTTGCATTGATGCCTGCCCAACAGAAGCCATTATCGCTCCGTATGTAGTTGATGGCAGTAAATGCATCTCCTATTTTACGATTGAATTAAAAGAGAACATTCCTACGGAGATGAAAGGTAAATTCGACGACTGGGTTTTTGGCTGCGATGTGTGCCAAGATGTTTGTCCGTGGAACCGCTTTTCGAAGCCACATAGTGAACCTCTTTTTCAAGTCAATCCTGAACTGCTTTCGTTCACTAAAAAAGATTGGGAAGAAATTACCGAAGACGTTTTTAAAAAGGTATTCAACAATTCTGCAGTGAAGCGAACTAAATTTGAAGGGTTGAAACGGAATGTGGAGTTTTTAAAAGATAAGTAAAAATACCATCTCAATTCAATGTCTTTTTTCTAAAATGCGAATAATAGTTGTTAAAATTAGAAACTTTAGAAGGAAGATGCGATTTGTTTGGAAAAAAAATTAAAGGGAGTTAGTCATTTTACTTGCTCCGGATTGAAAATAAATAATTGAATTTCCACGCAGAATAAAGTAAATTTGCACTATCAAATAAAGTAAAGCAGTTGTTTTAAACAAAGTAATTTATAATTAATATGGCATCAGGTTTTTTCGCACTGTTAGATGATATTGCATCCATGATGGATGATGTAGCGGCAATGAGTAAAATTGCTACAAAAAAAACAGCAGGAATATTGGGGGATGACTTAGCAGTAAACGCCGAAAAAGCTTCGGGATTTGTTTCTTCCAGAGAAATACCTGTTTTATGGGCAATCACCAAAGGCTCCTTCTTGAATAAATTAATTATTTTGCCAATTGCCTTTTTACTTAGTGCTTTTTCGCCTACGGCAATTAAAGTAATACTAATACTGGGAGGGTTATATTTAGCATACGAAGGTGCTGAAAAAATTTACGAGTATCTATTTGCTCATCACCCAAAAGAATCGAAGATTTCATTAACGCAATCCTTAACGGAAGAAGAAATTTTAGCTCAAGAAAAGGCAAAAATTAAAGCGGCAATTGTAACGGATTTTATTTTATCAGTAGAAATCATCATCATCGCGTTAGGAACCGTTTTAGAAAAATCCATATCGATGCAAATTGCTGTAGTTTCCGTAGTTTCCATAGTTGCAACTGTAGGAGTATATGGTATTGTAGCATTAATTGTTCGCATGGATGATTTGGGATTCAAGCTTATACAATTAAGTAAAAATGAAAATAGCTTTTTAACTAAAATTGGAACTTTTCTTGTCAATGCATTGCCAAAAGTCATTAAAAGTTTGGCAGTCATTGGAACCATCGCTTTAATCATGGTAGCAGGTGGGATTTTTGTGCATAATATTGATTTTTTGCATCATATGCTCCCGCAATTACCATCTCTCATTAAAGAACCACTGGTTGGATTGTTATTTGGCGGAATCGCTTTGATCATCGTTTTAATGATTAAAAAAATTATCGGTAAAAAAAAGTAGCTCTTACTTGCAATCCTGTTATGTAGAGATCAATTGTAGATGACTGTTCAATTATACAAAGGTTAATAGAACGAAATTGGTGGGGTATGAAAAGAAATTTCCCATTTTTAATGGTTAGTTTTTAAATTTGGATATATGCTCCATAAATTTTTTTAATAAACTAAAATCTAACATATGTTTATAACAAAACGAATTTTCAACAAAGAATTCTACGAAAAATTTAAATTGGGTTATATTGCTTTGGAGATAGTGCTGATATTTATCGGGATCACTTTGGCGTCCAAATACAACACCTACAAAGAAGCCCAAAAAACGAATAAATTTTTGATTGATAATCTCAAATTGTATAAAGAAAATCTTTCTTCCAACCTATTGGCAAACGGTTATTATTTAAGAGGTAGAAAAACAGAATTAGACTCCATTATTCAATTCAGAGACTTATTACTTACCAAGAATTATACTGAGCAAGATATATTAAAGCATCAAAAATATATTGTGCTACTCTTTAACACGCTTACTATTTCTAATGAAAATACCGGTTTAAAAAATATATCAAATAAGGATATTAATAGTATCAAATCGAATGACCTCAAACAAAGCTTAATTGATTACACTTTACAAATGGATAATGATGCTTTGGATGTTATAAATTTTAATAAAAGAGTGGAACAAATGCCGGGGCATTTATTTCAACATTTTCAAAATATTAATTTTGATTTGCAAACCATAGATCACGTCATTTCTATTGATAAATTAAAAGAAGACAATCAACTGATAAATTATTTAAATCTCATAATTTATGAAAGAAAAATTTATCTGAATTTATTGGAAATGGGATTTTTTAAACCAACCTATGAATTAATAGATGCAATTACTGCTGAAATTGATGAACTTGAGTAGTTTTTCCTAGCCGTTATTCAAACATCTCTCGTAATTCAATAATTTTCTCATTCGGTCCATCCATGTTGATCAGGCCACTTCGGGGGCGGTCTAAATCAATGATTGTAAAAACGGTGATGGAAAGCATGACGCTAAAACCGATTAGAATGACCCAATCAATTTTTCGTTTGTTGTCATAACCCAATAAAAATGAAGAACACACACATAGAGCAAATAGAAAATACATAATACTGTCAGGGATAGTTGATTCGCCCGCAGCTCTTCTGGTAGTTGTGATATCAATCATGTCATTTAAAGCAGGAATTAATTCGGAAGTTCGCGTGGTGATATTGTCTTTTTTTGCATAAACTGCGGTTATTTTCCAGATTTTTTTTCCAATTGAGTCGGCTTTTAAATAATGTCGCACCGTTTCTTTCATATTCATTCCCGCCTGATAAAAAGCAATCCGTTCTTCCACATAAACTTTCATGGAGGTTCTCAGGGCCGTTCGCACACTATCCGGGTAAATATCTGTTCGTAAGATGGCTGTTCCGATGGCGTTTGCTTCTTCAATTACTAATTGTCTTCGAGTATCAAACCTTGAACTCGCCATGCTAAAGGTAAACGCTAAAATTAATCCGAGCAAAGCCAATAATGCTCCATTAATCGACCCTAGTTCGATATTGATGTAATCCGGGTTTCCTTTAATTTTTCTTTTTACAAAAAAATTACCCAATGCATAAAAAGCAATAATCAAGAAAAAAAGTAGAGATGCAATCAAGAAAGATGAGGCCAATTGAAGCGAAGAGAAATGGTCCATAAATAGGTGTCTATTATTAAACGTTGAACTACATGTTAAAATTATACTTTTAAATTAAATGATTTGCATTTGTTCTCAAATTAAAATTTAATTTAAAAGAAATCACATAATATTTTCATTTTAACTTAACTCTTTTACCTTTGTACGTCATAGTAAAGAACATCTTTCATCATGCACAAAGACAGTAAACGTAGAGAAGCGTTATTATATCACGCAAAACCAAGTCCCGGAAAAATTCAAGTTGTACCTACAAAAAAATATGCCACCCAACGCGATTTGTCATTAGCTTATTCGCCGGGTGTTGCCGAACCTTGTTTGGAGATTGCCAAAGACGTCAATAATGTTTATAAATATACCGCCAAGGGAAATTTAGTAGCGGTTATTTCTAACGGAACTGCTGTTTTAGGTTTAGGCGACATTGGTCCGGAAGCCTCAAAACCTGTAATGGAAGGGAAAGCACTGCTTTTTAAAATTTTCGCAGATATTGATGTATTTGATATAGAAGTTGGAACCAAAGACATTGATGCTTTTATAGAAACGGTTAAAAATATTGCTCCAACTTTTGGAGGAATTAATTTGGAAGATATTAAAGCCCCTGAGTCGTTTGAGATTGAACGTCGTTTGGTGGAAGAGTTGAATATACCGGTGATGCATGACGACCAACATGGAACAGCCATTATTTCCTCAGCAGCTTTGCTAAATGCATTAGAATTAGCCGATAAAAAAGCCGAAAATGTTAAAATAGTTGTTTCTGGTGCTGGTTCAGCAGCATTAGCCTGTGCTAATTTATATGTTTTATTAGGTGTAAAAACCGAAAATATTGTGATGTTTGATAAAGATGGGGTTTTACATCATGGAAGAAACGATTTATCTGTATTGCAAATTAATTATGCCAAAGGAAATGAAGGAATAACCTTAAAAGAAGCATTGATTGATGCAGATGTATTTTTAGGGTTATCTGCCGGTAATGTTTTATTTCCGGATATGTTGCTTGGTATGGCAAAAGACCCTATAGTTTTTGCAATGGCGAATCCAATTCCGGAAATTGATTATACTTTAGCTATCAATACCCGAAAAGACATTATCATGGCTACCGGTCGTTCAGACCATCCTAATCAAGTGAATAATGTTCTTGGTTTTCCATATATTTTCAGAGGAGCTTTGGATGTTCGTGCTTCAAAAATTAATGAAGAAATGAAAATGGCTGCCGTTCGTGCCTTGGCAGAATTAGCCAAAATGCCCGTTCCGGAGCAGGTGAATATTGCCTACGGAGAAACAAAATTAAACTTTGGCAGAGAGTACATTATACCAAAACCTTTTGACCCACGATTAATTACTACTGTTGCTCCCGCTGTGGCTAGAGCAGCGATGGAATCCGGTGTGGCTCAGCATCCCATTTTAGACTGGGATAAATATGAGGAGGAATTAGCCGAACGTTTAGGTTCCGATAATAAAATGGTTCGATTATTAGCTAATCGTGCGAAAACCAATCCGAAACGCATCGTTTTTGCCGAAGCAGACCATTTGGATGTGTTGAAAGCAGCTCAGATTGTTTGGGAAGAGGGCATCGGAATACCTATTTTGTTAGGAAACAAGGAAATTATTTTAGAACTAAAAGAGGAAATTGGATTTGATGCAGACATCCCTATTTTAGACCCTAAAACACCTGAATGTGATGAAAAGCGTTTGCATTATGCCAATACATTTTGGGACAGCAGGAAACGCAGTGGCATCACTTTATTGGATGCTCAAAAATGGATGCGTGAACGGAATTATTTTGCAGCGATGATGGTAAACGAAGGTGAGGCAGATGCTTTGGTTACCGGATATTCTCGTAGTTATCCATCGGTTGTCAAACCTATCATGCAATTAATAGACAAAGCACCCGGGGTTTCCCGTATTGCCACTACTAATATCATGATGACCAATCGAGGTCCGATGTTTTTTTCGGACACAGCCATTAACGTCAATCCTTCGGCGACGGAATTAGCCAAAATTGCCTTGATGACTGCAGGAATTGTGAAGATGTTTGGAATGGATCCGGTGATAGCAATGGTTTCTTATTCTAATTTTGGATCATCCACCAATAATGAGAGTGCGGATAAAGTGCGTGAAGCAGTTGCCTATTTGCACAAATATTACCCAAATTTAGTAGTTGACGGAGAAATTCAGGCAGATTTTGCCCTGAACTCGGAGATGTTAAAAAATAAATTTCCATTTTCAAAATTAGCCGGTAAAAAAGTCAATACGTTGATTTTTCCAAACTTAGAATCGGCTAATATTAACTATAAAATGCTCAAAGAATTGAATCAAGTGGATTCTATCGGACCTATTATACTTGGTTTGGATAAGCCGGTTCATATTTTTCAGTTGGGAGCTAGCGTGGAAGAAATGGTAAATATGGCAGCGGTTGCTGTTGTGGATGCACAAGAAAAAGAGAAACGCTATAAATTGATAAAAGTCACTCTTTAACTAATTATTTAAGCTATTAATCGTTTTATTGATTGCTAATTAAAGATTTTTGCTACATTTGAAAATTAACATAGAATAATAATGATAGCTCATATTCAAGGACGTTTAGTTGAAAAAACGCCTACCGATGTAGTGATAGACTGCAACGGAGTAGGGTATCATGTACATATTTCGTTACACACTTATTCTTTAATTCCTAATAACGATAGTGTTAAGTTGTTTACTTACCTTCAAATTAAGGAAGATGCTCATACGTTGTTTGGTTTTGTTGAAAAGTCGGAAAGAGAAATTTTCAAATTATTACTTTCCGTATCAGGAATTGGAGCAAGTATTGCCAGAACCATGTTGTCGTCAATGGAACCTAAACAAATTCTTAAGGCAATTGCCTCTGCGGATGTAGTAACAATACAATCTATAAAAGGAATTGGATCAAAAACAGCCCAACGTGTCATACTGGATTTAAAGGAAAAAGTGTTAAAGGTGTATGATTTAGACGAAGTTTCTATGCCTTCAAACAATACAAATAAGGATGAAGCGTTATCTGCTTTGGAGGTATTGGGCTTTAACAAAAAATTAGCAGAAAAGGTAGTGGAGAAGATTGCTAGAGAGAACCCAGATGCTTCAATAGAATCAATAATTAAACAAGCTTTAAAAAATTTTTAATACTTGAAAACGAAGTATCATTATAATTTTATATCAGGTCTTAAAATTAGTTTTATATCGCTAATTTTTCTTTCAGGTTTTTTAGTGTATTCACAAGATGATGAAACACCTAAAGACACCGTTGGTTTCAATAAAGGTAAAGTTGAGCTGTCTAATCCACCCAGCATTGTCTCGGCATATACTTATGACCCTGTAACCGATCGTTATATTTATAATAGTACTGTTGGAGAGTTTAATATCAATTACCCGGTAATTCTTACGCCAAAAGAGTATGAAGAATTAGTAATGCGGGAATCGATGAAAACCTATTTTAAGCAAAAACTGGATGCCATGGATGGCAGGAAAGCTGGTGCTGACGAAGCTAAAAAAGATTTATTGCCTCGTTTTTATGTTAATTCCGGTTTTTTTGAAACTATTTTTGGAAGCAATACCATTGATGTTCAGCCTAGAGGATCTGTTGAAATTGATTTAGGAGTTCGCTATACAAAACAAGATAACCCAACTTTTTCTCCCAGAAACAGAACGACTACTACATTTGATTTTGAACAACGTATCAATATGAGTTTATCCGGTAAAGTGGGAACTCGATTGAATGTGAATGCCAATTATGACACTCAGTCTACGTTTGCCTTTCAAAATTTAATCAAATTAGAGTATGCTCCCGAAGAAGATGCCATCTTAAGAAAGTTAGAAGTAGGTAATGTCAGTATGCCTTTGAATAATACGTTAATTCGAGGAGCTCAAAGTTTATTTGGGGTAAAAGCTGAATTGCAATTTGGAAAAACAACGGTTACCGGAGTTTATTCTGAACAAAAATCGCAAACACGATCTGTGACAGCTCTAGGAGATGGAACGCTTCAAGATTTTGATTTATTTGCCTTAGATTATGATTCAGACCGACACTTTTTCTTGTCACAATATTTTAGAGATAAATATGATGCTTCCTTAAAAAATTATCCTTTAATCAATAGTAGAGTACAAATTACCCGAATTGAAGTTTGGATTACCAACCGACAAAATCGCGTAAATACTTCGCCGGAAGGTAACAATTTAAGAAATATTATTGCTTTACAAGATTTAGGAGAGGCACAATTGAATAGGTTGGATGATACAGAAATAGTTGGAATTGAACCAATTCCGGCAGGATTTTTTAATGTATTAACCGATACACCGGCTAATAATGCCAATAATGATTTTGATCCCGGATTAATTCAAACAGGGGGCGGATTATTAAATCCAAACATTAGGGAAATTGTAACATCAGGTTCAGGATTTAACTATCCTGCCATTGAAGGATTGGATTATTCTAAATTGGAAAATGCCAGAAAATTAACAACAAGTGAATATACCTACAACCCTCAATTAGGATATCTCTCCTTGCAACAGCGTTTAGCAAACGATGAAGTTGTTGCTGTAGCTTATGAATATACCATAGGAGACGAAGTTTATCGTGTTGGAGAATTTGGAAATGGTGGAGTAGAATCAACAGTGGTAGACCCAAATACAGAAATTCCATCGACACAATGTTTGATTTTAAAAATGCTGAAAAGTAATTTAACCAATGTTGATAAGCCAATTTGGAATTTAATGATGAAAAATATCTATCAAATTCCCGGAGCTTTTGAGTTAAGTCAGGAAGATTTTAGATTTAATATTTTATACACAGATCCTTCTCCATTAAATTATATTACTCCTGCAGGGAATCCTCCCTTATCGTTACCGGCAGATGTTGCAGAAACTCCTTTGTTGGAAGTTTTTAATACTGACCGTTTGAATTATACAAATGACCCGCAAGTTGGAGGAGACGGATTTTTTGACTTTGTTCCCGGAATTACTGTTGATACTCAAAACGGGCGATTGATATTTACTACGGTTGAACCATTTGGAAATCATTTATTCAATAAATTAAGAACATCTAATCCATTAGAAGATTACGACAATACTACGACCGGATATAATTCAAATCAAGGAAAGTATGTATATCGGAGCATGTATAAAAGCACCCAGTCTGCTGCTTTGCAAGATAGTGATAAAAATAAATTTTTGTTGCGTGGGCGATACAAATCAACAGGTGGAGATGGAATTCCGATTGGAGCATTTAACGTACCAAAAGGTTCAGTTGTAGTAACTGCTGGCGGAAGAACATTAGCGGAAGGAATTGATTATACGGTTAATTATCAACTTGGTCGAGTTCGAATATTAGACCCTTCCCTTCAGGCATCCGGTACACCAATAAATATTTCTGTTGAAAATAATTCTGTTTTTGGACAACAGACAAGACGTTTTATGGGATTCAATGTGGATCACAAAATTTCTGAAACATTCAATGTAGGAACTACTTTTTTGAGAATGACTGAGCGACCTTACACTCAAAAATCCACCTTTGGGCAAGAATCAGTGAACAATACTATTTTTGGTTTCAATACTAATTTTTCATCCGAACTTCCTTTTTTGACTCGATTGGTGAATAAATTACCTAACATTGATACGGATGTTCCATCCTCAATTTCAGTTCGTGGAGAAGTTGCATTTTTAAAACCGGATTCACCTAAAGCTGATAATTTTCAGGGAGAATCAACTTTATATATCGATGATTTTGAAGGATCACAAACAACAATAGATGTAAAGTCTCCATTGTCATGGTATTTGTCGAGTGTGCCCGAAAGTAATACAAACAGTACATATGATTTCTCAGGCAGCTCCAATAGTTTGAGTTATGGTTTCAAACGAGCAAAATTATCTTGGTATACCATTGATCCAATATTTTATACTTCACAAAGACCTTCTGGCATTTCAACAGAAGATATGACTTTAAATAAAACTAGAAGAGTTTATATCAATGATATTTTTCCGGTGACAGATGTTGCTCAAGGACAACAACAAGTAATTAACACATTGGATTTAACGTATTATCCAAACCAAAGAGGACCTTATAATTTTAATCCTTCAACAACTCCTGATAATCAATTACCAACGCCAAATCAAAATTTCGGAGGTATAACAAGAGCTATAAATTCAACCAACTTTGAACAGGGAAATGTAGAATATTTCCAATTATGGGTGTTAGATCCCTATTATGGTACTGATGAAATAGCTCCAACAAATACGGGTGAAATTTACATCAACTTAGGTGAAATTTCAGAAGATGTTTTGAAAGATGGTAGAAAGCAATATGAAAATGGTTTGCCTGAAGCGGGTGGTACATCTCCTACTGTTTCTACAATTTGGGGTAAGGTTCCTGCATCACAATCTTTAATTTATGCTTTTGATACCAGTGAGGCAAATAGAGCAGTACAAGATTTAGGATTGGATGGGATATCAGATACAGAAGAAGCTGCATTATTTCCAACTTTTTCTTCTTTCTCTGACCCCGCAAATGATAATTTTGAATACTATTTAGCAGCTACCGGTAATGTTATTGAACGCTATAAAAATTACAACGGATTACAAGGAAATTCTCCGGTAAATGTGACAGATAATAACAGAGGGAATACAACTTTACCTGATGTTGAAGATATCAATAGAGACAATACGATGAATACTATAAATGCCTATTATGAGTATAAAATTAATATAGCACCAAATTCAAGCGTAGGAGAAAATTATATTACAGATGAAGTTTTTGTGGCTGCTAAAACAGAACCAGGAGGCGAAACCTACCCGGCAGCCAGATGGTTGCAATTCAAAATTCCGGTATCACAATATGAAAATAAAATAGGTAGTATTTCAGATTTTCGTACTATTCGTTTTATGCGAATGTTCATGACCGGATTTACAGAAGAGATTACGGTTCGTTTTGCTGCAGTTGAACTAGTAAGAGGAGAATGGAGACAATATTTATCAACGTTAGACCCAAATGAAACAGATATTCAAAATGCAGACGATAACACAGTATTTGAATCGATTGCGGTAAACGTTCAGGAAAACAGCAATAGAACACCAATAAATTATGTATTACCTCCCGGAGTAGATAGAGAACAATTGTTTAATAACAATTCAGTAATAAATCAAAATGAGCAATCTCTCTCTTTGCGGGTTACTCCAAAAAACAACAATATACCCGGTGGTTTAGAACCGGAAGATTCAAGAGCTGTTTTTAAAAATGTAGAAGTTGATTTGCGTCAGTTTGAGAAACTAAAAATGTTTATTCACGCTGAAGCAATTGAAAATAACCTCGATCCAAATCGTTTAAATGATGACGAAATGGTTGCTTTTATACGTTTTGGTAATGACTTTTCACAAAACTTTTATCAAGTTGAAATACCGTTAAAAGTTACTCCTCATGGGACTACTTCTGCTGAAGAGATTTGGCCACAAGACAATGAGATAGATTTACAATTGTCTCTGTTAACACAATTAAAAGTGTTAAATATAAACGGTGCAAATCCAAATCCCGATGAAATCTATTTTTTAAATGAAGATGAGTTAGATCCTTCCTTAGTAAACAAACCCAATAAACTTCGATTAGGGATAAAAGGTAATCCAAATTTTGGGTTAGTGAGAACCTTAATGATTGGTTTAAAAAATAGCAAAACAGGACAAGTTGAACTCGAAAGTATTCGTGGAGAGGTTTGGTTCAATGAGTTGCGTGTGGCAGGTATGAAGAACAAGGCAGGAATGGCAGCCATTGTCAGTGTAGATGCGAATGCGGCTGATTTTGCAAACGTATCAGCTACCGGGAGACTAGGAACAATTGGTTTTGGAACATTAGAACAAGGCCCTAATGAACGAAGTCGTGAAGATTTGAGAGAATATGATATAGTAACTAATTTTAATTTTGGTAAGTTACTTCCTCAAAAATGGGGTGTAACTTTACCATTCAATTATGGAATTGGTGAATTAATTATCACACCTGAATATGACCCGTTTTATCAAGATATTAAATTAGATCAATTGATAGATGTTACTACAGATGAGGCAGAAAAAAAGAATATCGAAAATCGTGCAATTGATTACACAAAACGAAAAAGTATAAATTTCATAGGAGTTAGAAAAGAGAGAGCTCCTGAGCAAAAACCGAAAGTTTATAATGTTGAGAACTTTACATTGTCTCATTCCTATAACCAAGTCGATAAACATAATTATGAAATTGAAAGTTATGTAGATCAGCAAGTAAATTCTGCAGTAGATTATTCTTTTGCTTTTTCTCCTAAACCAATTGAACCTTTAAAGGAAAGTAAGACAATGAAAAAATCACAATATTGGAAAATGCTGAGTGATTTCAATTTTAATTATTTGCCTTCTAATATTAATTTCAGTACCAATGTGGTTAGACAATATAATCGCCAACAATTCAGACAAGTTGAAGTGGAAGGTATTGCCTTAGACCCATTATACAGAAGAAATTATTTGTTTAATTATTTATATGGCTTTAATTATGATATTACAAGAGCTTTAAAAATTAATTACAATGCCAACCGTAGTAATCTTGTTAGAAATTATATCGACGAAACCGGAATTCCGGATGATTCAAATCAAATTTATGACAGCTATTTAGAAGTAGGAGAAGCAAATCAATTGAATCAACAGTTCATTCTGAATTATGACATTCCTCTTTACAAATTACCTTTTTTAAGTTTTCTAAAAGCCAATTATTCTTATACCGGAACGTATAGCTGGATGCGGTCTTCTTTAGCTCTTTCATCAGCTGAAACCGAAGACGGAACCATTTACAATTTAGGAAATACAATTCAAAATTCAAGTTCTCATCGCATTAATTCAACATTAAACATGGACTTGTTTTATAAATATATTGGATTGACTAAAACAAAGAAGAAACCTGCACCAACGCCAAAACAAGCAGCTCCAAAACCTGGCGAAAAAGTAACCAGTAATAAGGTTCCTCAACAAAATGAAGGAAATGTTTTTCTTGACGGACTGATTGGTGTAGTAACGAGTGTTAAAAATATTCAATTGAATTATACTCAAAATGAAGGAACTTTGTTGCCGGGCTATACACAATCGTTAGGTTTTTTTGGTTCTTCTAAACCAACATTAGGATTTGTGTTTGGAGTTCAAGATGATGTTAGACAAGAAGCTGCTAAAAATGGGTGGTTAACAATTTATCCTGAATTTAATCAAAATTACACCGAAGTAAAATCTCAACAGTTTAATGGAACAGCAAAAGTTGATTTGTTCCCTGATTTGACTATTGATCTTAATGCTGACCGTAATTATATGGAAAGTTTTTCTGAACAATATGACGTTTTAGATGGAGTATATAATTCGCGTTCTCCTTATACAATGGGTAATTATTCAATTTCAACTGTTTTAATTTCAACTTCTTTCAGTAAAAGTGATGAATTTGGTTCCTCTGCTTTTCAAGATTTTAGAGATAATAGGTTGGTGATAGCAAATCGACTGGCTGCCGATTTTTATGGGGCGAATATTCCTAGATATGGTGACGTTAATAACCCAATTCCATCCGATCAGGCAGATCCAAAATATAACTTCTATTCTTCTAATGCCGGATATCCAATTGGTTATGGGAAAAACAATCAAGCTGTTTTAATCCCTTCTTTCTTATCTGCTTATTCAGGGAAAGATGAAAACAGCACTTCATTAAGCACTTTTAGAGATTTTCCAATTCCGAATTGGACTTTAAAATACAACGGTTTGATGCGATATACTTTCTTTAAAGAACGATTTAAACGATTTTCACTGCAACATAGTTACAAAGCTACTTATACAATTAATTCCTTCCGGTCAAATTTTGAATATGATAAAAATCCGGGCGGTCAGGATAATGAAGGTTTTGGGAATTTTTATAATCAAACGATTGTGCAAAATGTTAACTTAATGGAACAATTCAATCCATTAATACGCATGGATTTTGAGATGAAAAATTCATTTAAAATGTTAGCTGAAATGAAGAAAGACCGTGCATTATCAATGAGTTTTGACAATAATCTACTCACGGAAGTGCAAGGTTTAGAATATATCATTGGGTTGGGTTACCGATTAAAAGATGTTGTAATTACCTCTTCATTAGCAGATAATCCACAAGGAGTAATTAAAAGTGATATCAATTTCAGAACCGATTTCTCTTATAGAAATAACAAAACAATAGTTCGTTACCTGGATTATGATAATAATCAATTATCAGGAGGTCAAAATATTTGGTCTGTTAAATTAACTGCTGACTATTCTTTCAGTAAAAATTTGACAGCAATATTTTATTATGACCATACTTTTTCTAAAGCAGTGATTTCTACAGCATTTCCTTTAACAAATATTAGATCTGGTTTTACACTTCGATATAATTTTGGAAATTAATTAAAATTTCAATAAAAAAGATTTTATAATCACAGCATAAAAATTACATTTGCTAAAACAAATTACAAAATGAACATACCAACAAATTTAAAATATACAAAAGACCACGAATGGGTGAGTTTACAGGGTGAAATTGCTACGGTAGGAATTACAGATTTTGCTCAAAAAGAATTAGGAGATATTGTTTATGTTGAAGTAGAAACATTAGATCAATCGTTAGACAAAGATGAAGTTTTTGGAACAGTGGAAGCTGTTAAAACTGTTTCAGATTTATTTTTACCTGTTTCAGGTGAAATTATTGAATTTAATGAAGAGTTGGAATCTAATCCTGAAAGTGTAAATACAGATCCTTATGGAAAAGGATGGATGGTGAAAATAAAAGTCTCCAATGTTGATGATTTTGATGATTTATTAGATAGTCAAGCTTATAAAGAGTTGATAGGTGCCTAAAAAAAGTATATTCTTACTGCTTTTAGTTCTTTGGTTGGTTTTAATAACCACGCTAAGTCTGATAAGTTTGAATAGTTTTTCTAAAGTACAAATAAATGGGGGAGACAAATACGTTCATTTTATCTTTTATTTTGTTTTAACAGGTTTATTAATTTTGAATTTAATGTCAAAATTTAATTTTAGGAAAGCAGTTTTTATTTCTGCTATTTCTGCTGTTATTTATGGCATAATTATTGAAGTATTACAAGGGGTTGTTACAATCTACAGAGAGCCTGAAATATTAGATATTTTATTTAATTCACTTGGATGTATTTTTGCAGCATTCATGATGATTAAAAACCATAAAAGGTTAAATTTTATAAAATAATTTTAAAGTTTTTTTTAATTAGCTATATTAGCATCTCAAATTACATATTATGGAACTAAAAAAGAATCCAAATGTTGACCCAAAAAGAAATAGTTCAATCTATTTCCAATTAGGATTGGCGGCAATTGTTGCCTTGTCTTATATGGCAATTGAATTGAAAACATTCGAAAAAGATTTGTCTGGGTTAACCCAAAAAGTTGACAATAGTTTTTTAGATGAAGAAGTCCCTATCACTCAACAATTGAATACGCCACCACCTCCACCACCTCCACCACCACCACCAGCTCCTGAAGTTATTAAAGTGGTTGAAGATAAAAAGGAGATCAAAGAAATGAACATTCAATCTACAGAAACAAATCAACAAGAAGTTGTTGTCAAAGCTGAAAAAGTTGTTGTAGTAGAAGAAGAAGAAGAACTTGATGTGCCATTTGCAATTATTGAAGATGTGCCCTTATTCCCTGGTTGTGAAGGCGTAGCAAAAGACAAAAGAAAAGATTGCTTTCAAGAGAAAATACAAGCTCATATCAGAAAAAATTTCCAATACCCGGAAGCTGCTTTAGATGCTGGACATCAAGGTAAAGTATTCGTGAGTTTTGTAATTGAGAAAGACGGAAGTGTGACTATTGCAAACATGAGAGCACCTTATCCAACATTGGAAAAAGAAGCTTCACGTATCATGTCTAAATTACCAAAAATGATTCCTGGAAAACAAAGAGGAAAACCCGTTAGGATGACAATGAGTATTCCAATCACCTTTAAATTAGACCAATAAAATAATAAAAATAGATAAACTTAAATCCACTCGAACTCGAGTGGATTTTTTTTTGGCACAAAAATTGGATTGCATTAAAAATAACTAATCCATTTTAACCATGAGAAATTTAGATCAATACCCACGCGTAAACCACAACAGCAAACTTTATTTTCAACTTGGACTTATAGCCAGTTTAATTGCTGTATATTTTGTTATCGAACTAAAATCGCCAATTTCTAAGTTTGTAGTTGAGTCAAAAAAAGAAGTGGTAGATATTTCAGAAAAACCTTTTCAAGAGACCTTTCGGATTGAAAAAGAAATTAAGGAAGTGGTTGAAAAAGCAAAAATAGATAAAGCGCCCAGTAAACCAATCTTAAATAAGTTTAGAGAAGTTCCGAATACAACTATTGAGCCGATTCAAACAGATGTTACTTCTCCAGATGATATAAAAGATGATGAATTGCTTTTGAAACCTATTGAAACAACAGCTGTTGTGTTAATTCCAACAGAAAATAAAATTATTGATCGATGGGCTTTGGAAGAAGTCCCAGCTTTTAAAGCTTGTGCTAAATTAAAAGGACCTGCAAGAGAAACCTGTTTTAATGAGCAAATGGCTAACTTTTTAATTTCTAATCTGGAATATCCTGAAAAGGCCAAAGAAAATGGAGCTCAAGAATCGATATTGGTAGAATTTATAATTAACACAGATGGTTCAGTTTCTAATGTTAAACCAGTATTTGAAGAAAAAGTAATGAACAAAGAGCTTGAAAAAGAAGCGTTACGGGTTATCAAAAAATTGCCAAAATTTGAGCCCGGGAAACAAGCCGGACTACCGGTTAGGGTAAGATATACCATACCAATCACTTTTAAAATTAAAAATTAAAATATTTAAGTATAAAAAGCATCCCACTTCGGTGGGATTTTTTATTTTTACACTATGAATATTACACAGTTTTTAGATTCGACCTATTTAAAGACATCTGCTCAGGCGGGATTGTCTTTTGAAGAAAATGAAAAAATAGTTAAAGGTTTTATAACTGAAGCTATTGAAGAACAGTTTAAATTGATTATGATTCGACCGAATATGGTGTCTTTAGCAAAAAAAATGATTGCTAAAGCTGAATCTAAAGTTCTGATCGGTACAGTTATAGGTTTTCCGGAAGGGACTTATACTATTGAAGAAAAATTAGCGGAAGCGACTCAAGCCATAGAAGACGGAGCAGACGAATTAGATTATGTTTGCAACTATGAAAAATTTAAAAATGGCGATAGTCAATATGTTAAAGAAGAAATTTTAAAATGCACACAACTCGGTATAAGTAATCACAAAACTGTAAAATGGATTATTGAAGTGGCGGCATTAACTGACCAACAAATAATTCAACTCTCAACACTTATCAAAAATGTAGTGATAGCTAACTTCAAAGAAGAGCAGTATCAAAACGTCTTTGTGAAATCATCCACCGGGTTTTGTAAAACGGCAGCCGGAAAACCAAATGGTGCAACTGTTCCAACTATCATTATGATGTTAGAAAATAGCTCTCCACTTCCCGTAAAAGCGGCTGGAGGAGTCAGAACCTATGAGGAAGCAATCGAAATGATTTCTTTAGGTGTAAAACGAATTGGAACATCTTCTGCAAAAGCAATTGCTCATGGAAACATTTCAGAAAGTAATTATTAAAAATTGAATTCATTTAAATGAAAAAATATAGTACGTATTTCGCCTTAGTTCTATTTTCTGTTTCACTTTGGTCACAGGTCAAAAGCACAGAGCAGTTTCCTGTATTTCCAACTTGTGAAGGTAAATTTAATAAAGAATTAGAAAATTGTTTTTATGCTGAAGTGCAACAAAATATTTTTTCTAAATTTAAAGTTCCTGATAAAATTTCAGAAAAGGATTATAAAGGCAGTTTTTTTGTCTTGTTTGAAGTAAATAATCAAGGCAAATTTATATTGCAATATGCAAATGCCCCTTTCACCGAATTAAATGATGAATGCAAGCGGGTTTTTAATGAAATGCCTCAAATTGCACCGCCAACTTATGGTGGTAATCCAACTTATGCAAGATATTCTATTAAAATTTCAATTCCGTTAAAAGATGCTAACTCAATTTCAAATGTTCTCTCAGAAAACAATGAAAATTTAAACACTGTTGTTGTTGACGAAAAAAGCAAACAACTAAATGAATTAGACAGTATTCGCTACTCAAAGTTTGAAAATCCTCAGTTTAAGAGCAATTTAAACATTCCTTTTTCACATAGTTTTTATGCCCAGTTTGATAAGGAGATGAATCAATTGGGAGCAAACAATCATACTGCTTCAAAACCATTAACTTATGCAGAAGTGAATCAATATTATGATTTGGCACAAGCAAATCAAAAATTGATGAAAAATAAAACTGGTTGGTGGGGTAGAAAATTATGGAATGAATACATTCTTGAAATACAAGGAGATAACTATTGGTTTACATTAAATCCAATTTGGGATTTAAGAGTAGGGAAAAGTAACCCAAGTGTTTCGGATTATACTTATCACAATACCAGAGGAATTCAAATTCAAGGAGGAATTGGAAAAGAAGTAAATTTTACAACATCAATATACGAAAGTCAAGGGCGTTTTGCAGATTACTATAATAATTATGCGGAAAGCATTAAGCCTTCCGGAGGAAATCCAGCCATTATTCCCGGTATTGGAATTGCTAAAAAGTTTAAAACAGATTCCTATGATTTTCCTTTAGCAGATGCAAATATTACCTACACACCAAGTAAGTTCTTTGATTTCCAATTAGGATATGGACGAAATTTTATAGGTGATGGTTACCGATCGCTTTTTACAAGCGATGGAGCCAGCCCATATCCCTATTTTAAAATTAATACCAATTTTTGGAAAATTAAATATACCAATACGTATATGTGGTTGAAAGATGTTACTCCGGAAGCCACCGTGGACGGAACTTATGCCACTAAATACATGGCCAATCATTATTTGAGTTGGAATGTTTCCAATCGTTTGAATATAAGTTTTTTTGAATCAGTTGTTTGGACAGACACGAATGGACGTGGCTTTGATTTTAGTTTTGTCAATCCAATTGTTTTTTATCGTTCTGTTGAATTTAATTCATCCTCCAAAACAGGAAATGCTTTGTTGGGGATTGCATCAAAATTTAAGTGGAATAACCATATCAATCTTTACGGTCAATTCCTGATTGATGAATTTTCTGTAAGTGATGTGAAAGCAGCAAATCAAAGTTGGAGAAATAAATTTGGATATCAAATAGGAGTAAAATATTTTAATGCGTTTAAAGTGGATAATTTACTTTTCCAACTTGAATACAACCATATTCGACCTTATGTGTATTCTCATAGCACACCTATTACTAATTATGGTCATAATAATCAGAGTTTAGGTCACCAATGGGGTGGAAATGCGAAAGAATTATTGGCAATAGCAAGGTATCATTATGGAAGATGGTTTGGTGATTTAAAATTAACTTACGGTGTGAGAGGATTAGATTTTGGTACCCCTGAAGATGCTAACAATTATGGCGGAAATATTTATATAAGTTATAACGAGAACCGTCCTTTTGACACTGATGTAAAAGTGGGTCAAGGGAATGAGACGACAATTTTTATAGCCGATTTTCAAGCCGGCTATTTAATTAATCCGACAAATAATTTAAAACTTTTCGGTAGCTTAATCTACAGAAATTTTGATCCAACTCAAAATACCTTGACAACTTTTAAAGAAACGACCACTTGGTTTTCTGTAGGAGTAAGAGCTGATTTATTTAATTTTTATTTTGATTATTAAACAGTAATTTTCAAGTTAATTTTTAACATCTATTTTATAAATTGTTAGATTCTATTTAAAGTTTCTAATTTGTATCTTTGTCGCAGTTTTTAAAATTAAGAAAACCGCATTGAATTCAATTCAAAATTCTTTTACACCCAAATCGCTTTATATTGATTTTAAAGAAATCACTAAAGCTGGTTTATCTATCAGTGTTGTTTTTTCATCTGTTGCCGGATATTTTCTTGGAATATTGGACACTTCATCATTCAGTTGGATAACTTTGTTTATGCTGGCTGTTGGAGGATATTGTATGGTTGGAGCTTCCAATGCATTCAATCAAATCATCGAAAAAGATTTGGATAAATTGATGGATAGAACAAAAAATAGACCAATTGCTGCAGGAAGAATTTCAGTCAATTCCGGTTTTATAATTGCTTCTGCACTTACTTTACTTGGCTTAATTATTCTATATAATATCAACCCAAAAACGGCCATGTTTGGAGCGGTCTCCATTTTTTTATATACAAGTATTTATACCCCGTTAAAAACCATTACGCCACTTTCTGTTTTTGTGGGAGCAATACCGGGAGCGATACCGTTTATGTTGGGTTGGGTTGCTGCAACAGATGAGTTCAGCTTGGAAGCAGGAACGTTATTTTTAATTCAGTTTTTTTGGCAATTTCCACATTTTTGGGCAATTGGTTGGTTTTTGTTTGATGATTATAAAAAAGCTGGGTTTTTTATGTTACCAACCGGTAAAAAAGATAAAGGGACAGCTTTACAAACTATATTATATACTATTTGGCTGATTATTGCATCTTTATTACCCGCAATTTTTCCTTACATAGGCATAGTAGGAAGTCGATTATATTTGTCGCCAATTTCAGCAATTATTGTATTTTTGCTCGGAATTTGGATGTTGTATTACGCTTTTGAGTTATATAAAAAAAGAGACAGTAAAGCTGCACGAAAATTAATGTTGGTAAGTGTAAGTTATATTACCCTTCTTCAACTAGTTTATATTGCTGATAAATTTTTAAGATAATTATGGAAATGACGGTTCAAGAACACGAAAATAGAAAAGCACAATCGTATAAATTGTTGCTTTGGTTTGCTATGATTAGTATGGTGATGATGTTCGCCGGTTTAACCAGTGCCTATGTAGTAAGCTCAAGTCGAAAAGATTGGTTAAAAGATTTCGAAATGCCTGTTGCTTTTATCATTAGTACATTAGTCATCATTTTAAGCAGCATCACTTTTCATTTAGCCGGAAAATCAATTAAGGCAAATAACAGAAGTGTAACAACAATTTGGCTTTTATCCACTTTAGGATTAGGTATTTTATTTGTAGTATTCCAATTTTTAGGATTCAATCAAATCATTCAAAACGGTTATTTTTTTACCGGTAGCGAAAGTAATGTTACGACTTCATTTCTTTACATTGTTGTAATTCTTCACTTAGCTCACCTTTTCGGAGGGCTGATTGCACTTTTAATTATAATTTATAATCATTTTAAACAAAAATACAATTCGACTCAAACCCTTGGAATTGAGCTAGGTGCATTGTTTTGGCATTTTCTGGATATCTTATGGATATTGTTGTTTTTATTTTTCTATTTTTACGAATAGAAAAAAAATGTAAATTTGGGAACTTTTTAACTAATAACTATATATGGGAGCGACAGTTACGACAACTGAAGAAAAAATCTGGAATGGTGGCAATGAGCCAATGAAAGCCAGTTATGGTAAATTGATGATGTGGTTTTTCATTTTATCAGATGCCTTGACCTTTACAGGATTTCTTGCAGCTTATGGTTTTTCAAGATTTAAATTTATTGATAGCTGGCCAATTGCCGATGAAGTGTTTAATCATTTTCCATTTTTACACGGACAAGATTTACCGATGCTATATGTAGCTTTGATGACTTTTGTATTGATTTTTTCTTCTGTAACAATGGTGTTAGCGGTAGATGCGGGACATCATATGCAAAAATCAAAGGTTGCTTTTTATATGTTTTTAACCGTATTGGGTGGTTTAATATTCGTTGGCTCTCAAGCTTGGGAATGGAAAAACTTTATCAAAGGAGAATATGGTGCAATTGAGACAAAAGGGGGTAGCGTTATACAATTTGTTGATAAAGAGGGAAAACGCATCAAAATTGCCGATTTTGCGTTGACACTCCCGGAAGATCGTGTTCAACATGAACGTAAAAATGGAATTTGGTTTTCTAAAGATGAATCAAGTTTACCTACTTATTCTGTGAATGAAGTAGTGGAAGGCTTTAAAGCTAATCCAAATATTTTGGTAAGAACTCAAGTAACTTATCATGACAAAAATGATAAAAAAGGTGTTCATCCCGATTTAAATAAAGAAAAGCATAAAACTATTTTAACCAGAGAAGAATCGTTAGCCCGTTTAAATAATGCTGCTTATGTTATTGAAGGAGCTAATTTGATTCGAAATGAATATGGAAATAAACAATTTGCAAACTTTTTCTTTTTTATCACCGGTTTCCATGGTTTCCACGTGTTTTCAGGAGTTGTGATTAATTTTATTATTTTCTTAAATGTAATTTTAGGAACTTATGAGAAAAGAAAAAATTATGAAATGGTTGAAAAAGTTGGGTTATATTGGCACTTTGTGGATTTAGTTTGGGTATTTGTATTTACCTTCTTCTACTTAGTATAATTTTTTAAAAAAGTATAAAAATGGCACACGCACATAATTTAGCAATTTTCAGAGGAACTTTAAGATTCAAATCAAACGAACAAAAGATTTGGGGTGTATTGGTTTTCCTTTCTATCGTAACAGCTGTTGAGGTTGTTTTAGGTATTTATAAACCGTCGGTATTAATGACTCCATTTATGACTCCGTTTGAAGGAGGATTAGGAGCAACATTAGCAAATATATTTTTGTCTCCATTCATATTTTTAATTCCGTTAAATTTAATATTTTTGTTTTTAACGATTGTAAAAGCTTATTACATTACTTGGGATTTTATGCACATGCGTGACGAAAGAACATCTTTAAAAAGAGCCGTAGTTTGGACGTTTGTTTTTCTTGCATTATATATCGCAGTGTTATTTTTGACAGAAGCAGATTATATTTATGAAGTTTATAGAACTTCCACCATTAAGTGGAATTTTTAACATGATATTTATTCAATTTTAAGGTACGCATTGCGTACCTTTTTTTATTTTTGTAAAGCAAAAAAATGTAACCGCAATGAAAAAGAATATAGTACTTTTTGTTTTATTTATTTTACCGATTGTAGCCTATCTTTTTTTTGCATCCGGAGTTAATAATTTTGCCAAATTGCCTACGGTTACTGCTAATATACCTGATTTAGGGAATTGGAAGACAACTAAAGGGGAACAACTTTCATTGGATGAAAAAATTACAGTAATTGCTTTTCCGGGTACAGAAATCCTCTACAATAAAGGAGATGCCTTTAATTTAAATCAAAAAATATATAATAAAGTTCGTGAGTTCAAAGACTTTCAATTGGTTATGATTGCACCGATAGGGACAGAATCTCAAACGGAAACATTAAAAGAACAATTAGCAACTATATCAGACTTATCAAAATGGCATTATGTTTTTGCCAAACCGGAAGAAATACAATCCTATTATAATAAACTCAATTTAATAGGACAATTGGATAAGAATCTGAGAACTCCCAATGTTTTTATTGTTGATAAAAAACGAAATTTAAGGGGAAGAAAAGGAAAAAATAAAAAAGGAGAAGCGGAATATAAAGAAGGCTATAACTCTATTTCTGCTGCCGATTTGCACAATGAAATGGGGGACGACATTAAAATCATATTGGCAGAATACCGATTGGCATTAAAGAAAAATAGTGCTGACAGAAAAAAATAGTACCATGAAAAATAAATCATATATCGGAATTTCTTTTATCATTTTAGTTTTCGGAATTATTTTTATTCCTAAAATTATCGATAGAATTAAAAATAATGATGTCACCAAAATTGACAGGTTAAATACGTCCGGTCAAAGTGAAACTTCGATAGATTTGTTAATGAAAATTGGGCCGGCCCCAAAATTTTCTTTGACAAATCAAAATGGAGAAACAATTACCAATGATAATTATAAAGAGAAAGTATATTTGGTTGAGTTTTTCTTTTCTACTTGCCCAACGATTTGTCCAATTATGAATCAGAATATGGTTAAAATTCAAAATCATTTTGAAGAAAGAACTGATTTTGGAATCGTTTCCGTTACTATCAATCCTGAAAATGATAGCTCTGAAGTTTTAAAAAAACATGCAGAACATTTAGGAGTAAATAATCCAAATTGGAATTTTCTAACAGGGGATAAAAAATATATCTTTGACTTGGCCAACAAAGGATTTAATATATATGCCGGGGAAAATAAAGATATTGATGGTGGATTCGAACATTCCGGGTTATTTGCCTTAATTGATAAAAATGGGAATATTAGATGCCGTAAAGATAAATTTGGTAATCCAATTGTATATTATGATGGATTAGAAGAAACAAGCGTTCAAGCTTTACAACAAGATATTAAAGTACTTTTAGACGAGAAATAATATGGAAAAACAATTAAATTCTGATCAACCAAACACAATTGAAAATAAGTTCAATAAACTGATTATAATTGTATCAATTGCCATACCGGTTGTTGTGGCTATTTTATTTGGCATTAAACTTAAAGATTTTGGAATAAATGTGGAGCCATTGACCTTTTTGCCTCCAATATATGCCGTAATCAACGGTGTGACAGCCATGTTGTTGGTTCTTGGGGTTTATTCTATTAAAAATGGAAATAAAAAAGCACATCAAAATTTTATGCAAGCTGCAATTGCTTGTTCGGTTGTTTTTTTAGTAATGTATGTTGCCTATCATATGACTTCTGATAGTGCTGTTTATGGTGGAGTAGGCTTTATTCGATATATCTATTTTTTTATTTTAATTTCTCATATTGTTTTGTCAATTGCTGTTATACCGTTAGTATTAATTACTTATGTAAAGGCTTTAGCGGAACGTTTTGATAAACATAAAAAAATTGCAAAAATAGCTTTCCCAATTTGGATGTATGTTGCAGTGACCGGAGTAATAGTTTATTTGATGATAGCTCCTTATTATGCTTATTAAATCGTCAAAATTTTACATCTCTATATTACTATTTTTAGTTGAGTTTTCAGCTTCAGCTCAATGTGCCATGTGCCGAGCCGCTCTTGAAAGTGAAGAAGGCGGTAACAAAGCAGAAGCCATTAACAATGGAATTGTCTATCTGATGGCTTTTCCTTATATCATGGTTGCCATTGTTTTTTATGTAGTATATCGCATGAAATTTAAAAAGAAAACAGAAAGCGAAGCATTATAAATTTTTACTCCATTCCATCAATTTTTACATCAACCTGACCACTGGTTTTAATAAACGCTAAGATAGCTTTGTTTGTAAGTTCAATTCTTTGAAATTCAAAATCAGCTAAAGTGCCATTTACAAAAACACCTTTCATAGGGGAATAGTTAGTGAGGTATTGCATCACATTCTGTTTGCCCTCCTCTAAGTTGGGTTTAATGGAATAGCGACAACTCTCCTGAATTTTCCTCAACACATATCCTTGTGCTAACCAATTGGCAGAACGTATCAAAACACTTTTAGTATCTAGAACATAGTCCAATTTGTCAAAATAGATTTCTTTTGTTTCTTCGTTATATTGAGGAAAACCTGATAAATAAATGGTTCCGTTTATACTGCCAAGAATATCTAACGCAACAATCATTTTGCCATTTTTGTGCCATAGATTTACATTGGTAACTTTAACTTTTCTCTTTCCATCACCAAACTCCTGTCCTTGGAAATTTTTAGTCATAATTTTGGAAGCATCTTCATAGGTGGAAACTGCAATTAGGTTTGCTGTAATTTGATCAGGCATTTTTACTACCGGTTTCAATACTATTTTACTTTTGTCGAATTTTTTTTCCGGTTTTTTCCCAATAATAGTTTCCATGGAACATTTCAATCCCATATCCATAGCAATAGCATCTTTTTTCAAAATAGCATCAGTTACATATAATTCAATAGGTACAATTCTGAGCCAACTTGCATATTCTTCACTCATTTCAAAAGGAGTGGCAATTTTGTCCAGAGCTTCTAAAACTTGAGGTTTGAAATTCAAAGACTCTATTATTGAATCATCAATGCCCTTTTCAATTTTTGATTTAAAAATTCGAATGGTTGGGTTGATTAAATAGGTAATTGGAATATTTTTTCCGGCGATAGTAACTGTTGGACTTTCTGTCCAATCTAACGATTTAATTTTAGTATTGGTTTTGAGTTGCCAATTGGTTAAATCAACTTCACTAAGAAGAGTAACAATACCATTCAAGTTAAATTCTTTGCTGTCATATAATTTGATGCCCATTTTATCAAATCCATAGCGATAAGTAGCATTGATTTTTAAGGGTAAAGTGGTTTTGATTTTAGTGATATTGCCCTCTTTTTCACTCTCTATTTTTATAGGTGCTTGTTTCCAAACTTTCATAATAATGTCGTCATCATTCATGATGCTGTCATTGTAAATCACCCCATTTAAAAGCTTATTGGTTTGATTTTCAATATCTTTTAGTTTGATAGATACGGGAAGTTTTAAAAAAGAAGTGGTTGTTTCATAAACCAAAGGAGCGGCATTATCAGGTTCCGGTTTAATGATTTCTATTTTTTTAGCGGTAGAACAGGCAGAAAATGCTACTACAATAAGGATTAGTACAAGCGGGAAAATCAAATATTTCATTTTCAAAAAATTCATTTTAGACCGTAAATGTACTTTATTTTAAGATTTTTTCATTTTGTTGTAACACAAAATTAGTTTTAGCGTCCTATCGATATAAAATTCAAAAGCATTAAATTTGTATCACCAAGCAAACTAATCTTCAAGAGGATCTAATGAAAAATTCAAGATTGACAATAATAATTTGTTTTTGGGGACTACTGTTCGGAATTTCCGCTCATTCTCAAACAAAAAAATGGACTCTAGAGGAATGTATATATCATGCATTAGAACATAATATTACAATTAAAAATACCGCTTTAGACCTCGAAATTGCTGATATTGATAAAACAGGAGCTATTGGAAATTTTTTACCTACAATTAATGCAAGTACTTCCCATTCTTGGAATATTGGTTTAAACCAAAATATTACAACAGGATTGTTAGAAAATCAAACAATTCAATTTACGTCAGCAGGCTTGCAAATGGGTGTTGATATTTATAATGGTCTTCAAAATCAAAAAAAATTGCGAAGAGCAAATTTGTCAAAAGTGGCAAGTCAATACCAGCTTACTAAAATGCAGGAAGATATTTCTTTAAACGTAGCCAATGCTTTTTTACAAATATTATTTAATAAAGAAAATTTAAAAGTTCAAAATGATAAGTTGTCTAACGATGTTAAACAAATGGAACGATCTGCTCAATTACTTGAAGCAGGAATAATCCCTAGAGTTGATTTGTTAGACATGAAAGCAACTGTTGCTGCAGATGAACAAAGAGTGATTGCTGCTGAAAACACTTTATTGATTTCAAAATTAAGCTTAGCTCAATTACTTCAATTGGATGATTTTGCTTCCTTTGATGTGGTTGACCAGGAATATGAAGCATCGGAGAATTCATTGTTGTTACAAACTCCATTAGCCATCTATGAAAAAGCCAAGGAAAGCAGAGTAGAATTAAAAATTGCCAGAAATAACCTTGAAATAGCTGAAAAAGATTTGTCAATATTAAAAGGAAGTTATCAGCCAAGATTACAGGGTTTTTATAATTTCAACACAAGATCTGCCAATTCGGATAGGATAACTGGGTTTGAAGTAAATCCACTTGTGCCAACTGTTCCAATTGGTGTTGTAGAAGCTACTAATCAAGTCGTTGTTCAACCTAATTTTACTTCTGTTTCTGATGGACCACTTCCAATTTTTGACCAATTCGATTTGAATAAAGGACAAAGTTTAGGCGTTCAGTTAACTATTCCAATTTTAAATGGATTTGTAACTAAAACTAATGTTGAAAAATCAAAAGTTGCTGTTGAACGAGGCAAAATTGCCTACGAACAAGAAGAGTTAAACTTGCAAAGAAATGTGTATACAGCATTTACGGATGCAAAAGGAGCATTGAATTCTTATGAAGCTTCACTCGTAACTTTAGAAGCAAGACAAGAAGCTTTTATTTCTGCAAAAGAACGATTTGAAGTTGGATTAATGAATGCCTTTGATTATAATCAATCTCAAACGTTATTAGTCAACGCTCAATCAGAAGTATTACGAACTAAATACGATTATATTTTTAAAACCAAAATTTTAGAATTTTATTTTGGAATTCCAATCATTCAAAAACCATAAATTATGTCAAAGAAAACTGTATATACCTTTTTAGGAATAGCTGTTGGTATCATTGTAATATTACTTGTTCTTTCTAAAATAGGTGTTTTAGGAAATAAAAATATTGGCAAGGAAGTAGAAATTGCCACTGTTACAGAAATGACTATTATTGAAACAGTTTCTGCAACCGGTAAAATTCAACCGGAAACAGAGATAAAAATATCTTCTGAAGTTTCGGGTGAAATTATTGATTTACCAATTGTTGAAGGACAAATGGTAAAAAAAGGACAATTATTAGTTAGAATAAACCCTGATTTATATACCTCAAGTTTAAATCGTTCGGTAGCCGGACTTTCAAATACAAAAGCCGGGTTAAATCAAGCAGAAGCTTCATTAAAAGAAGCTCAAGCAAATTACAACCGAAATAAATCATTATTTGAAAAAGGAATCATTTCTAAATCGGAGTGGGACAAAATAGTTGCTGTTTATGAAGGTGCTCAAGCAGCTAAACAGGCTGCCTATTTCGGTGTTCAAAGTGCTTCTGCTACGGTTACGGAAGCTAGAGACAATCTAGGCAGAACAACAATTTATTCACCATCAGATGGAACAATTTCTTTGTTATCAGTTGAATTAGGGGAACGCGTTTTGGGAACTCAACAAATGACCGGAACAGAAATATTAAGAGTGGCTAACCTCAATAATATGGAAGTGGAAGTAGATGTGAATGAAAATGATATTGTCAAAATTAACATTGGCGATTCTACAAACATTGAAGTAGATGCTTATTTAAAGAAAGTATTTAAAGGTGTTGTGACTAGCATTTCGAATTCTGCCAGTACAGCTGTAACGACAGATCAAGTTACAAACTTTAAAGTAAAAGTAAGAATATTAAAAGAATCTTACTTGGATTTAATTGAAGGAAAACCTCTAAATTATTCTCCTTTTCGTCCTGGTATGACTGCAACGGTTGATATTATTACCAAAAGAAAAGAAAATGTGGTTGCCGTTCCCATAAGTGCTGTTGTGATGAAATCGGATACGCTGAGCACAAATAAAGTAGAAGCTAAACCGGATGAAAAAGATAAAGACGATGGGGAAGTCGTTAAAAAAGTAGATAAAAAATTAGAATGCGTCTTTATTAAAGTGGGAGATAAAGCTAAAATCAGAATCATTAATACAGGTATTCAAGATGATTCTAATATTGAAGTTATAGAAGGATTGAAAAAAGGAGATGTAGTAATTATAGGCCCTTATACTACCGTAACAAAAGATATTAATTCAGGAGATACAGTTTTTGTGAAAACGGAAGAGGAAAAAGCAAAAGAAAAGGAAAAATTGAACAAAAAGAAAAAATCATAATTTAGACAAAATTTAAAAGGAAGCTATTTAGTTTCCTTTTTTTATGTCTTATTTTTGCATCGATAAAACCAAAGTATGGCCTATATACTCAATATTGAAACTTCTACTAAAAATTGCTCAGTAGCCTTAGCCAGTGAGGGAAAAGTTATTCTTAGTAAAGAGATAGCTGAAATGGGCTATTCTCATGCTGAAAAATTACATGTGTTTTTGGATGAATTGCTAAAGGAATCAGAACTCGGTTTTAAGGATATAAATGCCATAGCTGTTAGCCAAGGACCTGGTTCTTATACTGGTTTACGTATTGGTGTTTCAGCGGCAAAAGGACTTTGTTATGCTCTAGATATTCCCTTAATTGCTGTTGATACGATGCAAATTTTGGCAAATCAGGTAACAGTTGAGGAAGGTATTATCATCCCCATGATTGATGCCAGACGGATGGAAGTTTTTTCAGCGATTTTTGACAAAAACCACTTTAAAATACGTGAAACAAAAGCAGAAATTTTAGAAGAAGATTCTTTTTCAATTAATAATGGACCAATTTATATTATTGGTGATTGTGCTGCCAAAGCCAAAACTGTTTTAACGCATGAGAAATTTGTTTTTCTAGAAAACCATATTTTTCCCTCTGCTAAAGAAATGGCCACATTAAGTTATAGATTATTTGAACATAATAACTTGGTGGATGTTGCCTATTTTGAACCTTTTTATTTAAAGGATTTTATGCTTACTCAAAAAAGTTAAGATTGTTTAATGTGAATATCCCTTTGCGGAAAAGGAATTGTGATACCATTCGCATCAAATTCATTTTTAATTTGTTCTAATATGTCTGAACGCATTTCAAAAAAATCCGGCAATTCAGCCCAAGGTCTCACCGCTAAATCAATTGAACTTTCTGCTAAATCTTTAACCAATACAATAGGAGCAGGGTCTTTTAAAACCATTGGATGTTTTTCCATCACTTTCATGGCAATTTCTTTTGCTCGTTTTATATTGGAACTGTAACTGATTGCAACTGTTAAATCGGCTCTTCTCGTGGTAGCATACGTATAATTAATAATTGTTCCGTTAGACAAAACGCCATTGGGCACAAAAATTACTTGATTATCAACAGTGGATAATTGCGTCACGAAAATCTGAATTTGTTTTACGGTTCCCATAACGCCTTGTGCTTCTATAAAATCGCCAACCTTAAAAGGTTTGAACATGATAATTAAAACACCTCCGGCAAAATTTGATAGCGAACCTTGCAAGGAAAGTCCAACCGCTAAACCGGCAGCTCCAATAATGGCGACAAAGGAAGAATTTTCAACACCTAAACGGGAAATAACAGTTACAAAGAGTAAAATTTTAAGAGTCCAAATCAAAATATCCGCCAAAAATTTTGAAAGAGTTGGTTCCATTTCTCTTTTGACCATAATACGCATGATTAATTTTTTAATCAATTTAATCACTGTCCACCCTACTACAAAAATAATGGTAGCAGATATTAATCGAGGGGAATATTCAATTAATACTGTTGTAAAATAAACCCAATAACGGGTGATAAAATCAGTGTTTAGCGTTATTAATTCCATAAAAAAACGCTTAAATAATTTAGGTTATTTAAGCATAGCAAGATACCATTTTAAGGTGTGTTTTGTTTAAAAAAAACCTAAAATTTAGTCAGCATTTTCATCTGCTGCTTTTTTGATTTCTTCCACTTTTTCTTCTGCTTTTTCAGTGAAATTTGATACGGTTTCTTCTGTTTTTTCAACAGCTGGAGCAGTAAATGCATGCACTTTTTCTCTCACATCTTCTACTACATTTTCAACTGTATCACCAACTTTTTCAGCATATTCTGTAATAGTTTCTTTTGCTTTTTCAGCAAATTGTTCAACTTTTTCCTTTACTTCAGGATAAGATTCTTTTGCACTTTCTACCGCTTTTTCTACATATTCTTCCGCTTTTGAGGCGTATTCTGTTGCTTTTTCTTTCGCTTGATCGATTACAACTTCAGTTTTGTCAACTGCTTCTGATGCCGATTCTTTGGCTGAACCAAATAAATTTTTAAAAAAACTTCCTAATCCCATGGTTATAATTTTTTAGTGAATACCAAATCTACTAAATTTTTCTAACTTTTTTAAAATTAGTTCTTTAAATATTTGTAAACTTCTTCAAAGTTGGTAGTGGGATCCAAACATGTTTTGTTTTGACAAAGATAAAAAAGGGTTTTGTTTTCAATCAATCGATTTTTTAAAAAAGGTAAAGTAGTTTTGTTTTCACATCCGGAAAGGAGAACATGTGGTAAATAACTTCGGTTTAATTGCAATCGGTATTCTGATATATTTTCCCCACAAATCGCCAATTCTTTTTGGTAATCTGAAAAACGCAATAATACGGATAGCCAATTAGAAAATGCGGAAGGGTAATCAATTGATGATAAAACTTGTTCAAGCATTAATCTGGCTACTTTTTCATAGTATGAATTTTCAAAATACACACTCAATTTGAATAAATTTTCAGCCATTACGGAGTTAGAGGCAGGAATCACGTTGTCTTCTGTTTCAAAATAGTCAACAATCAAAGTCTCGTCCAAATCAGAAGTAAATCGGAAAAGTTGTTTAGTTTCGTCATAAAAATGATCTAAACAATAGTTGGTTAAGTTTTTAGCATGTTCAAGCCAAGTTTCCTCAAATGTAGCTTCATATAAGGCAATAAAAGCATCAATTACAAAAGCATAATCTTCCAAAAAACCATTAATTGTAGCTTTTTCATTTTTATAGGAATGAAACAAATTTCCATCACTAGACCAAAGTCTTTCAAGGATAAAATGGGCGTTTTTTATAGCTGTTTTTAAATAATTTTCATTTTCTAATGCCTTGAAACTTTCTACATATCCTTTCAACATGATTCCATTCCAAGAAGTGAGGCATTTGTCATCTAATCGTGGTTTAGGTCTTTTTTCTCGATAGTGATAGAGTGTTTTTTCCCAGTTTTTCTTTTTTAGTTTAAGTTCGTTAAGAGAGATATTTTGCTCTTCAGAAATTACGGCTAAACTTTCTTTTTGAATCAAAACGTAGTTTCCATGTTCCCAATGTCCAAAATCATTGATATTGAAAACCAAACAGAATAATTCATAATCATCATTTATCAGGCTTTTTAACTCTTCTGTTGTCCAAACATAAAAAGCTCCCTCTTCTAACTGATTTTCCTGGTTGTTACTATCAGCATCCAATGCAGAATAAAAACCTCCCAAATTAGTAAACCACTCTTTTTCAATAAATGTGGTCGTTTTTTCAATAATCTCTTTATATAATTCGTTTTTAGTAAGTTTGTAAGCATTTGAATAAAGTGACAAAAGTTGCCCATTGTCATAGGTCATTTTTTCAAAATGAGGGACATGCCATTTGACATCAACGGAATAGCGTGAAAAACCACCGTCAATCGTATCGAATATTCCTCCAAAGGTCATTTTTGTTAAGGTTAAATTCACATATTCTATTAGTTTTTCGTTTTGAGTCAAAAAGCCATACTGCAAAAGAAATTGATAATTGCTGGGCATCATAAATTTTGGAGCACGGTTATATCCGCCATATTCCCAATCAAAACTTTTTTCCCATTTAGTCAAAAAGGATTCTAAAACGGTGACATTAATTTCTCCCTTTTCATTTTTTGATAAACCAAGTGATTCAATACCTTCATGCAATTTATTGGCATATGCCAACATTTTTTCGGGTTGGTTTTGATAAAGTTCCTGTAATTGTTCCAAGGAATTTATCCAGTCATTTTTTCTGAAATAAGTGCCTCCCCAAACAGGTTTTCCATCCGGAAGGCAAACAATATTGAGTGGCCATCCTCCACGTCCGGTCATTAATTGAACCGCTTTCATATAAATAGCATCCACATCCGGGCGTTCTTCCCGATCAACTTTAATGTTAATAAAATGTTGATTCATTACTTCGGCAACTTCTTCATTTTCAAAACTTTCATGTTCCATCACGTGACACCAATGACAAGCGGAATAACCAATGCTCACTAAAATAAGTTTCTTTTTTTCTTTCGCAGTAGCCAATGTTATAGAATTCCAGGCTTTCCAATGAACCGGATTGTTGGCGTGTTGTAATAAATAGGGACTGGTTTCTTGTGTGAGTTCGTTTTGCATAATTGAAATATAAAAAGCGTTCCTTTTGAGAAAGCTTAAAAATACAATTTTAATTCATTATTCAATTTCAAAAGTGAGTTTTACATTTACACGAAATTCTTTGATTTGTCCGTCATCAACTAGAGCTCTTTGCTCCTGAACATAAACGGAGCGAATATTTTTAAACGATTTTGCTGCTTGTGAAAATGCTTTCCGTGTTGCTTCTTCCCAACTGATTTCAGAACTGGAAAGCACTTCAATTACTTTTAAGATGACCATGTTTTACAATTTAGTATTTAAAGGCACTTATTTTTAATAAATATTCAAAAAAACAGCCTAAAATTGATAACATTAGCTTAACATTTGATTGGAATAGTTAATGGAATTTTGCAAAAATTATACTGATGGATCAGATATATGTTATAATGCTTTTAGCACTTGGAATACTTGCTATTACAGACTTAATGGTAGGCGTTAGTAACGATGCTGTTAATTTTTTAAATTCCGCAATCGGTTCTAAGGCTGTTTCTTTTAAAACAATCATGATTGTTGCAAGTATTGGTGTAGCAGTTGGAGCTTTGTATTCTAATGGGATGATGGAAATAGCCAGAAATGGAATTTTTACGCCTAGTATGTTTAGTTTTAATGATGTCATTATCATTTTCTTAGCGGTCATGATTACAGATGTTTTGTTGCTGGATGTTTTTAATTCACTTGGATTGCCCACTTCAACAACAGTTTCCGTAATATTTTCATTGTTAGGGGCTTCTGTTGTTTTGGCAATTTATAAAGTATATTTGATTGATGGGGATATGGATAATTTAGGAGCATATATTAATACTAAAAAAGCATCAGAAATTGTTTATAGTATTTTGTTATCTGTTCTTTTATCATTTGGGTTAGGTACAATAGTTCAGTATGTGTCTAGGTTAATTTTTACTTTTCATATTGATAAAAGATATAAATATGTAGGAGCAATTTTTGGGGGTATTGCTATGACGGCAATTACTTTTTTTATACTTGTAAAAGGATTAAAATCTGTAACCTTTGTACCTTCATCAGTGAAAGATTTTATAAAAGATAGTCCATTTATAATCATAGGTTATTCTCTCGTTTTTTGGACTATTGTCTGCCAATTTTTGATGAGCATTGTCAAGTACAATATATTCAAATTTATAATTATAGTTGGAACTTTTGGACTGGCTTTAGCTTTCGCAGGTAATGATTTAGTTAATTTCATTGGTGTGCCCATTGCCGCCTATCAAGCTTATGAAATTTATGTTGCTCCTGGTCAAAATTTAGGAGCTACAGAGTTAATGATGTCTGGTTTAGAAGAAGAAAATTTACCGGCTCCTTTTATATTTTTAGCTATGGCCGGTGCTGTTATGGTTTATACTTTATGGACTTCTAAAAAGGCAAGAACAGTTATTGAAACTGAACAAAATCTTTCCCGTCAAGGAGAAGGAACGGAAAAATATAATGCCAATAATCTATCAAGAAATATTGTTAGAGGTATGCTTTACGTTGGTAAAGTAATTAGTTTTATATTACCAAAATCACTTAAAGCAAAATTAGACGCACAATTTATTCAATTAGAAGTAAAAGCAAAAAGAGACAAACAACCAATGTTCGACATGGTGCGTGCTTCAGTTAATTTAGTAGTTGCTTCAGTTTTAATTTCCATTGGGACTTCATTGAAATTACCACTTTCTACAACCTATGTAACTTTTATGGTTGCAATGGGATCTTCCTTTGCTGACAGAGCATGGGATAGAGAAAGCGCAGTTTATAGGGTTGCAGGAGTTTTCAATGTCATAGGAGGTTGGTTTGTAACAGCTATTGTGGCTTTTTTATCTTCTGCTATTATTGCTTATGTTTTGTTTATTGGAGAAGTTTATGCTTTTTTCGCTTTTATGATTGTGGTAGCTATTTTCTTTTACAGAAGTAATCAAATTCACAAAAGAAAAATGAAAGAGGAAGATGATATTAAAAAATTAAAAAAGGAAGATATTGTTACTATTAAAGAAATTATAAACGAAAGTTCTCAACAAATATCTAGAGTAATTTATACAACAAATAAAGTTTACACAGATGTTCTCGATAATTTAGGTCTACAAGATTTAGCTAAACTTAAGGAAAACAAAAAAACATTAAAAAAACTTGAAAAAGAGGTTGATGAATTGAAAAGTAATGTTTACTACTTCATCAAAAATTTAGATGAAACATCCGTAGAAGCTAGTAAATTTTATGTAATGATTTTGGGTTATCTGCAAGATATGATTCAGTCGTTGGCTTTTATTACTCAAAATAGTTATTCACATATTAACAATAATCACAAACAACTGAAATTTAATCAAATTAGAGATTTAAAAAGCATTGATGTTGAATTAAAAAAATTATTTGATACTATAGAAACAATTTTTAAAGACCAAAGTTTTGATAGATTAGATGAGGTTTTAAAAGAGAAAAATCAAATTCTAAATAATGTTTCTGAATTAATTCAAAAACAAATCACACGAATCAGAACGGTAGAAACCAGTCCAAAAAACAGTAAATTATATTTTGGATTGTTATTAGAAACAAACGATTTGATAAAAGCAACTATGAATTTATTGGAACTTTTCAAAGAGTTTACCATTCATGTGAAAAGCAAAAAATAAAACAAAAAATCCTTGAGTAATCAAGGATTTTTTGTTTTTAAACATTTATGCGTTGATTGCTTCTACTTTTATTCCTTCATCTTTTAGCATATCTTTCAACATGTTTTCAATACCGTTTTTCAAGGTAAAAGTGGAAGAAGGACAACCGCTGCAAGCCCCTTGTAAAACAACTTTTACTCTTTTTTCAGCTTCATCATAGGAATCAAACAATATATTTCCACCATCGGCTTGAACAGCCGGTTTTACGTATTCCTCTAAAATATTGATAATTTGTTGGGATGTAGTATCTAAGTTATCAAAATTAGCAATTTGCTGTTTTTCATTTTTTGGAATAGTAACCAATAAACTTTCATTTATAATTTCATGACCGTTTTCAATATATTCTTTAATGAATGAACGAATTTCATTTGAAATTTCCTGCCATTCCACACTGGTATATTTTGTGACGGAAATGTAGTTTTCATCCATAAAAAGTTCTTTCACATACGGAAACTTGAAGAGTTCTTTGGCTAAGGGAGAGGCAACTGTTTCATCAATATTTTTGAATTCAGCAGTTTTTGTAGTTAAAAGTTTATTAGCAACAAATTTAAGAACAGCCGGATTTGGAGTGCTTTCGGCATAAATCGTAATTGGTTGTTTTCTGATTTCACTTTCTGAAAAATTTAGGATAACACCACCATTTTGAACATAAGTTTCAATTTGTTCCGCCACAGCCCCTTTAACATCATCCCACTGAACTATATTGTATCGTTCAATGGCAATAAAGTTTCCGGAAATAAAAACAGTTTTTACAAAAGGTAAATAAAATAATTGTTGTGCTAGAGGACTGTTTTTAGCTTCGTCAGTGTTTTTATATTCAAAACTTTGACTTTTTATAATATATTCCGGAAATTCAAATTTTAAAATAGCCGGATTTTGCGTTTCTTTTATCGATAATTTTGTCATTTGACCTTTTTTGTGCAAATTTAACAAACTTATTTTTGGCAAATAGTTATATTTGAAGATTAAATTTATATTAACAAAACTTTATCAAGTGTTTTATTGCTTATTGAAAACATGAAAGACTTGCTTTTTTTATATGAAAAAACTACTACTCTTCGCTGTATTTCTTATACTTCCCTACTGTTCCAATGCTCAATTATTTGTTAATAATCTTACACAAACGCCTGCACAATTAGTGCAAAATGTTTTGTTGGGACAAGGTGTTGTGGTTTCAAATATTACCTTTAACGGCTCAGCCGCAAATGCAAATGTAGTAAGAGATCAAGTTGGTTATTTTACGACAGGTATTACGCCAACAAATCTAGGAATTGCTGAAGGACTTATTTTAGCAACTGGTAACGCAACATTAGCGGAAGGGCCAAATAATTTGAATAATGCTTCTGATCCAACTGGTTTTCCGATTGAAGGGGATCCCGATTTATTGGCGTTAGCTAGTGGGGCCATTAGAAATAAATCAGTTTTAGAGTTTGATTTTGTGCCAACCGGTAATCAATTGAGTTTTAATTTTGTTTTTGCATCAGAAGAATATCCTGAATATGTTGATTCCGGATTTAATGATGTATTTGGTTTTTTCTTGAGAGGACCAGGTATAGCAGGGCCTTTTACTGGAGGTGCTGCGAATGTAGCTTTGATACCTACCACTACAACTGGTAACAGCACAGTATCTATTAATAATGTAAATGCCGGAAATCCGGGTTTTCCGGGATGTCCTTTTGTACCACCTGGGGCTAATCCAAGTAACCCATTATATTATGTTAATAACTGTGGCGGTGCATCAATACAATACGATGGTTTTACTACTATTTTAACGGCTTCAGCTACAGTACAATGTGGCCAATTATACCATATTAAACTGGCTATTTCTAACGTGGGTGACAATGCCTGGGATTCTGCCGTTTTTCTACAAGCAAATAGTTTTAATGTAAATCCAATTGATTTAGGAGATGATTATTTAGTGGGAGGTGATAGTGCTTTGTGTGCTGGTAAAACACTTTTATTAGATACTGGTTTAGGCAATTCGATAGCTCATCAATGGTATTTAGATGGTGTTGCTATAGCTGGTGCAACAAGCTCAACCTATTTGGTAACGGAGCCTGGTATTTTTAGTGTTGTAGCTTTTCCTTATGGTCCTGGTTGTCCTATTGAAGACGAGGTAAGTGTGGAATATTTTGAAGATTTAACCGATAGCCCAATTGATTTAACGGAATGTGTTAATTTATTTGATTTAACAGAAAATACAGCTACAATTCTAGGAACATTAGATCCGAATGATTATGAAATTGCTTATTTTTTAAATCAAACGGATGCAGAAAATTTTGCAAATGAAATTTCTAATCCAACAACTTTTGTTAGTACTTCTAATCCACAAACAATTTATGCCGGTATTTCCGGTTTTGTTACGGGTTGTGTTATTGTCAAGGAATTCGAAATTTCAGTAATATCTTGTACTTTAGATCCTCAACCTAATCCTTTATCGGCTTGTGATGATATTCCGGTGGATGGGTTTACGCTTTTTGATTTAACGCAGTCAGACACAGCGGCATTAAATGGGTTAGATCCGACCTTATATACGGTTACATACCACAACAGTCAGGCGGATGCTAATACGGGTAATGCACCAATCACACCAGCTACAGCATATAATGGTTTTAATGGCGAGATTATCTACGTTAGAGTAGAGGAGAATGCGGCACCAACGACGTTTGGTACGACTTCTTTCGCTCTGACAATTCGCCCTACACCAAGCATCGCGGACGTAGTGCAAACAATCTGCTCGGGCAATACCTTCACGGTCACACCAACCAATACAGCCCCGAATGTAGTTCCAACGGGCACGACTTACACGTGGAGCGTAGCTGCTGCGCCAGGCATCAC
>Ga0208085_1000004_pt1 | contig 106217 bp, 91 predicted proteins | sample LakMenEpi21Jun10_FD_150721 | JGI IMG/M metagenome (GOLD analysis project Ga0208085, IMG submission 150721) | Freshwater microbial communities from Lake Mendota, WI - 21JUN2010 deep hole epilimnion (SPAdes) | ecosystem: Environmental > Aquatic > Freshwater > Lentic | place: Lake Mendota...
CGCAAGACGGCTGCCAAGAAGGCAACCAAGAAGGCACCCGCACGCAAGACGGCTGCCAAGAAGGCAACCAAGAAGGCACCCGCACGCAAGACGGCTGCCCGGCGCCGCTGAGGCATCGAGAACCAGCCGGCAGCAGCCGGCAATCGTCGGAGCCCACCGCTATGCGGTGGGCTCCTTCGCGTCCGGCCTGAGCGGACACTCGCTCAACGGACGACTGCCACCACTCCCTCCTAACAATCGGTAGGGTCTCGGCATGAGTGCGCAGTTCATCTTCACCATGTACAAGGTCGGCCGGTTTCATCCGCCGGACCGCCAGGTCCTCGATGACATCACCCTGTCGTTCTACCCAGGGGCAAAGATTGGTGTGCTCGGCGCCAACGGGTCTGGCAAGTCCTCGCTTCTTCGCATCATGGCTGGCGTCGACGACGGCTTCACCGGGGAAGCTCGTCTGACCCAGGGGTTCACCGTCGGACTGCTCGAGCAGGAGCCTGTCCTCGACGCCGACAAGACCGTCCTTGGGAACGTGATGGACGGCGTCGGAGAGATCGCCGACCTTCTCACCGACTACGACGCCGTACTCGCCGGGTGGTCTGACCCCGACGCCGATTACGAGAAACTCGGCGAACGACAGGCCGATCTGGAACGGCGGATCGAGGCCGCCGGTGCGTGGGACCTCAAGCGAACCATCGAGATCGCAATGGACGCTCTAAGGCTTCCACCAGAGGACAGCGACGTGACCTCGCTCAGCGGCGGGGAGCGACGACGGGTGGCGCTGTGCCGACTGCTGCTCAGCCGGCCCGACCTCCTGCTACTCGACGAACCCACCAACCACCTCGACGCCGAAAGCGTGGCGTGGCTCGAGCGATTCCTACGCGACTACGAGGGCACCGTCGTTGCCGTCACCCACGATCGCTACTTCCTCGACAATGTCGCACGCTGGATCCTTGAACTCGACCACGGCAAGGGCATCCCTTTTGAGGGGAACTACTCAGGCTGGCTCGATCAAAAACAGGCCCGACTCGCTCAGGCTGCCAAGTCTGACGTACGTCGCCAGCGCACCCTGGAGCGGGAACTGGAGTGGGTCCGGATGGCTCCCAAAGCCCGGCAGGCCAAGGGCAAAGCCCGTCTCGCCGCCTACGAAAAACTCCTCGCCGACGACGCCAACAACGGGGCCGGCCCAGATCAGCTTGAGATCTACATCCCTCCCGGGGACCGGCTCGGTGATCAGGTCGTTGAGGTTGAACACCTGTCGAAGGGGTTCGGCGAGCGACTTCTCATAGACGACTTGTCCTTCACCCTTCCCCGTGCAGGCATTGTCGGGGTCATCGGCCCCAACGGAGCGGGCAAAACCACCCTCTTCAAGCTGCTAAGCGGACAAGAGGAGCCCGACACCGGCACCATCACCATTGGTCCTACCGTGCGAATGGCCGCAGTCGACCAGCACCGTGACGCCCTCGATCCCGCCCGAACGGTCTACGAGGAGATCTCCGGCGGTGACGAGGTGGTGAAACTCGGAAGCAGGGAAATGAACGCCCGCGCCTACGTGGCGGCGTTCAACTTCAAGGGGTCCGACCAGCAAAAACAGGTTGGTGTGCTCTCGGGCGGTGAGCGCAATCGAGTGCATCTGGCCAAGGTGCTCCGTCAGGGTGGGAACCTCTTGTTGCTCGACGAACCGACCAACGATCTCGATGTCGACACCCTTCGGGCCCTCGAAGAGGGGCTTGAGTCGTTTGCCGGCTGCGCAGTGGTTATCAGCCACGACCGGTGGTTCCTCGATCGCATCGCCACCCACATCCTCGCCTTCGAGGGCGACTCAAAAGTCCGGTGGTTCGAGGGCAACTTCAGTGAGTACGAAGCGGTTCGGCGGGCCGAACTCGGAGCAGATGCCGATCAGCCTCACCGCATCGCCTACAAGCCACTCACGCGATGAACCTCACGTCCGACCCGGAGCGGTACTGATGCCCCCTGCAGACGATGGACAGTCCGTGGAAGACCATTCAATGGCAACTCGGATCGCCACGACCATTGGTCGCGGGCTTCCCGACCTTCGGCGGAGTCTCCTCACTAAAGGCATCAGCGGGGCCGAGCTCGGCGCTGCCGGAGACCGTCACGCCCAGGCCACCCTTGAACAACTCACGACCGAACTCAATCCGGGTGACGTGGTCCTGAGCGAAGAGGGGGTCGACGACCCGGCTCGACTCACGGCACGACGCGTGTGGATCATCGATCCCCTTGACGGAACCAGAGAATTCTCCGAACCCAATCGCCACGACTGGGCCGTGCACGTTGCCCTCGTCGTCGATGGCGCCCCCACAGCAGCCGCTGTCCACCTACCCGATCCCGACACCGTGCTGACCACATCGCACAGCACCCACCCCGCCACACTGCCCACCGATCGCCCAGTACGGATCGTGGTGAGCCGCACTCGACCACCTGCGGTCGCATCCGTCATCGCTCGAGCACTCGACGCAGAGATCGTTCACATGGGTTCAGCAGGGGCGAAAGCCGCTGAGGTGGTGTGCGGCGAGGCGGAGATCTATCTCCACGACGGCGGGATGAACGAGTGGGACGCCTGCGCACCAGCAGCCGTTGCTGCCTCGGCAGGCCTGCACGTCAGCCACCTCAATGGCTCAGCGCTGGTGTTCAACAAGCCCCGACCCAGCACCCCGGATCTTCTCATCTGCCATCCTCGGCTCGCCGACGAGGTCCTGGCACTCGTCGACGCTGAACGTGACGGATCGGACTGAACGCCCATGGACCTTCGCTCCATCCGGTACGGGGTCGACGATCGGGTCGCCACCATCACCCTCAACCGACCTGAGCGGCTCAACGCATGGACCGGGAGGATGCACACCGAGTACCGGTGGGCCATGCAGGAGGCGCAGGATGACGACTCGGTGCGTGTCGTTATCGTCACCGGTGCAGGCCGCGGGTTCTGTGCAGGCGCAGACGCCAAAGCGCTCGAGGGTCACGCCGAGCGTGGGGGTTACGACCCCGGGACCCCTGAAGATCTGGCCACGCCGGGCTACGGCGTGCATCCAGGCCTCGATGGCGACTTCACCTTCCACCTCGGGTTGCGCACACCCGTCATCGCCGCCATCAACGGCCCCGCAGCAGGGGTGGGACTCGTACTCGCCTGTTACTGCGACCTGCGGTTCGCTGCGGCTGGGGTGAAACTGACCACTGCGCACGGACGTCTCAACCTTCCCGCCGAGTACGGCCTCAGCTGGATCCTTCCGCGCATCATCGGACTCGGCCGGGCCAACGACCTCCTGCTCACCAGTCGGGTTGTGCTGGCCGAGGAGGCGCACACCATGGGACTGGTGAACCAGGTGGTCCCAGCGGGTGACGTGCTGAGCGCCGCTCGCTCCCACGCCCGGTTGATGGCACATGACATCGCGCCGCGTTCGCTGGTGGAGACCAAACGGGCCATTGCCCTTGATCTGTTCCGGGACCTTGGCGCCTCCACTGCTGAGGCAACGCGCCTGCTCAACGAAATGATGGGAGAGCGAGACTTCGCCGAGGGCGCTCGTGCCCTAGTCGAGAAACGACCACCGAGGTTCTGAGGTGACCATGCGATCCAACCCCATCCGGGGTCCCCTCAATGCGTTCGGACTTCGCGCCCTCGACGGCGTGTTCGACCGGACCCTTGGTACCCAGAAGCGGCGATTGTTCGCAGACCTGCCCGACGAGGTGGTCGAGCTCGGCAGCGGCCCGGGAACCAACATGCGCTACCTCACCCCCGGGACACGGTTGACCGCAGTGGAACCCAACCCGGCGATGCACGCCTCGCTGCGTGCCAGCGCCGAGGGCCACGGGATCGAGCTGACGCTGGTGCCCCATGGAGCGGAGGACATCCCGCTGGGTGATGCCAGCACCGACGCCGTCATCTGCACACTCGTGCTGTGCACCGTCCCCGACCCCTCCGCCGCCCTCAGCGAGGTGCACCGGATCCTGCGACCCGGCGGTCGATTCGTGTTCATCGAACACGTCGCCGCCGACCCCCGCACCCACCCTTCGCTGGCCAGGACCCAGCGTGTCCTGCGCCGACCGTGGCGGTGGACCTTTGAAGGATGTGAACTTCATCGCGACACGGCGGCCCTCATCACCAGTGCCGGCTTCAGTTCCACCGAGATCCACGGCGGCACCGCCAGTCCCGCGGTCCTCCCGGTGGCACCAATGGTGTGGGGTCACGCCATCCGGTAGCAGCATCACATCTGGCCGCGGACTACTCCGAAATCGGAACGGACTCCTACACTCGGCCCATGGCCCTGCGCTCCCCCGACGCCGTCCACGGCGGCAGTGATCAACCCGAACCGGCTGATCTCGCCATCGGCTCATTCACGAGCGACGCCCCGTGGGTCGTTGAACCAGGCCAGATGGTGTGGCGCGCCGCCGAACCGGTCGTGCGCTGGTCGGTGGCCCGCGAGCTCCCTGAACTGGTGCGCCCCAGACGGCTCCCCTCTCCGGGCCGACTGTCTCGTGTCGTGGGGCGCCTCGCCTTCACGGTCGCACCGTGGGCGCTTGGGGCCCGACGCCGCGGCGGGACCATCAGTCGCGCCGACCTGTCGCGGCGGCTGCGGGTCGCCGCCGAGCACCTCGGCCCGACCTACATCAAGCTCGCCCAGATCATCTCCTCAGGCGAAGGCCTGTTCCCCGAAGAACTCGTCCATGAGTTCAAGAAGTGCAGGGACCGGGTTCCCGCAGAGCCGTTCCACAAAGTGCGCGAGGTCGTGGAGGGAGATCTCGGCCAACCACTCGAGGCGGTGTTCTCATCGTTTGACCGCCAACCACTCGCTGCAGCATCCATCGCTCAGGTGCACGCCGCCACGCTCATCACCGGTGAAGAGGTGGTGGTGAAGGTGCAGCGGCCGACGGTGGAACGTCTGGTGCGTGAAGACCTCCGGGTGATGGCCTGGCTGGCACCGTTCCTGGTGGGACGAATCCCGATCGCGGCGTTGGCCAATCCGCCCGCCCTCGTGGAACTGTTCGGGGAGACAATCACCGAGGAGCTCGACTTCCGACTCGAAGCGGCGAACATGCTCGACGTGGCACGCATCTTCGCCGAACTCGGCCAGCGCAACTACGTCATCCCTCGCCCCCACCCCCAACTGGTCACCCCCCGGGTGCTCGTGATGGAACGCATCCACGGGTTCGCCTTCGACGACGTGGCAGGCATGGTTGACGCCGGAGTCGACACTGCCGAAGTGGTGCGCACCGGCATGATCGGCTTCATGGAAGGAGCCATGCTCTACGGCGTCTTCCACGGTGACCTCCATGGCGGCAACCTGCTGGTGCTTCCTGACGGCCGGGTGGCGCTGCTCGACTTTGGGATCACCGCACGGTTCAGTCCGCTCAAGCAACAGGCGTTCCTGCGCATGGTGGTGGGGGCCACCATGAATGATCTCCGGATCCAGATCGAGGCGCTTCGGGACCTCGGTGCCCTCCCCCCTGACACCGACACTGATGCCGTCATTGCCGAACTTGGTCTCGATCGACCGCCCGTCGATCCCACCACGCTCACGCCCGATGAGATGGTGGGTGAGATCCAACAGGTGGTGAAGGGACTGATGGGCCTCGGGGCACGACTCCCCAAGGAACTCATGCTCTACATCAAGAACATGGTGTTCCTCGATGGGGCAATCGCCACCCTCGCCCCTGACCTCGACTTGTTTGCCGAGATTGCACGCATCAGTGAGTACATGGCTGAACGGCACGGCGAGAGGATCGCCGCGTCGATCGGCATGGAGCCGACCAACGTGGATTTCGATTTCAGCGGGATCAAGGCCTCGTTCGGGGTGGACCCCAACAGCACCTCCTCACTGACCTACCGCGACCTCCAAAAGCGCCGGAAACTGATCAGCGACCGACTGGCTGGCCGCAAACTGCTGTGATCGTTGTGGTCGTCAACCACCAGGACACGGGGACGCGGCGATGAGACTGGTCGTCGCCCGCTGCAGCGTCGACTATCGAGGGCGCCTCGATGCCCATCTCCCGATGGCACTGCGCCTCATCATGGTCAAAGCCGATGGTTGCGTGGCTATCCACGCCGACGGCGGCGCCTACAAGCCACTCAACTGGATGAACGCGCCCAACACCATCGTGGAGGACGACACCGTGTGGGTGGTCTCGAACCCAAAGGGCGAGACCCTCACCATCACCTTCGAGGATGTGATGGCCGACCTCCACCACGAGTTCGGCACCGACCCGGGTCTTGTGAAGGACGGTGTGGAGGCTCACCTCCAAGAGCTCCTGGCCGCCAACCCTGACCATCTTGGTGACGGCATGGTGCTGGTGCGCCGCGAGTACCCCACCGACATCGGCCCGGTCGACCTGCTGTGCCGTGACGCCGAGGGGAACCCCGTGGCGGTGGAGGTGAAACGGCGGGGCGACATCGACGGGGTCGAACAACTCGCTCGTTACCTTGAGCGACTCGATCGGGATCCGATGCTTCGCGGTATTCAGGGCATGTTCGTCGCCCAGGTCGTCAAGCCGCAGGCCCGCACCCTTGCCGAGGCGCGGGGTATCAGCTGGCAGGAAGTCGACTACGACGAACTACGGGGCATACCGTCAGACGAGTTACGTCTGTTCTAGGGCAAGGCCAGCGTGGGTCAGGTGTCGAACGTGACCCGACCGCCGTCGAGCACCACACGGTCACCGAGAGCCGAGCCGTTCGCCGTGGTGGTGAACACCGCCTCGCCGTCACCAGTCCGCCAGATGCGGGTGGTGAGTTCCTCACCGGGGAACACACTGGCGGAGAATCGTCCCTCCATGGAACGGAGTCGGTCAGGGTCACCTCCACACAACTCATGGAGCAGGGCCCGACCAGCGAACCCGTAGGTGCACAGACCGTGCAGGATGGGCTTGTCGAACCCACCCATGGCGGCGAACGACGGGTCCGAGTGCAGCGGGTTGCGGTCCCCCGACAGGCGATAGAGCAGCGCCTGGTCCGCGCTGGTGAGCTGGGACACCACGTGGTCGGCGGCGCGTTCAGGGGCGACGTTGCGCGGACCGGACGGACCACGGTCCCCACCCCACCCGCCTTCGCCCCTGATGAACAGCGACATGGTTGCCGCCAGCAACGGGTTCCCCGTCGCCGTGTCGGTCGAGGTGACGGCGAGTTCGACGACCGCGCCTTTCCCCTTGTCCCAGATCGCCGTGATCTCGCCCACGTTGCTCACCGTTCCCTCGGTGGGGATCGGGGCGAAAATCTCGATGCGCTGCTCACCGTGAACGAGCATGGCGGGATTGAAGTCCCCAAGTTGCGCCATGGCACCAAATCCGCCCGAGGCGATGATCACCGCCATGGTGGGCAGGGCCCGCAACGTGACGTCACGAGTGTTCTCGGTGGTGAACGCCAGTTCGCTGGTCCCAGCTCCCACTCCGAGGGCGTAGAGCATGCAGTCCTTGGCGTCCCACGACTTCTCGGCGGGTTCGCCACGTGCGCCAACGGCGTCAGGGTTGATCGGCATGGTGTCAGTTCTCCTTGCGGGGTCGCCCGCTCATGTCGGCGTTGGCCCGGGCCTGGGCAACGATGTCGAGCACTCGTGGTCCGAGCGCCTCAGGGTCAGCGAGAGGTTCGGTGGTCGGCCCCCGGGTCCACCCCTCACTGACTGACAGGGCACGTCCGCTGACGTCGAAGACGCGGCCCGTCACACCATCGCTCTCCTCTGACGCCAGCCAGCACACGATCGGGGCAATCCAGCGGGGAGCCATCTGCTCCTTGATCTCGTCGGGAGCCTGACCCATACCGAGGTTTTCGGTCATGCGGGTGAGCGCGGCGGGCGCGATGGCGTTGACGGTCACGCCGTAACGTTCGAGTTCGAGCGCGGCGATCACGGTAAACGCAGCGATACCCGCCTTGGCAGCCCCGTAGTTCGTCTGCCCCGGATTGCCGTAGAGACCTGACGGCGACGAGGTGTTGATGATCCGACCGCGGGGGTCGTCGCCCGCCTTGGACCGTTCCCGCCAGTGCACCGCAGCGTGATGGCTGGGACCTGCGGTCCCCTTGAGGTGGACCGCAATCACGGCGTCCCACTCGGCTTCAGTCATGTTGACCAGCATCCGGTCACGCAGGATGCCGGCGTTGTTGACGAGCACGTCAAGTTGTCCGAAGGTGTCCACCGCCTGGGAGATGAGGCGGCCCGCGCCGTCCCAGTTGCTGATGTCGTCGGTGTTGGCCACCGCCGCGCCGCCCCCAGCAACGATCTCGTCAACGACCTCTTGGGCCGGCCCCCCCGAGGTGCCGGTGCCGTCCATTGAGCCACCGAGGTCGTTCACCACCACCTTGGCCCCGTGGGAGGCGAGCAACAGCGCGTGTTCCCGTCCGATCCCGCGACCTGCACCGGTGACGATGCAGACCCGTCCTTCGCACAATCTGGCCACAGTCCCCTCCTGCCTGCTGCGAACGACGAGAGCCTACCGAACCGGCGTACTGGGCGGTTACGGACACGCCAGCGGACCGACCGTGGGATGCACAGGGCGGGCAGTACCATTCCCTACGGGCCACACCGCCCTTTCTCACCCCATGACCGCCTCCGAACCACCTGAACCCACCGAGGTCCCGAGCCCCGACCCTGTGACGATGCCGGCCGGCGGGCCGCTGGCCGCACCCCCGCCCGAACCGGTTCGCGTACCCCGCCGCCGATGGCGCTGGGTGGTCGGGGTCGTGGTCGCCCTCGTGGCGGTATGGCTCGCCGCCTTCGGCGTGGCCACCGCCCTCGCCGGCGACGACACACCGCGCAACCTCGTGGTCGCCGGGGTGAACGTGGGGGGACTGTCACCTGCCGACCTCGACGCCCGGCTCGACCAGGTCGCCACCGGATACGAGACCACTCCCGTTGACGTGGTCACCCCCGCAGGGACGGTGACCACCGACGCGTCCACTGCGGGTCTGTCCCTCGATGCCGTCGCCACCGCCGCAAGCACACTCAACGCCGACGACGACATCCCCGCCGTGCTCCGACCCTTCGCCTGGCTCCGATCGCTCGTGCTTGAGCGTGAGGTAACCCCGACCATGACCGTCGACGCCGAGACTCTGGCCGCCTCGCCGGTGGGCGAGCTGCCGGCGAAGAACTCCGAACCGCCGGTTGAGCCCGGCCTCGTCGCTGACGGTGCGGCCCTCAGCGCAACCGAGGGCGAGGACGGCACCGACCTGACCCTCGAACAGGTCGCCGTCGCGATGGTGGCAGCGGCGGAGTCCCAGCCCACCGGGCCGCTGCGTATCACCGTCGAACCGAGCGTGATCCCACCCACGTACACCCTCGCCGACGCACAGGAACTCGCCAACGAGACCAACGCCAAGCTGAGTGAACCGATCACCCTGCAGGTCGGACCGGTGTCCGTGCAGGTGGACGGTCTCACGCTGGCGGGATGGCTCACCACAGCCGCGGGGCCTGACCGTCTCGTGCTCGCCGTCGACCCGTTCCGTGCCGGTGAGGGCATCGGGGCCATTGCGGGGGAGGTCGGGAATCCCGAAGAGCCTGCCCGGCTCGTGGTTGAGAACGGGGCGGTCACCACGGTGGGAGGTCGTGGCGCCACCCGTTGTTGCGACCCGGCTTCGTTCCAGCGCATTGCGCTCGCCCTGTCGACGCCGGAGCGGGTGGCGCTCGTGGATCTCGTCGAGGAACCTCTGGTGCGGGGCCCCGAGTGGGCGGCTGCCCTTGGGATCACCACCCCCGTCGGGTCGTTCACCACCCAGTTCCCCGCCGGCCAGAGCCGCAACACAAACATCATCCGCATCGCCGAGATTCTCCAGGGCACGGTCATTGAGCCGGGCACCACCTTCTCGGTTAATGGCACCACCGGACCACGCGACGTCCCACAGGGGTTCGTCGAGGGCGGCATCATCGTCAACGGCAAAGTGGTGAGCGGCGTGGGCGGTGGCATCTCCCAGTTCGCTACGACGCTGTTCAACGCAGCGTTCTTCGCCGGACTCGACATTCCCGACTACACGATGCACAGCCTCTACATCTCCCGTTACCCCTATGGCCGGGAGGCCACCCTCTTCTACCCGTCGGTGGACCTGAAGATCACGAACAACACCCCGTACGGGATCCTCGTGTGGCCAACCTGGACCGACGAGTCAATCACCGTCACCTTGTACTCGACCCCATGGGTCGTCGGTGAGGAGACCGGCCAGGTCACCGAACCGGCCGGGGTGTGCACCCGGGTCATCACCCAGCGCACCCGCACCTGGCTAGAGGACAACCGCAAGGAGAACGACTACTTCAGGGCGCTCTACCAGCCCGAGGAGGGAGTGCGGTGCTGAACGACGACACCGGAACCGCCGGCCCAGGCAACGATGATCTGGCTCGCCAACTCGGTCTCGACATCACGTTCGAGGCCCGCATGTCCGGCTCCGATGCGCTCATGTGGCGAATCGAGAAGGATCCGCTGCTGCGCAGCACCATCGTGATGATCATGGTGTTCGATGGCGAGTTGGACCGTCAGCGCCTCACCCGACGCATGGAACGCGTCAGCCGTCTGGTGCCTCGCCTGCGTCAACGGGTCCTCGGACACCCGATGTCGATCGCTCCACCCCGTTGGGAGGTCGACCCCAACTTCCGTCTCGACTACCACCTGCGCTTCATGCGGGCACCCGGGTCGGGAACGCTGCGCGAGGTATTCGACATCGCCGCGCCGATCGCCATGCAGGGATTCGACCGGGCCCGGCCACTGTGGGAGTTCACCGTCGTGGAAGGCCTCGCCGACGACAAGACCGCTCTCATCGGCAAGGTGCACCACGCCATCACCGACGGCGTGGGCGGAATGAAGCTCCAGCTGGAATTGCTCGACCTGTCCCCCGATGCCCCCGACCCCGGGCCGTTGCCGCCCGCACCCGAACCGAGGCCCCTGGCCGAGTCGCAACGATGGGTGGATGCCACCGTGTGGGAGGCCCGCCGCCAGTTCGATGCCGTGCGCGAACTCGCCGGGAACGCCACGACGACGGCGGCACGCACCCTCACCGACCCCGTCGGTGTCGGGATGGGGGCCCTGCGAACCCTCGGCTCGATGGCCCGTATGGTCAGCCCGGCCACCGAGCCGCTCAGCCCGCTGATGCGGGATCGCTCACTCAGCGTGCACTTCGACACCCTCGAGGTCGACCTCATGGGCCTCAAGGCCGCGTCGCGGATCGTGGGCGGCCACCTCAACGACGCGTTCGTCGCCGCCGTCCTCGGCGGGTTGCGGCACTACCACCTCGCCCACGGCCACGACGTCGAGTCACTGCGCATGACCATGCCCATCAACGTGCGCACCGACCGCACGGCACGGGTGGCCGGCAACCAGTTCGCTCCCGCCAGGTTCGCCGTCCCGTTGTGGATCGAGGACCCGATCGGCCGGATGAACGCCGTGCGGGAACTGGTGGCACGCTGGCGGAACGAACCGGTGCTGTCACTGACCGAACCGCTGGCCAACCTGCTCGCCCGCCTCCCCGCCAGCGCCACCACGGCACTGTTCGGTTCAATGCTCAAGGGGATCGATTTCGTCACGTCAAACGTGCCAGGCCCGCCCATTCCCGTCTACATCGACGGTGTACCCATGGAACGCCAGATCGCATTCGGACCAATGACCGGAGCTGCGGCGAATCTCGTGGTGCTGTCCTACTGCGACACGCTCAACGTGGGTATCAACACCGACCCGGCCGCCATCGACGACCCGGAACTCTTCACTGAGTGCCTACGAAAAGGATTCGACGAGGTCCTGGCGCTGGCGTGACCCCACGGCGGGGACCCTCAGTCCTCAAGGGCCGAGTGATCCACCCAGTTGCCGTGGAATCCAGCTGGCACCCGCACCGGGAGTTCCACCACGGCCACCGGTTCGGCGGTGACGTCGGTGGCGTCAATCACCACAAGTTCGGACTGGCCTGTGGAGGCGTCGTGGACGAACCCCATCAACCACCCGTCGTCCTCGTTGCGCGCCTCGCTCGACGGCACGAACACGAACTCCCCGGCAGTGCGACCACGACCCATGTCGTGCTCCTGGGTCACACCGGTATGGAGATCATGCTTGATCACCGAGGTGGTGACGTCGTTGCCGCCCCCCAGCTGGGCGACGCCGACGCCGGCGGTGTACCCGAACCGGTGCGGCATACCCGTGAAGTGCTCGTTGATGCGGGGAAACTCCTGCGGTCGGTCGTCGAGGAGTTCGCTGGTGACCGTGCCCCGCACCGGGTCAAGCCGCCAGCGCACCAGCACCGGTGGGCCCTCCCCCTCGTCGAGGTCGGTGCGAAACATCGATGGATGGCGGGCGACGTCGACCACGACGGCGTCACCGTCGTCGTAGGCGTTGAGGGGATGGAACACGTAGCAAGGTTCCACCTCCAACCAGACCGTGTCCTCGGCGCCCCCGTTGCGCGGCATCAGGCCCACCCGCGGGACGTACTCGTCGTCCCAACGGAACGGCATGGCCCGACCGGCGGCAGCCATGTCGAGGTCGAACACCACCGGGAGGTCGAAGGCCACAACCTTCGACGAGGTGATCGCCATGTCGTGGGCCATGACCGGCTTGGCGGTAGCGAGTAGCTCGGTACGCACCAGATGCCCATCGGTATCGATCTCGTGGTACCCGAGCAGCGCGTCGAGGAAGTGGTAGCTCATGACGTGCATGTTGCCCGTGACCGGATCGAACTTGGGGTGGGCGTTCACCCCGTAGGGCAGCACCCCACCGAAGTTCGTTTCGCACATCGTCTCGAACTCGCTGTCGAGCCGGTAGGGCAGACTTCCCTCGGTGAGGGCGAGCAACGTACCTGCATGGGCGACCACGTTGGTGTTGCCCTGACCGGGGAAGAACCCGCCTTCCTGACGCGGAATCCGCTCGCGGCCTTGCATGGCAGCAACCTTTGGTGACCGCACCCAACGGTTGCGGTACCACTGCGCCTTGCCGCCCGACAGTCGGACGCCGTGGAGCATCCCTTCCCCGATGAACCAGTGGTAATTCGACGGGTCGGCTGCCACCGGGTTCGGGCCGTTGCGGACATAGGTGCCGTCGAGTTCGGGCGGCAACGCCCCCCGAACCGGCAGGTCCCATGCCGTCACCTCGGTTCCGACAGGGGCGAAGTTCCCCTCCAGAAACGTGTGACTGGCAGTGTCGGTCACTGGCTGATCCACGCCTCGGTCAACGGGGGCTGCACGGTCCGACCAGCGGGTTCACCTGAAGGCAGGGTCCAGTCCGCGATACCGAACACGTTGTTGGAGTACACGACCGCCCCGAGGTTGTGGACGATGAACAAGAAGTTCCCGTCCTTTGCCAGTTCACGCTGCACATCGGCGAATGCAGCGTTCTGTGCGGCCACGTCGTCGGTGGCCCGGGCACGATCGAGCGCCTCAACGATGGCGGGGTTCTTGTTGCGGGTGAAGTTCAGCGGGTTCCCCTCGGGGAAGTCCGCAATGAACACGTACTCGCGGTCCAGCTTGGGTGAACCAAACAGGATGAACCCGGTGGCCTGGTAGGCGCCGGTCAACGCCCGCACCAACAAGGTCGGCTGGTCCATTGCCTCGAGGGTGACCTGAATCCCAACGTCAGCGGCCTGCTGTTGGAGGGTCTCGGCGATTCGACGGATCTCAGGGACTGGCAGGATGTTGGCGGTGAAGGCCAACGGCTTGCCATTCTTGGCCTCGTACTCGGCGACCAGTTCGCGTGCCTTGGCCTGATCGAAACCGGGCACACCGGCGTCGACGTACACCTCCGAGTTCGGCTTGTAGGGACCCACCGCCGGCGGGAAGAGTCCTTCGTACGCCTGATCAGTGATGGCCTGACGGTCAAGGGAGTACGCCAGTGCCTGACGGGCAATGGGGTCGTTGAACGGTTCCGCCGACGTGTTCAACCCGATGAACGTCTCGGACACCTCGTTGTTGTCATCGGTGTACATCTGCACCTTGCCCTGGGAGGCGAGGTCGGCGAAACGGATGATCTGGGCGGCGTCGCCGGTCTCCATGGCCTGGATCTGGTTCGCCTCGAGGGAACGACCACGGGTCTGGATGTCGGTGAGGACCTCGAACTTCACCCCGTCGAGGTAGGGAAGACCGTCCCGCCAGTAGTCGGCGTTGCGGGCGACCTCGAGGTTCCGGCCCGGGGTCCACTGCACGAAGGTGAACGGGCCACTACCCACCGGGTTGCGGGCGCCGTCGGGGTTGTCGATCATCGCCGGTGCCATCACGTACCCCACCTGGGCGGTCATGGCATCGGGGAAGGTCGACCACGGCTTGATCATGTCGACCTGCACCGTGAGAGGCCCGGTGGCGGTGACGGTCTCGATGAAGCTCACCGCAGTCGAGGTGAGCAGGGCCGTCTGGTGGGCCTGCAGGTTGCGGGCCACCGCGTCGCCGTCGACGGGCGTGCCGTCATGGAATGTCACATTCGGTCGAAGCCCGATCGTCCATGAGGTGAAGTCGGCGTTCGGGGTGAACGACTCGGCGAGGTACGGCTGTGCCCGGAAGTCCTTGTCGTAGGCGGCGAGCGGGTCAAAGATCGTGTTCCCCACGATGTACGCCGAGGCGGCCCAACGACCATCGGTGACCCGCCAGCCATCAGTCTCCGCAGAGATACCGAACGACAGGGTCCCACCCGACACCGGGTCGCCCGGAGGGGCGTTCACGTAGTCGAGGCGGACGTTTCCGTCAGCGTCGGTGTTGATCGCGCCACTCCCTGACGACGTGTTGTCCGACGCCTGGGTGCAGCCGGCGAGGAGGGCGACGGCCAACAGGGGTGCGACCACCCACGCTGCCCGGCGGCTCCGACGTCCCATCGAGCCAAGACGTTCGATCTCCACGTCGTGTGGTACCTGGTGCACTTTGTCATCCCCCCGGGTCCAGACCTGTGCGGTCACTGGCGTCGAAGGCTAGTCCACGCTCCGAATCGTCGCCGTCGTGTCCCGGTGGGCCGACCACAACGCACCCAGGAACCGGTGCACCGCCACGACCACACTGTCGGTGCGGGGGCTGCGGAACGAGTCGAAGGCGTGCTGGGTACCGGGCAACTCGAGGTAGATCACCGGTTCGCTGCTCGTCCGCTCGAGCACGCCTGCGAAACTGCGGGCGTCGGAGATGGGGGCGAGGGTGTCGCGATCCCCGTGGATAATGAGCATCGGTGGGGCGTCAGCGTCCTTCCCGGCGCGCTCGGCGGCCTCGGCGATCAACAACGGTGAGGCCTCGGCGAACAGCTCGGGGTCCTCGTCAAGAAATGCCTTGGCCACCATGGGTTCGAGGATGTCACCGAGAAACTCCGGCCCGAACTGCCCGTCGCGGTTGGTCCAGTCGTACACGCCGTAGAAGGGCACCGCCGCCTGCACCGACGTGTCGGCGTCCTCGAAACCGGGCTGGTACCGAGGGTCCCCTGCCGTGAGGGCGAGCATGGCGGTCAGGTGACCTCCGGCGGACCCCCCGGTGGCGGCGACGAAGCTCGGGTCAACCCCGAACTCGGCGGCGTGTTCGCGCACCCACGCCACTGCACGCTTGCAGTCGATGAGATGGTCTGGCCAGGTCGCCGCCGGACTCAACCGGTAGTCGATGTTGAACACCACCCAACCGTTGGCGGCGAGGTGACGCATGAGCGGGACCGCCTGACGTTCCTTGAACCCGAGCACCCACCCCCCACCGTGGATCTGGACGATGGCTGGGCGCTGCTCACCGGGACGCAGTTCACTCGTTGGGGCAAAGACATCGAGACGGAGACGGCGCCCCCCGGCACGGCCGAACACCACGCCTTTGGTCACCTGGTAGTCCCGTCGCCGCGCCCGGCGCACCGATACGCCCGCGCCGAGCGGGCCGAGCGTCTCGTTGACCACGCCAGCCGCCCGACGTCCCTGGAGGTAGAGCACCAACAGGCCCGTCCACGAGACCAGACACACCACGAGACCGGCGACCCCCGGCCAGGTGTCGAGCGCCCCCAGCCAGATGAACACCCCGGCGAGCGCCAGTTGCCACACGATGTGGAAGAACGCCGCCTCAATGGTGATCCACGACGAGATGAAACCCCAGACGAACCCAACCCGTCCTCGCCGGACCGGCAGGTAGGCGTTCAGTGTGTACAACGCCCCGTACACGCTGAGGACCAAAAAGATCACTCCGAGCATGACCCCAGTGTGGCCGAACGACGTCGGTTACGACACCTCTGGTCCATCCACCCGCCGTGAACCCAATGTGGCTGCCGCCCGCTCACAGTCACGGCCCATCTGGGCCACGAGATCATCGACGCTGTCAAAGCGTTCCTCGGAGCGCAAACGCTCCACGAAACGCACCCGGGCGACCTGGCCGTAGAGGTCGATCCCGTCGGGCCCGACGTCGAGGAGGTGTGCTTCGAGCAGCGAGTAGGGCTGGTCGTCGTAGAAGGTCGGTCGACGACCCAACGACACCGCCGCGGGGTGCACCTCCCCCGAGGTCATCACGTACCAGGCGGCGTAGATCCCATCGGCGGGCAGACACACCTCGTCGGGCACTTCCACGTTCGCCGTGGGGAATCCAAGCACCCGCGCCCGGGCATCCCCGTGTCCCACGACCCCACGCACCTCGTGCCAACGGCCCAACAGCGCACTGGCTTCGTCGACGTTTCCCTCCCCGAGCGCCTGACGCACGGCCGTGGAGGACACCTTCGGCGTTCCCGACGGGGCCACGTCACCATCGGGGCCCACAAGGCGCACCGGCGACACGTCGAAGCCGAGGTGCGGACCAACGGCGGCAAGCATCGTGACGTTGCCCTGTCGGCCTGCACCGAAGTGGAAGTCGTCTCCCACCACGACCGTGCGCGCCCCCAGACAATCAACGAGCACGCGTCGCACGAACGCCTCAGCCTCCTCAGTGGCACGCTCAGCGGTGAATCGCACGACGTAGACGATGTCGACCCCGGTGCCCTCGAGAAGTTCGAGTTTCTGGTCGAGGTCGGTGAGCAACTGCGGTGCGGCATCAGGCCGCACGACACTCGCCGGATGCCGATCGAAGGTCACGACCACCGAGGTCCGCTCACCGGCGGCGGCGAGGGACCGCACCTGGGAGATGACCGCCCGGTGCCCTCGGTGCACGCCGTCGTAGGCGCCGATGGTGACCACTGAACCAGACGGCAACGCAGGGCAGGGGTCGTCGTCGGTCACCACGAGCACCACCGGAGGCTATCGCCCCACCCAAAGATCCGGGAACGTCGACGGTTCAGGACCCGACGAGGACCACCTCGGGTTTCGCCTGGCCTGTTCCGTGCCGGTCGTACACCGCCAACAGTGAGCCGTCAGGACCCACCACACGCCACGGCCCGGGGTCGGTACCGTCGCCGGGGGCCACCACCTCAACGGGGAGCACCTTGCCGTGACGGACGTCGCTCGCCACTGCGTCGTCCACGGTCACCATCGGCAGCCACGCCAGCGCGTCAACCGGAGGGAGCAGGACGTCAGCTGACAAGTCGTCGAGCGCAATGGCGTCACTGAGCGGGAACGGCCCCACAGCGGTGCGGCACAGGGTGACGAGGTGGGCGCCTCCGCCAAGGGACGAACCAAGGTCCGCAATGAGCGAACGGACGTAGGTGCCCGAAGAACAGGTCACCACCGCGCGCCAGCGGCGGGCAGCGCCACCGGGGCCCAGTACCCCCCCAGCGGCGACGGGTTCAAGGTCGAACTGTTCGACGTGCACCGGGCGCGCCTCCCGTTCGATCTCTATGCCCTCTCGGGCCAGCTCGTGGAGGCGACGACCTCCCACCTGCACGGCCGACACCATGGGCGGCACCTGCAGCAGGTCCCCGGTGAGTTGGTGCGCCCCCACGACGACCTCGTCGGTGGTGAGGGCGCTCATGTCGTGGGAGGCCGTGACTTCCCCTGAGGCGTCAAGCGTCGAGGTTTCCTCGCCGAACACGAACTCGGTGACGTAGGTCTTGGGTAGCGCGGTCACGAATCGCAGCAGTCGGGTGACGCGACCCACACCCAAAAGCAGCACGCCGGTGGCGTCGGGATCCAGCGTCCCGCCATGGCCGACCCGTCGGGTGCCGAGCAGTTTGCGGGACCGGGCGACGACATCGTGGGAGGTCCAACCGGCAGGTTTGTCGATGACCGCCAATCCTTGGGGACCGGCATCGGGGTCACCTCGACGGCTCATGAGCCCTCGTCGGCGTCGTCGGGACGGTCGTCCTCGTCACCCCCGCTGGGCGCCTCGGCCTCGTCGAGGTCCCGCAGGATCGACTCCACGCGAAGCCCGGCACGCACACCCTCGTCGGGGCGGAAGGAGAGTTCCGGTGTCCGACGCAGTCGGGCCTGGGCGGCGATGGCCCGCTGGAGTCGAACCCGGTGTTCGTCGAGTGCCTCGATGATGACGGCGTCGTCGGCGCCGTCACCGAACGCCGTGTCGAAGTAGACGACGCCGGTGCGGAACTCAGAGTCGACCTGCACACCGGTGATCGACACGAGTTCGAGTCGCTCGTCATCAATCAGCCGCAACTCGTCGGCGATGATCTCGCGGACCAACTCGGCGACCCTGACGCTTCTGCGGTATGGACGGGTTCCACTGCGACGTCGGTTCGGTGCCATGGGTCAACCGTAGCGGGGGGTCAACCGTCATCGTCCACCTCAATCCAGTGTCGGGTCACGTCGAGGACCTCGAGATCGGTGAACGACCAGATGAACCGCTCGACGGCGTCCAGGGCGTCCTCGAGCTGGTCTGCCGATGGGCCGGCGGCGGCAACGGCGATCCCGGCCCGCTGGAGGAGGTCCTGGTGGTCGGTCTCGGCCACCGAGAGCGAGAACCGGTGGCGAAGGCCGTCGATGAGTGGGCGGAGCGCCGCCCGTTTGTCCTTGAGCGACTGGCTGGAACGGATGCGGAGGTCGGCCACGAGGACCGCGGCGTGGACGGTCATTGATGCGACGCTACCGACCCTGGGCCTGCCGACGGGGGGCCACCCCACCCTGGCCATAAACCTGACCTTCCGGGTCGACTTTCGATCGGCGGCGCCGTACACTGCCCCCTATGACTGCCGAGCCGACCACTGCGACGCCACTGCAGCCCGCCCCTGCGGGCATAGACCCCCGCGGGCCCCGCACCAACCAGGCGGTGCTCGCCGTCGGCCTCGCCGTCGGGTTCGCCTTCGGCTGGTGGCCGGTGGCGCCCGTGTTCGCTGTCGTGCTGGGCCTCGGCGTGGCCCTCGGGCCCCAGTGGGGTCCGGTCCTCCTCGCCTACCGACACCTGCTGGCGCCCCGCCTGGGTCCACCAACTGAACTCGAAGACCCTCGTCCCCCACGGTTCGCAGCAGCCATCGGCGTGGGCTTCCTCGCCGCAGCCACCGTGGCGTTCCTCGCCGGTGCCAGCGTGCTCGGCTGGGTCCTCACCTTGATCGTGGCCGCACTCGCCGCACTCGCTGCGGTCACCGGCGTGTGCGTCGGCTGTGAGATGTACGTGCTGATCAGCCGTCTACGGGGTCCACGGTGACCAGCCGACTCCTCATCCTTTTCCTCCTCGGTGGCGGCGTCCTGTGGCTGCGATCGCTGTGGCAACGCCGACAACGCGCTGACGAGAACCGTCAAAGCGACGGACTCCCCCAGGTGCCCGCTGCGCTGCGCGGGGGCGGGCCTGCGTGGGTGATCTTCACCACGCCGACCTGTGTGGCTTGCCGTTCAGTGGAACAGATTCTCGCCACCGACCGTCCCGGCGAACGGGTCGTCCGGATCGACGCCACCGTGGACCCCGAACTGGCCAGCCGGTGGGAGGTGCGCCGGGCGCCCACCACGCTGCTCGCCGATGCCGACGGAAACGTCGTGGCGCGGTTGGTGGGTGCCGAGGCCGTGCGCCGCTACCTCAACGACACCGCATCGCCGACGACGCTGGCGGCCGACTCCGAGCCTCTCGACGCCAACAGCGCCTGAGGGCGGGCCCCTCAGGTCCGGGGGATCTCGCGTTCTTCGAAGGTTTCGATGATGTCCCCGGACTTGAGGTCCTGGAAATCGGACAGCCCGACGCCGCACTCGAACCCAGCGGCAACTTCACGGACGTCGTCCTTGAATCGCCGGAGGGAGGCAACGGCGCCCTTCCAGATGATGGTGCCGTCCCGCAGGAACCGGACCTTGGAGTTACGCGTGATGACCCCACTGGTGACCATGCAGCCCGCCACCGCACCGACCCGCGGCACCCGGAACACCTCGCGGACCTCGGCTTCACCGGTGACGACTTCCTCGAACTCTGGGGCGAGCAAGCCGAGCATGGCGTTCTCGATGTCCTCGAGCAGCTTGTAGATGATCTCGTAGGTACGGATCTCCACGTGCTCGGTCTCAGCGAGTTCACGAGCCTTGCGATCGGGACGAACGTTGAACCCAAGAATGGTGGCGTTGGACGCCGCCGCCAACTGGATGTCGTTCTCGGTGATACCACCCACACCGCGATGGACGAACGACAGCTTCACGTCGTCACGCTCGAGCTTGCGCAGGCTTTCGGTGACCGCCTCGAGTGAACCGGTCACGTCAGCCTTGACGATCAGGTTCAGCGTGGCCGTCTCACCCGCCTGGATCTGGGTGAAGATGTCCTCGAGCTTGGCGCCACCGGCCATGGCGTGCGCTTCACGACCCAGGTTGGCAACCCGCTTCCAGTGCTCACGGGTGGAGGCCACCTTGGCCGCCACCTTCTCATCGGGAGCGACCACGAACCGGTCACCGGCAACAGCCGGTTCGGACAGACCGAGCACCTGCACCGGAACGGACGGCCCTGCCTCACGCACCTGCTCACCGACGTCGGTGATGAGTGCGCGAACCCGGCCCCATGCGGCACCGGCGACCACCGGCTCGCCAACCCGCAGCGTTCCCTTTTGCACCAGCACCGTGGCAACGGGACCGCGACCGATGTCGAGATGGCTCTCGAGCACCACCCCCGAGGCGCGACCGTCGTCGGTGGACCTGAGGTCCTCGAGTTCAGCAACCACGAGCAGGTTCTCGAGCAGGTCGTCGAGACCGAGGTTCTGCAGCGCCGAGCACTCCACCACGATCGTCTCGCCACCCCAGTCCTCGGGCACGAGGTCGTTGTCGGCGAGTTGCTGGCGCACCCGGTTCGGATCGGCGTTCTCGCGGTCGATCTTGTTGAGCGCCACCACGATGGGCACCTCGGCAGCACGGGCGTGATTGATCGCCTCAACGGTCTGGGGCATCACCCCGTCGTCGGCGGCGACGACGAGCACCACGATGTCGGTGGCGTCAGCACCACGGGCACGCATGGCGGTGAACGCCTCATGGCCCGGGGTGTCGACGAACGTGATCGCCCTGCCGTCACGCACGACCTGATAGGCGCCGATGTGCTGGGTGATGCCACCCGCCTCACCAGCGACCACGTTGGCGTTGCGAATCTGGTCGAGCAACTTCGTCTTGCCATGGTCGACGTGACCCATCACCGTGATCACCGGAGGTCGATGAGGCCAGGACTCGTAGACGGCGTCGCTGACGTCCTCGTCCATCTCCAACAGGCGCTGAAGCTCGACCTCTTGTTCCTCACCGGGATCCACGAGGCGGATCTCGGCACCAATCTCGGCGGCGAACAACTCGATCATGTCGTCGCTGAGGGACTGGGTGGCGGTCACCATCTCGCCCTGCTGCATGAGGAACCGCACGACGTCCGCTGCGGTCCGGTTCAACTTCGGTCCGATGTCCTGAGGGGTCGAAGCGCGCTCAACCACCACGGTGCCCGCAGGCACCGGGGCGTCGGCCGGCGTGTACGACGGCAGGTCCATGGGCTGCAGCTCGTCGGCGGAGCGACGACGACGACCCTTGCGGCGCGGTGGCCTGCGTCCACCCGGACCGGCGCCACGTCCGCCACCCGGCCCACCTCGACCACCGGGGCCGCCGCCGGGGCCACCACCTGGCCCACCACCGGGAGCGCCGGGGCGGGAGAACCCACCGGGACGGGGGCCACCGGGTGCACCACCTGGTCGTGGCGCACCGGGACGGGCACCGGGACCGCTGGGACGTCCTCCCGGTCCACCAACACCGCCGGGACGAGCCCCGGGAGGAGGTGGGCGGCGAAGGCCTGGCGGCGGCGGGATGGGCTTGCCGGATGCGGAGATCGGAGCGGGCGGCGGCGGAATCGGCTTGCCCGACGCCGACATCGGCGGTGTGGGCGAAGCCTCAATCTCTGGGGCGGCAGGGGCGTCGGTCGCGGGCGCCGCTGGGGGCGCCTCTGCGGACGCCTCCGCGGACGCCTCGGGTGGCGTTGGCGCAACCTGCGCAGGTGCGGGTGCAGGCGCAGGCTCCACTGGCGGCGCCGGGGCCGGGGCCGGGGCCGGGGCCGGGGCCTCAGCTGCGGGTGGGGCGGCCGGTCGAGCGGGTCGCGCACCTCCGCTCGAGGTCACGACCCGACGAGTCGGGGCGGCAGGAGCGGCCGGAGCAGCCGGTTCGGCCGGGGCGGCACTGATCGGCGCCACCTCGGGTTCGGGCGCCGATGGAGCGGGCACATCGACGGTCGGCGGGGGCGTGGCGGCCTTCTTGGCAGCCGGCTTCTTGGCCGCCGCCTTCTTCGCCGGTGCCTTCTTGGCAACCTTCTTGGGCTCCTCGGGCTGCTCGTCTCGGATCAGTCCTTCGCGCTCTGCCTTACGGCGAACACGGTCGGCCTGGGCCTCCTGGACGCTCGAGGAGTGGCTGCGCACGCCAATGCCCAGTGAATCGCAAAGGTCAAGGCACTCCTTGTTGGTGAGTCCCAATTCCTTCGCAAGTTCATAGACCCGGATGTTCGCCACGCTTGATGTCCTCGTATTCCGTTGTCCCAGACCGGATTGCCGGTCCTCGTTTGGCGGGATTCGCCTCCCGACGGGGCTGTTGATACTCCCACAGCCCTTCGTCAGCAGGCGAAGCCCTGCCGGTTGTCCCCTCAGTCCGCGGGGGTATCGCTCTCAGTCAGCTCGGCCTCAACGTCACTCTCGGCATCGACCTCAGCCTCGACCTCGTTGTCGATCGAAGCCGCTTCGTCCACGTCAGGGGCCTCGGTCTCGGGGGCCTCGGTCTCGAGGGCCTGGGACCACTGTTCGGCCGACATGGCCTCACCGCCCTCAGCCGGACGCCACACCTGCTCCCCGGTCGCCTCGTCGACGACCCATTCGCCCTCAGCCCAGTCCTGATTGGCGTAGGCCTCTTCCTCGGCGAGCTGGCTCTCACTCTTGATGTCGACGTGCCAACCTGTCAGACGGGCGGAAAGCCGGGCGTTCTGGCCCTCCTTGCCGATGGCGAGAGACAACTGGAAGTCCGGCACGATGACCTCAGCGGTGCCGGTTTCCTCGTGGATGCGCACCTCGCGGACCTTGGCCGGGGAGAGCGCCTTCGCCACGAAATCGGCAGGGTCGTCGGTGAACGGAACGATGTCGATCTTCTCGCCGCGCAGTTCGGTCACCACCATGCGAACCCGGGCGCCGCGAGCCCCCACACAGGCACCCACAGGGTCGACGTTGCTGTCGTTGGACCACACGGCGATCTTGGTGCGGGCGCCGGGTTCACGGGCACAGGCCCGGATCTCGACCACGCCGTCGGCGATCTCGGGAACCTCGAGCTCAAAGAGACGCTTGATCAACCCGGGGTGGGTGCGGCTCACCACGATCTGGGGACCCTTGGCCGTCTTGCGGACCTCGACGATGTAGGCCTTCACCCGGGCACCTGGCTCGAGTCGCTCGTACTGGGCCTGTTCGGCCTGGGGCAGGAGCGCCTCCACCCGACCGAGGTCCAACAGCGTGAATCGGGCGTCGGTCTGCTGGATGATGCCGGTGACGATGTCGCCCTCGCGACCGGCGTACTCCTCGTACTTCATCTCGCGCTCCGCCTCACGGATGCGCTGGCCCATGACCTGCTTCGCCGTCTGGGCGGCGATCCGGCCGAAGTTGTCAGGCGTGACGTCGAACTCGGGGCCGACGGGCTCCCCGTCGTCGTCAAGATCCTGGGCCATCACCCGGAACTCGCCGGTCTCGGGGTCGATCACCACCCAGGCGTACTCGTGGGCCTCAGGCATCCGCTTGTACGCCGTTTCAAGGGCGTCGGCAAGGGCGCCAAAGAGCGTGTCCACCGAAATGCCCTTGTCGGCGGCCAGAGCGCTGAGCGCCTCCATCATGTCCAGGTTGCTCATGACCTGCTCACCTCGTCGTCGTGTCCGTCTTGTTCGTCGCTGTCGTCGTCTGCCAGTGCGTCATCGGGGTGCGCAACCGTGCTCTTCGGCGAGCGTCGCCCGCCCGGCTTGGGAGTCGGTCCCCACTCAAACACGGTGCGTGCGCGGTCGACGTGGGAAAAGGGAATGATCCGTTCACCCCCACCGTCGGCGAGCACGAGTGTGATTGCGGTGTCATCAACCGTGCGGAGGGTTCCCTGCACCCGCTCAGCCCCTTCACCGGGGATTCGGATCCGCACCGACACGGTTTCGCCACACGCCGCAACGAAGTGCGCTGGTGTGCGGAGATTCCGCTCGAGTCCGGGGCTGGTGACCTCAAGGGTGTAGCTGCCGGGAACGGGGTCGTGCTCGTCGAGCACGCGGGAGATCCGGCGGGTGGCCTTTGCCACGTCGTCGAGCGAGATGCCCCCGGAACGATCGACGACCACCCGGAGGGTGCCTCCGGCACGCTCCACGTCGTAGATCTCAATGCCGAGTTCCTCAGCCACTGGTTCACACAGCGCTCGCACCTTGTCGGTCACCTCCATTCCGGTCTCTCCTGGTCCTGCGATCCTTGACGGCCTCTCGAATGGGTCCCTACGACACGAAAGGCGTGGGCAAGCCCACGCCTTCCGACCGAACCTCATCGAAAAACCTGCCCGGAGTATAGCGGAAATGCCCCATGGCCGCCCCTGCGATCCACCGAGGGCAGACGGCCCCGAAATCAGGCGCTATTGACTCAATAGGAACGCCCCACCACCGCAGTGAGATCCGGCTCGTCCACGCTGTCGGGCACGGCGCCATCGGCCCGGATCAGGCACCGGACCGTCATGGCGTGCGCCCCGAGCGCCGTTTCACCCTCGGCGCCCACACGATCCCACGGCAGCGTGGCCCACCCCGTGGCCGCCGCCTCGATCGCCTCGTCCACGGTGGCCACCGGCACCGTCCGGGCCAAGCGGTTCTGGCGGGCACGCTCCAACATGTCGGACTGGATCCGGTCGAGCGCCTCGGCGACGACGGGCACAACCCCCTCGAGTGGTGCCGCCACCCGTGAACCGTCGTCTCGTCGGGTCACGGTCACCTCTCCTGCGGCGAGGTCCCGGGGCCCGAGTTCCACGCGGACGGGAACACCCTTGAGCTCCCAATCGGTGACCCGCCGGCCCATCGATGTCGAGGTGTCCACGTCAAGGCGGGTGCGCACACCGGACGCCTCAAGCTCTGCAGCGAGCTCCCGGCAGCGCGCGATGACCGCCTCGTCGTCACGGACAGCGATCACCACGGCCTGGACAGGGGCGAGGCGAGGCGGGAGTCGCAGACCGGCGTCATCGCCGTGACCCATGATGAGCCCACCCACCATGCGGGTCGACACCCCCCACGACGTCGTCCACGCCAGTTGTTGGGTCCCGGTGTCGTCGAGGTAGTTGATGTTGAATGCCCGGGCGAAGTTCTGGCCGAGCTCGTGACTGGTACCCATCTGCAGGGCCTTGCCGTCACCCATCATGGCCTCACACGTCATGGTGTTGGTCGCACCGGCGAACCGTTCCGACGGCGTCTTGCACCCGACCACCACGGGGAGTGCGAGGACGTTGACCATGAAGTCCTCGTACACCTCGTGGAGGATCTGTCGGGCGTAGGCGGCGGCATCAGCCTCGGTTGCGTGGGCGGTGTGCCCCTCCTGCCAGAGAAACTCGCTGGTGCGCAGGAATACGCGGGGCCGCAGTTCCCAGCGGACCACATTCGCCCACTGGTTCAACAGCAGCGGCAGGTCCCGCCACGACTGGATCCACTTCCCCATCGACTCGCCGATCACCGTCTCAGAGGTGGGGCGCACCACCACTGGCTCCTCCAGTTGTTTGCCACCGGCGTGGGTAACCACCGCCAACTCCGGGCTGAAACCCTCCACATGCTCGGCTTCACGCTTCAGGTACGACTCGGGGATGAACAGTGGGAAGTAGGCGTTGGATGCCCCCGCCGCCTTGATGCGGGCGTCAACCTGGGCCTGCATCTGTTCCCAGATGGCGTAACCGTAGGGACGGATCACCATCGTGCCGCGCACCGGGCCGTTGTCGGCCAGTTCCGCCTTGTTGAGAATGTCCTGGTACCACCGGGGGAAGTCCTCGGACTGGGGAGTGAGCACGGGGGGTTTGGCCATGGACGGCGAGCCTACCCACACTGCACTCGCCGCTCTTTGACCACAGGGACGACGCCAGCGCACCGCTGGGAGCAACTAGCGTCGCCCCCAGCAGAAGGGGACGTCTGGTGCGGCTCGACGAGCCGCCACTCAAGGAGGACCACGTGGCCAGCGAACAACTCTCCCCCACCGGTCTCGTCGACCGACGTCGATTCCTCGGCGGTGCCGCGGTCGCTGCGGCCGCAGCGGTCGCGTGGCGCCCCTCGCTCTCGAGCGCACAGACCGGATTGCTCGCTGGGGACGACAACCCGTTCACCCTTGGGGTGGGCAGCGGGGACCCGCTCCCCACCGCCGTGGTGTTGTGGACCCGCCTCGCACCCGACCCGCTCAATGGCGGAGGCATGCCCAACACCGACGTGTCTGTGGCATGGGTGATCGCCCGGGATGAGGGACTCAGTGACGTCGTGACGTCGGGAACGGCCACGGCACCCGCCGCGTTCGCCCACAGCGTCCACGTTGACGCCACCGGCCTCGAGCCAGACACCTGGTACTGGTACCAGTTCAGCGCCGACGGGTTCGACAGCCCCGTCGGAAGGACCCGCACCGCCCCGGCACCGGGCAGTTCACCCTCGAGTCTGCGGTTCGGGTTCGCCTCCTGCCAGAACTACGGCTCGGGCTACTTCACCGCCCACGCCAACCTCGCCAACGAGGACCTCGACGTCTGCTTCCACCTCGGCGACTACATCTATGAGGGGGCCGGTGGAGGTGTCCGGTCGGTTCCCGGCGGCGAGGCCACCACCCTCGCGGGCTACCGCAACCGGTACGCGTTGTACCGCAGTGACCCGAACCTACGGGCGGTACACCAACGGTTCCCGTGGATGGTGACCTGGGACGACCACGAGGTGGAGAACAACTACGCCGGGGGCATCTCCGAGGACGGGATCACCGGCGCAGCGTTCCTCACCCGCCGGGCCGAGGCCTACCAGGCGTGGTGGGAGCACCAGGCGGTGCGCATGCCCCCTCCGGTGGCCGCCGACCTGCCGATCTACCGGAACTTCACGTGGGGTTCGCTGGCCTCGTTGTTCATGTTGGACACCCGCCAGTACCGCTCCGATCAGGCGTGTGGCGGCGCAACCCTGTCGCCTCTGTGCGCCGAAGCCCTCGACCCGGCCCGCACCATGCTCGGAGCAGCCCAGGAACAATGGATCGCCAATGGGTTGACGTCGTCGGGTGCTCGCTGGAACGTGATCGCCCAGGCCGTCGTCATGGCGTACACACCACTCGTCGGGCAGTTCAACCTCGACCAGTGGGACGGCTACCCGGCGGCGAGGGACCGGATGCTCGAACTCTTCGGGCGACCCGAGGTCCGCAATCCTCTGGTCCTCACCGGCGACATCCACGCTTCAGGGGCCGGGCGCCTGCTGGCCGACTTCGACAACCCTGACACCTCGGCGGTCGTCGGTCACGAACTGGTCGGCACCTCGATCTCATCGACATTCCCTGACGGCCTCGACGACCTGTTCAACCAGGTCACGTCGGGGCTGCCGTGGGCCGACTACGCCAACGCCTCCGAGCGTGGATACGTGACCGTGGAGTTGACCGAGGAGGTCGGCACGGCGAACTGGCGGGTGGTCGACACCACCACCGCCGAGACGTCAGGCGTGCGCACCGACTTCACGTGGGAGATCCCCGTCGACGATCCCGGTGGCGCACCGTCAACCGGCACCACCGCCCCGGTGGCGGCCACCCCCCGGTTCACCGGCTGACCTCTCCAACGACCCGACACCACCGCTGGGAGCAGCACCGATGCAGCGATACGGCATGACCATCCCACTCGACGGGCAGCCTCTCGGCGCCCAGCAGGACACGATCGCCGAACTCGCCGACCTCGGGTACACCGACCTGTGGTCAGCGGAAGCTGACGGATCTGACGGGTTCACTCCGCTGACCCTCGCTTCGGTATGGGCCCCCTCAGTGCGCCTCGGCACCGCCATCATCCCGGCGTACACGAGAGGCGCGGCGTGCCTCGCCCAGTCGGTCGGCTCGTTGGCGCAGGCGGCTCCGGGCCGGTTCGTGCTCGGTATCGGCTCGTCCTCAGACGTCATCGTCGAGCGCTGGAACGGCATGCAGTTCGACAAGCCCTACGCCCGCGTGCGCGACACCCTCCGGTTCCTTCGCACAGCCCTCGCCGGCGACAAGGTCACCGAGGAGTACGAAACGTTTTCCGTCCGTGGGTTCCGCCTCAAGGTCCTCCCACCTGAACCCGTGCCGATCCTCGTGGCGGCCCTACGCGAAGGGATGCTGCGGCTCGCCGGTCGGGAGGGGGACGGCGCCATCATCAACTGGTTGTCGGCCGATGACGTGTCGACGGTGGCGCCCGTGGTTCGCCAGTTCGGCGAGGACAAGGAGATCGTGGCCCGAATCTTCGTTGCGCCGTCGACCGACACCGACATGGTCCGCAACCTCGGTCGGTTCGCCATCGCCGCTTACCTCAATGTCCCGGTGTACCGGGCGTTTCACGAGTGGCTGGGACGTGGCGACGCGCTCGCAGGAATGTGGGACAAGTGGGGTGCAGGGGACCGCCAGGGAGCACTTTCGGAGATTCCCGACGAGGTGGTCGACCAGCTCATCGTGCACGGCACCCCCGAGCAGTGCCGCGCCCACATCGCCCGCTACGTCGACAACGGGGTGACCACTCCGGCACTCGCCGTGCTGCCGTTCCCGGGCATCGACCCGTTGCAGGCAGCACGCGATCTCGCCCCTACCTCAACGACGTAGACCCGCCCTCAACCCACTTTGGCGGCGCGGATCAGGGTGGATTGACTGGCGGTGGCGAGCAGGGTGCCGTCCTCGGCCCACAGGTTCACTCGCCCGTGACCGAACCCTTTGGCCACCACGTCGATGCTGATGTCGGCAAGGACCCACTCGGTGGGGACAATCCGGGCCACCCGCAGCGTGTTGTCGAGACTGTTCGCCATGGCCACACCGTCAAGTGCCACATGGATCCCCATGGGGACGTAGTCCCCAATGACCGCCAGCGCCGGCGCCGACATCTCGAGCAGGTCTGGCACCCGGGTCCAGACCGCCACCCGGCCCGACTCGCGGTCGGCCATGGCGAGGCGTTGATCGAGTCGGTCCATGATCGACTCGGTGTTGTACCGGCGCTCACGCGGCGCGCAGTTGTCCGGAAGGTCAACCTCCGGCCGTTGCGCCCACTGACCCGCCATCTCGAGGGGTCGCTCACCGAGGGCGGCGTTCACGGTGAGGATCTCGGTGCCCGCCACCATGCCGACGGCGCGTGCCTGGGTGGTCTGGCGGCCCTCGACAGCGATGGTGACGTCGATATCCATGGTCGTGCCGGGGCGGGCGTAGGACAGGTACTGGGCGGTGGCCCACACGACGGGACGTCCCGTCGACCCCTCCATGGCCGCAATGGCCGCACCGAGGCCGCACCCCCCGAAGAGGAACCCGGCACCGGTGGAGATCCCCGGGACAACGGGGAGGTGCCAGCGCAGCGGGTTGTGGGTCGGCCGGAGTCCGAGCCAGTCAGGTGCGTCCATGACACCACGCTAGGTGGTTGGGTCGGTTGTGCTTGACTGCTTGCCATGACCGACACGCCATGGCTCAACGACACCTGTTCACTGGTCGACGCGTTCCGTTCAGGCGAGCGCTCCCCAGTTGAGGAAATGGAGGCGACGCTCGCCGCCATCGACGCCTCAGACCTCAACGCGTTCTCGTTCCTCGACGGCGATGCCGCGCTCGACGCCGCACGTTCAGCCGACGTCAACCAGCCGTTCGGCGGGGTTGCCTTCGGAGTCAAGGAACTCGACTTCGTCGAGGGGTGGCCGAGCACCGAGGCCAGCGTGGTCTTCGCCGACCGCAAGGCCAAATACACCTCCACGATGGTGCAGCGGGCCACCGCTGCCGGCGGCGTGCCGGTGGGTCTGACCACCGCCAGTGAGTTCGGCGGCCTGAACGTCTCCATCACCAAACTGAACGGCATCACCGGCAACGCATGGGACAAAACCCGCACCGCTGGCGGCTCATCAGGCGGCAGCGCCTCAGCGGTGGCTGGTGGTCTGGTCACCATCGCCACCGGTGGGGACGGCGGCGGATCGATCCGCATCCCTGCAGGTTTCAACGGGCTCGTCGGGATGAAGGGCACCGCCGGTCGTATCCCCCGGGGACCCCACACGCTGATCGCCCCCATGACCGTCGTCGTCGGATGCCTGGCCCGATCGGTGCGCGATACCGCCAGGTGGTTCGACGTGTGCAGCGGTCACGACAAGCGCGACCCCTACTCGCTGCCCCGGGTCGATGGCTGGGAGTCCGGACTCGGCTCCCACCTCGATCAGTTGCGTGGAAAAAGGGTGGCCATTGTGCCCAACCTGGGTTCGGCGGTGATCCACCCCGAGCTTGACGCCATGGTGCGCGCCGCAGGCGAAGCGCTAGCCGCCGACGCCGGGTTGACCATCGTTGACGGCGTCAAGGTCGAGATTCCCGGCCTCGGTCTTGAATGGGCGATGGCGAACCTCTCGGGGCTTCTCGCCGAGCTCGGTGACCTGTGGCCTGACTGCAGGGAGGATCTGACCAACGAGATTGCGTTCGGGATGCAGATCGCCACCGAGCACTTCAACTTGGAGATGGCTGCCCGCGTCGAGGCCCAACGCACCCTCGCCAACGAGGGCATGGCGGCGATTTTCGACGAGGTCGACTTCGTCATCTGTGCCACCAACCCCGATGCCGCCTACCCCGCTGAGGTCACGCTGAACACCAAGGTGGGTGACGTCACGGTTGGACCGGAGAACAATGGGGCACTGACGATTCCGGCCAACATCGTCGGCAACCCGTCGTGCCAGGTCCCCATTGGGTTCCTCAACGGCTTGCCGGTCGGCATGCAGATCATGGGGCCGCACCTCCATGACCAGATGGTCCTTGATCTCGCATGGCTCACCGAACGTGAGCGCCCGTGGCCGCTGGTGGCAAACGGCGCCCCGATCTGACGCCACGGCGGGTCGTCGGAGGGGTTGTCACACCCCGTCGGCACACTGTCGCCATGACCGATGAACCCAATCACCAGCAATTGCCGCTGACTGTGGTTCCGGGCTCCCCCAACCCCGGCTCCACGAGCGGTTCCAGCCCACGTCGAGTTCGAAAGACCCACAGCCGAGAGCGGCGCGAGGCTCGGCCCTCGTGGCGCATGAGCGACCAGGCACGTCGTGCCGGAGTCGAAGGCGTGGCGAAGGCCCGCCGCGAGCTCCAGCGCGTCCGGGACATTCCTGCTGAGTCCAACACCCAGCTGTCCCCCACCGCTGCGTGATTCCGCCCCGGGGAAGCGACCGGTAACCTGCTCCCATGACCGATGTCGTGATCATTGACGCAGTCCGCACCCCCGTTGGCCGTCGCAACGGCGGCCTCGCCGGGGTCCATCCCGCCGACCTGTTGGCAACGGCGCTCTCAGAGCTCGTGGCGCGCACCGGCATCGACCCAGCCGAGGTCGGCCAGGTCGTGGGCGGATGTGTCAGCCAGGTTGGCGCGCAGTCGTTCAACGTGGCGCGCACCGCATGGTTGACCGCAGGGCTGCCGCTGAGCGTGGCGGCGACGACCGTGGACACCCAGTGCGGTTCGTCCCAGCAGGCCACCAACCTCGCCACCAGCCTCGTGGCCGCAGGGGTCGTCGACGTCGCAGTGGCTTGCGGGGTGGAGACCATGTCGTCGGTGCCCATCGGGTCGAACAGCTCCAAGAAGCTGGGATACGGCGTGCCGATCCCCAAGACCTACTTCGGCCAGTACGAGTTCACGAGCCAGTTCGAGGGTGCCGAGCGCATCGCCGAGAAGTGGGGCATCACCAGGGATGACGCCGATGCCTACGCCTTGAGGTCCCAGACCCTCGCCGCACAGGCATGGGACGAGGACCGATTCGGCACCCAGGTTGTCGAGGTCGTCGCCCCAATCCTCGACGACGAACGTCAGCCCACCGGACAGACACAGACCATCAGCCGCGACGAGGGCATCCGAGACACGACTCTCGAGAAGTTGGCCGGCCTCAAGCCGGTGGCGCGCGAGGACGGCGTGCACACCGCCGGATCCTCCTCACAGATCTCTGACGGCGCTGCTGCAGTGCTCATGATGACCGCAGCCAAAGCCGAAGCGCTCGGACTGACTCCAATCGCCCGGATCGTGGACACCTGTCTGGTCGGCGTCGATCCGGTGCTCATGCTCACCGGACCCATCGACGCCACCCAGCGCCTCCTCTCCCGAAATGGCCTCACCATGGCCGACATCGACATCACCGAGATCAACGAAGCGTTCGCGTCGGTGGTACTGGCGTGGGCCCGTGAACTCGATGTCGATCTCGCCACCGCCAACCCCAATGGTGGAGCCATCGCCCTCGGGCACCCCCTCGGGGCCACCGGTGCCGTCCTCACCACCAAGGCCGTCCACGAACTTCAGCGCACCGGCGGCCAACGGGCGCTGGTCACGATGTGTTGTGGTGGCGGCCTCGGTACCGGCACCATTCTCGAACGCTGCTGACACGCGCCGGCTCTCCACACGGGGCGCGCGCCCACGTGCGTTGCGTGATGATCACGCTTGTCGCCGCCTGCCTCCTGGTGGCTTGCGCGTGTGGAACCGCACCACTTCCTGATGGCGTGGCGATCGTCGAGGAGGTGGTCGATGGGGACACGCTGGTGGTCCGGGTCGGCTCGGGCACCGAGCGCGTGCGGCTACTCGGCATCGACACGCCCGAGACGGTGCACCCCACCAAACCCGTCGAGTGTTTCGGGCCTGAGGCGAGCCGGGAACTCAAACGGCTGGCCCCGGCAGGTTCCCAACTCCGCCTTGGACGCGACACCGAACTTCGGGATCGCTACGGTCGGCTCCTCGCCCATGCGTGGAACGCTGAAGGAACCTTCATCAACGAAGCCCTCGTTGAAGGGGGTTTCGCCACCACGCTGTTCATCGACCCCAACCGCGCCTACCGCCAGGAACTACGCGCAGCACAGGACCGGGCCGAGTCCGCACGGGCCGGGCAGTGGTCAGCGTGCCAGTGAACCCGATCGCACGGTAGCGTCGGCTCCGTGACCTCCCTGGCCGAACGACTCGGATTCACTCCCGATGACCGGGTGGTGATCATCAACTGCGACGACCTCGGCATGTGCCACGCCGCCAACGAGGGCATCTACGCCGCCCTGCGCACCGGCCTTGCCACCAGCGCATCGCTCATGGTGCCGTGCCCGTGGGCCCGACAGGCGTCACGTGATTACATGGGTGAGGACGTCGGCGTCCACCTCACCCTCAACGCCGAGTGGGACACCTATCGCTGGTCCCCCATCACCTCCGCCCCGTCCCTGCTCGACGGCGACGGTGGCTTCCCCCGCACCGTCACCGACACCTGGGACCACGCCGACCTCGACGAGGTCCGACGGGAACTGCGGGCACAGGTCGAGCGCGCCATCCTCTGGGGTTTCGACATCAGCCACCTCGATTCACACATGGGCACACTGCAGCTTCGACCCGAGTTCTTCGATGTCTACCTGGACCTTGCCGTGGAGTTCGCCCTCCCGCTGCGCCTGTCGGGTGCCAGCACCGAGAAGTTGATCGGCTTCCCGTTCCGCCAGCTCGCAGCGGAAGAGGGAGTGGTGTTCCCCGACCACTTCATCCACGTCCCCGGCGTCGGGTCCCGCAACGCCATCGAGCGGGCCCTGTTCGATCTGCGGCCGGGGGTCACCGAGTTGTACGCCCACCCAGCGACCGACACCCCCGAGTTGCGGGCCATCGCCCCCGACTGGGCGGCGCGTGTCGACGACCTGCACCTCCTCACCTCGGATGCCGCGATACGGGCCATGGTGGAACGCAGCGGAGTGAAGCTCATTGGCTTCAAGGCCTTGCGCGACGCCATGCGGGCTGGCTGAACCTTCCGCTCAGCCCACTCATCCCGCCGGGGAAGTCGCCGCGGATCACAGCGCCTTGAGCAACGTCCGGAAAGTTCGCGACGTGACCGCACCGAGCGAGGCGTAGAAACGAACGGGTCCGACGCGGCACACCTCCACCGAGGACATACCCGCCACCATCAGGTCGGTGCACACCGCTGACACCAAGGACGCCCCGATGCCACGCCCGCCCCACGCCGGGTCGGTTCCCATCGGTCCCAACCAACCGATGCGGCCCACTGAATGGGCGCAGAACCCCACCGGGTCGCCACCACTGAACGCTGCGAACACACTGGCACCCTCCACTCCGAGGTCGAACTCGGGGAGGAATACGTCCCAATTGCGTTCAACCATGGCCCGCACCGCCGCCACGTCTGGATCGTCGATAAGTCGACGCACCACCATCCCTTCCGGAGGCTCAGCGCGGAACGTGACCGGCAACGCCATGTTGAACGTCGCCTCGACCGGTTCGTACCCGCACGCCTCGGCAAGGCACTGGGCCCCCACGTTGGTGAGGTCCACCCCAGGCCACAGGTAAGGCGGCGCCTCATCACCGAGACCGGCGAACACCACCGATCGGGAACGCAACCAGGTCTCGGCCGCACCGACGAGTGCCGTCGCCAATCCCTGGCGTTGCACCTCGGGATCAACCGCCACGAGGCGAATCCAGCCCACGACGGTGCCGTCCGGCTCGGTGCGGGTGCTGGCGGCGATGACACCACGGTCATCGAGGGTGCCAAGGACCTCGGCGTCGGGGCCCCACAGCGCCGTGACGAACTCGTCTTCGCTGATGGGCTCACCGGGAGCGCACCGGCGCCACAGTCCGGTGAGACCGGCAACCCGTTCAGGCCCCCACGTGACGATGGTGGGCTCGGCGGTCACGGTCGAAGGCCGGCGAAGAGATCGTGTTCAGGCAGGTGGGTGGGCACCCGTGAGGCACCGAGGATGTAGTCGTCAAAGGGGTGGATGGTGCGGGTCACCTCGTCGGGAAGGCCGAACCAGAACGGGGACGCCGGGTCGATCTGGGTGGCGTGACACAACAACGCGGCGCGACGAACCTCCCAGAAGTCGGCGATGGGAACCGAGGTGGTGATGCGATCGTCGTGGTCGGGGCGATCGAACCACTCGTCACTAAACGGCGACTCGAGGCCCAGCTCTGCAAACTTGTCGTGCAGGGCGCGCATGCGAGCCATCGACCACACCGTGTAATAGAGCTTCGAAGGCGTCCACGGCGCGCCGGCCTCGGGGTAGGCGTCGGGGTCACCGGCGAGGTCGAACGCAGAGGCGGAGATGTCGTGCACCCGTAGATGGTCGGGGTGGGGGTAGCCGGACTGATCGTCGTTGTAGGTGACGATGACCTGGGGACGCTGTCGACGAATCACCTCCACGAGGCGCCCGACCGACTCGTCGAGCGGCGCCGCCCAGAAGGCGTCGGGGTGGGCGTTCGATGGAGAGTCGGGCATTCCCGAGTCCCGATATCCCAACATCTCGACGTCGCGGTAACCAATGGCCGCCACCGAGGCCTCAAGCTCTGCGGCCCTGACCGCAGCGAGGTCGGCGCGAACCTCGGGGCGTTCCATGGCGGGGTTATGGATGTCCCCCTCCTCACCCCCTGTGGCGCACACCAACACGGTGCGGACTCCCTCCGCTGCGTAGCGCGCCACAGTGCATGCCCCCTTTGACGCCTCGTCGTCGGGGTGGGCGTGCACCGTCATGAGGCACAGGTCGTCGGCGTGGGTCGAGCTCACCGCCGCACGCTACCGCCATCGCCCCGACGCGCACCCGCTGAGCAGGGGTTCACACGCCGCCGACCACGTCGTCCCACGTGCGCCGCGGATCATCGGGACTCCCCACCGCGGTGAGGGTCACCTCCCCGGTGTCGGGGTCGATGTCGATGTCCCAGCCGAGGACGCGGGCGAGGATGTGTCGACCCTCCTCGGGGCCCGAGGCAATCAGGTTGTCTCCCGCCCGAAGCACCACCGCCCCTCGAGGTCGGTAGAAGTAGCGACCTCCACGCTGGACGGCGAGCACCTGGAACCCTGGCTCGAGGTTCAGACGCAACTCGCTGAGGGTGGCGCCGTGAGCGCGAGCCCCCTCGTCGATGGGGAGTTTCACCACGACCTCGTCGGTCTCACCAAGGGCGATGGACAAGATGGGGTGCACCTCCTCGCGCTGCTCGACGAGCCACACCATCTGCTGGGCGGCGTCACCAATGTCCTCAGCCGCCTGGGAGAGGTGGAGCAGACCTCGCAGCGGCGACGGATCAAGGTCGTCGCGAGCGGCGCGCAGCACCCAGACCTCGAGACGATCCTTCATCTCGTCGAGTCGGTCCTCGAGGTGCCGGACCTCTGCAGCGAGACCCTGGTCGCGGTACACGAGTGCCGAGTACGCAAGGCCCACGGCCGCCTCGGAGATGTTCTTCATCTCCACGAGGGTGTCGACCGCCCGATCCAGGTCGGTCAGGACGCCCGCTTCAGGCGGTTGGGGTGGTTCCCAACGGGGTGCGTCGGCGAGTTCCCGCACACGCTCGATGCCCGCCGCAGGGCCTTCGAGGAACAGCACGTCACCGGCCCGGAGGATCTCGTCGCCCTCAACGTCGGTGATCCAACCCTGCCCTCGGTGGATCGCCACCACCCGCATGCCGGTGGCAACAGGCAGTTCGAGGGCGTGCAGCGGACGGTTCGCCATGTGCGATCCGTCGCGCACCAAGACCCGATGGGACACCTCCTCGGCGGCGGACAGGTCGGCCACGAGTTCACGCGGGATGCCGAGGCGGTGGGTGACGATGCGGGCGATGTTGACGGCGTTGTTGGAAATACGTTCGATGGCCTCGATGACCTGCAGCACCGACGACATCGCCTCGGCGTCGCGTGGGCTGCGAACCGCCAGAATCGACACGGCGCGCATGTCGTGCACGAGTGCACTCATGGTGGCCTCGAGATCAGTGACCTCGTCGGCCATGTCGGCGTCGCCGTAGTACAGCGCGGCATACGCCAGATCGACCATCAACTCTGAGGTGTCCTTGGCCTCAGAGAGCATGGCTCGGAGATTTCGGGGTCGTTCATCCATGGAGTGGGCCACCAGTGGGTGTGGTCCGAGCATAGGACGCCCGGACGGTCGGATTCTTGTGAGCACGTGGGAGTACGCGGTGGGAACAGGTCACGAGACGAACACCACCACGGCGAGAATGAATGACAGGCTGCCGAGCAGGTCGATCGTCGAGGTGACGAACGGCACGGCGATGTTGTCGGGGTCAAGACCGAGGCGATAGGACGCCACCGCGCCCCAGTAGCCGGCGCCAACCGCCAACGTGGTGGCCAACAGACCACCGGTCACTGACACCGCCAGCATGGCGAGCGCTCCGGGGCTGGGAAGGTTGATGACGACGGCGGCGAGGTCCGCCACCACCGAGGCCAAAGCGAACACCGGCACCGCCAACAGGTAGGCCAGCGCAATGTCGCTGCGCGCCCCCGCCCCCGGCAGCGACGACGGGCTGATCACACCGAGGTGGAGTTTGGTGGTGAGCCGGCTCGACAGCATGCCGCCGATTGCGCCGGCACTGGCCAGGAACGGGGGAACGAGCGACAACAGCGCCGGATAGGTCACCAGTTCAGCCAGTTGCCCCTCGAGGGCCAAACCGGCGAGCAGGCTCAGCACACCGCCGAGCACCACGACGACCAGAGCCTCACGCAGGATGCCGCGAAGCTGCCGACGGCCCCATCGGAATGCCGCGACGACAACGACCACCGCGGCGACCACCGCCACCACCGCCACCACCTGGGTTGCCGCCACGTTGGCCACGACGAAGGTGGCGAGGAACAGCGCCGGAAGGGTCACCATGTCACCGGCGGCGGTGACGAGTGGGGCCATCACGTTGTCGAAGTCCCAGCCTGCCCGCACCGAGGTCTCCGCAAGGGCGACGGTCATCACGAGCACGACAACTGACGACAGCAGACCGCCCACGATGGAGATGGTGATGAACTCGGCGACGGAGATCGGGTTCGGCACCCCGAACGCCGAGGACACGACGCTGGCCAAAACGGCGAGCACCACCGAGGTGAAAACGCTCAGCACCCCGGCCGCCAGGACGTTTTGACCGAGCACCGAGTCCACACGGGTCGTCAAGCGATAGGTGCCGGTGTGGATGGCGGTTCCCAGACGGCTTCCCATGGCCCCGAAGATGGTGCCCCGCACCGCAATGGCCGCTGGGATCAGGACCAGTAAACCGGGCAGCCGTTCGAGGGTCTCGTTTATGCCGCCGAGCGTGAACCCCGCCACCAGGGACGCGGCCAACCCCACCACCAGGGCGACGAAGCCCTGGCGGGCGGCAGCAGGGTCGGAGCCGAGCAGGCCCCGCCAGCGCGCGGTGAATGGGGTGGCTGGCACACTCAGAACCTAGTGCCGGTCCCCCTGCACCCCGGGGAGGAGTTCGGCAGCGATGACGCCAGCCCCTGAGCGGAGCGGGGCGCTCACACGCAGCGATTCACCAACGTGCCGAGACCCTCGATGGTCGACGTGATGACGTCACCGGGTGCGAGGGCGTCACCGGTAACCCGGCCCACTCCCGCCGGCGTCCCGGTGAAAATCAGGTCGCCGGTCCGAAGCGTGAGAATGTCGGACAGATACGCGACGAGGAACGGCACGTCAAAGATCATCGAGGAGGAGCGGCCGTGCTGGCGCACATTGCCGTTGATCTCACAACGCAGCTCCAGATCGTCAGGGTCACCGACCCGATCAACGGACACCAGCGCCGGCCCGGTCGGCCCGTAGGTGTCGCGCGACTTGCCAAGATCGAAATGCGGTGGGGTCGCCGAGAACTGCAGTGCCCGGTCCGAGATGTCCTGGCCCACCATGAGACCCGCCACGCGGCTCCACACCTCATCGGCGGGGATGTGACGACCGCCCACCCCGATCACCACCACGAGTTCGACCTCCCAGTCGGCGGTGGCGGACTCGAGCACCACGTCGGCGTCAGGCCCCACCAGACAGGTCGGGAACTTGGTGAACACCAGAGGGTTCGCTGGTGGGGCGACGCTGGTCTCCTCAATGTGGGCGGCGTAGTTGAGTCCGACGGCAAAGCAGTTCGTGGGGCGGGGCACAGGAGGACCGACCCGTCCCGCAGCTCGTGCGTCAGCAAAGTTCCCAGCGGCACTGCGGGGATCCAATGTTGCCGCCACCTCGCGCAGACCGCCGAGATCGGCGAGTGCCTCCATGGGGTCAGGTCCGAACCGACCATTGCCCACTACGGCGAGATCGTGCCAACCGTCGTCGTCGTCAAGCAGGGCAGCACGATCGTCAATCGTCACGAACCGGTAGGACACGGTCCTTGCCTCCTCACATCCATGGCCTCAACGCCAACCGGGTCGGGTGGTGTCCGCGGCCCCTAGACCTCAGGATTCAGCGTCGCCCTCGGGTCCAGCGTCGCCCTCGGGTTCAGCGTCGCCCTCGGGTTCAGCGTCGGCCTCGGGTTCAGCGTCGGCCTCGGGTTCGGCGTCGCCGTCAGACGCAACGGCAGCCTCAGCGTCTGCGGCTTCCTCCGCCGCCTGCTCCACAGCCTCACCCGACGTGTCATCGTCGGACACCTCTTGGGATGTGTCGGCAGCAGACCCCTCAGGAACCTCACCGTCTGGGTCAAGGCTCCCCGCCTCGTCACCACCGGCATCCGACGACACGTCACCGGACGTGACATCCCCATCCGGGGACGTGGTCGAAGCGTCCGGTTCACCGCTGGACGGTTCGTCACGCTCACCGGCCTTGACCTTGCGAAGGGCCTCCACCTCGTCGCGGTAGGCCTGCTCGGCGGCGGCGATCTCCTCTCGGGACGCACCCGAGGCCGTGAGTTCCTTGAGGCGGGCGGCGGCCTTGTCCTTGGACGATTCGGCCTGACGGACACGCTGGCGTTCGCGTTCCACCTCTTTTTCCGCAGTGAGATAGGCATTGAACAGGATCAACTCAGGCGGCGTCTCGATACTGGCCAGTTCAACCACGGGGGCCTGGGTGCTGCGCCCTCCTCCGGTGCGGGGGCCGCTGCCACGACGGCCGGCGGGCCGGCCCCCCGAGGGTCGGCCTCCAACACGACGGGGCGCAGGCGCCTCGGCGGGCGGTGGTGAGTTCTCCGGGGACGTCGGATCCGTCATGGCCGACAGTCTGCCAGTTCGAGCCACACCGGCTCACATTGACACAATGCGTGCATGCTCACGATCAAACGACACGGCGATGTCGCCGTCATCCACTGGCAGGACCACGAGAACCGCTTCAACACGGCCAGTGTGTCCCGATGGCACGAGATCATCGACGAGCTTGAAGCGACGACGGGGCCGCTGGCGGTGGTCATCACCGGGGAGGGCAAGTTCTTCTCCAACGGACTCGACCTCGACAGTTTCGCCGGGGACCCCCAAGCAGCGAAGTCGGTCATTGATGGCGTCCACCGCCTGTTCGGACGCTTGTTGCTCCTCCCGGCGTACACCGTGGCGGCGCTCAACGGCCACACCTTCGCTGCGGGGGCGATGCTGGCGTGCACGGTCGATGCCCGTGTGATGCGCACCGACCGGGGCTACTGGTGCCTGCCCGAAGTGGATCTTGGCCTGCCCCTCACCCCACCGATGTTCGCCGCCGTCACGTCACGGCTGAGTGTCGCAACTGCCGCCGAAGCCATGAACACCGGACGGCGCTTCACAGCCGAAGACGCCTTCGCTGCCGGCATCGTCGACCATCTCGCCACCGAGGACCAGGTACTGGAGCGGGCGGTGGCGATTGCTGCGGGTGTGGCAGCCAAGGACCGGTCGGTGATCGCCGAGCACAAACGGATGCTGTTTGGCGACGCAGCGCGCACCTGCGGTGTGGACTGCTGATCACCGGAAGTCCCGGCTGGGCAACACGACCGCGCCATCAGCCACATTGAGAGGGACGAGTCGTTCGGCGACCACGTTCACCACCCCCTCAGCTGACTCGACCCGGCCGCGCACCACGAGCGCAGCAGCCCCCCGGGCCACGCTGCGATGATGCATCCAGCACCCCTTCGAACAGATCACGTTCACGAAACCCGTCTCGTCCTCAAGGTTGATGAACGTCGTGCCGCCTGCCGTGGCGGGCCGTTGGCGGTGGGTCACCACCCCAGCCACCCACACCCGGGTGCCGTGGGGAACCGCACCAAGGTCAGCAGCGGTGCGCACCCCTCGAGTGGCCAACTGGGTGCGCAGGAACCTTGTGGGGTGGCCGCCAGGAGCAACGCCGGTGGCCCACAGGTCCGCCAGCGCCGATTGGCGCTCATCCATGGGTGGAAGTGCCGGCGCCTCCGCCCCGGTCACCACACCGGGCAGATGTCCGGGACCCCCCTGGGCCACAGCCCCCACCGCCCACAACGCCCGGCGGCGGTCGAGCAACCGACCCTGCTCGTCGGTGAGGGAGGCGAACGCCCCGGCGGTGGCCAGGGCCTCAAGGGCGTCACGGGGCACCGTCACCCGGCGACGCACGTCCTCAAGAGAACTGAACGGTCCACGTCGGCGTCGTTCGTCGACCAGGCGTTCAGCCATGTCGGCACCGAGGTGACGGACCGAGGACAACCCGAGGCGGACGGTGGGCTGAGGTCCCAGACGGAACAGATCGTCACCACCCGCGCCGGGCACAACCGGAGTGTCGGTGAGGGGAGGCAAGGTGGCGTCCGTTCGGGTGGTGGGGTGTCGACGCGACGCATCCCCTCGGGCCCGTTCGCACGACGGCGGCGGGTTCAGGTCCACCGCCCCGGGGAACACCTCATCGACAAGGCCCACTGCGGCATCGGCGACCCGTTCCAGCGGCCGCCCCCCCTCCGGCCAGACCAGCACAGCCTCAACATCCGACGCGTTGATGTCAGGGGTGCGGACCTCGACACCGTGACGTCGGGCGTCAGCGACCAGTGAGTGCGGCGAGTAGAACCCCATGGGTTGGGCGTTGAGCAGCGCCGCGCAGAACGCTGCGGGGTAGTGCAGCTTGAGCCACGCACTGGCGTACACGAGGTAGGCGAAACTCACCGAGTGGCTCTCGGGGAACCCGAAGTTGGCGAACGCCGCCAACTTGTCCCAGATCTGGGCGGTGACCGGTTCGCTGACCCCCCGTTCGCCGGCCCCGTCAAAGAAACGCTGACGGAGACGACCCATACGCTCCGTTGAACGTTTCGACCCCATGGCTTGGCGCAACTGGTCCGCCTCGGCGGGGGTGAACCCGGCGACGTCGATGGCCATCTGCATGAGTTGCTCCTGAAACAGGGGAATTCCGAGGGTCTTGCCCAGCGACCGTTCAAGGAGCGGGTGGAGGTAGGTCACCGGTTCGGTGCCGTTGCGTCGACGGATGTAGGGGTGGACCGAACCGCCCTGGATGGGACCGGGACGGATGAGCGCGACCTCCACCACGAGGTCGTAGAAGCACCGGGGACGCAACCGTGGCAAGGTCGCCATCTGGGCCCGACTCTCGACTTGGAACACCCCGATGGAGTCGGCCCGACACAACATGTCGTACACGGCGTCGTCTTGGGGAACGGTGGCCAGGTCCACGCTGACCCCGTGGGCCTCAGCCACCAGGTCCACACAACGGTGCAGGGCGTCAAGCATCCCGAGACCCAACAGATCGAACTTCACGAGACCGACCGCGGCACAGTCGTCCTTGTCCCACTGCAACACGCTTCGACCCGGCATGGTGGCCCACTCCACCGGACACACCTCACTGATGGGTCGGTCACAGATCACCATTCCCCCCGAGTGGATGCCGAGGTGACGGGGGGCGTGTTCCACCTGGCGGGCCAGTTCGAGTACCAGGGGGGGTGGCTGATCGGTCGGACCGGTCGACTCCGGTGACGTCTGAGCGGCCACGGTCTCCCACCGGTCGAACTGTCGGGCCCAAGCGTCGGCCTGGCCGGGGGCGTGTCCAAGCGCACGAGCCATGTCGCGCACCGCCGAACGGGACCGGTAGGTGATGACGTTGGCCACCTGGGCGGCGTGGTGACGTCCGTAGCGGTCGTAGACGTAGCGGATGGCTTCCTCACGACGACCGCTCTCGATGTCGACGTCAATGTCAGGTGGCCCGTCGCGTTCTGTGGACAGGAACCGTTCGAACAACAACCCCAGACCCACGGCGTCGACGTTGGTGATCCCGATGGCGTAACACACCGCCGAGTTCGCAGCGCTGCCGCGACCCTGGCAGTAAATGTTGCTGCGACGACAGAAGTCCACGATGTCAGCCACCACGAGGAAGTAGCCGGCGAACCCGAGCTGTTCGATGACGCCGAGTTCGTGGTCGAGTTGCGCCCAGGCCCGGGGGGCGGCGGAGCGGGTTCCATAACGCCGGGCCGCCCCCTCGTCGACGAGACGACGGAGGTACCCCATCTCGTCGAGACCGTCAGGGCACGGGAACGGGGGCAGCGCCGGGGCGACGAGGGACAGGTCAAACGCACACGCCCGACCCAGTTCGCCAGCTCGTTCAACCACGCCGGGCCACCGGGCGAAACGGCGAGCCTGCTCGCCACCTGACCGCAGGTGCGCAGTGGCGGCCGCCGGCAACCACCCGTCGAGATCGTCGAGACTGCGCCGCGCCCGCACCGCCGCCAACGCCGTGGCCAGACGACGCTGGGCGGGGGTGGCGTAATGCGCGTTGGTGGTGGCCACAAGATCCACCCCGGCCCGTAGCGCCATCGTTGCCAGTGCATCGTTGCGGGCACTGTCGAGAGGTTGGCCGTGATCCCACATCTCAACCGCCACGTTCGACGCGCCGAACGCGTCACACAGTCCTCTCAGCGCGTCAGCCGCTGGGCCAGGACCGTGACGTTCGAGTGCTGCGGGCACCGAACCCCGACGACACCCGGTCAACACCAGCCAGTGGTCACGATCCGATGCTGGCGCCGCCGACCCGCCCACAGCAGACAACTCGGCCAGTGTCGTCACCGGCGCGCCTTTGGTCCCGCGCAACTGCGCTTGGGCCACCGCCCTCGACAACAGCGCGTAGCCACGGGGGTTGCGGGCGAGCACCACCAGATGGGCGTCACCCACGGTGACCTCCGTACCGAACACGGTGGGCAGGCCGAACTCACGGGCCGCAGCAGCGAAACGAACCACACCGTAAAAACCGTTGTGGTCGGTGAGAGCGAGGGCTTCAAGGCCGAGACGACACGCCTCCTCAACGAGTTGCTCTGGCGAGCACGCCCCGTCAAGGAACGAGAAGTGTGAGTGGGCGTGCAACTCGGCGTAGGGCACCGGTGAACGACCCCGGGTCACCGCCGGGGCGTTGTAAGGAGTGCGGCGGCGGGACCATCCGGGGGCGTCGCTGCCATCAACAGCGATCGACGGGTTCCCGTCAGACAACCGCCGTTCCAGTTCACCCCACGACACCGGTGGGTTCCGCTCACTCCAGCCCATGAGGCGAGCGTATCGAACACCTGTTCGATACGCCACCGGGTTTGTTTCAGTCGTATGTGGCCTCCTGCCACCACCGGCCACCCTCGCGGACCACCAACAAGGCAGTCCCGTTGGCACAGCGAACCTGGAGTCGGGCGCGACGCCGGTGGGCGGCGGGATCCCACCATCGTTCGTCGGCCAGCCACGGCCCGGCCCACGCCACCACGCCCTCACCTCCCACCCGGGCCGGAGGGGCACTGAGACGCTGTCGACCGTCAACGCCGACGGTGACCCCGGAGGCATCCACCACCTCGACGGGGACCAAGGGGTCGTGCACGGTGGCCGGCGGAGGGTGGGGCACCGCACCTGGCCAGGGGGCCTCCGGGGTGGGGACAGCGCCCGGGGAGGCGTCGGCCTGCACCGCAGGGACCCGCACCACCCACTCGGCGGGACCGCGGCCACCCCGGGGTCGGGGCACCGTCACCGATCCGGGACCCAACAACGCGTCGATGCGCGACACGGCGCGCTGGGCACGTTGATCCGCAGCGCGTTCCCCACCCCACAAACCCAGTTGACGACCGGTGGCGGCAACCACCTCACCGGGGATGAAACGGACCCTTGACACCCCGGCGGTGGGTTGGGTCGCCACCGGGCCCGACAACCAGCCGTCGAGTTGCCAGCGGACCCGTTCGACGAGGCCGGGGGCGGACCCGTCGTAACGCCACAGGCGCGAGCAGACCTCCCCATGCTCGGTTTCCATCTCGACGGTGACCGTGGCCGAGGTCGCTCCCCGCACGGCGAGACGTCGGTGGAACTCGTCGGCCGCTGGACGAGAGGCAAAGGCAATGGCGTCAGCGCGTTCCGCCGGGGGGTCGAGGGTCGCCACCACCACCAACTCGGGTGCCGGCACATCACCGAGCGCCGGCCGGTCACCGGTGACGGTGACGAGGGTGTGGGCAGCCAACCCGACCGAGCCGAAACGGGCCAGGACGTCCGAGGCGGCGAGGTTGGCGAACGCCGCTACCGTGTCGATGCCCAACCGGACGAGCAGCCCAGCGAGCGCCGAGTCGTCAAAGAGCACGTCCACCGGGAGCGCAGCGAGACTCGCCGGGGTCCCGCCCGCAGGCACCACCAAACGGTCACCCGGATCCACTACGTGACGGGCCACCAACCGGGTTGCACCAGCACCGTCGGCCACGGCGACACGAACCCACCCCGGCCACCCCAATGCACCCACGACCTTGTCGACGGCGTCACGTACCTGCTCGGCCAGTGCCACCTCACCCCCGAAGTAACGGGCGGGGCCACGGGTCGACAGTGCGCAGTCCCCGGGGCGTTCCATCTCCACCCGGGGACTGAAGTTCGTGACCGCAGCGACGACCGGTTCGAACCCTGCGGCCAACATCCGTGTGTCAAGGGTTCGCAACGAGAGTGCCGGGCACCGTCCCTGCGCTTCCCGACGTCGCTGGCCGGACCGAACCCCCGAACCCAACGCCGCGGGTGTCGCCGCCACCACCCGCCCGGCGTCGACGACGGCGACGAGCTCATCGGGGGCGGCACCGACTGCAACCACGGGCCACTGGTCACACCACACCACCAGCGCCCGGGAACGTTGCGGGCCGCTCTCGTACCCCGGTGTCATGAGCCGTTCCGCGACCCGCCTGGCAACCGCAGCACGGTGGCGCCGGTCCCGGGCGGGTCGACGAGACGGATCTGGCCGTGAGCGTCAGGGAGCCAGAACCACTCGGTGAGCGGACGAGCCGATCCACGGCCGGTGCGGGCCACCTCCACCCGTCGGGCACGCAGGTGGCCATGCCCCGCACCGAGACCTTCCCATTCGCCACTCGTGACCTCGAGACGCAATGCCGGGTCCAGGCCGGGAACGTGGGTGTGGACACTGAGCAGCACCGCGGAACGTTCCCGCAGTGCCGTGCCGAGACGTCTGCCCACACGGGGAGCCAACGCTGCCGGGTTGGCCGGGCCGGTCACGACGATGTCGACAGCGGCCACCAGCACCGCCACCACCTTGGCCCACTGCGTCGGTGGGACGTGATCCACCAACAGCACCCTGGCCGGGTCCACCCCCATCGGGGCCAGCGCCGCCAGACCCAACGTCGGCAACCCCATCACCGCTGTCCACGACCCTGCGCTCGACGCTTCAGCGATCACCGCCAGCATCAGCGAGGTGGCGGCGTCCCCGGTGAAACTGACTGCGCTCCCCCGTTGAAGGCCTCCGTTGGGAAAGAGCCGGGCCAACGGGTCAGCGACCGGAAGGATCTGGCGGGCCAGCACGTCCGGGGCGACGAGGTGCCGGCGGACGTCCGCCGGCAAGGATGAGACCGCAGATGCTCCACTGTTCCCGCTATCGAACACATGTTCGATCATGCCACCGGTTTAGTGGATGGTCCCGCCCCGGTCCAGCGTGGGGTGAACCGGGCCGTGCGAACCGGGCCGGGGATCAGGAATCGCTGGCGGCGCCCTCGTCTTCGGACATGAAATCGGCGGGATCCGGGACGGCAACACCGGGGCGGTAGTAGGTGAAGAGGTCCTCAATGAGGTCCCGCAGCCCGGCGCTGGTGTTGGGTGCGTGCACCGTGATCACGTTGCCGTTGACGTGGACCCGGGTGACCTCACCGGTGGCGAACAGTTGCCGGGCGAGTTCGTCGACGGGACGGTCAGCGAGCGGGTCGGGGGCTGAGGTGAACGCCTCATGGGCCATTCCTGACAGCACACGGTTGGTGGAAAAACGCACCACTCCGTCACGCTTGGACGGTTGTTCGACGACGGTGACCGGCTGACCCATGACCGAAAACCTAGCGCCGCACTGAGGCCTGCTGCCACAGTCGGACAGCAAGGATGACGGAAACCGCGGCCAGCACGACGTGAACGGCGACGAACGCCACTGAACGCCAGTCCACGATGATCTGGGTGGCCCGCACCGCCCACACCCCCACCGTGACCGCTGCGGCCACCCGCCACAGTGTGGCCACCCCGACAGGAGGCGGGGCGACCCAGCCCCGCAACGCCACGACCATGAGGCCCCCTGCGGTGCCAACGGCGAGAGCCAACAAGACCACCGACAGTGACAGGCTGACGGCAATTGAGGACTCGTCACCACTGGCGAGGTTCACGAGCCGCTGCACCCAGACGAACGCCGTGAACCCGACGAACGCCAGCACCCACACACGGGCCCCGAGGGGCATCACCGAACCTGTGGTGCCGGCCGTCTCGTCTCCCGTTGCCACGGGGCCACGCTAGCCAGCGGACACGGCGACACCCGCCCCCGGCCCACATGGGCATTGCGCCGGTGGCGACGGTAGGTTGCGGGAACCGACACCGACCCGAGGGGGCACGATGGCCGACATGCCGAGCGTCGAAGAGTTCCAGGCGGAAGCGAAGCGCTTCCTTGACGCCAACACCGAATTGCGAGACAAGGACGAGAAGCCGTTCGTGTGGGGTGAGGGCGACGACGACGTCTCCCTGTTCGAGGAGATCGACCGCACCGTCGAGATTGAGTTGCTCGCTGAGGCCAAGGCGTGGCGGGCCAAGCGTTTCGACGCCGGGTTCGGGTGGATCACCGGCCCGTCGGCGTTCGGGGGTCGCGAACTCACCTCGGCCCACGACCGGGCCTACCAGAGCCTCGAGGCCAAGTACGTGACACCCGGCGGAGGGTTCTTCGGCATCGGGCTCGGCATGGTCGCCCCGACGATCCTCGCCCACGCCACCGAACCGGTGAAGGAGGCGTACCTCGCCAAGATGTATCGGGGCGACATCGTTGGCTGCCAGTTGTTCAGCGAACCCGGTGCGGGGTCGGACCTGGCCAGTCTGCAGACCAAGGCCGAACGCGACGGTGACGAGTGGATCGTCACCGGCCAGAAGGTCTGGACGTCGGGTGCCCACTACAGCGACATCGGTGAGATCATCTGTCGCACCGATTCGGATCTGCCCAAGCACAAGGGACTCACCGGGTTCGTGGTCGACATGCACGCCCCCGGTGTGGAGATCCGACCCCTTCGACAGATGACGGGCGGGGCGTCGTTCAACGAGGTGTTCTTCAACGAGGTCCGGGTCCCCGACGACCACCGGCTCGGGGACGTGAACCAGGGCTGGACGGTGGCGCTCACCACCCTGATGAACGAGCGGGCCTCCATTGGTGCGGGCACCGGTGGTGGCATGGGCCTCGCCAGTGTCACCCGGCTGGCTGAACTGTGCCGTCACTTCGACGTCATCGACGACCCGATCGTCCGGCAGAAGATGATGGACGTGTACATCAACTTCCAGGTCAGCCGGTACACGAACCAGCGGGCCATGGACCGCATCAAGCGTGGCCAGTTGCCCGGTCCGGAAATGTCGATCGCCAAACTGTCGTTGACCAACAACCTGTGGCGCACCGCCAACTTCGTGGCTGACGTCCTCGGGCCCCGCATCACCGCCGACACCGGCGAGTGGGGCACGTACGCCTGGGGCGGGCTGCTGTTGGGCGTTCCCGGCATGAAGGTTGCCGGTGGCACCGATGAGGTGATGAAGAACATCGTGGGTGAACGGGTGCTTGGCCTGCCAAAGGAGCCCGGCATCGACAGCACCTCACCGTTCCGCGACCTCAAGGTCGGCACCCAGACGTCGTGAGGTTTCCCGGTGGCACCGTGACGTGCCACCGCTCAGCTGAACAGCACGCCCTGGGATCCGCCCGGATGGGTGCGGGGCTGCCCGGTCCACGGCAGGGCGTCCATGTACGACCACGACCGGCGATGGATAGTGGTCGGACCGCGACCGGCAAGCGCGGCGCGGTGCTGGGCACAGGGGTACCCCTTGTTGCGCTCGAAGTTGTACGCCGGGAAGTGTTCCGCCTCGACGCGCATCATCCGGTCCCGGGTCACCTTGGCCACCACCGAGGCCGCCGCGATGGACAGACTCGCGGCGTCGCCGCCGACCATGGTGCGCACCTCAGCCACACCGGCGGCGTCGCCCACAAAATCCCAACGGCCGTCAACGAGTATCAGGTCGGGGACCACACCGAGTGCAAGCAGCGCCCGTTGGGCACCTAGGCGTTGGGCCTCGGACATTCCGTGTTCGTCACACTCGGCCGGGCTGACGTGACCCACCCCCCACGCCAGGGCCCAGGTGGTGATGGGGTCAAAGAGCGACTCGCGTTCAGCGGCGGTGAGCATCTTCGAGTCACGGACCCGGGTGATGCGCCGCCCTTGGGGGACGGCGAGAGCGACAACGGTCAACGGCCCGGCCCACGCTCCCCGACCGACCTCATCGATGCCGACGACCACGCCGAGACCGGCTGACCACGCCGCCCGCTCCACGGTGGTGGCCGGCGCGGTGCCACGCAGTGAGGGGCGCAGGCGGGCCGGCGTCATTGGCCGCAGGCTACCGTCACGCCATGGCTGGATCCCTGACCCCCACGCAAGCCCGGTCGGGTCCTCTCGGCAGGCTCAGCGCACGCAACGGTGATCCGACCAGTGCCGGGTCCATTGGTTCGACGCACTCGAGGGGCTCGGCGCTGTCGGCGTTCTCCATTGGTTCGGCGGGTTCGTTGGGGTCCGTCGGCAGCGTCGGTTCGATCGGCAGCATCGGCTCGGCAGGTTCGGTGGCCAGTATCGGGTCGTTGGGGTCGATCCTGTCGATTGGTTCAGCAGGCTCGATCCTGTCCATCGGTTCACAGGGGTCGATCCTGTCCATCGGCGCAGCCAACGCCATCCTGAGCATCGGTGAACGCCCCCGAGGTGACGCGGCGGCCCCGACGCCCACACGGGTGCTGGCCCCACTGGCGGCGCTCAGCGTGGTGGCGGCCACGGTTGCCCTGGTACGTATCTGGCGTTGAGCGTCAGGACCGATCTGGCTCGACCCGGTCGATGAGTTCCACCTCGTCGGGATCCACCTCAGTCCCAAAGAACGCTTCGCACAACTCCTCGGCGACCGCCGGAGTGACCAGTCGCAACCCGAGGGCCAACACGTTGGCATCGTTGAACCGTCGGGCTCCTTGGGCGGTGGCGGCGTCGGTACACAACGCCGCCCGCACACCTGCCACCTTGTTGGCGGCGATCGCCACACCCGTCCCCGTCCAACAGCACACCACCCCAGCGTCCGCGGTTCCATCAGCCACGACCTCAGCGATCCGACGGCCAACCTCGGGCCAGGGGGCCACCGATCCGGCCGGTTCGATCACCTCGTGCCCGGCAGCGACCAACCACCCCCGCACGGCGTCAGGTGTGGCGCCCACCTCGTCAGTTCCCAGCGCAACCCGCATGGACTGACCGTACCGTCCCAGCCACCTGCGCTGCCCGATGTCTTCTGCGTAGAGTCACGCCATGGAGTCTCAGTCCCCGCCCCGTCCGCGCACCGTGTGGATCGTGCCCCACACCCACTGGGACCGGGAGTGGTATGCCGATGCCCAGACGTTCCGGCTCAAGCTGGTCGACCTCCTCGACCAGTTGCTCCCCGACCTCGAGCGGGACCCCGGCTACGCCCACTTCATGTTGGACGGCCAGATGGCGGTGGTTGACGACTACCTCGAGGTGCGACCCGGTGAGGAGGATCGGATTCGTCGGTTGGCGGCCAACGGTCGGCTGGGAATGGGACCGTGGTACATCCTCATGGACGAGTTCCTCGTCTCAGGGGAAACCATCGTCCGTGACATGCAACTCGGTCTGGCGCGGGCGAGCGCCTTCGGTGGGGCCATGGAGGTCGGCTACCTCCCTGACATGTTCGGTCACGTCGCCCAGATGCCCCAGATTCTCGTCGGGTTCGGGATGGCCCACGCCGTGGTGTGGCGTGGCGTCCCCGCAGTCGTGGACCGCTCCGGGTTCTGGTGGCGATCACCTGACGGGTCGGAGGTGCGCGCCGAGTACCTCCCCGACGGATACGGCAACGGGTCGGGAACCCCTATGGACGCCAAGGATCTCGTGGCACGCATCGCCCGCTACGAACAGCAGTGGGGCCAGACCCTGGTCGGCCCACTGCTGTGGATGAACGGCACCGATCATGAGATGCCTCAGCCGTGGCTGGGCCGGATCGTGGACGAGGTCAACGCCTGCCAGGACGACTACCACCTCGTGGTGGGGTCGCTCGCCGACTACTTGGCACACACCCCCACAGAGAACTTGCCGACGTGGACCGGCGAGTTGCGTTCGGGGGCGCGGGCCAACCTGTTGATGGGGGTGGCGTCAAACCGGGTGGACGTCAAACAACGCGCCGCTCGATCCGAGCGGTGGCTTGAACGTCTCGCTGAACCCGCTGCCGCGTTGTGGCAGGCAGCGGCGGACTGGCCCGGCACGCTCTTTGATCAGGCGTGGCGGCGGGCGATCCTCAACAGTGCCCACGACTCATCATGCGCCTGTTCCATCGATGAGGTGTGCGACGCCGTCAACGTCCGGTACGACGAGTCCCGCCGTATCGCCGAAGGATTGTGCGAACGAGCGGTGACCGCGCTCGCCCGGCGGGTTGCGAAAGCGGGAACCGTGGTTGTGAACACCACGGAGCGCTCCCGAAACGCCGTGGTCGAGGTTGTCCTGCCCGGCCACGACGAGCACCCTTGCGTGCAGGTTCTCGAACGGTCCGGCGGCCGCATCGAGTTCGATCCGATCACCATGGCATCCGCCGCCGAGGTTCTCCGCACGATGCTCCCGTGGGAACGTGACCTGACCCACGTCGCCATCGGTGAACGTGACGGCATGGTGGTGGTCTGCGCCATGGCTGGGCCCCATGGTGACGACGGTGACGAGGTCTTCCTCGCCGAGGACGCCGTCGATGAACTCGTCCGGCGGGCCGACGCACTCCCTGACGAACTCGCCGACGTTCCACTGGTGGCACCGGCGGTGAGCTACCCACCCACCCAGCGGGTTCTCGCCTACGTCGACGACGTCCCGGCGTTCGGGTGGACGACCCTCGCCATTCCAGGAAACCCTCCGCCCTCCCCCGTGGCGGTCACCGACGCCACCTCGGTGAGCGTGACCAATGGCCTCGTGGACCTCGTCGTGGACCGCTCCAACGGCACCTTCAGTGTGGACGGCGTGGCCGGGATGGGGCGACTCGTGGACGACGGTGACGTCGGGGACACCTACAACTGGTGTCCGCCGGGGAGCGACGTCCGCATCGACGAACCGGAGACGGTCACCGTCGTGGTCGACGAGGCCGGACCGCTGCGCGCCACCATCCGCGTTGATCGCACCTACCGCATCCCGGTGGCCGCCAACGACGGAACACGCGACCACACCGACGACGTCGACTACGTGACCCGCATGACCCTCACGGTGCTCGCCGGACGCCGCGACGTCGAGGTGACCATCGACGTCGACAACCGTTGCGCCGATCACCGCCTCCGGGTCGTGCTGCCCCTGCCCGCACCAACTGATCACTCGGTGGCCGAGTGTGCGTTCGCCACCGTGCGCCGCGGACTGAAGCCCGAAGGCGGACCCAGCGAGCACCCGCTGCCGACCCAGCCGATGCGGCGCTTCGTGTGCGCCGGCGGTCTGACCGTCGTCACCGACGGATTGTTGGAGTATGAACTCGTCGACGTGGACGGGCCCGCCGAGTCCGCCGACGCGAGGGCCGGGTCGGTGGCGGTCACGTTGTTGCGTTGCACCGGCGTCATCTCCCAGGGCCCCATGGCCACACGACCCCTCCCGGCCGGACCCAACACCCCCACTCCCGGCGCCCAGATGCCGGGCCGACACCAACTGCGGCTGGCGGTGGCAACCGGGGACGACACGGAATCGGCCTACGCCCTCGCCGACGCGGTGCTGGTGCCGGTGCAGTTGGGCTACGCCCCCGGCGGCGGGACCCTGGGTGCCTCAGGGTCGTCGCTTGAGGTGCATGGAGCGCAGGTCTCGTCGGTACGCCGCCACGACGGCGCACTCGAGGTGCGGGTGTTCAACCCGTCGGACGATCAGACCACGGTGCGCGTGCCGGGCCGACGAGGCTGGCTGGTGGACCTGGGCGGACGGACCGAATCCACGTTTGAGAACGGGTTCGATCTGCGCCCGTGGGGGATCGCCACGTTGCGCCTCGTGGAGGCCTGAACGACTCAGTCGTCGTTGCGACGCCGGCGGGTCAACACGGACCGGATGGTGCGCCACCGGGCACGGCGTTCCGCCTCGCGCTCGGCGCGATCAGCCTCACGACCGACCTCGGCGGCGACCCGTTCCACCTTGCGGTCCGCCTCCTCGTTGAGCCGTTCCACCCGGCGTTCCGCCTCGGCGAGCACCGCTGCGATCCGTTCGCGGGCTTCCGCCTCGATGCGCTCGACCCGAACACGCGCCTCGGACTCAACAGCACGAATGCGGTCCTCGGCTTCGAGGTCGGCTTCCTCGGCCCGACCTGCTGCCTCGTCCTCGAGTCGGTGGAGACGGAGCACTGCGTCAATGTCGGCGAGCAGGCCCACCTGGAGTTCCGGGTCGATGTCAGCGGCGAGCACCGCTTCGGTGATGGCTTCGATCTGGGCGGTCGTTTCATCGGCGGCGTCGTCGCGAACGAGGTCGCCCACGAGTTCGATCACCTCGTCGTGGCCGGACTCCTCTGCAAGTTCCCGTGACCGCTCGAGCGCCATTCGCTGACGCGCCGCTCGGCGCTCAGACACCAGGGCCTGACGGTCGCGCAGGTGGTGGCGTGCCCGTCTGGTGCGGGCGGGATGTTCGGGTGAGGCGGCGGGACGCAGCGTCCACAACGCCACCTTGCCGATGTCCTTGAGCGGTTGGGAACTGATGGAGCGCACCAGGACCTCGTCGTCGTCGGTGAGGGCGTCAGCCACCTCTGAGGACACGACCACCGAACCGGGGAACGCCACGGTGACGATGCGGTGGGCCAGATTCACCACGGGGCCGAACACGTCACCTTCCCGTTCGAGCACGCTGCCCGCCGCCAACCCGACGCGCACGTCGAGGAGTGCTTCGTCGTCTCGGTGCGCTTCTGACAGGTCGAGAGCGATGCGCGCTGCGGTGGCGACCTCATCGGCGACGAAGAGCACCTCGTCACCGATCATCTTGACCACCCGGCCACCGTGGGTGGCGACCACGTCGTAGGCGAGCTGTTCGAACCGTTCGACCACGGCCGCGAGTTCGCGGGCGGTGAGCTGTTGGGAGTGGGCGGTGAACCCGACGAGGTCGGCGAAGCCCACACACATGGTGGTCTCACCCGCCCCGAACCGCAGGAGTCGCCGTTGGGCGGCGTTGAGGAGGTGTCGACGCCAGACGAACTCGAGTACGTCAGGCATGGCGCCGAGCAGCCGGGCGGTGTCGTCAGCGAGCGACTGGTCGTCGGTGACGGTGTCCGCCGGGCGTTCGCCTGGCGCCGGGCCGGCCTCGCTGCCCGGTTCTCCACGCGAGTCGAACGTGGTGACGATCGAGTCCACTTGCGCCGAGGCGATACGGGCCATCGACGACCCGATCACCCGGGTGACCTGCAGCGCCATCTCGTCGCTGAAACCGTTCTCTGACAGGAACGGGATGACCCCGTTGAGCATCCGCAGGTCCGAATCGCTGAGGACCTGTTCGCCCGGTCGCGGGTCGGTGAACCCGAGCGACCGCCACAGCAGCAACAAACTGGAGGAGTCGGCACCGATGACCCCGGCGAGTTCGTCGATGTCGTAACGGCGGCCACGCCCCCCGAACGCCCGGCCGAGCGACACCAGCGCCAATTCTCCCGTGGTGCTGGCCTGACCAAGGTCTTCTGGAGTGAGGTACCACCGGGCCAGCACCTCAGCGCTTCCCGCCGGTTGTGGCGCCTCGTCCTCGTTCACGTGAACTCGCCTCCCTCTGCGGGAGGTTCGGCCCGGGACTCCGGTCGGGCGACCGGACCGACCAACGCCTCGCCCGACCACGTGGCGGCCGTCCACGCCGGGTCGAGACCGGGAATGCGGATCTGTGGGGGGGAAGCGGCCGGATCACCGTCGATCTCCCACAGGACGGCGGCACGATCACCGTGCCAGCGCACGGCGTAACTGAGCCGGCCGGCCACGGTGGGCAGACCGTGCACCTCCCAGGACTGGCCGAGCCACGACTCGGGAACCACGGGACCAAGGGCCACGACCCCCGGTGTGCGATCGATGACCAGCAGGTCCCGCACGGCCAACAGGACGTCAGCGTTGGCCACGTGGTCGTGTCCCGCACCCTCGATCCCGTTCCCGGTGAGGGGGTGGGCGACGGTGGGCCAGGTCACCGCCGGGGTGGCGGCGCCAGCCAGCCAGCGCAGACGGGTCACCCCAGCGTCATCGCCACGGGCCAGTTCCACCCGGGCCACACGGGCGGTGAGGCTCGCCGACACCCCGAGTGGGCCGGGGCCGCGACGGGGATCGTTGACGGTGACGGCGTCACCAACGGAGGCGATCCGCGCCAGTTCGGCGAGCGTGGCCCCCACCCGCTCGTCGTGGGGGTCGACAACGCCGAGCAGCACGGCGTCGAGCACGCCGGTCGCCCCCGGCCCGCTCCCCTGACGCGGTCCGACGGGCAGGGTGGTGGCACCCCCAGCGGCGTCGGAAGCGAGAGCGGCGTCGAGCGCGCCCCTGAGGCGGCCCGAGCACCGACGAGCCTCTGCGGCGGCGTTGGGTTCCCCGGCTCGCTCAAGCAGACGCGCCGCAGCGTCCAGACCGGCGAGCGACCACCACTGATCGTGATAGGTGAGGAGCGGACCCTCAACGCCGAGCCACGGGGGCGGGTCCCCGTCGGGAACCAGCCCGAGGGTGGCGGGGTCGGCCCGGTGCCGGCGGCTGGCAGCCCGACGATCAATCCAGGTGGCGGCCTTGGCCACCACCCCGGTGAGACGCATCGCCATCGACGGATCACCGGTGGTGCGAACGTGGTGGTCGAGGGCCACCAGCGCCGCGCCGGTGGTGTCACGTCGGCGGTCGTTGCCGAGGAACCGGCCGTCGAGCGCCTGACGCTCCTCCCAGCTGGCGAGCACCCCGGCTACCTCGTCGTGACACCCCCAGGCGTCGAGGCCACCGAGCACCCTCGCCCAGTCGCTGAGGTCCACGTCCCCGAGCGGCCACTCGACGAGATCCTCTCCCGCCGCGGCCACCAACTGGTGACAGCGTCCGGCGGCGAGGACATGCGCGATGGTGGCGTCGGGCAACTCGACGCGGACCCCGCGCGCTGACTGGCTGTGCCAGCCCGCCACCACCGACGCCGAGGGCGTCGCCGGAGGTTCGGGGACCGCACCGGACAAGGCACGGCGGGCCCGACCCCGTTCGACCGGCGCTTCCATGGGCACGGCGAACCGCAACATGAGGGTGTGGGGCAACGGCACGACCGCCGCCACCTGCGCCGCACCGTCCGGACACGTCAGCGGGCCGTCGAGCGTGCTGTCCACCCCTGCCAGCACCGCGCCGGCCACCCCGTCGGGGTCCGCAGCGGTGGCGCCGTAGGTGCGCCAAGGACTCTGGGGCAGGGCCACGGCGGGCCGGCCGTTGACGATGAGCCACTCCCCGCGACAGTCGACCTCGCCGACGTGTGCCGCACCCTGCGGACCCCAGGGTCGCACCACGGCGGCGACGGCGACGGCGGCGGCACTGCGGTTGTAGATCTCGACGATCGTCCACGGCGTGCCGTCATCCCCGGTGATGGCGAAGACCCGCTGGTCGATGTCTCCGCCGCGAATCCGCAGCGCGGTTTCCACCACTGGCGTGTCATCGACGAGGCGTTGTCGCACCGTCACCTCACGGGCCGGGAGGTACCAACGGTCTTCCGCGCCGACCCACCAGTCAAGTGACCACGCACCTTCCCACGGGGTGACCGCACCGCGACCGTCCACGACGGCCCGTTCGGGTCGGCCGAGCGTGCCGATCATCAACCAGTCACGCTGGGACGTGTTCGTCGACGGGGTGCCGCCACCACCGGACACGAACGACGTCGAGGACGGGTCGCACTGGCGTTGCAACCAGAACGGCAGGATGGCGCCACCAGCGTCAGTCGGGGCGTTGGTCACCACGCCATCATTCCATGGTCGGTGGCCAGTGACGACCGGGACGTGCCGGGAATCAGACCAGACCGTCGAGTTCGAAGCGCGAGGGCAGGCTGAGCAGGTTCTCCTGGGCCTCGAGGGCGGTGGCCCCCTCGAACAGCACAGCGTGCACCTGACGGGCGATCGGCATGGCCACACCGTGTCGGGCGGCGAGTTCCAACACGACCGGTGCGGACTTCACCCCTTCGGCCACCTGGTCGAGTCCGGCAGAGATCTCCGCCAGCGAGCGGCCCTGACCGAGTTGCTCCCCGACGTGGCGGTTACGGCTCTGGGGGCTGGTACAGGTGGCGATCAGGTCGCCCATCCCGGCGAGACCGGCGAAGGTGAGGGGCTGGCCGCCGAGGGCGACGCCGAGACGGGTCATCTCGGCAAGACCGCGGGTGATGATCGCCGCCGTCGTGTTAGCGCCACCGCCGAGACCGGCGGCGATCCCTGCGGCGATGGCGACGACGTTTTTGAGCGCACCCCCGAGTTCGCAGCCGATGATGTCGGGGTTGGTGAACACCCGGAACGACGTTGTGGCGAACGCGTCGTGCAACGCGGCGGTCACGTTCACGTCGGTCATCGACAACACGGTGGCGGCGGGCTGTCCGGCCATGATCTCCTTGGCCAGGTTCGGGCCGGTCAACGCCCCCACCGGCCGGCCGGGCAGTCGCTGCTCGACGAGTTCGGTCATGCGTCGCCCAGTGGAACGTTCGAGTCCTTTGGTGAGACTGATCACCGGCACCCACGCCCGCAGGTGCGGCTCCATGGCGTCGAGGGTGTCGGCGAACGCCGTTGAGGGCACCCCCATGACCACCACGTCGGCCCCCGACACCGCCTCGGCGAGTTCGGTGGTGGCGCGCAGTGCCGGGTGCAGGGCGTATCCCGGCAGGTAACGGTCGTTGCAGTGGGTGTCGTTCACCGACGCCACCACCGCCGCGTCACGGGCCCACAGCACGGTGGGAACGTTGTGGGCGCACAGGTGCGCCACGGTGGTCCCCCACGACCCAGCACCAAGTACCGCCACCGAGATCCCTGACATCACCCCTCCTGGGCCAAACGGTCGACCACCGGAGCGACAGGCGTCCGGTGCCGCAACCCTAGGGCCCGTCAGTGCCGGTGTCCGATGGCCGTACACTCACCCCATGGCAGCGGTGGGGGTCCTCGTGCCAGTCAAGGCATTCGCTGATGCCAAGGTTCGCCTCGCCCCCGCTCTCAACCCCCACGAGCGGGCGACGCTGGCCCGCACCATGGCTGCCGGCGTCGTGGCCGCTGCTCGTGACCTACCGGTGTGGGTGGTCTGTGACGACGAAGCGGTGGCGGACTGGGCGCGCACCACCGGTGCCGAGGTGTTGTGGATGCCTGGGCGAGGGCTGAACCGTGCGGTAACCGAGGGTGTGTCCGCACTTGGGCGCCACGGGCTGGAACGGGTGGTGGTGTGCCACGCCGACCTTCCCCGGGCCGACCATCTCGACCATCTCTGCCCCGAAGGGCCCGACGCCCCCCGCACCGTGATCATGGTTCCGGACCGGCATCGTGACGGCACGAACGTGCTGTCACTGCCGACCGGGACAGGTTTCCGGTTCTCCTACGGCCCGGGGTCCTTCCCCCGTCACGAGACCGAGGCTCGCCGCAACGGCCTTGTCGTTGTCACCCTCGATGACCCCGACCTAGCTTGGGACGTCGACCTGCCAGATGATCTCGGCACTGGAAGTCCACCGACATGACCCACATCCTCGCCGGTGCCCCTCTGCCAGGCCCCGGCGCAACGCTGGACCTCCCTCCCCCCGGAGTTGTTGTGGCCGTCGGCGCCCACCCCGACGACATCGAGTTCCATTGCGGCGCCACGCTGGCCCGTTGGGCCACCGAGGGGGCGGTGGTGCACCTCGTGATCTGCACCGACGGCTCGAAAGGCACCTGGGATCCGTTGGCGGACACGACCGCAGTGGCCCGAGCGCGCCGCACCGAGAGTGAAGAGGCGGCGCGGGCATTGGGAGCAACCGGCGAGGTGGTGTTGCTCGGCGCCGTCGACGGGGAACTCGCTGGGGCCGCCCCCGGCCTCCACGACGAACTGGTGGCGACGCTGCGACGACTCGCTCCCGACGTCGTCGTTGGCCACGACCCGTGGCGCCGCTACCGCCTCCACCCCGACCACCGGGCAGCGGGGTTTCTCACCGTTGACGCCTGTGTCGCCGCCCGCGACCCGCACTTCGTGGCGCACCTCGGCGCCGCTCACCGACCTGACTGGCTGTTGTTGTTCGAAGCGGACGAACCTGACCACGTCGAGGTGGCCACGCCCGAGGCGCTGTCGGTGAAGGTCGACGCCTTGCTCGCCCATCGCAGTCAGTGGCGGTCGACGATGTTCATCGACGACGTCGGGGACGACGAGGGCCGAGGACGCTTCACCGATGGGGTGCGCGACGCGGCGCGCCTGGTGGGTTCGGCCGTCGGGCGCCCGGCCGGTGAGTCGTTCCGGCGGTTGACGCTGTGAGCGGGAACGACGGAACGTCACCGGTCGTCGTTGACGACGGGGTCTATGACGTGTTCATCATCGACGCCACACCTGAGATCACCGACACCGAGACGGCAGGCACCGGCGGTGCGCGTTGGGTGGTGGAACTGACGATCCTCGGCGGTGAGCACAAAGGCGCCGTGGTCGCCGTGCGGGCCGGCGGCATCGGCGACGACGAGATCGCCCTCATCGGGATGCCCGGGACGTTGACGGTCACCAACGGGGTTCCGGCGCTGCGCATCGACCACTAAACCAGCCGACCGGGGTGGCGGGTGGCCCCTCGTGGCACAATCGACACATGAAGCGGCTGTCCGGACTCGACGCAGGGTTCCTCTACCTCGAAACCCCCACATCGTTCATGCATGTGGCGTCGCTCATCGTTGTCGACCCGGCCACCTCGCCGGTGCCATGGAACTTCGATCGGGTGCGCGAGTTGTACGCCAGCCGACTCGATCAGGCCCCCCCGTTCCGGCGGCGCCTCGTCGAGGTGCCGTTCGGGATCCACCATCCGTTGTGGATCGAGGACCCCGATTTCGACCTCGACTGGCATCTGCGTCAGGTCACCGTGCCCGCCCCCGGCACCAAGCGCGAACTCGAACGACTCGTCGCCGACCTCGTGGCGATCCCGTTGGACCGTTCACGGCCGCTGTGGGAGGCGTGGGTCATCGACGGCCTCGAGGGTGGTCTGGTGGGCCTCGTGAACAAGGTGCACCACTCGGCCATCGACGGTGCCAGCGGTGAGGAACTGATGGTGGCGCTGTTGGACCTGACCCCCGAGATGGAGGACAAGCCCGCCCCCGACACCCCGTGGGAACCCGATCGGGTTCCCACCGACACCGAGATGCTCGGCTACGGGCTGTGGTCATTGGCCCAGCAACCCGCGCTGGCGGTCAAGACGGTGCGCAACACCGTGGAGGTCGCCCTGCAGTTGCGCGACCGGTTCGCGCCCGCCGAGGTGGCCACACCGTCGTTGCCACTGACTGCGCCCCGCTGCCGGTTCAACGGGACCCTGACACCCCATCGGTCACTGGGCCTCGAGACGGTGTCGCTCAGCAGGGTCAAAGCAGTCAAGAACGCTTCGGGGTGCACAGTGAACGACGTCGTGTTGGCGCTGTGCGCCGGGGCACTTCGATGGTGGCTTGACCGCCACGACGAGCATCCCGACGCGCCGCTGTTGGCCATGGTGCCGGTGTCGGTGCGCAGCACCGACGAGCAGGGCACCCACGGGAACAAGGTGTCCACGGCGTTCGCCTCGCTCGCCACCGACATCGACGACCCCATCGAGCGTCTCAGCGTCATCCACGAGTCGATGCTGACGGCCAAGGAGGCCCAGGAACTCATCGGGGCCGACGCCTTGCAGAACTGGGTTGAGTTCGCCGCACCGGCGGTGGCAGCCCAAGCAGCCCGGTTGTACTCGTCACTGCATCTCGCCGATCGTCATCGGCCACTGTTCAACGTCACCATCTCAAACGTGCCGGGACCGCCGATTCCCCTATACGTCGCCGGCGCACAGGTCGTGGCCACCAACCCGATCGGCCCGATCTTTGATGGCGCAGGATTGAACATCACGGTTATGAGCTACCTCGATCGGCTCGATTTCGGCCTCCTCGGATGCCCGGACCTGATCGACGACATCGACGACCTCGCTGCGGCCATCGGACTCGCACTCGTCGAACTCGAGGATGCGCTGGGCATCGAGGCCCCGGTGACTGCCTGAGCCCCAGCCAGGGGTGCTGACCCGACCACGGCGGGTGTCGGGTCGGGGGAATGTCGCGACACCGGGCTCAGGATGCAGGGTGGACGCCGCCGGTCGCCGACTCGCCGTACGCCGGGTGCTTGCCGGGTGGCAGCGCTGGGAGGTTGACGATCCGCTCGCCGCACCCTGGGGCTACCTCGTTGGGATCGGACCGCACGGGGTGCTGATCCCCGAACCGCTCCCCGACCACCCCCGGAGCCATCTGCGCCACTGGCTGGCACCACCGCAGTGGTCGGCAGCGGCGCTGGCGGTCCACGGCACGACTCGGCAGGGAAGCCATTCGCTCGCAACCAGCCGGGAGGTCCGGGTGGTGTGGCTGTGTGACCGCGAAGGACAGACCGCCTCGATTCTGGTCCCCCCGGGCACCGCGCCCGCCCCCGCCGAGGTCACCCACCGACCGCGTCCCAACGACCCCGGACCCTTCCGCTGCCTCGACGGTCGGTGGCCCACACTCGGCGAACTCCTGTGGGAAGGCCTGCGCCGACCCACACCGCACGGCTGAGGCCGGCACCTCGGGGAACGTTCACCCGCTGGCAACCCTGCGGCCACGCACCCTGCGGCGGCGCCGGCACTACGCTGCGGGCATTCCCGCCTGCGGGAGCCGCACAGAGAGGGAGCGTCGGATGAGTCAGGTCGTCTTCGAAGGCGTCACCAAACGCTTCGGTGACGTCACCGCCGTGCAGGAGTTGAACCTGCACGTCGACGACGGGGAGTTCATGGTGCTGTTGGGCCCGTCAGGGTGCGGCAAGACCACGGCGTTGCGCATGGTGGCCGGCCTCGAGGAGATCACCGAAGGCACGCTGCGCATCGGGGACCGGGTCGTGAACGACGTCGAGCCGCGCGACCGGGACATCTCGATGGTGTTCCAGAGCTACGCCCTCTACCCCCACATGACCGTGGCACGAAACATCGAGTCGCCGCTCATGGTGCGCTCGTTCGACGTGGGCGAGAGCGCTCCACGCAAACTCAACCGCGACGAACGCACCGAGCGGATCACTGATGCCGCCCGCACCCTCGGCCTCGAGAACCTGCTCGACCGCAAGCCCGGTGCCCTTTCCGGTGGCCAGCGCCAGCGGGTGGCGTTGGCTCGAGCCATCGTGAGTCGCCCCGCCGCGTTCCTCATGGACGAACCGCTGTCGAACCTCGACGCCAAGTTGCGGGCCGCGACCCGCGTCGAGCTCGTGGAGCTCCACCGCAAGCTGGCCACGACGTTCCTCTACGTCACCCACGACCAGGTCGAAGCGATGACGATGGCTGACCGGGTGGCGATCATTGCCGACGGCCAGCTCCAGCAGGTCGGCACCCCACGCGACGTGTACGAACGTCCCGCCAACCTGTTCGTCGCCAGGTTCATCGGCAGTCCCCCGGCGAACACGTTCAGCGGCACCGTCACTTCCGGCGGCGTGGACACCGGCGCAGGAGTGATTCCCCTCGACGGGTCGGGCACCGGACCGCTCCCCGACGGGACCCCGGTGATCGTCGGCGTCCGCCCTGAGCACCTCACCATTGGCGACGGACCGCTGGGGGTGCGGGTGCGGGCCGTGGAGTGGCTGGGCCACGAACGTCTGCTGGTGTGCGATCTCGGTGGCCAGACACTCACCGTGCGCCAGGGTGCGGGCGACCCCGAGGTGGCCGAAGGCACCGACGTGTCGGTCGGCGTGGCACCCGCCCACGTCATGGTGTTCGACCCACAAAGCGGCGAGGTGCGATGAACCGCCGGGGACGCCTGCGCGAGGCGCTCACCGCCTACGGCATGCTGTTGCCGTCACTCGTCGTGTTCGGCGTGTTCTTCTTCTACGCCCTCTACCGGCTCATCTACCTTGGCCTGCACCAGCAGAACCGCACCGGCACGGCGGAGCGTTTCGTCGGGTTCAGCCAGTTCACCGAGGTTCTCGGTGGCGCCGAGTTCCGCAGCGGCCTGTGGATCAGCCTGCAGTACGTGTTGTGGACGGTGCCCGCCGGACTCATCCTCGGTGTCCTGCTCGCCGTCGCCGCCCACCGACGACTGCGCGGCATCCGCTTCTTCCAGACGGTGTTCGCCTCCACGGTGGCTACCTCGGTGGCGGTGGCGTCGGTCATCTTCTTCGTGATGCTGAACCCCATCGTGGGGTACATCGGCACCGTTCCGTTCATCGACCTCGCCGACCCGACGTCGGCCATCCGGGGTGTGGCGCTGTCGAGCGTGTGGCAGAACCTCGGATTGACGTTCATCATCGTGCTCGCCGGTCTGCAGGCCATCCCCGAAGAACTCGTGGAGGCCGCCACCGTCGACGGCTACCGCCCGGTGCGGCGGTTCTTCACCGTGACGTTGCCACTGCTGTCGCCCACCATGCTGTTCTTGGTGGTGGTGCTGACGGTGTTCGCCCTGCAAGCCTTCGCCCAGGTCGACATCCTCACCCAGGGCGGCCCAGCGGGCAGCACCGAGACGCTGGTGTTCAAGATCTTCCGACTCGGCCAGGAGCCGGTGAACGTGTCGACCGGCGCAGTGATGGCGATCGGGTTGTTCGTCGTCACCCTCATCGTTGCCCTCGGCCAGTTCCTGCTGCTCAACAGGAGGGTCCACTATGGCGACCGTTGATTCGGTGCCCACCGCTTCAGGGGTGGACCTCGGCGCTGCGCCCCGCATGGGACGACCCGGTCAGCGGGCCAAGGTGCTGCGCAAGCTCGGGGCCTACACCCTGCTCAGTGCGCTGTCGCTCATCATCTTGTTCCCCATCTGGATGACGGTGGTGCGGGCGCTGTCGGCACCGATCAAGTACATCGACGCCGGCCAGCCCGTCTACCCAATCCAACCCGAGTGGGACATCTTTGCCCGGGCGTTCGAGCGGGGCGACATGGGCCGCCACCTTCTCATCAGTGCGGTGATGACCGTCATCATCACCGCAGCCCAACTCATCACCTCGGTGTTGGCGGCCTACGCCTTCGCCTTCCTGCGCTTCCCCGGACGGAACCTGCTCTTCGGGGTGTTCATCGCTACCCTGATGCTCCCCATTGAGGTCACCCTCATCCCCAACACCGAGACCATCCGCTCACTGGGTTGGCTCAACACCTTCCAAGGGCTCACCGTGCCGTTCCTCGCCACGGCCATCGGCACGTTCCTCATACGGCAGGGATTCATGGGGGTGCCCAAGGATCTCCGTGACGCCGCCCGGCTCGACGGTTTCGGCAACTTGGCGTTCCTGTGGCGGGTGGCGATCCCGGTCACGAAACCCGTCATCGCCAGTTTCGCCGTCATCTCGTTCCTCGCTGCGTGGAACCAGTACCTGTGGCCACGCACCATCACCACCGAGAGTTCGATGTCGACGGTGCAGATCATCCTGCGGCCGCTCGCCGCTGCAGCCATCAACGAACTCAACATCGGCACCGCCGCCGCGCTCATCGCCGCGGTGCCCATCCTCATCCTGTTGATCATCTTCCAGCGCCAGCTGGTCCGTGGCCTCACAGCCGGTGCTGTGAAAGGCTGAACCAACCCGGGTGCAGCGCACCCGAACCACCAACGGAGGTACATCATGAAGCGACTCCTTGCACTGCTCGCAGCAACCGTCATGGTGGCGGCTGCCTGTGGCAGTTCCGAAAACGGGGGCGGCAGCGCCAGCAGCGACTGTCCGGTCGGGGCGCTGGAGAACGCCTCAGGCCCCGTCGAACTCGTGATGTGGGAGACCTTCACCGGCCAGCCCCTGCGCGCCATGCAGCAGCTGGTCGAGGAGTACAACGCCTCCCAGGACAAGGTGACCGTGCGCATGGAGAACCAGGGCGTCGGCTACGAGGAGATCCAGCGGAAGTTCAACACCGCCATCGCATCAAAGACCCTCGGCGGCCTCGTGGTGCTCGAAGACACCCAGACCCAGTTCATGGCCGACTCGGGTGTCATCGTTCCCGCTCAGGTGTGCGCCGAGGCGGACAACTACGACCTGAACCAGTTCCAGCAGGTGGTGCGGAACTTCTACTCGGTGGACAACGTGCTCCAGCCCGCAGCGTCGAACCTGTCCACCGGTGTCATGTATTACAACCGTGATCACCTCGAACAGGCCGGTCTGAACCCTGACGCCCCACCGCAGACCCTGGCCGAACTCAAGGATGCGGCGCTCGCCATCCAGACGGCCGGCATCACACAAAAGCCGTTCGTCATGGTGCTCCAGCCCTGGTTCATCGAACACTGGCTGACCGGTGTGGGAACCGCCATTGTCAACAACAACAACGGTCGTGAGGCGCTCGCCACCGAGTCGACCTTCGACAACCCCCAGACCCTCGAGCTGTACAACTGGCTCAAGGAGATGAACGACCTCGGGTTGCTCAACGCTGTGCCCGGCACCGAAGGCCAGGTCGACCACTACTTCGCCATGGCGCTCGAGCAGTCCTCGATCACCGTCGAGACCTCAACGGCCATCTCGACCATCAACGCCGTGTTGGAAGGCACACTCGACCCCGCCGAGGTGGGTCTCGACGCCGACTCGCTGCCGGCCATCGACATCAACGTCGACGTGGCCCCCTACCCGGGCCTCACCGGACCCGGTCAGGTCCAGGCCGGTGGCGGAGCGTTCTACATCCCCAACACCAACAGCCCCGAGGTGATCGCTGCGGCGTGGGACTTCATGAAGTGGTTCAACACCCCCGCCACCCAGGCCAAGTGGATGATCGGCGCCACCTACAACGCCTGGAACACCCAGGCCGCCAACGAACCCAGCCTCCAGGCGTGGGAGCAGACCACCCGACCCGGTCGGTGGCTGACCGTGGCGGTGGACGAGATCGACAACCTCGACCCGAACTTCCCCGGACCGCTGATCGGGCCGTACACCGAAACCCGTGAAGCGATCCGCAAGTCACTCGACGAGTTGCTGCTGGCGGGCAAGAGCCCCGCTGAGGTGGTGGCGAGCGCCAACAGCGCCATCAACACCGCACTGCAGCGCTACGACGACGAGAACTTCTGAGCCTGCGGTCAACGCTCAGTGATGTGCAGCGGGGGGTGGCCTGTGGGCCACCCCCCGTTCGCGTCGCTGCAGTCGCTCAGCTGAGTGGGGTGATCTGACCGTCGACCACCTTGGCCACGGTCACGAACTTCCCGTCCCGAATGCGGTTGACAAACACCGGCCCGCCCACGACCTCGCCGGTCGGACCGAACTTAATGGTCTTGCTCAACCCCTCGTACTCCGCTGTGCCGAGCCATTCCTGCAGATCAGCCCGTGTGCGCGCACCGGCGTCGATTCCGGCCAGCAACATGCCCGCCGCGTCATACCCCTCAAAGGCGAAGTACAGCGGGGCCCCTTCAAAGGTGCGTTCGTAGCGTTCCACGAACGCCTTCTGTGCGTCAGTGGTAGCCGAACCAAGACACCCGCACGTCACCGCCACCTCGACACCTCCGTCGGGACCTGTCGAGATCACCTCGAGGAAGGTGGCGGTGTACAGCCCGTCACCGCCGACGAACAATCCCTCGACACCGGCGTCACGTAGTTGTCGGTGCAGTTGCGCTCCCGACTCACCGAGGCCACCGAAGAAGACGGCGTCCACGTCGGTGGAGGTCACCGCAGTAACCGTGTCGCCGTAGTCCTTGCGGCCAGGCTCGACCTGCTGACGGGGGGCGATGCGAATCCCGCGCCGGTTGAGATCCTCAAAGACGATGTCGGCCAGTCCCTTGCCAAACTTGGTTCCGTCGTCAATGACCCCGACACTTGAAGGGTTCACCTCATTCACGAGCCACGCCACGCCGGCCGGGCCCTGGGCGGCGTCGGTACCCACGAGGCGATGGAAGGTCCGCCAACCCTGTTCGCCGAGCGTCGGGTTCGTTGCCGACGGGGTCAGCACCGGCAGACCGGCACTTTCAAAGATCGGCATGACCGCTGACGTCTCGCCGGAGAACACCGGGCCGACCACCCCGATGATCTGGGGGTCGGCCACAATCTGGCGGGCCAGCACCACCGCCACCTCGGCGTCAGCCTTGGAGTCGTAGGAGATGAGACCCACCTCGCACTCGGGGTTCCTCTCGTTGTGCTCAGCCACCGCCACCGAGGCGCTGTTACGCACCACCTCCCCAGACGAGGCGTCGGCACCGGTGAGTACCCCAAGGAACGCCAGCGCCAGCGGCGGACAGGACGACTCCTCGGTGGTGGAACACGCCACCGTCGCACCACCGACCAGCACCAAAACGAGAACTCCAGCCAGCAACCGGCGCATCACCCTTCACCTCCATCGGCGGACGGATCAACCGCCGGGGCGCTGGCCTCGCCCGGTTCCCCTTTGGCCCGCCGTCGCATCTCCGCGGCGCGGCCCTGAAGGTCCTTGAAAAAGTCGGTGCCGGTCACCTCGTCCACCGCCTTTTGTCGGCGTTCCTGGTCGATCTCCACCTTGAGTTGGCGGACCTGCTCGCGCAGCTTCTTCTCGCGTACGGCAACCTGCTCGGCCATACGGGCGAACACGCGGGCCAGGCGTCCGACGTCGTCGCCGGTCTGCCCAATGGTGGCCAGCGCCTCGGCGTCCACCGGCTCATCCGACTCGATGCGCACGGCAGCAGCAGTGAGCACACCGACGGGTCGAGACAGCCGACGGGCGAACACCACGGCCCCGAGAATCGCCAGCACCCCCACGATGGCGAACAACAGCCAGGTGATGTTCCCAAGGCGGTCGATGGGCCCGAGGAAGACTGCCTCGGGCTGGAGCACGACCGCAGTGACCCCCGGGGTCACCTCGTTGAACGCCGCCACCTGCAACCCACGGCCAACGAGGTCGACCCCGGTGAGGGTGCCGAGCGACGACTGGCTGATGGCCGTCTGGAGCGGGCCGAGACCGAGTTCGTCGAGGGTGCGCCCCACCACCCGGGAGTCGCGCGCCATCAGCACCCGTCCGTTGGCGTCCACCAGCCAGCTCTGCCCTCCGGGTGCAAGCTGGGCCTGGTTCAACGACGCCAGCACGTCGAGGCCACGCACCTTGATGGCGGCCACGCCGATCACGCCCTCACCGGGGTTACGAGCCGGAGCGGCCACCGTCACCGATGACACACCCGAGACGGGGTTCAACTCCGGCGGCACGACCGTGGGACGCCCTGCCACGGCGTCGACGAACCACCCTTGGTCGGCGACCGACCCCGACGTGGGTTCAGCGGTCGGGCTCGACTCGGAGTCGGCCACGCTCCCGTCACGTGCAGCGAGGGTCACCACCGCAACATCGGCGTTCCCCGACTCGGCGAGGTTCACGGTGCCGGGCGCAACGGCGAACGGGTTGGCGTTGACCGACTTGAGGTACTCGACCACATCGGGGCGAGTTCCCAGCCCGTCAGCGCGTGCCGACACCCCGGAGAGGTACTCGCGCACCGCCACCGCCGCCTCGGTGGCAGACCCCTCAACGGAGTCAAGCTGCGCCGTCTCTACTGCCTCGCGGCCGGCGTCGATGCTGAACCACGACAGAACTGCCATGGGAACGAGTGCAGCGACCACGAGCGCCACACCAATTCGTGCACCAAGGGTCCATTTACGCGGGTCGAGGTTCACAGGTCGTCCAGTGCGGCAGGGAGTTGTGCGGGCCGTAGCCGGGCGAGGTGCGGTCGGTAGAGGGGTTCGGCGACCGTGCCCTCGTCGACATCGGCCAGACCCCGGTTGGCCAGCCGTCGCAGCGCCCCGGCGACCTCGTCGGGGTCGAGCCCCATCTCGGACGCCAACGCCGTAGGGGTCGCCGAACCGGCGCGCACCAGGTGCACGTGGACACTACGGAGCGCGGGTTCCATGGTGAGCACCTCAGCGAGGTTGCGCTCGGGGAGTGCGACGTGCAGCGCCTGGTTGTGCCCGAGGGTCACCTCGGCTGACTCAAGGGTGAAGTCGTAGACGTGGCCGCCGGTGGTGCGGTCGGCGGAAACCATGTGGAAGTGGAAGCCAGGCTGGTTGAGGTCCGAGGCGTAGTCGGGGAAGAAGAACCCGACCATGGTGCCTTCGAGCCGGTCGGCGTGGAACTGGCGTTCCGCCTCGGCAAGGACCTCGGTCAGCGGCTGGTAGGGCGGATCCTGGTGCACGACGGTGCGGAAGTGGATCGGGGCGAACACCCCGTCGATGCGAATGGCGTACGAACCCTCGTGGTCGTCGAGGTGGGCGAGAATTTCGGTCTCGAGTTCCGCCCGGGTCATCGGCCCGTCGAGGTGGAACCGTTCGGCCTCACCGAACGTGACGAGCGCCGCGAATGGGACTCCGGCGTCGGCCGGTGCGCGCACGGCAACCCCGTTCGGGTCGATGTTCCAGAACTCGCCGTCGACGACGACGAGTTCGCCGTCGAGACCGGTGAGCGTGCCGAGACCGAAATCGCCACGACCGTGGAGTTCCCCGATGGTCACATCCCCGTCGTAGCACCCGTCCAGCAGCGCCTCGATGGTTTGGATCTGGAGAATTTCTCCGCCGACGTTGTCGAGGTCGGCGATGTCCCCGCGACGCATCCGCTGCACAGCGAACGAATGGGCGAGGCGGAAGTCAAGGCTCACGGGAGAACCTTCCCACACCGCACGGGCACACCGCACGCTCCCCACCCCGCCCACAGCCCGTCGGTGTGGGGCTTTCCCACCGGCCGGGAAACTGCTAGACCCCTGCCTATGACCACCGTCGTTTCAATCCATTCGTTCCGGGGCGGTACCGGCAAGTCCAACACCACCGCCAACGTCGCTGCCCAGCTCGCCCTCGCCGGCAACAAGGTCGCCGTGGTGGACACCGACATCCAATCCCCCGGCATCCACGTGTTGTTCGGCTTCGACGAGGACGGTGTCACCACCAGCCTCAACGACTACCTGCACGGCACCTGCACCATCACCGAGGCCGCCTACGACGTCACCGACCAGGTGGGAGCCACCGACGGCAAGTTGTGGCTCGTGCCCTCCTCGATCAAGGCGTCCGAGATCGCCCGGGTGCTGCGCGAGGGCTACGACGTGGGACTACTCAACGACGGGTTCCGCGAACTCGGCACCGGTCTGGGCCTCGATTACCTCCTCATTGACACCCATCCCGGTCTCAACGAGGAGACGTTGCTGTCGATCACCATCTCCGACATCCTCTTGCTGCTCATGCGCCCCGACAAGCAGGACTTCCAGGGCACGGCTGTGACGGTGGACGTTGCCCGCCGCCTCGAGGTCCCAAGCCTGTTCCTTGTGATCAACAAGGTGCCGGCGTCGGTCGACCATGACGCGCTTCGTGCCGACGTAAGCCGCATTTACGACGCCGACGTGGCGGGTGTTCTGCCGCTGAGCGAGACGGTGGTGGAGAGCGCATCTGGTGCGTTGTTCAGCATCACCCAACCCGAGGATCCCTGGTCGCAGGCGATCGTCGAGGTGGCGCGTCGGGTCGGCGCCTGAACCATGGGTGACGACAGTGATGGCCTGTTCAGCCGCGATGAGGTTCTTGCAGGCGCGTCAGGTAGGGCGGCCGACACCCGGCGTGCCCAGGCGATCGTCTACCTGATCGAACAGGAGGCCCGGCGGTCCGCCGACCGCCGGTCCGGTCTCGCCGCCGCCGGGGCGGCGGCGTCAGCGATGGCTGGCAGCCCCATTGATCTCGACGACCTCCTTGACCCCGAAGCCCGACGTGGCGAACTTCCGGGCGAAGCGGACGAGGCCTTCATTGAGTCGTTCCGCGCCGCCCGCCGGGGGGCGTCAAGTCCGGAACTGAAACTGCTTGAAAAGCAGACCGACGCATGGGGGATGTTGGTACCGAGTCGTGTTGACCTCCGTATCCGGGTCCTCGACTTGTTGAGTCGCCGCTACGAACTCACCACTCGCAACGCCCGACGCATCCTTGAGGCTTTCGGTGCCGACCAGGCCGGGTTCGTCGACCGGTTCGCCCAGATCACGGGCCGACCCCTCGCTGAGGCCGTCCCCGAAGCCCAAGGCGTGCTCGGCGGACTCTTCGGCCGCAAGCGCAAGGGATGAGCAGTCCGTGACGGGGGACCCCAACCGTCACGGCGACATGATTCCCCATCGGGTCCTCGACCTCCCATGGGAGGGCGCCGAGGCGCTGCGGACCACCCTCGGCATCGTCGAGGACAACGAGGTGCCCCTCGACGCCGAACTGTGCGCCGGTTTGGACCGCAGGTTGCGCCAACTCTTCGACGACGGCGACCGCAGCACGCCGCGACCCTTTGAGCTGAGCATCCATGAGGCGGACATGCTGGTGGCCGGGCTGCAGTTCACCGAGGCCATGAGCGTGCACCTCGACTTCTTCGACATGGTCCAGGACACCTGCCGGTTCGTCGCCGACCAGTTGCGGTCCCTGTGGAGCGACGACGAGTGGGCGGCGTACCACGCACCCAGCTGAGTGAGCACTCAGCGGCGCAGTGCCCGGGCGTGTCCCGTGGCGGCGGGCAGCGCGGTGAGGAACGCCCGGTGGGCACGATCGTGCGCAGCGGCGAGTGCGGGGTCGCTCGTCGGTTCGTAGGTTTCGGCCACCACGCTGAGACCGGCGACGTCGGCGACTGACGCGATCGTCCCCGTGCCCACGGCGGCGAGTAGTGCCGCACCCCGTGCGCCGGCGTACTGCGGGTGGTCGAGCGTGTCGACAGCCAACCCGGTCACGTCAGCAATGGTCTGCATCCACAAGGGGCTACGCACCCCTCCGCCGATGACCCGCAACCGGGATGGACCCATGCCCTTGGCCGCCACGGCGTCGAGCAACCAGCGCAGATTGTGGGCGACCCCCTCGAGCACCGCCCGGGCGAGATGCGCCCGGGTGTGCTGCAACGACAATCCGAGGAACGTCGCCCGCAGCGTCGGGTCGTTCACCGGGGCCCGTTCACCGAACAGCCACGGGGCGAACGTCAACCCGTCGCAACCCGGCGGGGCGCCCGCCGCACTGGCCACCAGCGCCGCCACCCCCGAGGACTCGTCGGCGTCGGGGAACAGGACCCGGGCGAACCAGTCGAGACACTCACCGGCGGTCTCCATCTCTCCCACCGTGGCGAACGTGGACGGATCGGCCGCCGGCAAGGAGAACACTCCGTGGGCCGGCAGGTCCGCCACCGCAGACGTCGTGACACACAGCCACGCCGAGGTGCCAAGACACACGTGGGCCTGGCCGTCGAGCACGGCGCCGGATCCGACCTGTGCGGCGGGCACGTCCCCGACGCCGGCCACCACGGGGGTTCCCGCCACGAGTCCAAGTTCGAGTGCTGCGACCGGACTCAGCCCGCCGACCACCTCCGAACAACCCCGCAGCGCAGGCAGGCGACGCCGCACGTCACGCCCACCCAGACCGCTGGCGGTGAGCAGTGGGCGACTCCAGGTTCGTTTGCTGCGGTCGATCATTCCCGTGCCACCACCCGCCGTGTGGTCGGCACACACGACACCGGTGGATCGGGCCACGAGGTACCCGGTGGCGTCGGTCAGCGCAGCGGTGCGATCCCACACGTCGGGTTCGTTGTCGCGGATCCAAGCCCATTTGGCCACCACGTCCTTGGCTGAGGGAACCGCTCCTGCGACGAACCTCACGAGTTGACGACCTCCGAGACGACGCACGATGCGGGCCGCTTCTGCTTCGGCGCGGGCGTCGAGCCACGAGATGGCTTGACGCGTCGGCGCACCGGAGGCGTCGAGCGGCACCTGGGTCAGCATCTGGGCGGCGAACCCGACACCTTTGACCCGGCCCGGGTCGACACCTGATCGCTCCATGACGGTGCGGGTGGACTCACACACCGCCGACCAGTAGGTGGCCGGGTCCTGTTCAGCCCAGTCGGGTCGGGGGTGATCGAGGCCGTAGGGGACGAACGCCATGGCGCGGATGTGGCCGTCGGCGTCGACGAGTACCGCCTTGTCGCCCCCGGTGCCGAGATCGTGACCGATGAACATGGTGTGCCGACCGTCCCGCTCAGCCCAGACCGAGTGACAGTTCCTCCACCGAACCGTCCGGGCGGTGGTGGGCGATGTGGATGGGAACGTCGACCATGCCGCCGTCGTCGTCGCTCCCACCAAGGTTGAGTCGGGGCAGGATGTCGGTGGCGAGGCCCAACATGGCGAGCGGGTCCACGATCCCTTCGGGGGGGTGCACCCCGGCGGTACGCAGCGACGGGTCCAACAACAACAGCGCACCGAGACCTGCGGGGATGCCGGTGCCTTCACCGGCGCCCATCGACCCAGAGGACAGGGAGAACACGATCGTGTGGTCCCCATCCTCCGCTTCGCGTGTGCCTGACACGACGATCTTGAGGCACCCGGCCGGGCCGTCCACGCCGGCCTCGGCGAGCAGGCGGGGACGCTGGGAAATGATGTGGGCCACGGTGAATTCGAGCGGCACAACCTCGGCGCCGTCGACCTCGACAGGTTCAGTGGAGGCGGCGCCCAGGCGCACGAGATCCATGGTCATGTTGAAGTAGCTGAGGGGGAACACCACGCCGAGGTTCGTGGCCCGGCGCAGTCCGGGCAGGTGGCGGGGCAGGGTGATGGTCTCGGGGTGGGGGTAGGGGTACACGGGATAGGTCCCCACGTCGCGGAACTCGGTGTGGGCAACGAACGCCTGACCATCGTCGTCAAGCATCCGTACCGTGCGGAACTCGCCGTCAATGAACAACGGCACGTCGTTGGTCATGGCGTGGATGCGGTGCTTGATCACGGCGGGGCCCTCGGCGGGCTCCCCACCGTGGATGTGCATGATGTCGACGCTCTCGACGACGTCGAGCAGGTGGTCGGCGGCGTAACGCACCAACACGTTGGCGAACCCCGGGGAGTTGCCCATGCCGATGAGGGCGCACACCCCGGCCTCGACCGCGGCGTTATGAAGTTCGAGCTGGGCCCGGGTGGCGTCAAGGTCGTCACAGACGTCCACGTAGGTGACCCCGGCACGGATGGCCGCGGCGAGCAGCGGGGCCCCGAACCGGTAGAAGGGGCCGATGCAGTTCACCACCAGGTCGGCGCCCGCCAACACGCCCGCCACCGAGGCGGGGTCCGAGGCGTCCACCACCGATCCGCTGATCCCGCTTCGGGCCGGCACCCCCCCGGAAAGTTCCGCCACCATTGCCTGCACCGCATCGGAGCGGACATCGGCGATGACGATTTCGTCCACCTGAGTGGCCGCAGCGAGGGTGCGTGCCGCCACACTGCCGATTCCCCCACAGCCGCCAAGTACCACCACTCGTGTCATGCCCCGGACCCTACCCTTCCGCCCGCCACCGACCCGATTGCCCCACCGCCCCCGACCACGACCTGCACGTCCCGGAGATTCGGTGTGAGCACACCACTACGCTTCGGACATGGACATCACCCTGCTCGGTACCGGCGGACCACTCCCTGATGCACATCGCGCCGGACCGGCCACGCTGGTGCGAACCGGTGGAGTCAACCTGCTCGTTGACGCCGGACGTGGGGTGCTCATGCGGCTCGCCGCTGCGGGCCTTGGGGCCGCCCAGGTGGACGCCGTGCTGCTCACCCACCTCCACAGCGACCACATCACCGACCTCGGTGACCTCGTCACCACCCGGTGGATCACGTCGTTCGCCCCAAGCCCGTTGCGGGTGTACGGACCCGTCGGCACCGAACGTCACCTCGAGCACCTCATGGACTCGCTCGCCGACGATGTGAGCTTCCGGATGGCCCACCACCCTGATCTGGCGTGGAACCCGCCGATGGTCGTCACCGAGGTCGACCTTGTGGGGCCCGAACCCACCGAGGTGTGGCGCACCGAAACCGACCCGGCGGTGGTGGTCTCCGCCGGACCGACCGATCACCGACCCGTCCACCCGTCCATCGGCTGGCGGGTCGACGACGGCTCGGCGTCGGTGGTGCTCGCCGGCGACACCGTGCCCTGCGAGGGCCTTGACCGACTCACGTCGGGCGCCGACGCGCTGGTCCACACCGTCATCCGCAAAGACCTCATTGAGCAGGTCCCCGTGCAACGACTCCTCGACATCCTCGACTACCACTCCTCCCCTCAGGAGGCGGGCGAAACCGCGCAACGCGCCGGGGTGGGCACCTTGATCCTCACCCACTTCGTGCCTGCTCCCGCCCCGGGCGACCTCGACCAGTGGACGGCGCTGGCGGCAAGCACGTTCGGTGGCACCGTCGTCGCCGGCGACGACCTGCACACGGTGACGCTGTGAGCGCTCCGACGGGACCGACCGCCCGGCCCGACATCATCATCATCCTCACCGACCAGGAACGGGCCGCTCCCGAGTATGAGGACGACACGGTTGCGGCGTGGCGCCAGCGACGTCTGCCGGGTCGCCGCTGGTTTGACGACTACGGCGTGTCATTCACCCGCCATTACACCGGCTCGGTGGCGTGTGTGCCGAGTCGGCCCACCCTGTTCACCGGCCACTACCCCGACACCCACGGCGTCACCCAGACCGACGGCATCGGCAAGGAAGCCGACGACTCCCGGATGCGCTGGCTACGTCCCGACGAGGTGCCCACCATGGGGCACTGGTTCCGTGCGGCGGGGTACGACACCTACTACGACGGCAAGTGGCACCTGACCCACGCCGACCTCCACGACACCGACGGCAACCGGGTCGTGACCAACACCGCATCGGGCGAGGTAGTCGAGCACGGCCTGGCGGCCTACCGAGCCGCCGACGTCCTTGACCCGTTCGGGTTCTCAGGGTGGGTCGGGCCTGAACCGCACGGCGCCGACGTCGCCGACTGCGGGTTGGTGCGCGACCCGTTGATCGCGGCACGGGTGGTGGCGTGGCTGTCGGACCGCTACAGCCGCCGACTCGCCGGGGACCCCAAGGCGCTGCGCCCGTTCCTGTGTGTGGCCAGTTTCGTCAACCCGCACGACATCGTGATGTTCCCGGCGTGGATCCGTCGCGGCGAGGACTCCCCTGTCGCCGTCGACCCCTTCGACACCCCCACCATCGCCCCGCCGCCAACTCTCCACGAGGACCTGTCCACCAAACCGGCCGTGCAGGCGCGCTACCGGGACACGTACCCGACCGCCTACGGACCCGCCGAGGTGGTCGGTGCGGTCTACGCCGACGAGGGCGACACCTACCGTCGGATGTACCACCGGCTGCACGGCGACGTCGACGGACCCCTCGACGCCGTCCGGCAGATGGCGTGTGACGGAGCAGCGAGCGGCGGGGCACCGTCGGGCACCGTCGTGGTCCGCAGCGCCGACCACGGCGAACTCCTCGGCGCCCACGGCGGCCTGCACCAGAAGTGGTTCACCCTCTACGACGAAGCCGTCCGGGTGCCGCTGTCGTTCGTGCACCTCGACGCCGACGGTGAGGTCACCACGATGTCACGCAGCGCCGAGCGGGTGGACGCCCCCAGTTCCCACGTCGATCTGCTCCCGACCCTGCTCGACGCGGCCGGTCTGCACGAGTCGGAGTTGGCGTCCGTGCTCGCCTCACAGTTCAGCGAGGTCCATCCGCTGCCGGGCCACAGCCTGTGGCCGACGGTGGGAAACCCTGCGGCGTCGGGCGGGCAGCGCACCATCTACCTCCAGACCCGCGACGACATCCTCGAAGGGGACCAGCGCGACGGCCTCGCCGCCCGCCACTGGCACCTCGAGGACGCCCCGCCCGAGTTCCACATCGCCGTCCCGACGTCCGCCGCGGCGAACCTCGAGGCGGTGATCGGCCGTGTGGACGGGAACCACGGAGCCGGGCACCTGTGGAAGCTGGTGCGCACCTTCGACGACCCGGCGTGCTGGACCGAACCGGGGGTCCGGCAGTTGGCGACGTCGGGCCCTGACGGGGTGACGTGGCGCCACGACGTCCTCGCCGAGGAGTGGGAGCTCTACGACCTCGACGGTGACCCTCACGAGGTGGAGAACCTCGCACATCTGCGTGGCACCGACGCTGGCGTGGCGGCCGTGTTCGGCGTCATGGTTGAGCGCCTCGCCGAGGAGCGTCGGCGGTGCCTGCCGGGTCGCAACGTGCCGTGGCCGTACGCCACCGCGGCACGGTCGTTCGTGTAGTCCTCAGCGGTCCGCCACACAGCGGAAACCGGTGTTGCCCGAGGTGCTGTCGGGTGACGACCCGGTGCGCGCCCCTGGCCGGTAGCGGTGACAGTACGAGTGGTGACACAAGTACGAGCCACCCTTGAGCACCACACCGGTCGACTCGTCATCGCTGCCCCCACCGGCACAGCAACCACCGGAGCGGGAGAACCGGTCCGCCGTCCACTCCCAGACGTTGCCAACCATGTTCCACAAACCCCAGGCGTTGGGTTCGTACGCATCGACCGGACAGGTCCCCGCCCAGCCGTCGGCCCCGGTGTCGTGGTCGGGAAACACCCCTTGGAACACGTTCGCCCGGTGCACGCCACCCGGCTCGAGCTCCTCCCCCCACGGCCAGACGCTCGTGGTGCCCGCTCGGGCAGCGAACTCCCACTCCGCCTCGGTGGGGAGTCGCCGCCCACACCAGGTGGCGTAGGCCTCGGCGTCGCGTTGGGAGACGTGCACCACCGGATGGTCGGCGAGGCCGTCCAGGTCGCTGTGCGGTCCGAACGGGTGGGCCCAGTCCGCTCCGGGCACCTGACGCCACCAGGGCGCCGCGACGACGGCCCGGGTCGGGGGATGATCGTCGGGGAGATGCCCGGCGAACACGAACGACCAACCGGAGCGCTCGGCGTCGGTGCGGTGACCGGAGGCGGCCACGAACGCACCGAACGCGGCATTGGTCACCGCCCACGCCTCGATGGCGAAAGCCCCCACCGTGACGGGCCGCAGCGGCCCCTCGCCGTCGGCGGGGTACGACCACCGGCTCACGTCCCCCATTGGGAACTCCCCGCCGACAAGGTCCACGAGTGCACCCGGATGAGGTTCTGCTGGCAGGGGCACCGCATCACGGTATCGCCCGGCCGGCGCCGGCGACGGCGTACTAGCGTCGGGTCAGCCACCCTCGTTGAAGCGCACACCGACACGGGTACTGCGAAGGGAGCACGCCATGACGATGACGGCTGATGACACCGACCGCCACCGGCCCGACGCCTACCTGCGCGGCCCGTACGCCTCGATCCATACCGAGACCACAGCACGCCAGCTGCCGGTGCTCGCCGGCGAACTCCCCAGTGATCTGGAGGGGCTGTTCGTGCGCAACGGTTCCAACCCGGCGTTCGACCCGCCGGGCCGCTACCACTGGTTCGACGGCGACGGGATGGTGCACGGGGTGCACTTCGGTGGGGGCACGGCCACCTACCGAAACCGCTGGGTACGCACCGCAGGGCTCGAAGCCGACCTTGACGCCGGACGGGCACGCCTGCGCGGCATCCTTGAGCCACCGGACTTCACCGCGGCGGGCGGGCCGTTCAAGGACACGGGGAACACCGACGTCGTCCACCACGCCGGACGGCTCTACGCACTGTGGTGGCTGTCGGGCGCCGCCCACGAACTCGATCCCACCACACTCGAGACGCTCGGCGTGAGCGATTTCGGGGGCACCCTGCCGGTCACCATGAACGCCCACCCGAAGGTGGACCCGAGCACCGGTGAGATGGTGTTCACCTCGTACTCCATGCTGCCGCCCTACCTCCACATCGGAGTCGTCAGCCCCGAGGGCCGGGTCACCCACCTTGAGCCCATTGAGTTGCCCGGACCCCGCTTGCAGCACGATCTGGCCATCACCCCGCGATTCACCGTCCTGTTCGACATGTCGATGATGTTCGACCCTGAGTTGCTCGCCGTGGGCCGGACCAAGGTCCGCTTCTACCGTGACCTACCCACCCGCATCGGGGTGGTGCCCCGCCACGGGACCTCGTCGGAGGTCCGCTGGTTCGAGGTGGAACCGTTCTTCATGTACCACGTGATCAACGCCCACGAGGAAGGCGACACCGTGGTGCTCCGCGGGTGTCGAATGGCCGATCCTCTGGTGGGCGATCCGGACAACGCCACCACCGTGGTGTCCACACGCCGAACGATCCCCCACCTTGGCCACCTCCGGCTCGAACCGGTGCTGTGGGAATGGCGACTCGACCTGGCCACCGGGCTGGCCACCGAACGCGCCATCGACGACACCGTTTCGGAGTTCCCGCGCATCAACGACCTCCGGATGGGGACCGGCGTCGAGTCGAGCTGGTCCCCGACGTTCGCTGACCGGCCCACCCTGGCTTTCGACGGTCTCGTCCACCACGACCTCCGTGACGGCACAGCCACCGTGCACCGCCACCCCGAGGGGTGGCTGGGCAACGAAGCCGTGTTCGCCCCCTCGTCGGATCCGGCTCGAACGGGTGAGCGAGACGGCTATCTCGTCACGTTCGTCACCGAGGAAGCCACCGGCACCAGCGAGGTCCACGTCTTTGACGCCAACGACCTCACGTTGGGGCCCGTGGCCCGTCTCTCCGTTGCGGCCCGTGTCCCTCTCGGCTACCACACCGAATGGGTCCCGGGAGCGGTGAGCGCCACCAACGACGACGCGACACCCGCCCCGAGGTCGTGACGGTGCGTCCCATCCGGCCGTCCCCGTACCCCACGATGGTGCTCGGCACGTACCAGACCGACTTCGCCCGCAACCGGGGACGTGATGGTGGCACCGTGGCCGAACTCATCGCCGAAGCGACCCTCGGGGTGCTTGAGGACGCTGCGGTGGACGCCAGCGAGGTCGGATCGGGACACATCGGCAACTTCGCTGCGGGGCTGTACAACGGTCAGCGCCACCTCGGTGGCCTCCTCGTCGATGTCCACCCGGACCTGCGGGGCATACCCGTGACCCGACACGAGGCGGCGTGCGCATCGGGTTCGGTGGCGGTCCTCGCCGCCATGGCCGACCTCGAAGCCGGGCGGTGCGACGTCGCCGTGGTGGTGGGCGTTGAGATGATGCGCACTTTCAACGCCTTTGACGCCCAGCAGGGTCTGGGAACCGCAGCACTGGTCCCCGACGAGACCGACGGCGTCGACTGGTTGTGGCCCCAGATGTTCAGTGATCTCGGCGACGCCTACGACCGGCGCTACTCGCTCGACGATGAGCATCTCGCCGCCATCGCCCGTTCCAACTTCGACAACGCCACCCGCAACCCACGTGCCCAGACGAGGAACTGGACGCTGACCGACGGGCACTTTGATCGCAGTGACGACGAACTGAATCCCGTGGTGGCAGGCCGTATTCGCCGCCAGGACTGTTCACAGATCACCGATGGAGCCGCTGCGGTGGTGCTCGCCACGCCGGCGTTCGCCGAGGAGTGGGAACGTCGACCCCGACGGGATGACGGTGGATCTTCCCGGCCGGCCCGCATCGTCGGGTGGGGTCACCACACCGACCAGATGACCATGGCTGCCAAACTCCGCGACTCCGAGCGGAGCGCCAACCCCTACATCCTCCCCGGGGTGCGAGCAGCCGTGACCGCCGCCATGGCCCGCGCCGGCGTCGACGATGTCTGGGACCTCGACGTCATTGAGACCCACGACTGCTTCACCACGAACCACTACGCGGCAATCGACCACTTCGGCATTACCGCCCCCGGCGAGTCGTGGAAAGCCGTGGAGGAGGGCACCTGCGACTTCGACGGTCAGCTCCCGATCAATCCCAGCGGGGGCCTGATGGGGGTCGGTCATCCGGTGGGGGCATCGGGGGTCCGGATGCTCTGCGATCAGGTGCGTCAGGTCACCGGCACTGCCGGGGACTACCAGGTGCCCGGAGCGCAGACCGCTGCCCTGTTGAACGTGGGCGGCAGCGCCACCACGTGTGTGTCGCTCATCATCGAGTCATGACGGCTACCCGCATCTCCTGGACCCATCTGGACTGACCGGCGATGGGTCCCCCACACTCAAGAATCCGGTACTCAGGAGTCCGACACTCAGGAGAACGAGGCCGGTCCGTCACTGTCCATACGGGCCGAGGTTGCCACGTTCTCGAGCCACGCGAAGTGTGCCCGACGCAACTGTGGTGCCGACATGGGCGGGTAGGTGCGGGTGTCCTCAGCCCGTGGACCGATGGCCAAGAGATCGGCGCCGATGACGGTGCCGGGGCCCAGCGGAGGTTCCTCCACCCGCGCCATCCATCCGAAGTCGGTCCGCTCGAGGCGCACCCAGGAGGCAAGGTGGTCTCCGAAATGGTTGCGGGCGATCTCCCAGGCTTGCTCTTCAGACGGGGGATGGTGCATGAGGCCTCCCCGGAGCGCGGAAGCACCGCGCCACCTGAGGCCACATGCGAATTCCTGCTTCAAGATGACTCATACCCACGGTGTAGTGCCTTCCGGCCACGTACCCCGCCCGCGAGCGGCTACCACGTGGATATAGCCGATCCCCGGGACGGGGCGCTGCAGAGAGAATCCTAGGTTTCTCCAATGGTTTCGGGTTCCGATGCTGTCGACGGCCACCAGGCGCACCTCGATATCCAGTCGACCTGTGCGCCGCTACTGCACACCCTCAGCACGCACCACGACGGTGAACTCGTGGGTGATGCAATCCGACTCGACACGCTCCACGCTTGGCAACCCCTCACCGTCACCATGCGCATCCACCACGCCGAACGGCAGTCGCTTGACCTGATGGTGTGGTCAGGGGCCCCGACCGATCTCGTCGAGCGGTTCGCCAGCCTCCCCGCAGAGGCCAACACCCCCGACGGTGACTGTCTCCGCAACGGACGTCGAATCGACATCCGCGTCGACGAGTTGCCCTCCCGCTATCCCCTCCTCGCCCCATGGGCGCATGCCCTCAACCACCCCCCTGAGGCCGAGATCGTGACCATCCCGGTGCGGGCCAGAGCGAACCGGATCGGCGCCCTCAGCATCGAGCTCCCCGGTCCGCCCGAAGAACCGGTGGCCCTGCACCTCACGCTCGACGCCGTCAGCTCAGCACTGGCGCTGTGGGCGCTTGCGTCCGAGCCACGACATCCCTGGGAGCGCAGCCGACGCCAACGTGAAGTGATCAGGCTCACCGAACGCCAGCAACGGGTGATCGAACTCGTTGAGGACGGGTGGACCAATCTCGCCATCGCCAGCGAACTGAATTTCTCGGTCGCCACCATAAAGAGCGAACTCGCCGGCCTCATGCGCCGTTTCGGGGCAACCGACCGCCACGATCTGATCGAACGCATTCGGAGATCGAACCTCTAAGCAACCACCCGTCGAGGCGTGATCACGCCGTGTCGAAGTGCGGCACATGGCGGGATCCGGACCATACTGAGCGCATGACAACCTCCGACCTGGGCGGAATCCCGACCCCACTCCTGACATTCCCCGAGGTCCCAGCGCTCCATCCACCAGGAGTCGCCGGTAACGGCCAGCTGCCCGAACAGGGTTTCGTGACCCATGTATGGCCTGGCCCAAACCACACCGGGGCCCAGCTCGCGACCATTGGGAAGTCCGCCCGCAAGACATGCCCCCGCACCTCCCACGACACGTTCACGCCACGTTCGGACCGCGACCCGTTGGCCGTCCTCGCCGGCCAGGCGACCACTCGGGTTCCCGAACTCGTTCCGGTGCGTCACGCCCGCATGGCCGTCTCGCCATTCACCTTCTTCCGGGGCGCCGCCGCAGTCATGGCCGCCGATCTTGCGACCACCCCCACCACACCCCTCACCGTGCAGTTGTGTGGTGACGCGCATCTGTCCAACTTCGGACTCTTCGGAACTCCCGAGCGTCGACAGGCGTTCGACGTCAACGACTTCGACGAAACCCTTCCGGGTCCCTTCGAGTGGGACGTGAAGCGACTGGCCGCCAGTCTGGTGGTGGCCGCCCTCGACCGCGGTTTTAGCGAGGACATCGGTCGCGACGCTGCCGTGGAGGCCGTGCTCTCGTATCAGTCCACTGTTGCCCGACTTGTAGCGCTCGACGAACTCGACACCTGGTACGTGCAACTCGAGTCGGACATGATCGTTGCGTCACTGCCCGACGACTCACGAAAACGAGCTGAACGGGCGGTGACCAAGGCACGGCAGCGCACCAGCGCTCAGGCCATGGCCAAACTGACCCGCTCCGAGGGCGGGGTTCCTCGGATCGTCGATGATCCACCACTCATCACCCACTTCGACGAGGACGTCACCCGTGACCACCTCAGTGAACTCTTCAGGGCGTATCTGCCCACGGTCTCCAGTGAGCGGCGCCACCTGCTCCGTCGCTACCGGGTCGTCGACGCAGCTCGCAAGGTCGTCGGCGTCGGCAGTGTGGGGACCCGCTGCTACATCCTGCTGGCGCTGGCGTGGAGCGACGACTCACCGCTGTTCATCCAAGTCAAACAGGCACAGGCATCCGTTCTCGAGCCGTTCGTCGGGCGAGCCTCCCAGCCCCACCACGGCGAGCGCGTCGTCGACGGACAGCGGCTCATGCAGACCACTAGCGACATCTTCCTCGGATGGGGCACGGCGGGCGAGCACCACTTCTACCTCCGCCAGCTGCGGGACTGGAAGGGATCAGCGAACATTGACACGATGTCCGACGAGCAACTCCCCCACTACGCCAGGCTCTGCGGCGCAGCGCTGGCCCGTGCCCATTGCCGATCGGGCAATGCCGACGCTCTTTCCGCCTACCTTGGGGATAACGACTCGTTCGCCGCAGCAGTTGCGGACTTCTCCTTGAGGTACGCCGCTCTCAACATCGAAGACCATGCCGCGTTCTGTGCGGCGATCGCCGACGGGGAGATCGAAGCCGCCGAGGGCCCGTAACGGGCGGTGGCCGGCACCCTGAGGCACCGGCCACCAACGTCGTAGGGCGACTCAATCACTCGTTACCCGTTGCCCCCGTTGCCCCCGGGGGGGGAGTACGTGCGGCACGGCTGGGCCCTCAGGATGCCGCATCGGGGCGAGGTCCCAAGCGCAGGTGCCGTGACCGGCTGGGTGACCCAGCGTGCCGCCGGGTTCGGGTTCGCCGCCCCGGTCGTGTACGTGTCACGGACCTGGTTGGTCACGATGGGGAGGATGACCCGTGAGGCCTTCTCAACCGAGGTTCCGATGGTGTGGGTCCCGGCATCAGACGCCGAGTCAAAGGTCCACAACACCCGACTTCCGCCCGGGGCGTCCACGGTGATTCGGACTGATGAACCGGCTCGGAAGATGTGACCGAACGGGAAGATCGGGACCTCCACCTTGCGGGGGACGCCCGGCACCATCTCGCAGGACTCGTTGGCGTCCTCAATGGTTCCGGTGAACCATGGTGCCAACGGCGTGGAGAGTTCCGGGTCGTTCACACAGAAGCTGGTGCGTGTCCAGCCGCTCTGTACGTAGATCTCCTTTCCATCCGCACGAACCTCGCTAATGGTCACCTCAACGTCGGTGAACGGCTCGGCCGGCGATTCGTCGTCGACGGGATCCCACGTCACCCACAGGTCGGCGAGGCCATTGCCCACCATCACCGTCGGCTCAGTCAATGGTGCCGAGACGAAGGCCGCCTCGTTGTTGTCGGCAGGGTCAACCCAATTGAAACATGAGTCCCCATCGTTGTCCTTGGGTTCGGGCAACCATTCTGAGCAGCCATTGTTCTGCCGGAAGGTCTTCACTAGGCCAACCGACGGGTCGTAGTCGTACGCCACCGACGACCCCTGGCCACCGTCGTTCTCCGTCGGTGCGGTCCCGGTCATGGAGCCGTCACCCCGCAGGTACCAGGTCTGCGTGGTCGCCTCCTGAGCAGACAGTGGCCACTTGGAGAACTGACGGACCTCAGAAGGGATAAGTGAGCCGCCGGCGTTTCCGGTGGGCCCAGCACCGTTCTCCATCCGGATGATTGCACGGGGCCCGTTCACCCATGCATCAAACGCGCTCTGGAAGGTCGGATACTTCGTCGTGTTGTCGTACTCCGAGGCGGTGAAGACGAGTTCACCACCCGGTGGCACCGACCCACCGATGAGCTGGCCCGCCGCGAGGCCGATCAGGGTATTGAGCACGGCGACGTTGACGTTGGGGCGCTCGCCTTTGACGAAGAAGGCGAGATGCTCGAACGCCGCTTTGAGATTGTCGGGAGCGGCCGGTTCGATGTGCGTGCCGTTCTGAGCAATCATGCGGACGAAGGTGTCCTCAGGGAACTGCCCCAGCATGTTGGGCCACATGCCACCGGTCTGCTCGTCTTGCCAAGCGCCGACCATCAATGTCGGCGTGACGATGTTGTCGACGAAACGCATTGGCGACAGGTAGTGAAATTCGGGGGTCTCGTAGTCGTTCTCATCGATGAGGCCCAACAAGTCAGCAGCCTGACCATGGAGCCGCTGCGATGCCCGACACACCGGGTCCCGGTCACCGACGCGCACGCCCTGTCGGTTCACACCGGTGATCTTGGTTCCCACGTAGTCGACACCGCCCCGCCACGAACCGTCGGGCTGACGACGGGCGGGCTGACCACGTGAGACCGCACCTTCGGCCCAACCTTGGGCGAAACCGTTGTTGAAAATGCCACCTGGGAACAGCACCGCCCGCACCGTGTCACTGATGACCGACACCGGAGTGATTGCGGCCAGTGACGGAGGCTGCGTTTGAGCCACGAAAAGCTGGGAGATCCCGGGGTAGGAAATCCCGACGGTGCCGACAACCTTCTGCCCGGTGACAGCGTTCGGCTTCACCCACGCCTGCGAGGCGATCGTCTCAATGGCGTCGTAGCCGTCAAGCGACTGGATCGGTTCGAAGTAGTCGAAGGCTCCACCTGAGCACCCGGTGCCGCGCATCTGCACCTGGACGAGGGCATACCCGAACTGGGGGGCGACAAGCCGATATGGACTCGATCCTGATGTCGGCTCGTAGGGGTTGGACAAGTCGTACCCCGAGTACTCCACCAAGGTGGGGTACGGGCCCGGGCCTGCGGGGAACGTCACCATTGCGCTCAGGCGGGTGCCGTCCCGCATGGTGATGTAATTGAAACCGCTACGCAGGGTCTGGCCGCTGTAGAGCGGCCCCTCAGGCTCAGCGTCCTCGAGGCCACTGACAACCACCTCGGTGGTTGTCAGGTTCTCATCCGCACCGGTCACCACGTAGTAGGTGCCGGGTGCCACCTTGCGCCAGATCTTGCCGCCGTCGATGTCGAGGGTGGCGGTATCAACGAGGACCTCGTCGGAGTTGTACACACTCACGGTCGTTCCGGTTGCGCCCTCAGCTGAGATCTGTTCCACGGAACCCCGAGCCACGACACCCGGGTTCCAGGCGTCACCTGTGGATGCGAGACGCAGGAGGAACGCCGCCATCTGGCCGCGGGTGACAAGCCCGTTCGGACCGTACGACGTCGGCGACAGCCCGGTCGTGATGGCGTTTGCCTTCATCCAATCAACCGCTGCCCGCAAACCTGGCGAATCGGGAACATCGGTGAACCCCGAACTGGCCGACCCAGTACGCAAGCCTGAGAGACGATGCATGAACAGGGCCATCTGACCACGAGTCACCGGAGCAGAAGGCGAGAACAACGTTCCTGCTGGCGGATTGGTGCCTTGGGTGATCCCGTTCTCCTTCAACCAGCACACTGCGCCGGCGAATCGAACATCATCAACGTTGTTGGGGTCAACAGTGATGTCGTCGAACGAGCACAATTGCAGCGGGATGGGCGTGCTCACCAGACGGTGGAGGAAAAGGGCCATCTGGCGGCGGGTGACAACCTGATCGGGGGAGTACTTGCCCGGCCCTCCTTGACCGACCGTGATGCCCTCGTCCTTTAGCCAGGCCGCACCCTGGGCGAAATACGAGGTGGCGGGGACGTCGGTGAAGCCCGGATCGGGCGCCGAGGGACTCCCACTGATGAGCACCGGACCACCCGTGTTGAGTGGCAGCGGCGATGGAGGCGGCGATACGCCGTTCGCCGATGCGGGGGAGACCGGCAACGCCACCACCGTGGAGGCAACCAACGCCCCGGCGAGAGTCACTGCGATACCAGCGCGTCGCCAGCGACGGGCGGCACCGTTGCGATGAGGTGTGCGGTCCTCAGCCATTAGTTGTTCTCCATGGGGTTGTGGTGCGAGTGGGAAAGAACAGGTCGTTATCGCAGAGGCGCGATGCAGGGCCCGGGTGAACAGACGTCGGCGAGAAGGCCGTTGAACAAGAACTCGGCGCGCTGGCGTGCTGAGCCCGGCGCACGCCGAGGGCTCTCATGCGGGTCGCCCTTGACGTCGGGGTAGCCAGGCGCGGCAGGGGCACGGTTCACGAGCGGTGCGGGCGTGTTCCCCGAATCCCACATCACGTACACCGACCCGGTGTACCCGTTCGTGATTTCGGTAGGCGTGATGCGACCGATTCCCCAGAACGGTTCCACGTCGGGGTTGTCACCCAATCCGGGGGTGCTGAACAGCGCTGCGCGATTGGTGGCGACCGCGGGTGGGTCATACAGCTTGATCCCGGCGGTGCGGGCCATGTTGTCGGCCGTCACGATCCCCACCTGATGGTCGGCCCACGCCACGTGCAACATGACCTCCTTGGCCGGCGTCGGGTCGTAGCCCTCGACGTCAAGAGGATCGTCGGTGAGGTGGTGGGCGTACCCGTTGCCTTCGGCACGGTCCCAGAGAATCTGGGTCAGCCCGAGGGCTTGGAGCCGGTCAATCTCGTTGGGGTAGGCGGGGTCGAAGATCCTGGCGTACGTGTACCAGTCCGACGAGCGGTACAGCAGGATCGAGTAGTTCATCCCCGGCACACCGAGCACCGCACGGGTGAAGTCGGTGGCAACCGCCGTCAACGCCGCACCCATGATGCCGCCCTGGGAGTTGCCGTCGTAGCCAAGCTCAGAGTTGTCGATCAGCGGCTGACCCGAAGCCAGTCCACCGGCCTTGAACGCCCGGTTGGCCACGAACCCGCTCGGATGACGGAGCAGTCGTCCGAGGGTGAGCTGGTTGAGGAAGCCCTGCTGGGCGCCATCGGCGATGGCGTTGAACAAGGAGAGGTCCTGAAGGGCGGAGAAGGCGTTCCCGATGTCGTTCTGGGAGAAGCCCGCCCAACTGGCGGCGCAGAACACCGTGTTCTCCTGATCGGCGAACTTGGTCAGGTGGTCGCTGGTTCCACTCAGCTCCTGGTACGACCCGAGCAGCCCGTGGCCGTACAGCGACACCTTGGCCCGACTGGCGCCCGACACCACGTTGTCGTTGGGGAACACGCAGCGGAACTTCTCGGTGACGTTGGGAACCCGGGTGTTACGGGTGGGCAGGCCATCGGAACCCCAGTTGAACGGCGCACCGGCAGAGCCCGGAATCGGCGCTCCGCCGCTTTGGTAGTTGGGGACGGTGAACGTACCGTCGACCACCGTGCGGGTACACGTCTGCGACGGGTCCAGCGGGCACGGACGAGTCACCCGGGTGCGACCATCCTCGTTGGCTGGCGTACCCGGAGTGTCGACCGGCACGTTGAACGTCGGTGCCGGACGCCCCTCCGACAACAGACCAAGGCCCTCGTCGCGGATCTTCAACATGCGTTCAGACAGGTTGCGTTCGCTGGCCACCGTGAAGTCCCACGCCTCAATCAGGTTGGCAATGGCACCCGAGGTTTCGAAACGATCGAGGACCGGATCGGCCAACATCTCCCGGAGTCGCTCACCTCGCTCGTCGAGGTAGGGCGCCCCGAAGTCGGTGCCGAGCAACATCTCACGGAAGTCGGCACCCGGCTGAATGGGGGCGCTTCCTTCGGCGACGAGGTCGCGCACCACCACGATGTAGCGCACCCCCTCCTCCCAGTTCCGGGCCGGAACGACGGTGAGCAGCCGGTCGGCGTCAGAGGTTGCCTGATCGTCGTACTCCACCCAGTGCGGATGGAGGTCGCCGTAGTCGGGGTGATCGGGTGACGCGTTGATCACCAGCACCGGCGAAGTGTCAAGCACCGACTTGCCGATGTCGGTGATGGGCGCAGCGTCTGACTGGTCAAGGCCTGCACCCGGGATGTAGGTGAGCAGCACCTGGCCGGGGCTGAACCCATCGTTGCGGTTCTGCTCGAACGGATCGATGCGCTTGCCGTCCTTGTTGGCCGGCGTTGCGGTCGGCGAGATGTCGAGTCGCAACCCCGTATCGGTCGTGGCGTCAACACGGGTAAACGTGTTCGACGGGAACGGCAGCAGACAACTCGTCGGGTTGATCGCCTCGCATGGGTAGAGGTCGCTTGGGATCCGAGCAGGCAGCCACGCATTGGGCGCTGCAGCGAGCCGGAACAGGAACAACGCCATCTGACCGCGGGTCACCGCCTGCGTCGGCGAGAACCGGGTGGACTCAGGGTTGGTTCCCTTGGTGACCCCGTTCTCCTTCAACCAGCAGGTGGCCTCACGCAGCTCGAGACTCGGGTTACTCCCAAGGTCGGTGAACCCACACACGTCATCACCGACACCGGACTCGCTGGCCATGCGGAACATGAACAGCGCCATCTGGGAACGGGTGACGAGGTTGTTGGGACCGAACGTGGTCGGGTTGTTGTTAATCCCAATGGTGATGCCGTTCGCCTTGAGCCAACAGGTCGCAGAGAGCAACTCGGCATCGGGGGATGCACCGAGGTCAGTGAACTCACACGGCGTCGCAACGGTCGGGCTACCCATGAGCCGGTAGAGGAACCGTGCCATATCGGCGCGCCGCACCGTGGCGTTGGGCGAGAACAGACCCGGCCCACCCGCACCATTGCTGACACCCTGCTGCTTCAACCAGGACGCCGCCTGGGCGTTCGGCCCGGTCCCCGGAACATCCCGGAAACCACCCGGCACCGTCGTCGCCGCACCTTGGGGCGTCGCGATGGGCTCAGGGGCCGCCGGGGTCTGGGCGTTGGCGGTGGCAGGAACCAGCAGCGATGCAGCAATGGCCGCAGTGGCCACCGAAGCGGTCATAACCCGAGTGAACCTGTTCATTTTCCCCCCTGAATCAGTGAACTGAGGCACAGTAGTCCCTTGTCGGGGCCGACCGGTACGCGCCCCCGACAGATCCCGACGATTCCACACCCTGGTGACGCAACGGCCCGGTTCACCACACGAGCAGCGGGGGCGCAGCCTTCAACCAAGGCTCGAGGTTGGTTCCCAAGCGGAACAGGAAACTCGCCATCTGCCCCCGGGTGACCGGTTGGGTCGGGGCGTAGAGCGTGCCCGCCTGATTCGTGCCCCGGGTGATCCCGTACTCCTTGAGCCAACAGGTGGCGCTGATCAACTCATTGCTCGCCGCCGGGCCGATGTCGGTGAACCCGCACCGCTCCGGTGGCCAGGCGTCATGGGCCATGCGGTGCATGAACAACGCCATCTGCGACCGGTCCACCACACCGTCCGGGCCGAATCGCGACCGGTCGCCACCGAGCCCGATGGTGATCTCCTCGGCCTTCAGCCAACACACCGCCTGGAGCAACTCGGCGCCGGCGTTGAGCGGAAGGTCGGTGAACCCACAACGTGACCCCGGGTCAGCAACCTCGGGCCGGCCCATGAGCCGGTAGAGGAACAGCGCCATCTCGGACCGCTTCACCGACCGATCGGGCGAGTACGTGCGCGCCCCCGACCCCTGGGTGATCTGCTGGTAGCGCAACCAGTCGACGCCTTGGTCATAGGAGGCGCCGGCGGGCACGTCGACGAAGTCCACCATGGGGATCGGGGTGATCGACCCGGCAGCCTGGCTGATCGCGGTGCGGATCTTTTCGCCCGCCAGACGTTCAAGCGAGATGGTCTCCTCGTAACGGCCGGGCGGGTCGGGGGATCCCTGGGGTCGCCACTCATCGGCAGGCAACAAGTACCCGAGTGAGTCGTTGGTCAGGGCGAACAGGAACTGGGCCTTGCCTCCGACCACCTCACGAACGTCCTCGCCGAGACTGCTCAGCGGCTCACCGGGGAACGTGGCGATCGAGACGTAATCATCGTTGGTGCCGAGGCGCACCACCGTGGTGGTGGCCACCACCCGATACTCGGTGCCCGTCGAGGTGAAGTCGTAGTAGGCGCGCAGGTCAATGCCGAGCGCCGCCAACGCCAGATCAGGGTTGGCGACGGGGACGAGCAACAGCGAACCGTCACCAAGGACGAACGTGGCCGACTTCACCGACATGGCCATGCCCGGGGGCACCACCTCAGCGGACTCGAGCGCGGTGAGTGCCCGCGCCGCAAGCGCACCACCGAGTCGGACGGTGGCACGTCCCGACCCCTCAGGAGCACGGGGCGAGAGGTCACCGAGGGTGCCGTTGACGAACAGGCCTACCCCGCCGCCGGCCGACTCGAGGGCGGACACCGTCGGCCCGACGAACTCGTTGGACAACTGCAGGTTCTCACCACCGAGCAACGTGGGGTGCAAACCGAAGTTCACGAGGGTGGCGATCCCCGAAGAGTCCGACACCCGACGGAACTGCATCACCGACATCGTGTCGTCCCGGTTGGATTCGCCGCGACGGTTGTTGTGCAGATCGGTGACCTCCACCGACGCCACGCGGAGCTCGGCGGGCGCCTCGGCGGCGATCGCATCGGTCACGGCACCCACCGTCTGGGACACGATGCGATTCCGGTAGGCCACAGGAACCCCTCCCCACAGGCCCTGCATGTCGGGGCTTGAGTGGGAGTGGTTGACGTTGACCATGATGGCTCGGGCACTGATCCCGGTGGCCGCTGCGATGCCGTCGCGGATCTTGCGCATCCAGAGGTTGCCCATCCCCACGACGTCGACGGAGACGAGCACCATCGTCTGGTCGAGATACCGCACGACGAGCGCCCGGGCCGAGAGGTTCTCGCCTGCGGTGACCCCGGTGGCCCGACGACCCGGTCGCGCCCCGATGCCGAAACCTCCGAGGTACACCCCAGCCGACAACTCGCTCACCGTCGGGTCGATCGAACGGGTGGCGGCACCGACGACGAACGTCTCAACGGGGTCGGGGTCGGGGTCGGCCCCTGCCGTTGCGGTGCCCACTGCGAACACCGGTGCCACGACGGCCAGTGCCGCAACAACGGCAACGAGGCGACGCCAACCACGATTCCGACTGACGTTGACCACCATCGATTCCCCCCAGCGCATCGGACCCTGTGACGGATGAAACCTACCAGCCTCCCCTCATGGGGTGGCATCGCCCCGGGTAAGGTCGCCTCGTGAGCAGACCCGGACGGCACGTGGTGGTGGCGGGTTGGTCCGGCACCGACAATCTCGGTGACGAGTTGCTCCTTTCGGTCCTGCTCGACGAACTCAGGACCAAGGGCCTTCACGCCACGGTGGTCTCGCGCCGCCCGGCGATCACCGAGACGCTTCATGACACCGAGGCGATCGGACTCGGCGACCTGCGCGCACTGTGGCGGGCCCTTGGTTCCGCTGACGGGCTCATCGTTGGACCCGGCACCATCATCCAGGACCAGACCGGTCCCACAAGTCTGCCGTGGCACCTGGCCCGGGTACCGCAGGCAATGATCCGACACACCCCGGTCGTCGGGGTGGGACTGGGCATCGGGCCGCTGCGCCGGTGGGGCAGCCGCCGACTCACCGGTGCAGCGCTGCGGCGATGTCGCGCCGTTGCCGTTCGGGACCAGGCCTCAGCCGAACTGCTGGCGGCATGCGGGGTGCGCCACAACGTCCTCGTGGGCGCCGACCTGGTGCTCCGCCGTGACCCGCCAGCGGACCGACCGCCCGCCGACCACATCGCCGTGTGCCTGCGCCCTCACGCCGAGCGCGGCCACCTCATTCCGTTGCGTCATCTCCCCGCCGACTCGATGGACCCGAGCCGGATCGCTGGGCTCGCCAGCGGCCTCGACAACGTCGCCGAACAACTGGGTGCACCCATTCGCCTGGTCACCATGGACGCCGGCCGGGACGCTCCATTCTCCGAGGCGGTGGCCGCCGCCATGGACACCCCTGCCGAGGTGGTGGTCCCCGACCTCCGCACCGTCGTCGACGAGATCGCCTCAGCGCGCCTCGTCGTGGCCATGCGTTACCACGCCGGCATCGCTGCGCTGCTCGCCGGGCGACCCATGGTCCTCATCGGCTACGCCGACAAGGTGACGAACCTCGCCTCCCAGATCGGTTCGGGAGCCGTGCTCGTTCCCGACAACCCCACCGGGTACGGCGACGTTGCCGGTGCCGCCGCGCAGGTCGAGCATTCGGGCCTGGCTGTGGTCGAGGCTCGCGACCGGTTACGTCCGCTCGCCGGAGTGCACGTCGAGGCCCTCGACCGGCTCGTTGAGTGAACCGGGCTGGCCCGGTTCATAGTGCGCCGGTGGGACACCCACCCGAAGTTCGATGCCTCGCACCCGTTCGAGCGTGCGTTGGGCAAGGGTGCGCTGCGTGGCGATGAGGTCGGCGATGACCCCGAGGGCGAACACCTGCAACGACGCAATGATGAGCACCGCTCCGAGGATGACGGACTGCAGACGGCCGGAACGGTCACCCCGCACGATCCAGTCGAACAGGAACGGGGACCACGCCGCCAGACCTCCGACGGCGAGAATGGCGGCGAGGATGCTGAACACGCGCAACGGCCGATACGTCGTGTAGATCCGGACCATCGACAGCGAGTTGCGTCGCACATACCCCCACGTCGAACCGAACAGCCGGGACTCGCGCAGCACCTCGGGATTGGTGCGCACCCGGACGTCCACCACGGCGAGGTCGGACCGACCCGCCTGGATGAGGGTCTCGAGCGTGTACGTGAACGAGGTCACCACGGTCAACGCCTGAGCGGCTTGGCGACTGTAGGCACGGAACCCCGAGGTGGCGTCAGCCACTGCGGTGCGCGAAACCCCACGGGCCACCCAGCTTCCGAGATGCTGCAGACGCTTCTTCATCCATGAGAAATGGGCGATGTCATCCACGTGCCGGTCCCCGACCACCATGTCGGCGGTCCCCGCAAGCACCGGGGCAACCAGCGCGCCGATGTCGTCGGCGCAGTACTGGTTGTCCGCATCGGTGTTGACGATGACGTCGGCACCAAGCTTCAAACAGGCGTCGATACCGGCCTGGAAGGCGTGGGCGAGCCCTTTGTGATTGGTGAGCCGCACCACGTGGTCCACGCCCAGTGACCGCGCCACCTCAATCGTGTCGTCGGTGGAGCCATCGTCGATGATCAGCCATTCGACGACATCGATTCCCGGCAACGCACGAGGCAGGGCAGCCAGCGTCACGGGGAGTTGCCCCTCCTCGTTCCAGCACGGAATCTGAATGATGAGTTTGGTCATGGGCCCTCAGCGGCGGTGGCGTGGGCCACCGCACCCGGATGGTCGGGGTCGTCGGCCCCAAGCGTTGCACGCCCGGGGTCCACACGGCGAGCCTCACCCGCCAGCGAGGCGAAACACGCCACGGCGACCGCCGCCGCACCGACGAACACGATGACGAGCACCCACGCCGGCCACGACGCCCACGCCACGAGGTCGTCGAGACGTTCGGGGAAGGACTCTTCAGGCGTACCGTACAGGCGCCCCACCGACGTCACGGCCCCGGCGACCTGTACGGCGAGGGCGACGGCGAGCACCACAGTGGGCATCCAGCGTCGCACCGCTTGGTGCCGCACGACCGTCCCGAGACCCGCAGCCACGACCGCTGCGACCCCAACCACCGAACCGAGCAGGTAACGGGCGTTGACCCCCAGCAACCTTCCGCTGTAGCGGTAGGCGGACCACGAGGACACGAGCATCACTGCGGTGAGTGCCGCCAACGGGATCAGGACCGTGAGGCGACCCATGCGCGCACGACCCCGGGCGCCCACCACACCGACCACGAGCGCGGCCACCGCAACGACGGCGAGTGGTCCCAACAACCACCAGGGCCGGATCGGCGCCCACAGCGTCGTCCCGAACTCCCGTATCGCCTGGTTCACCCAATCCAACGAGTCGGGCACGAACCCCTCGGCCGCAGGCTGAGATATGCCGGTGATGCGCGGTTGGACGCGTCCGAACAACGCCAGGTTCCGTCCGACCCAGGCCCCCAACACCAACACGGGCGGCACGGTCGCCAAAGCGGCGGGGGTCAGCCACTCACGCCAGCGACGACCGCCGAACCAGCCGGCGACGAGGTAGCCGAGCGGAATCCACAGCGGGACGAACCACCCGAAGGCTTTCGTGAGCACCACCGCTGATCCGACAACCGCAATGGCGACAGCCGTCCTGCGGGAACGATCACCGGTCACCACGCGCGCCAACAGGTACGTCACCACTCCGAGACCCAACGCCAACAAGGTGTCGTTGTTGATCTGCGCGCCGGTGGTCACCACCCGGGGCATGGCGAGCGGCAAGCAGGCCGCCACGAGCGACACCGTGCCACCGAGGCGGAGACGACGGGCCGTTGCCCACGCCAACCACGGCAACGGCAACATGAACAGCATGCTCAGGACGCGCATCACCGCCAGTTCCTGGCTGAAACTGCCGATGTCCTCCCCGGGGGTCACCACCCCCACCAGTTCCGTGCCGGCCGCCACCAGCACGTAGTAGAGGGGCGGGTGCTGGGTCATCCAGTTCCGGCCGCCGGTGAACCCTCCCGGGCCAAGATCGGACCAGCCCGGACGTGCATCCCACGCGGGCGCATCGTCGGCGAGCATGCGCACCCGTGTCGACCAGTCAGCGCCGGCCAGGTTGTACGACGCCCACACACTGGCCTCGATGAACCGGTCATCAATGTGGGGGAAACCACGCTGGTCAGCAACCGCCCGGACGAGATCGACGTGAACGACCTCGTCGTCTGACGACCACACCCCCGCAACGAGTTCCCGACCCACGAGCAAAAACGCCAACAGCAGCGTGATCAGCACCACAGCACGCGGAACCGGCCACACGGCGTCGGGCACATCTCGCTCAACGGGCGCGCTGTCACCCGGCGACGTCGTCACGTCTCCTGCTCCTCGGCATGCCCGCGGTGCACGACCCCGAGCACGAGGCCCGCAATGCCCAGTGCGACGAGACCCAAAAGACGGTCCACCGCCACCACCACCAGTGACACCGACGCCGGAAGTCCGATCAGAGGAGCGAGTCCCGCCGCCAGCAACTCCCGGATGCCTAGACCGCCAGGGAAGATCGCGATCGCCGTGGACACCGACACGGCGACGGTCAATGCAACCACCTGACCCACCGACGCCGTGGCGCCAAGTGCCACCACCAGCAACCAGAACCGGGCGGCCTGCACCATGACCCGACCCACCTGCACCGCCCCCATGGCCACAGCGGCCGGCGCGGTGTACTGCACACCCGTGGCGCGCCGGGACACCACCACAGCAACGGCACTCAACACGACACCGCCAGCCAGCACCACAACCCCAAGGGCGAACTCCCGGGCCACGAACTGGGCCACACCCGCCATGAGAAACGTCGTGGCGGTCCACGCCACACCCACCACGGCGATCGCCGCCGTCGCCGTGCGGTACGTGGCGCCCGCCGAACGCAACCCCTGCACACGTACGAGTACCGACCCGGGTAGTGGCAGCAACGCAGCAGCGGAGGCCAACACGTTGATCCGCATGGCGGCGAGAAACCCCAACGACAACCCCGATGACCGGGCCGCCATCCGGTACTCGACGGCGTTGAGTGCGAGCATCGCAGCAATCCCAACCGTCCCGGCGACGATCAACGGCGGCCACGACAGTGGCCCGTCCGTCTCGGGCAACGACCGCCACGCCACCACCGTGGCGACGATGAAGATTCCGGCGGCCACCACGACAAGAACCCGCTCCACACGCGGCGAGTGCCGACGGTTGATTGCGGCGAGCGCTCGAGCGGGCCAGGACTCCGTCAGCCACGTAGCGAACCGGGTCAGCCCGCCAGTCACGCCGTCGGCGCCGGCCCGCTCCGACGGTTCGGGGGCGTGCCCATCTCCCGGGTCCGGGGCCGGTGCCTCAGAGGGGAGCGGCATCGCCCGCTGGTCGTCGCCGGAAGCCACCTCCGAAGGATAGAGGCCAACCAACTTCCCGCCGGGCCCCGTAGGCTCCCCCCATGGGAAACGCCATCATCGAACACGTTCCTCTCGGTTCCCAGTGGCCAATGGTGGACCCCTTCTTGTTCTGCGCCCACCACAACGATCGCTACCCGGCGGGGACCACCCAGCTCGGACCGGTCGGGGGGACGTCAGGCCGCAACATCGGTTCTGACTTCTCGGGCAAGGACGGCTGGAGCATGTACCACGGCACCGTCATCCCGGGTTTCCCCATGCACCCACACCGGGGTTTCGAGACGATCACCTTCGTACGAAAAGGCCTCATCGACCACTCCGACTCTCTGGGGGCTGCCGCCCGATTCGGGCGCGGGGATGTGCAGTGGGTCACTGCGGGCGCAGGTATTTCGCACGCCGAAATGTTCCCGCTACTCGACCACGAGGGTCCCAACCACGCCGAGTTCTTCCAGATCTGGCTGAATCTTCCCGCCGCCTCGAAGATGGTGGACCCACATTTCACGATGCTGTGGTCCGAAGACATCCCGACGGTGACGTTCACCGACGAAGCGGGACGCACGACGACCGTCACCGTCATCGCCGGTCCGCTCAACGGCGCCACGCCACCTCCCCCACCACCGGCGTCGTGGGCCTCCAACCCCGCCAGTGACGTCGCAATCTGGCATCTGGTGCTCGAACCCTCGGCGCAGTGGACCCTGCCGGCTGCAGCGGCTGGCTCGGTGCGAACCCTCTACGTGTTCGACGGGTCGTCGCTCGGCATCGACGGCGACCGGGTCGACTCGGGCACGGGCGTCATGGTCGACCCGACCCGACCGGTGAAACTCACCGCCGGGGAGGGGGGCGTCGAAGTCCTCCTGCTCCAGGGACGGCCGATTGCCGAGCCGGTGGCTCGATACGGGCCGTTCGTCATGAACACCCGGGCAGAAATCGAACAGGCTTTCCGTGACTACGAACGGACGCGATTCGGCTCATGGCAGTGGGACTCACTCGACCCCATCCACGGTACGGACAAACAGCGATTCGCTCGCCACGCCGACGGAACAACCGAAACCCGGCCGGTGACTTCGGCCAGTTAATCGGGTGAGGTCAGCCCACCCTCGCCGACACGACCACGTCGTCGACGACTGACAAATTGACGCGATCGTCGCGGAAATCCATCGTCACGGGAAGTGACGTTCCGTCCCGCTCCACGACCCGGGCACCGAACCCGGCCTCAACGAGACGCTCAATGGCCTGACGGGTTCGCAACCCAATGACGTTGGGTGGAACAGCGGGGTCAATGGTGCCGGGATCATCCGGTTCGGGCGGCGAGCCATCACCTGGAGGGCAAACCCCAATGGCCAGACACCGCAGTTCCCCGTCAGCTGAGCTGGGGAGCCGCATCGACTCGGGCCATGCGCCAGCATTCGATGCCAGTCGATGGAGGAACGCCGCCATCTGACCACGCGATACCCGGCCGGCTGGATCGAATGAGCGGGCGGAGACACCGTTGGTGATGCCCGCCTCCCTCAACCAGTCCACCGCAGAGGAGAACGTGGCGTTACGAGCAACGTCAGCGAACCCACTCGTTGCCAGGGCTGGCTGCTTGCCCGTCAGCCGCCACAGGAAGAGGGCCATCTCGCTGCGCTTCACCACGGCGTCGGGAGCGAAGATGGACCCGTTCCCCCCGACACCAACAGTGATCCCGTTCTCCTTGAGCCAGCACACCGCTGCGGAGAAGTACCGACCCTCGTCGACATCGGCGAATCCGCAGTCGTCGTCACTCGATGGCTGATCCATCGTCCGCCACAGGAACGCCGCCATCTGACCGCGGGTCACCGGTGCCTGGGGATCGAAGTAGCCGGGTCGGACGCCTGAGGTGATTCCGTGGGCGGCGAGCCACTGGACCGGCTCAGTGAAGAACTCCCCTGACGGCACATCAAAGAAGCCGGGCGCCGGCCAGAGCGCACCGCCCGGGAGGATCGTCGCGCCACCGGGATCGGTTCCTTGGCTGATCACCACGTTCAGACGGACGCCGATGGCGCCTGGCGCCGTGGGGAGATTGAGCGCAGCGTTCACACTGTTGAGCGAGCCACGGGGATCAGACAGGTCGAGTGTGATGCCGCCAAGGTCACCGAGCAACGCACCGACATTGACCTCACCGAGGTCGAGACCACCAAGATCAAGGTCTCCGAGATCCAACCCCCCGACCAGAGCACCGAGGTCGAGCTCACCGAGCAACGCGTTGATGTCGAATCCGCCCGGCAGCACAGAGGAGAGCAGGCCACTGTTGACCAGCATCGGGAGGGTGGACATGACGAACGGCGAGCAGGTCAGCGGAGGTACTGTCAGGGCACCGTCCACCAGCGACGCAGCACCGGTATCGGGATCCAAGGGAACACCGGTCAGTGGGCCGCTGACACCACTCGTGAGATTCACCCGGACCGGGCCGACCGAGCACGACAGGTCGACGCCACCGAGCAGTGGCCCGAGGCCGAGCCCACCGAGGTCGACGGCGACCGTGGCCCCGAGTTCAAAACCCATACGAACGAGTTGCCCCGCAGGGGAGACCACCGAACCCGAGGTGGGTCGAAGGTATGGTGCGACCCGCAGTGCCACGGGCACACCAAGTTCACCGAGGGGGACGTCCACGGCGGGGAGATCAACGGCGCGCTCGTCCACGATGAGTCGCCCATCAGCGAGCACCTCACCGTCAATCCAGACGCACGCCTCTGCCTCGGCGCCACAGGACGGCAGCGGTAGAGCCACCCCCGAAGCCGCCAGGAGTTCCCCGCCGACGATCCCGATCTTCACCGGGCCCGGGTTGGCCACCACCGAGGCAACCGGTGGTGCAGGCGGCGACAGTGCCGCCGCAGTCGACGGAACCGTCAGTGCCACAAGTACGGCTGTTGCCAGTGCTGCCGCAGTGAACTTGCTCATGCGTCGCTGTTGACGGGTTGCCACCACGCATCACCCCCCGGGAGATCCGGTATCCCGATCCATTCTTGCTCCGCCGACGGAGCCGGACCCTGTCAGTCCGCCAGCGTCCCGGCGAACACCTGCCATGCTAGTGCGCTCTTGGCCACGAGGCTCAGGACGAGATACACCTTCTCGCCGTAGAGGTAATTGCGGAACCGGCCTTTCGCCCGGTACTGCAACCACTGATTCAGGGCGAACGTGTTGAACAGCACGAAGAGCGACCCGAAGATGATGTAGACGAACACGGGAATCTCGCCGCCGTTGGCTGAGGACGCGGCGAACGCCACCACGATTGCCACCCAGGGCACGATGCCGACCAGACACCCAAAGGTGAACGGCCACCAGTCGACTGACGCCCCCGACCCGGCGGCACCATCTCCTGCACCGAGCCGGACCTGCTCAGGGTTGACGCGCTCCATGACAAGGCCGAACAGGATCATGGCGGCGTTGGCGGCGAACAGACCCATCACGGCGTAGAGATCGGTGATGCCGGTCAACATGCCGATCAACACCACCATCAGCGATGCTGACACCGAGTACTCAACCCAACGAGCCGTGTTACGGCCGGCAAGCAGGTTGCGTTCGTACCAGGGCCGCAGCCACGGCGACGCCATCAGAAGGTGGTCCGCTGCCGCGAGGAGGAGGAACGCGGCGATGACCCACGCGAACCGCACCTCGAAAAACGTGGTGGAGACGGTGAGCGGTGACCCAGGTGGGCCGGTCTGGACCTGACCCACCAGCGGGATGGCGAAGTCGCTGGCGATCACCAGCAACAACACCGCCTGGGCGAGGTGGGCGAGACCGACCCCGACGTTCCAGTTCCTAAGGCCACCGAGTCGCTTGGTCACCGCGTCGGTCGTGGTCGATTCCTGATCGGTGCTCATGGGGCAAGGCTAGGCGCCAAGTCCTCACCGGCAACCTGATGCTGCTCGGACCACGCCATACCGAACCGATATGGGCCGATGCAGAGACGGTGACACGGCGACACCGAACAGCGATGTGGGGCACCGCTGCGGCTAGAACGGTGGGGTGACCTCGGTGAACCCAGATGCAGTGGCGAGCGACCAAGAAGCTGTGGACGTCGTGATCGTCGGCGCCGGCCTCGCCGGACTCGCTGCGGCGGTGCACCTCCACGAGGCCGGGCGTTCCGTCCGGGTCCTTGAGGCATCTGATGGTGTGGGGGGCCGGGTACGCACCGATGTGGTTGACGGGTTCCTGCTCGACCGGGGATTTCAGGTGCTACTGACCGCCTACCCCGAGGTGCCGAGAATGCTCGACGTCGAAGCGCTGCGACTCGGAGCGTTCGAACCTGGGGCAGCGATCCGTCACGGCGGGAGGTTTCACACCGTTTCCGATCCGTTCAGACGTCCCACTGCGGTGGTGCGCACCGCCCTCACCCCGGTGATCGGCATCGCAGACAAGCTCCGGGTGGCGAAACTTCGCCAACGCGTCACCCGCGGGTCGGCGGTTGAGTTGCTGCGGGCACCCGACACGTCAACCGAGGAGCACCTGCGGCGGCAAGGGTTCAGCGACCACGCCATCGACCGGTTGTTCCGACCACTGTTCGGAGGCATCCAACTCGACCCGTCGCTGTCCACCTCGAGCCGCATGTTCGACATCGTCTATCGCTGTCTCGCATCGGGCGACTCGGCTCTGCCCGCTGATGGGATGGGTGCCATCCCCCATCAACTCGCCGCACGCCTACCCCAGAGTGCGCTTCTGCTCGGACAGCGCGTCGTCGCCGTGGACCACCACGGCGCCACCACCGAGGACGGCACCCACCACCAAGGTGCGCACGTCATCGTCGCCACCGAAGGCCCCGGTGCGGCCGACCTCCTTGGGCTCCCTTCGGTGCCGGGGCACGCGGTGTCGTGCTGCTGGTTCGCAGCGCCACAGTCCCCCGTCACCAAACCACTCCTGTTCCTTGACGCTGATCGAAGCGGCCCGGCGCTAAATGTGGCGATGATGAGCGAGGCGCAACCGAGGTACGCGCCCGCCAACCAGGCGCTGATCGCCGCCGCGTGCCCTCGACCTGACCGAGGATCCGGTCAAGGTCCTCCCCCGCCGTCCCCCAACCTTGCAACTGAGGTCACCGACCAAATGCGCAACTGGTTCGGAGCGCAGGTCGACACCTGGCGAGTCCTTCGCGTGGATCACATTGAACACGCCCAGCCTGTGCAGTCACCACCGTTCACGCCTCGCAAGAAGGTCAGCGTCGCCGACCACGTCTGGGTCACCGGAGATCATCGCGACACGTCGTCGATCCAGGGGGCGTTGCACTCCGGCAGACGCGTGGCCGCTGCGATTCTCGGCGCGTAACCCCTTCTCGTTCCGCTCACCTCGACGAGGTCGCCCAACCAGCCCCGATCGCAGAGCTTCTCCTCGCCGTTACCCTGATCCAGTCGGTGCGTTCCCCCACTGCACGTGCATACCGGAGGAGCGCAAGTGTCTGAACCGAGCGAACCACACGACGAACCCGCCTCGAACGCACGCGGGCCGGAGGAGGTCGCCCGGCTCAGGCGCCGCCAGCGAGTACTGACTGCAATGGTTGCCGTGACACTGATCGTGGCTGTGGTTGCGCTGTTCCTCCCTCGAACCCAGTATTTCTTGGGTAGCGAGGACGACTGGTGGTGTCAGCGGGGGTCCCGAGGTGAGCAAGGCCTCTGCGGCGCCAGCGCGTACGACGTGTGGCTGCGCCTCGGCAACGAGGGCACCCGACAGGATTTCCTTGATTCCTTGCGCGGTCCCGCAGGCACCACCGGGGCCGCTGGCCTTCCAGGTGAACGAGGTGCGGGTGGTCACAGCGGGGCGTCGGCCTACGGTGTCTGGCGTTCACTTGGCAATGTCGGCAGTGAACAGGACTTCATCGACTCGTTGCAGGGGCCCGAGGGCACGGCGGGGGTGGCAGGCCCCCAGGGTGCGACCGGCGAGGCGGGTGACCTTGGACCGCAGGGCGCCCAAGGGCTTCCAGGCCCGCAGGGGGAGACCGGACCGGCGGGAGAGACCGGCCCGCAGGGTGCGACTGGCCCTCAGGGTGTGCAGGGGCTTGCGGGTCCAGAGGGTCCGACGGGGGCGCAGGGATCGACTGGCCCCCAAGGCGACCAAGGACCGGTAGGTCCAACCGGACCGCAGGGACCCCAGGGCGAGCCTGGCCCCGTCAGCTTCGGAGGCTTTGCGAGCTTCATCAGTCGGTTCACCCAACCAGCCACCGATGCGAACACGGCCTACCCCATGACGTTCAGTGACGCCGACCCTGACGGGGCCGGAGTGAAGATCTGCCGAGCAGACGGCGTGTGCACCGACAACCCGGGATGGGATCCCGCTATCTCAGGTTCGCGGATCTCCTTTGATCAACCCGGCTTGTATGACGTGCAGTTCTCCGCTCAATTCATCAGGCTTCAGGGCGGAAATGCCACAGACCTGTCTATCTGGCTCGCTCGCAACGGGGTGAACGTTCCATGGTCGAGCACCGATGTGTACACCGAGTCGAATACCGCTCGGTCCGTGGCGGCATGGAACTTCTTCGTGCCCGTCGCCTGTACCGCCGGAGTGTGCGACTACTACGAGATCATCTGGTCGGCATCGGAGGCGAACGCTGCGCTACTCGCCGAGGGACCCCGAGCCGATCCAGATCGACCCGCCATCCCATCGATCATTCTCACCGTTGCACAGGTCGGCAGCACCGGAGCAGGGTGACACCACTAGGACCGAGCGGGCCTGTCGGTGCCGCTGGAAAAAGACACCACGATCCCAACCTCTTCGGTCCGATGACGCCTCAGTCGAGCAGCAAGGTCGATAAGGATCAATTGCACGTGATAGCGGCGTTTGATGGCGTGACGCACGCGCACGAAGTCAGCACCACGCACCACTCGTGCGTTCCCTCGCCACGATGGGGTGCCGGCCCGCACCACGCCGCGCATTGTGCACGGGGAGACACGGACCTCAGCGTTCGCTGCGAGTCGTTTGACTTTCCCGCTGTCAGCGCCAGTCGTGAAACCAACCGTGCCGTCGCCAAGGTCCGCAACCCACACCGGGGTCACTACCGGATCGCCGTTACGACGAAACGTTGTGAAGGCGATGTACCGGGTTGAGGCAACATCGAATGCCGTCGGTCCCACATCCCCGACGATACCTAGGACAACCTCAGTTGGCAGGCGATGGAGGGGTTTCACTGGGCGTTGCCAGCAGCCGCACCCGCACCGGACCCCTCGCCGTCGACGGGTCAACACGACGACCCGCTTGGAGAACCTCAACTTCGCCACGGATCGCCATTCGACGAACTGCTCGTCGCACCGATTCCCGCTGCTCAGCCGCCGACACGCCCCTCGCATCGGTCTCGGCCGCAAGTAGTTCCGCCGGGTCTACCTCTCCCCGCTGGTTGGTGAGCAGATCCCTGATGGATTGCTCTAGAGCAAGGTCCCCGGGCCGCACACGACGACGTCGGCATGCTGCTGAGCACCAGCGCACCTCGTCCCAGTTACGGGCCCATGCGCGCCGCCACGTCATGACACGACCGCAACTGGCGCAGTGGCGGGGTTCGGGGTGGTCAGAAACGGCTCGACCTCCTTGGGCCGGGGCGCTGCAAACAACGATTGAGATGCCCGACCCTACAGCGGGGTACGGTTCGGACATCCATGACCGATGACTCCTCTATCCCCCGCCCGACCGGGCCGACGGTCGGCATCATTGGTGGCGGACAGTTGGCCCGCATGATGCTTGAGGCCGCCTCAGCGCTGGCCATCGATGTCCGACTCCTCGCCACCGCCACCGACGAGTCCGCCCCTGGCACCTGGCCACACACCACTGTCGTTGAAGACCTCGACGACGCTGCCATCGGCGAGTTCGCCACCGGTTGTGACGTGCTCACCTTCGACCACGAGCTCGTCGATCCCGACGTACTTGACGCTCTGGAACGCCACGGTCACGTCCTGCGACCCGGGGCTCGAGCACTCTCATTTTCCGACAAGGCCGAACAGCGGACCCGACTGGCCTCGGCGGGTCTCCCCGTCCCCCGGTTCGCAATCGTGAGGGACCTTGACGAACTCGAAGGGTTCGTCAGCGCTGTCGGGGGGTGGCCGGTAGTCATCAAGCCACCACGCGGCGGCTACGACGGGCGCGGGGTGCACATCGTTGATTCCCCTGAAGCTGGACTCGCCGTGATCGAGGGGACCGGCGGCGCCGTGGTCGTCGAAGAGTTTCTGGACATGGACGCTGAACTCGCTGTGATCGTCGTAACCCGCGCGTCAGGCGATCAGGTTCGTTACCCGGTGATGCAGACCACCCAAGTTGACGGCATCTGCCACGTCGTCACCTGCCCGGCCCAACTACCCGATGCCCTGCTTGATGAGGCGGCCCGCATCGCTGACGCTGTCGCTGAGATCGTCAATGCCGTCGGGGTGCTGGCCGTGGAACTGTTCGTGAGCAACGGCCGCGTGCTGATCAACGAAGTCGCCCCTCGCCCGCATAACAGCGGCCATCTCACCATCGAGGCAACCACCACCTCCCAGTTCGAGAACCATCTCCGAGCGGTGCTCGACTGGCCGTTGGGGGATACGACCCTGGTGGCTCCGGCGGCGGTGATGGTCAATGTGATCGGGGAGACCGGTCGTGGGGATCCCGCAGTAAACCGGGTAGAAGCGCTCGTCGTTGAAGGAGCCCACGTTCACCTCTACGGCAAGACGTGGCGCGACGGACGCAAACTTGGGCACGTGACCGCACTGGGGCCCGACATCGCAACCGCACGGGACACCGCCGAGCGCGCCCACGACGCCCTGCAAGGGCGATGAGGCACCTCCCTCACGCGTTGACGACCCGACTCGTGCCACGATGGGGTCATGACAGCTGAGCAAGCACCGCAGGTGGCGGTCATCATGGGATCCGACAGTGACTACCGGGTGTTGTCAGGTGCAGTGGACGTCCTTGACGAACTGGGCGTCTCCTGCGAGGTGCGGGTCGTGTCCGCACATCGCACCCCTCGCGACATGGTGGAGTTCGCTTCGAGCGCACGGGAGCGAG